>LNFM01004350.1_pt1 | contig 20185 bp, 26 predicted proteins | sample 596031 | NCBI WGS metagenome assembly LNFM01 (sample SAMN04254537, study PRJNA301005) | activated carbon metagenome | isolation source: dual media filters at the Ann Arbor, Michigan drinking water treatment plant | place: USA: Ann Arbor | reverse complement strand
GCGTTGCTAAGGTCGCATCTCGACCTGCCCGCCTCGCCTCGGCGCAGAGTACGACACCGCCGAGATTGTGCGGGCGCCAACGATCATTGTGCCGAAGGTCGATGCGAAGCGGCTGGCACTTTCAGCCATGATGACGCTGGTCGACTGCTCGGCAAGCCCCGCCGGAAGCACCACGTCCGCCCCCGTTGTGCGCGCGGCCTGCGATCCGCCCCGGGAATGGCTCCAATTGACCGTGGAGCGGCCATCCTGATCCGTGACGACGCTGGTCAAGGTGAGGCCAAAGCCCTCTGTCGGAAACGGCCTCATCAGCTCATTGATCAGATTGTCCTTCAGAGCGTTGAGTTCGCTCTCAGAGACGTTATCCATGCGCGCGACCAGATCAGCACTCTTGCCGGCGGCCTCATCCAGGCGCCGCGAGAGCATATCGGCCTCGGAGAACTCTGAGACGCCCAGGAACAGGAACGGCAGAATCGTGAAGAGGAGCGCCGTCTCTAGAAGCGCGTGACCACTCTGGTCTGCTTGGAAAAGCAAGGTCCGCCGCCATTGTGCGACTGACAACCCGAAACTCCTTCTCATGAACCGGAACATTGCGTCCTCGCCCGCATCAGAACGGTTCATTGCGGACGGGTACTGCCGCGCGCATGAGGTAGCTGCCTCCCAGCAGCCGGGTCCAAGGATAGAAGGATCTCACAAGCACCACGTCGTTGCGGCCGCCCGGTGAGTAACTGAAACTCGCATCGCTCTTTAGATTGCCAGCGTCGTCGAGTGGGGCGGCGGGTGCAAAGGCTGTGAAGCTTGCAGCACTTACGACATCGATGCGGAGCTTGGTTGCACAATCGTAGAGGATGGAGGTTCGCCTACAAATCTCGACCTTGAGATTGCTCGATGACCAGTTGTCCTGCTGCGCCTGGCCCGTGCGCACAAAGCGCGCGCCTGTCCCAGTCGCGTTCTCGAGCTCCTTTGTACCCCAATAGATGAACCCGATCTCGAGCGTACCCATGATCAGCAAGAGGATCGGAAACGCTACCAGCGAAAACTCAAGCATGGTCGCGCCACGATCGTTCCTGCGCAATGACTGCGGCGACCGCATGATCGAGGCTCCGTCGACACGAGGACTTACGTCGGAGAAAATTCTCAGAGGTCAATTACGACACGGTGCAAGAGGCTAAACGAGCAATGAAGCAGTTGAACCGCAAATTTTGGCCCAGTAGGCGATGTGAAGGGTTATCAGTGGCATTGATGCCACATAGCGACAACCATGGAGGGTGGCACTGCTGTAAAGCAGACCATCCCCAACGCTTCGGAAACCGGATGACAGCACGATCGTATTGCAGACGGATGGCCCCGACGGCACCAGCTCAACGGACATCAACATGACGGGACGGAGTGCCAAGCCGACGCGATGCGCGGGCTAATCGGCTAAGCCGAAGTCGCCTCTCCTTGGAGGAAGGCCTGAATGCGATGAAGCTCATTGTCGAGGGCGCGCTTGAACGCGGCATCGCGCGGGGGCTTGCCGTCCACGTAGCCGATATTGGCCTTGAGCTTGGCGTCACGCCACGCAAGGTTGCCCCAGCCAATGACTTGGTCGCGCCATAGCATCGGCAGCGCGTAGTAGCCGCGCACGCGATTGGGCGCAGGCGTGTAGGCCTCGAAGCGGTAGGCCCAATCCCACAATCTCTCGAAACGATGCCGGTCCCATACGATCGGATCGAAGGGGGCGAGCAGCCGCACGATGTCGTCAGGCTCGTGGCGATTGGACGTTGGATTTTCGCCATCAGGCCAGTACCAAGAATGCCCATCGATCTTGGCGTGTTGCAGTCGAGCGCGAAGACGCGCCAACGTATCCTTGCGCAGATGCATCCACTGTGGTGCCGCGAATACCAACCGGCTAACCAAGTGCTTCAGAGTGCGCTCGGGCAAGGGCGCATAGAGCCCGATCACGACGTTGGCCAGGGCGTCCATGTGATGCTGCGGGTCATCGGGCGGCTCGATGACGGGCGCTGCTGCGTACAGACGCACACCACCCGCGCGACCGGCGATGCGCACCATCCCTCGGTACTGCATGCCGTCGAGAAGTTGCGTCGACGCGTTCGTGGTGCCACCGAACCAGTTGCTTACCTTCCCGTGCGAAAACTGCGCATCTACCTCGCGCGGATGCACCGTGCCGCGCTCGCGCACGAAATCCAATACCGCCTGTGCCTGGCGCATCTTGTCGACGTCCCACGCCGTGCGCGCGCGGCGTGGGTGCATCAGTCGCTGCGTTTCCCGCGGCAGGATGCCGTGATTGATGAAGAAGTCCTCTTCGACGGCCAGTCGGGCGTAGCGGCGTCCCAGGTCACCAGCACGGTAGTCTTTGACGCGGTGGCGTAGCGTCAAGTCTTGCGCGGGCGCTGGCGCGCGGATTGGGTCGGCCTGTACGAAACCGAGCTTGTTGATGGCTCGCGGGAGCGTGGTCGGTGTAAAGAGCGTACGCGCCACGGCGTAGCGGCGCAGCGCGGAGAGGTCGAGTAGCTTCGGCATGGGCGATCCTCGTCGGGTCGTCTCCATACATTTGAAGAGCTGCGATCGCAATCTCCGCAGAGATCGCCGCTTCGTGCCGATGATCAGATGTATCCAGGCCGCGTATTTCCCGCGAAGGTAATCACGACGATCGACATCGCAAACGGAGGGCAGCTGTCGCCGAGCGGACTGTTCCCCGGTGTCGGAACCCCAACAACGCGCGGTTTGCGGTCCGCACTCGCCTCGAGGATGCGGAGCGGTTGCGCTTGCCTGCCGGGACCCAAGGAAGCGCGCCGTACTCACCGGCACCGTGCAGATCGCCGGCATCATCCGCATGGCTCTGATGCGAGCAACCAGGTGGACGAAGTACCTGTTTTTCGCGGCGTGATTTGATGTCCGCTATGGGGCAAAAACTTCGGTTAGAATCCAAGGGAGATTTGATCCGAATCCAGTCCCTGGATCAGCCAGTTGGTCCGCAGCGGCGCATGGTCGAGCGAGAGTATCGGATATTCGCCGAGGCCGAGGATCTGCCCTCGTCCCCGCCACTGATAGCGGAACCGCCAGTAGCGTCCGCCCGTGTGCGAGACGTAAAGGCAAAGGCCTAGGTGATCGCTGAGGTAGTATCCCTATTGCGCATCCGTCAGCATAGTTGCTCCCCTCAATATACAGATATGCCGAGCTCGATGCGCAATCCATATACAGCATCGCGTGCGCTTTGATGCGACCGCCTAAGACAAGCGAAGCGCTAGAACGCTGGGTTCTCAAGGGGAATTGCGACTTCGTGCGACCCCATGCGACCAGGGTCTGGCGGAGAGAGTGGGACTGTCAGGGATTGGAAGCTAGGCCATTGATACCATTGATTCTACGAAGCTTCTTGGTCTGATTGGGGGAGCATTTTGGGGGAGCGCGTGGGGGTCAGATGATGCTGACTACTTCCGTGCGGCCCTCAGCAGAACGGCATCGCGGTGGAATTCCAGGTACTGCTTCTGCCCACTTGTGAAGGCCCCAACGTTGACCGGCTCGCCCATGCGAATTCCCATTCGCAGCAACGAAGGCTGATGAGCAACCGGTGAGACAATGAGCCGGCCGTCATTCTCGAAGCCGATGAAGCCGCGATCAAACAGGTGATCGATGCTCGGCGTGAGCAGGAGGCCGTTCTCGCCATCAAGCCGCTCAACGTTGGTCGCGTCGCGCCAAGGCTTGCAGTGGCTGGCCACGAGGTGAGCAGGGTCATCCACGCCAGTGACGCGGCACCGTCTCTCGATTTGTCCCACTCGATCCCTGAAGACGCCTTGTCCTCTTCGTGCTCGGACTAGTGCCAGCCGGTCAGTCTCCGCGATTGAAGTGTCGGCAACCACGAGCTGCTCGATCTTGCGTTCCCATGCGTCGAGATCATCAGCCGGAGCAGGCACAACTTCGGATGCCCGCGAAACGATCGCCTCAGACTCCGGACCAATGAGACCGATGAGGGTCTCAGCTAGAGCGAGAGGCACTTCGGTCAGATAGACGGATTGCAGCCCGTTACCGTTGGGCTGAAGCGGCGAGTATCGATCAGGGAGAAGATGGCGCAACAGATCGATGTGATCCTTGGGCCGAATCTCGTTTTCCAGCCGGACAAAGTCGACCTTTACACGCCAACCGACATTCTCCCAGTTCTGTCCGGCCGTGCCGAATTCGGACGGCTTGGGACTCTCCCAACAGTAGGATTGCGCAATGCCGATGGCGCTAATCCGCGTGTCGGCGAATGAGAAGATGACGTCGCCCGGCGCGACCTCTCGCATGAACTCATAGAACGGGTTCCGGGCGTGGTTCGCATTGCGCTTGGGTGACCACAGATAGCCGCCCGCCACCTCATGGCGGAACGTCTGGTTCTGGTTTACCCACCAATAGCGCATCCGGAACGGCTAACATGCAGACCAAAGACCGTCGAGCGTCAGTTCGGTATGCATTGGCCAAAGCTTGTTTGGGGCCGCTGCTATCGCCAGTCTGCCTGATCATCGTAAGGCTAGTGTTCCCCGCATGTGCAATCTCTACTCTATGACCCGAACCGTCGAAGCAGTCCGCCGGCTCTTCCGCGTGTCCTCCAATCGGGCAGCCGCCATAGAGCCGCGCGACGCTATCTTTCCAGGGCACAACGCTCCGGTCATTCGCAAAGCCGAGGACGGAGAGCGAGAGCTGCTCGAACTATCATGGGGCTTCGTGCTGCCGCAGCCAGGCAAGGCTCCACGCCGTGTCACCAACACGCGCGACGACAAGGTGCAGTCGTCCTTCTGGCGAGACAGCGTGAGGCTTCGGCGGTGTCTCGTTCCCGCGTCGTCCTTCTGTGAGCCCAATGCCGCTGTGAAGCCGGCCACGTGGAACTGGTTTGCGCTGGCAGCCCCCGAGGAACCACGCCCGCTGTTCGCATTTGCAGGAATCTGGCGAAGACACCAGGGACCTATCAAGAAGGACGGACCATCGGTGGCGCTCGACGTCTTCTCCTTTATGACGACGGCACCGAACGCACTAGTGGCAACGGTCAACCACGAGAGGATGCCCGTGCTGCTGGCCACTGAGGACGAGCGCGAGACTTGGCTCAATGCGAGTCTCGAGGAGGCGTTGTCGCTAGTGAAGCCGTTCCCGCCTGAGCAAATGAGGATAGTGCAGGGAGGGTACGATAAGCGGGACCGGCTCGATGTGACATCTGCGGGCTAGTTCGATCGTCTCTCGGAAATCAGTCGTGCCGATAGACACCCCAGCCTGGAAGTTTCTCCTCGGCTTCAATCGCTCGTCGCCATTGGTCGTTGATCGTAGTGGGCACTGAGGCAACTTCCTCTTGGTCCGGCCAAGCTCCATGCTCGTAGTGTTCACCCACAAGAGCGTCGCAACGGGCACATCCGTTACTCAAATAGGCGCTGCGCTGCGTACCACTCCAGCGAGGTCTGATCGGGCCGAAGATGTCCTCGGTGGGAAGTGCGCTCCGTACGTTCGCATAGAGGTCGGGATGCTTACCAAGCTCGGGTATGGTGAAACGGTGGGTATGCGGGCCGAAGCTCAAGTCAACACCCGTAACGATCCGTGCTTTGGCATGGCACGACCAACAGTCCAGCTCCCCAACAGAGATTGAGATGCGGGCCGGAAAACCAACCGGCACTCCGTACCGTAGTCGTCCACGTAAGGCAGCAGCGAGGAACTCATCCATCGGCACGCATTGCTCTTCGTGACCTGTTGGGACGCCAGCCTGAAAGCCGCTCTCCAAATCACCTTTGAGGCGGACAGCGGGAATGTCGTATTCGAGCGGCACAACTGCACGACGCAGTAGCCAGAGACAGCGGACACCCGATTGCTTGTACCGCTCTTGCCTTCGCCGCGTCTCATCGATCGTTTGAGCCGACCATTGGATCTCAATAGCAACCCGCGTCGTGCCCCGTGTGGCAAGCACATCCGCGATCCACTCTTCTCCTGTTGGTGTCTTGCCACGTATCTCAGTCTCAGCCTGGAAGCCGTGCTCTCGTGCTACTCGAACGGCGAGTTCCTTTAAGGTGCGATGCGCTTCGGTCTCAGGCTCACTCATGCAGGCGCCCACTGCCTTATGCGCGAAGAACTGCAGCCCGCGCTTCGATCGCTTCAGCACCGCACGTGCCGAGCAGCACGGCATCCGAAGGTGCGCTCTCTTGCTGTTCTCAGTCGCAAGCCGCCGCCACGCGCTCGGTGAGACGTCTAGCGAGCTAACACTCGTGTTGGTGTCAGTATCTATGGCGCGAAGAGGCATTGTCAGCGCCCATCAGACGCCTTGGTGGCATCATTCGTGCGCCGTCGAGACTTCCCCGGCCATCTTGGGCGCGTCTTAGGGTCCACCATCTCGCCGCCGAACCTCTCGGCAAAGCGCTGGGCGTGCTCAGGGTCTGAGAAGCAAAACACGTTGATGTACTCGTGGCCGCGGGCGAACGTGTGCCCTCGATTGCAGAGCGAAAGGTCCGCACAAAATGCCTTGATGGCCGAGTGCTGGCGGCCAACCTCCGTGTTGGGAAGACCGACTTGATGGGGCCAGTCGCGGTTGATCATTGCCTTGCTGAGTTCGCCTCTCCGCCGCACCATTCCGCCGGCTCCTCCTCCCAGTTGCCACGGCCGCCGACCGCTGGTATTGACGAGAACGAATGTGGAACATCGGGGAGGCTGTTGGCAAGGGGGGATGGACAGCATTTCCGAGCTGAGAGCACGGATAAGCGCCCGAAGAGTGCTGAACGCTGGCGCGGCGGGCTTCCTAACGCTACGATAAAGTTAGTGGTGGGGCGCTGTAGACATGCATCGGCTGAACAACGTTGTGCGGACGCGTTTGCCTGCGCTTCTAACGCTCGTTTTATTCTTCGCCGGTGTCACGCCAGCCCAATCTAAGCGGGTGGCGCTCGTGATTGGCAACTCGGCCTACCAACATACTCGTATTCTACCGAACGCCAGAAGCGATGCCGAGAAGCTGGCTACCACTTTGCGCGCGATCGGTTTCTCGGTAACTCAACTAACTGACCTTGGCTACCGCCCTATGCGAGAGGCGATTAGAGCCTTCGGTCAGGCTGCATTGGATGCAGAGATGGCGGTATTGTATTATGCCGGCCATGGATTGGAGGTAGCCGGCGAGAACTGGCTGGCGCCCACGACTGCTTCACTCCGGCACGAGCGCGATCTCGAATACGAGGCGATTAGTCTCAGCTCGATCCTCTCAGCAGTGAGAGCAGCCCGTCGCCTAAGGCTTGTCATTCTCGACGCATGCCGAAACAATCCGCTTGCCGAGCGGATTGAGACGTCGTTCGGCGCTACGCGTTCCGTCATGCGCGGGCTAGCGCGCATCGAACCCCCAGGCGACATCCTCGTCGCATACAGCGCTAAACACGGCACCCTGGCCGAAGATGGGCCTGCAGGCGAGAGCGGCCCGTTTGCTGCTGCGCTCGTCGAGAATCTCCGAACTCCAGGATTGGATATCCGAATTCTACTGGGTCGAGTGAGGGATGAGGTCTTGCGGACAACGGACGGTCGCCAAGAGCCCTTCACGTATGGCTCGTTAGGTGGCCAGCACGTCTATCTTGTCGAGGCAGTGGTCTCACCCGAGCATCCGCGACAGGCACCATCGGACGACGATTTGGCGTGGATGCGCGCCAAGGCCGCCAACAGATTGGAAGCTGTGGCGGCTTACCTGTCGAGCTTTCCAAAAGGGGAGCACAGTATCGAAGCTGCAGCGTTAGCGGGTCGCTTGAAAGCCCTCTCCAGTCGCTGGGCGGTGTTACAACGCAGCATCGATCGGCGGAGCCTTGTCGAATTTATTGATGATGCGGAAGGCTCGGAGTTCCAAGCGTACGCGAGGCAGCGCCTGGGCGAAGTCGATGCCAACGAGGCGCGCGCCTGGCTGGTCGCGGAAGAGGCGAAGCTTCTGCGCTCGTACAGAGGCTTCCTTAGTGAATGGCCCCGTGGCCAACACGCTCACGAAGCTGAGGAGCGCGTGAGGGACCTGGAGATGATCAGTGCTCTCTGGGATAGATTGAAGCACTCGGACGATGATTCGGAGCTCGCCGCGTTCGTCCAAAGGCACGGTTGGAGCGAATTCGGGGCGGCTGCCGCGTCAAGGCTTATCGCGCTGCGAAGGGAACAGAACAGCGGCCCAAACGAGCACTTAAAGGTTCTAACTGCCGACGAGCTAGCCCGGGAGGTTGATGGAGCTACGCTCGTCCTCAACTCTTCCGGCGGAAGGATTCGCTTCGATCGGAAAAAGGTGTCCGCGGTGCGCCAGAGGCTGGGCAGTGACTTCCTCAGAAAGCAATTCCGCCGGGAGTTCGCAGGCGAGGGAGCATACGACGCGGAGGTTCGGGTAGAAGGCAAACTGCTTAAGCTCGATGGCCTCGGGGCTATCGTCAGGAGTGATGTCGATGGCACCGGCTCGTTATTCCTCCTCCAGATGTACGGCAGCGAGAAAACGGCATCCGATATTGACCGTCGCGACCGCCGCTTCTCTACGCTGCAGATCATCAGAGACCACTTTGGATTGGTATGCATCATGACTAGCTGGGAGTTCTTAGCTGCAGCAAGTAAGCCGGAAAAGGTGGCTGAGCGCTGCAAGGCATCTCGATAGATATTGCGAATTGCTGCGAGCGACTCGATTCAACAGGACAACGGCCTATCGATCTCTTCTGCCTGACATTTGGCATGGTGCCGTTGGCATCGAACCACGGGGAGCATCCGTACCTCTGGTACGATCGGGAGGGGAATGGTTGAACGCGAGTTCATGGTCGGCCGGAGATCGTAACGGACTGGGAGGGTAACGATGATAAGATCCACTACGGCATTGATAATGGCTCTCTGTTTGATGCTCTTCGCTATAGGCGACGCCTCCGCAGCAGCAGGTGACGCAATCGCCAGTGCGGCCCAGCGGTCCGCAAGAGCCGAGTCGGAATTTAGGAGTTGCAGGAGGGGGGCGGAGAAGGAAGTAGTGGATTGCATTGCCCGGGCGACTATCGCATTTGCGGGTAGCCTCTCCGCATGTTCGTATATCGCGAGCGCAGCGCCGCTGGCGGCACCAACGGCACGCACCGCAGCCAAATCAATCGAGGGGGCCAAAACCAAAGACGTCGCAGTCTCGGTGCTCAATCGTGCCAGCTCAGTACTTCGCGGTCTCGCCGCCAAGAGCAGTGGCGAAACACGCGAGGTGTACGGTCGAATAGATCGCGCGTTTCGGACGGCGGTGGGTGTACTCAGCAGCAAATCGTGATCATCGACGGCCGAGTACCCCGGATTGCTTGCATCGCACTTAGACATTGCCACCCTGATCTTGGAGATGGAGCCCAAGGCCTTCGACGGTGAGCCGGGCGCTGTTGATCGCGCTTCGCAGGCGCTGGCGAAGATAATCGGTGCGTTGCTTTCTCCGCTGCTGCTCCAACACGGTGATGAGGCGCTAGCAGAGGCGGTGCAGAAGATCGCCAAGGCGGTTGAGCTGCAAGCACGAGAGGCCGCGAGCACGGTGCTGCTGCTTCGAGACGACACCTGGGACCCGTCCGACACGATCAACTAGCACCACTACCAGCGCCGCATGCCCCAGTCTCCGCGCCAGCCCCGCCGCCAATGCCAATCATCGTGCCACTGCCGGCGCCAGCGCCAATCACTGCGCCAGCCCCAGCGAGGTGGGGGACCCCATGACTGCCATGCCAATACTCGTTGGCGATAGAAGGGTTCTCCATAGAATGGCTGCCGATGGTGCCAGTGGACGTGAGGCCTTGGGACTACAATGACGGTTGCTGTGCGCCTGGGGTCGCAACGATATCCTGCCGAGGCGGGAATGCTCACGAAGACACCAGCGCTCAGCACACCGGCAACTGCCACGCCAGCAAACACGGGATTGCGCACGATAGCCCTCCTCCGAGACTAGGGAGAATTGGAGTGCCATCGAAGTCGGCGCTGAACCCTCGGGCAGAACCCTGAAACATCGGGTGTCCAACTCTCGACGCTGGCGGGCTGCCGGAACGATCAACGAGGCAATATCCATCTCAAGGTGCGGCCAAGCTATCAGGACGGGGATTCCAATGACCGATGCTGCTGCGCCGGGGGCAACGCCGATAGAAGTGTCCCTCGATGACTTCACCGCCACAGACTTCCACGCGCCCCTTATCGAGTGTGATCCATTGGATTGCATGGAGGCATCCTCCGCCTATCGAAAAGCTGCCATTGGCGCGGCCAAGATGGGAAATCCGATTGGGGAGCGCGTCTTCAATCTGCTGAGCGACATCACCTCTTTCCACTTCAAACCGTCAGAGGAGAGCGAGCCGTTTGGTCCGATATCGCGAATGGCAGGAAGACGTTCAGCGCAGCCTAGTGATTTCAAGGGGCAATCGGCAATACTGGCTCAGCAAATCGATCGGATAGGGCATCTCGGAGTCCGAACTCGTGTTGCCGACGTGGCGTGGCTGCTCGACAAGAAGCAGGCCAATGCTGGCGTTGTCGCGATTACAGGATACGCCGCTATAGTGGAGGCCATCACATACGGCACAGTTCCGCTTCAGCTTGGTGATGTTGCCAACTATCGCCACGAAGTCCCCGACTACCTTCGCCGTGCGGTGCAGATTGGCAAGGCGATAGGATGGGATAAGGAGCCAACGCTCAAAGCACGTCAGCTCATCTCCGAGTTGCGGGTGGATGCTGCTCAGCAGGGCGAGGTGAATAGCTTCCGGAGACTGGCCAAGCTTGATCTCGACTACCGTATTTCCCCGCCTTGCGACATTGCCTCAGAGGCGGAACAACTTGCGGGTACTCAGAAGGGACAGTCGCAAAACGCATTGTTCCACATTGCTGCGCGCGCCCACGGTCACGCCAAGAAGCAAGAAGACAGGGAGCGGTGCGTGATGGCTGCTGCTGAGACTCTCGTTACGGAAGCGGACAATAACAAGTTCTCCGCGATGCAAGAGATCCATTGGCTTGAAAAGGCCATTGCCGAGCTGCGTCAGATCCCAAGCGCAAAGGCCAGGACTAAAGAGCTTAGGCACCGATTGGTTGAGGTGCAGAGCGGCATCATTGACGAGATGGTGACCTTCAAGCACTCCGAGGATGCAAGCGAGGCTGTCGCTGGCGTGCGGGAGGCAATGTCTGGCCTATGTCTCGCGGATGCACTTGAGGCGTTTGCGCGTATTTCGACTGCGCCTTCTGTGAAAGAGCTTGAGGACGAAGCCTTGGAGGCAATAAACCAATCGCCACTTGCCTCGATAATCGGATCAACCACCTACCGTACTGGCGGAATGCCGGTGCATCGAACGGACGGCGGCGGATTATTCACTCCAGAGGGCAATGCTAAAGCCATCCAGTCAAAGATCGCCTTCAATGAGCAGTTTCGACGGGGATATGTGGCCTCCATCCTCGTTGAGTTCGCGCGACAGAAGATACTAGAGGAGCACGCTCTCGATGAGCCTGTGCTTCTCGCCATTGTTCGCAATAGCCCTTTCGTCCCCAATGGTCGCGAAGGGCTGTTTGCTCGCGGATTGCTTCACTTCTTTCAAGGCGACATGATTGCGGCAGTCCATATTCTGCTGCCTCAGCTAGAGAACTCCCTCAGGCACATCCTCCGTCAGCGCGGCCATGAGGTCATCAAGATCAATGAGGACATGACACAGGAGGAGCTGGGCCTCACTCAATTGCTGTCTCGACTGCGGCCGGAACTGGAAGGCATACTCGGCGCTGGCATGATTGCGGACATTGAGAATGTGCTTGTGTATCGAGGCGGGCCACAACTTCGGGATCGTTTGGCGCATGGCCAAGTATCGCAATGGGAGCCCTATGGAGAGGATGCTGTCTATGCCTGCTGGCTGATCTACCAGTTGTGTTGCATCCCGCTGTTGAAGCATTGGAGCGAGGTAAAGCGGCTGCTGGAAAGTTAGCGCTTCGCTAGCCCTACTGCATCGTCTGTGTCTTACTCGGGCCCACATTAATGCTCCAGGGAATCGTGTACCGCTTCGCTGTTGCCGTTGGCTGGTTCGGCGTCATCTGCTGGTGGCTGATATTGGCAGGTGCGCTCCTGTTTGCGGCGATGGTCATGACCTACTCCCCGCGAGCAGTAGGAGAAGATCTAGCGGGCGCCGCTATCGCCGTGGTTGCGGGGGCGTTGTTCGCGGCGTTTTGCGCAACCTTCCGTTGGATCATAACCGGAGAGCGACAGGCATTTCTGCCCTTCAGGAGTTGAGCAATGCCGGTGGTCCAGCGGATACAGACTCCAAAGGAGTTCTGGGAGGGACTTGTTGATCCTGACTACACCGCCTTCATCGCCAGCCCGGGTGACCTTCGCTTGGCGTTCCACTGTGCCATAGCGCTCTTTCACATGGCAGATTGGGTGTACGTCACCCATAAAGGCACTATCAATGCGGCCTTCACTTTCGTTGATGGGACAGGTAGTCGACAAGCCGTACATGATGAGAAGACATTTGCTACCGCGCTGGGACAGGCCCACATGGACTTCGAGCTGGTTCGAGGGATTGCCAATGCGGCCAAGCATCTCGATGTGCGCTCAAAGAAGCGTCACCCCAACGCTGCCAACAACGCGGCGAATGTGTTCGTCACTGGAGCAAGTTGGGTCTCGGGCAAGCTAGGTATGGGAAGCCTAGGCGGGCAGCCATTGGGCCAGCAATCAAGGGTGGTACTGGCAAATCATCCCGGACAGAAGGACTTAGAGTTCTTTGACATCGCGAAGTCCGTGTACCTGAACTGGCAGGCTCTCAATAAGCAGCATCACTGGTGGTAGTTGGCGAGTGCGCGGAGTGACCGGGCCCAAATAGACTGATGGTAGCGAGGGAGAGGACCGTTGCATGCGAGTGAGCATTGGCGCCTTCCTCCGATCGGCGATGTGCGCTGAAGGTGTGAGCGCTACTCCCCGAGCGCCCGATAGACGGATGCCCTGCCAATGCCCAACTGCTTGGCGATCTCGGTGGGACCTAAGCCATCTGCCTTGAGCTTCTTGACGTCATCCGGCTTGATGGACTTCGGACGGCCCTTGTAGACGCCCTTGGCCTTGGCCTTCGCGATGCCCTCCATCTGGCGTTCCCGGCGGAGGTTCGTCTCGAACTCAGCGAACACGCCCAGCATGTCGAGGAATGCCTTACCGTGGGCGCTGCTGGTGTCCACGTGGGCCTTGATCGGTCGCCTTGAGGTAAGCGCCCTTGTCTCGGATCGTGCGGACGATTGTCTGAAGGTCGGCGACGGCGTGAATGCACGTGCGCTCTTTCTCCTTGAGAAGCCGGGTCCGCGAGTCTCAGTGCTTGACGGCGGTTGGTGCTGAGAGCGGCGGCGGCGTGCGTCGGCTTGCGCCAGTGTCAGTGTGTGTGGCCGGCGGATGAGTGCGCTGCGAGCTGCCTCGATGGTGCTGCCTGGCGAATCTCCGCGGCGTGTTGAGCGATCCGGGAAAGGCCTGGGGGGGGGATCGCGCCTTACCTCATGCGAGGTCGGGGTTTCGCTAGGATGACCCTTTTTTCATCGCGGTCCCGAGAAGCAGTCGTGCTCGGTGACTTCGTTCGCAGGCGCCGTGAGAACTCGGCGGGATGCAGACCGCGTGCGATGGATATGTGGCGAGTGCGACGATGCCCGCGTTGAGAGTCGTCGCGTAAGAGACCCAAGCCAAGTAGGGGACGAGCAGCCAACCGGCGATGCGTTGCGCTTTGAGTGCGAACGCGATGGTTGCCGCGATGCTGACTGCAAGGAGTGCGATGATGAAGAGCGCTTCGACGGGGCGGTGCAGCCAGAAGAAGACAGGAGACCATGCGAAGTTGAGGGCGAGCTGGAAGAAGAACAGCCCTATGGCCTTCCGCGCGGCAATCGGATCATCGAAGCGGTCCCACAGCAGCCACAGGCTCACACCCATCATCGCATAGAGGATGTTCCACACGACCGGAAAGGCCCAGTTTGGGGGCATCCATGAGGGCTTTTGGAGGGACGCATACCATGTGGGGATCTCTGGAGCTGTCACTATGCCGGCAGTGAAGCCAACGCCGAGGCAGAGGGCCAGGCACAGCAGAAGTCGGACAAGTGAGCGAGCGGTCATAGTCGAGTAGGCCTTTCGTGTCTGCGACTTGGGAACCAATCAATTCTGGGCAAGGTTGCATCGTAAGCAACAACCGCTCGATGCATCCCTTACCTGAGGCGAGCGGCTTGGTGAGAAGGAGGCCCCAATGCAGCGTCCGAAGAGTCAGTCTGGAAGGAAGAAGTCGGCGACGAAAGCTTCGAAGGCAAAGAAGGAGCTGACGGCCAACGCAAGGAAGGCGCTGGAGCTAAAGCGGCGAGCTGCATCGAAGAAGCCTCCTGCAAAACCGTCTTCAAAGACGGCCGGTAAGGGCATGCGGCCTGTTCCGAACAACGATGAAACACCGCCTGGCGCACTCGAAAAGGAGGGTCATCGCCCCGTACTGGAGCGATCGCGTAAGGTCCGATAGACTCTGCCACGGGAGGCCATTTGTATGATGAAGGTTCAAGTCAATACCGATGACAACATCCAGGGCGACGAGGGCCTTACTGAGTGGGTCGAGACGGAGGTTGGGCGCGCGCTCAGCCACTTCCAAGAGCAGCTCACTCGCGTGGAAGTCCACCTTAGCGACGAGAATGCAGCGAAGGCTGGCGGAGGCGACAAGCGGTGCCTTATGGAGGCGCGTCCGACGGGTAGGCAGCCCGTGACTGCTACTCATGAAGCAGCAACGGTCGGAGCAGCCGTTACCGGCGCTGCGAAGAAACTGAAGTCGGCTCTCACCAGCAGCTTAGGGCGCCGCAGCGACCATAAAGGCAGCGATTCGATCCGAAAGCCCGAAGACAGGTGACACGAGGATATCTCGCAGGTCGCGAACGACCAAATGAGATGTGGGCTTGGCGCTCCTCGTAAAGAAGAACGGACCCTCATGTTCCCTATCCCCAAGGCATTCTTCCTCACGAGAGGCATCGGCACGCACAAGGAGCAGCTGACCGCATTCGAGCTGGCGTTGCGCGATGCAGATATCGAGCAGCAGAACCTTGTGACGGTCTCATCGATCCTTCCTCCAGGGTGCGTCGAGCTGGAGAGGGACGCAGGCGTCGCGACGTTGCAGCCTGGGGAGATCACGTTCGCCGTGATGGCCCGAACTGAAACGAACGAGCCGGGTCGACGGATCAACGCGAGTATTGGCTTGGCGCGTCCCTCCGATCCTTCGATGTACGGCTACATCTCGGAGCACCATGGGTACGGCAAGAGTGAGGTCGAGAGCGGCGACTATGCGGAAGACCTTGCGGCGACCATGTTGGCATCGACGCTCGGTGTTGAGTTCGACCCCGAAGCAGCCTGGAATGAGCGCAAGCATGTCTATGAGACGAGCAGCCTGATCATCGAGAGCAAGTCCATCACGGCTTTTGCCGAAGGAGATCGCGCAGGGCTTTGGACGTGTGCTGTCGCAGCTGCGGTGTTCCGGTTCGCCGTTCCGCCCGGATGACCCCAATCGACTAGGTGGTGCACGAATAGATCGCTAGACAACTGCACAATGAACTCGGTGATGTCAGCTTTGCGAGCCGGTGCAGAAAGCGATGGACACCTGGCGTCTATTCACTTTTGACCCAACTCGGACATCAGCCCACCCCCAACGTGCCAATGCTCTGTCGAACACACCGCAGAGATCCCGGACATCGGCCAAAGATCGGCGCTTCGGCGTCGTCGCGATACCTCGATCAGAGGACATCAGGAGCAGTCGATTGCTGAGATTGGAGGCCCCAGACAACGACCGACGAGGTGGCCCGAAACCGACCGCCGGCTGCTCCCACTCGGCACCGGACCGATAGTCCCGATATTGCAGCAGCTGGTTCCGTTCAGGGCCACAAGCAGAATCGTGGGGCCGACAGGATGGGCCCCGCCAAAGCCGCTCACACCACGTCTTCGGCTTGATAGCGGTTACAGGCCGACGTTCACTGCAGTGCCCGGGACCCTGTGCCCGCTCCGACGTTGATTGATCGGTTCTCCTCGAACCGCTCGTCCAATGCGAGCACCGAGACACCTTTGTCGTTCTTCGTGGGCAGACTCTTCATGAAATCCATGATCGCCTGCCATTCCTTGATCTCCATCGTTGTTCCTGCTCCCCCGCGCACAGCTTGATCGGCGTCGATCGTTCCTCTTGGCGGTAGCATATAAGGCGTGCCCTGCGGCCGGTCAGGCAATGCTTCGACGCGCGATTTGATAGGCGTGCCATCTCGCTTTTTGGGCTGCAGCGACAATGCGCCTTTCGTCTTTTGGGGAGCCGAGGCCAGCACCAAGCCGAGATAGAGGTTACAGGCCATTCCATAGAGGGTGGTCGCCTCATCCGAGAGATCGATGGAGCGATAGCCTCGATCGAGGTCGCCAAGCTCTATTCGCGTCACGGCATCGAACAGCGGACGGGAGGGGTCGTAGCTGAAGCGCATTCCGGATACACGCGGGAAGTACTGCCCTGGCAGATTGGGATTGCCGGCGAGGAGGAACTCCAGGCAGTTCTTAATCTCGCGTCCGGTCAGATGGACCACCACCAAGGATCCTCCGGCGCTTTGATCAGTCACGCCGATGCCAAGCGGCGCAAGCAGGAACACATCGTAAGCTGTCTGCACGCCGGTAGCGCCCTTGGGCAGACTGGCACGCACCATGCCGGCAGCATTCAGCGCCACATCGGCTTTGGTCGCGCGACGCATGGCATCCGCCGTCAAATTGCCGAGCGGGCGGGACTTTGTCAGGTCGAAGAAGGTGTTGGACCAGTCGCGATCCGTCACCGCCAGGGGCTCGTCGATCTTGAAGCCGCGCGGCACGAACACGATGCGCGACGTCTCGGCTTTGAAACGGCCTAACGCTGCGGCAAGCCTAGGATCTCCAGGAATACTGTCGTCGATCGTGTGCAGCCGGTATGACGAGACCGTTCTTTCGCGTCCGTGCATTTCGATCACGAGTTCGCCGAGCGCCTGACCGTAGCAACCAGCCTGCACGACCGGCGTGCCGTTGGAGATGATTGGCGTGCGCACGAAAGTGTGGGTGTGTCCGCCGACAATGACGTCGATCTCGGGGACCGCCTTGGCCAAATCGATATCCTCCCCTTCGATGATCGGGCCATCTTTGGGCTCGCGCACGCCGGAGTGGCTCATGCAGATGACAACGTCCGCGCCTTCCGCGCGGAGCTGCTCTGCTGTTCGACGCGCCACCTCGACCGGGCTCGGGAACTGGAGTGCGCCGGGATTGATGGTGAACTGAATGGAATCGATGCCCATGATTCCGAACAAACCAAACCGGATTCCACCCCGCTCTATCATCATGTGCGAGCGAAGCACATTGGCGCTAGCCAGGTCCTTCAGCCCTTCAAGTTCAGGATTGTCGGCATCGAAGGCGGTATTTGCCGCGAGGATCGGAAGGACGTTGCCTGCTTTGGCCGCGGCCGCGATCGCTCTGGCCAAAGCAGCTGGCCCGCCGTCAAACTCATGATTGCCGAACGTCGTCGCGTCATATCCGGAGAGTGCCAAGCATTGAAGTTCGGCTCCGGTCTCACTGATCGCGCCTCCGAAGGGCGTGCCGATGCTGAAGTCGCCGATGTCGAGCACCAAGACCGGTCCCTCGACTTCGCGCGCCTTCCGACGCTGGGCGATAAGCGCGGCGATGCGCTCGATGCCGCCGATGGTGCGATCGTCATTGAGAGACGCCGGCGTGTACTCCGATGCCGGCCCCACACCGATCAGATTGGAGTGCATGTCGTTGGTGTGCAGGATGGTGAAGGTCCGACGCAAAGGCTGGCTGACGGCATCGGTCATGGTCATGCTCCCGGTGACGGCTGCTGCACAACCGGAAAGGAAGTTGCGGCGATTTAGCGAAGCGTTCATGGATGTGCCTGGCCTCGGCAACGATGCAGCCCGATGCTCAATCGATTGCCAGAGTTGCCACCAAGGGAGTGCATTGAACCAACCGATGTCATCGCCGAAGATGACGAGAATGCTGGCCGTTTGCTGCAGGCATCGGCGTATGTTCCTAGATGCTTAGTGAAACCGCAGACGGCACAGGCATTACTAAAGCGATCACACGGCTCGATCGGGATGAGGCCGCCCCGCTTCGTTGCGCTTCTATCCGCGTCGTCGATCCGCTCAGCTAGGCAAAAGGTGCCGGTCGAGATATCGGGCGAAACCCCAATTTCGACCGTGGCGGCCCCCACGAACTCGGCGCGATGGCCTGCAGGAGCGTCGAGCATCTCCGGCACAGCTGTGCCGGTCCGAGAGGCGGGACATATCGTGTGTGCCCGGCGCCAGTGGGAGGCGAGAGCACCTCGAGCTTGGTGACGACACTCGTCCGCACTGCTTCCGATCCGGACGTGGTCGGCGGCGTTCGTCGCATCGCCGATGGCAAGTCGCCCGACGTCTCCTAATGGGATGCAGCTTCGATGCCGTCCCGAATCCACAGCTCGGACCAATGACTGCAATTGGCCCGGAGCTTCCGTTAGAGCGTACTTCCGGTCGAGACATATGAGGACCATCTTGCTCGGCACATCGGAAGGTCACGCGCATCACGGGAGCACCAGGCCGAGCCACTCAGTCGCGTCCCCTCAAGCTGCCATCGCGCGTCGGCGGGTTGATTGGCGATCGGAGTGACCGGCTTCGGATGCTCAAGACACCGTGGCGAGGCGTGAAGCGGATCGAGGCCCCGCGGACATGCATTGAGACGACACGGATGCTCACTCGCTTCATCACTTCCCTCGTCCTATCCCCGCGCCCCCCCACGATGACCGACAGCGACACACGACACGACCAGCGGACCCTCCCCCCCGCGGTGCTGTCCCTCACGATCCCCTTGAGCCTCAGGATGCTGCCTCTCGTCTTGGGCCTGCCGGTGTGCATTAGGGTGCTGCGAGAGGGTGTTGGCCTGAGGTGGGTGCACAGGGTCACCGAGCAACCTTCACTCGGCACTTGCCCTCCGCAGGAGACCCCTGAGGCCGAAGACCGAAGCTCTATGTCCAGGTGACACCTCTGCGCTGAGGACACGAGCTTGGGTAAGAGAAGGGAAGGGCTTGGGACTGTCGCCCTGACCCCGAGGATGCGCCGCTGAGCGAGACAGGGCCCTCTTGACCCTAGGGGAGGACACTAAGGAGCATTCACGGTACCCATAAGAATTCTTCGCCTGCTGGCCAGCCGCTCCGTATCCTTCCGGGATGAAAGATCATGCGGCTTCCTCACCCGTTCCCCCCGAGCGAGACGACGACGAGCAGCGCCGAGGTCCCGAACACCAACAGCTGCCCGACCGCTGTGCCTACAACGCGTGGCCGGACTCGCGAGGGTATAGACGGGCGTCGCATATCCGATGCGCCAGCAAAGATATCACTTGACTGATCTTCAAATCTTGTAGATATTTAAGATCTTGAATCATTGGGAAAGCAGTCATGGCACGGATGCGTATCGAGACCATCGAAAGACAACTCCTTCCCCTGCTGGCTTTAGTTCGGAAAAAGTATCTCGCTGGCGTAGGTCTGCATGAGGCTCTTAGGGAAGCCATCACGGACGGCTATACGAGGCGTTTGAACCTGACGGGTGACAATGCCGTTGACCGCTTTCGCGAGCTACTTCGGCTATGGTTGGACGCCGCCGTTCCGGGACCGCTGATTACCGCGTTGAAATCGCATGCACATGAGAACGCTCACAACCTGATTGAGGCCTTCTTTTCTCAGCTACCCGCGAGCCAAGTTCCGCAGCCCCTCGTAGCGACAGCGTGTGAGACGATGAGCTTTGAGCTACCTCAAAACGAAGCTCGCATGCTTCGCGCGCTTGCCGCCAACGATGGAGTGTCGGAGGGCGAGTTTGTCGGTCAAGCGGTGCGAGCAGCTCTCGCCGCTAAGATGAAAGCTGTCGCTCACGAACTCTGGCCGAGATAGAAGCGGCTCGCTCGCGCACGAGGCTTACAGATGTCCGATCTTCCCGTTCCAGAAATAGATGTTGTGATCGCCACTTGCCGTTGGCTTGGTGAAGAAGGGTTGCTGCTGGATAAGTGCTCTGTTGCCGTCGGCCAAGGAATTGACGCACTTGCTCATCGCGAGCGCCTGATCAAAAAACTCCCCGATTTTGGCTTGCTTCGCCCAGCCTTTGAAAACCACGGTCCGGACCTTGTCGCCCTGTCGGAGACGCACCGTTGGTACATCGAGTGCAAGGGGGCAGGCTCCGGCACACCACAGACTCAGCGCAACAATTTCGACCGAGC
>LNFM01006066.1_pt1 | contig 20200 bp, 21 predicted proteins | sample 596031 | NCBI WGS metagenome assembly LNFM01 (sample SAMN04254537, study PRJNA301005) | activated carbon metagenome | isolation source: dual media filters at the Ann Arbor, Michigan drinking water treatment plant | place: USA: Ann Arbor | reverse complement strand
CTCCCGGTTACGCCTCGCCGGCGGCCTCCGTCAGATAGGGCTGCACCGCCGAGAGCGCTGGACCGCACTGGGGAACGGCCTCGGCAATGACCGCCTCGACCGAATCCATGCCGACCGCCACCTTCGCCGCGGCGCCAATGGCCCATCCCCAGTCGCCGCTCACCTTCTTGGCAAGCACGACGGGCGCCGCGGCGACGCAGCCGCGCACCTGCTCCATGACCGCGGCCGGGGCCTGCGCCCCCTGCAGCGCGTCGCTTATCCTGGCATCGAAAGGTTCGATAATGAAAATCGACACCAGGTACATGACGAAGTCGTTGATCATGAGGTCCTCCTCGGCGTGACCGCCCTGACCGGCCAATGACGGCGGGGCCGGCAGGAACGGTCTCTCCCGGTCATGGCGCGTCCGCGATGTTGAACTGGGCGGGGTCGAGGCCAAGCACGTCGCAAATCCGGATGGCCGCCTCGCGCTCCTCGGCGTCGAAACCGCCGTCGGCGGCCGCGATCGCGCAGCACGCCTCGACGAGCAGCGCGGGATAGCGCTGCGCGCCCCGCAGCCTGGCGACAGCCTCGAACGCCTCGCGTTCGGCCTGGTCGTGGTCGTTGATGAAGCGGTCGCTCAGCCCTTCGAATGTCGCCAGGACGTCATCGAGGCCGAACGCCGCGATGGGCTCGAAGCCGCGGATCAGGCCCAGCATCCGTTGGCGCTCGTCCTGCGTCACCCATCCGTCGGCATAGGCGACGATGGCGCAGCCGGCGACGATCCCTTCCATGAGGTGTTCGTTGCGAGCCCTGAGAACCTCGCCGCTGAAGTCTTCCCAGGACTTCTTCGAGAATCTTCCGAGTGAACGTCGATATGGCATGTTCAACCCTTTCTGCGTGTTCGGGGCCCCATCGCCCCGCGATGGTTTCCGCTCGCCGCCACCTGGCCGGACGCTGCCTCCCGGAGCGTCCGCGTACACCTCCCGGACGCTCATGGCCGTCCCGCAAGACTGTCCGAGGCAGGCTTGCGGGTGCGCCAGAGCGAATACGCCACACCCGAGGCGAGGATGAGCAGGGTAATGGTCAGGGACAGGGTGGCGGGGAACTTCTCGATGCCGGTCAAGTCGGCGACGAACACCTTACCGCCGATGAAGATCAGCAATACCGCCAGCGCGGTCTTCAGGTAATGGAACCGGTCGACGATCGCCGCCAGGGCGAAATACAGGGCGCGCAGGCCCAGAATGGCGAAGATGTTCGAGGTGTAGACGATGAACGGATCCGTGGTGATGGCGAAGATCGCCGGTACCGAGTCGACGGCGAAGATGACGTCGGCGATCTCGATCAGGATCAGCGCCATGAACAGGGGCGTGGCGAACCAGACCAGCTTGCCGGTCTGGGGATGCGGCAGCTTCACGAGAAAGCGCTGGCCATGCAGTTCGTCGGTCACGTTGAACCGCCTGCGGAACCATTTCAGCAGCGGATTGTCGCCGATGGAGCGGGGCTTCTCCTCGAACGCCAGCATCTTGATGCCGGTCAGGATCAGGAAAGCGGCGAACACGTAAAGCACCCACGAGAACTCGGAGACGATCGCCGCGCCGAACCCGATCATGATGGCCCGCAGCACGATTACGCCGAGAATGCCCCAGAACAGCACCCGGTGCTGATAGGCGCGGGGAATGGCGAAGAAGCTGAAGATCATGGCGATGACGAAGACGTTGTCCATCGCCAGGGTTTTCTCGACCATGAATCCGGTGAGGTAGTTCATTCCGGGTTCGGCGCCCAGATACCACCAGACCCACCCGCCGAAGACGAGGCCAAGCCCAATATAGCCGGCGGACATCACCAGGCTTTCGCGAACGCCGATTTCGCGGTTGTCCCGGTGGAGGACACCCAGGTCCAGCGTAAGCAGCGTGATGACGATGCCGACGAAGGCGAGCCACATCCATAGCGGCTTGCCCAGCCAGTCGACGAGCAGGAATTCAAGGTCCAAAAGGGCCTCCCTCACCATTGCCGGCGCGCGATATCGAAATTAGGTCCGACATCACGGGAGCGCCGACAACATCCCGCCAGAGGGGCCCGGACCACGGGTTGGGCCTTATGTTGGGTGGCGCCGGGACGATTCAAGGTCAAGTTTCGCAAGAAATGGATGTAGCAGGTCAATCTCCGGGCAATGACAGAGAACGAGTCCCGGTCTTCAAGTATTGATATTGTCCATACATAGAATTGATAATACCAATACGACGGCAGGGCCAACCGGCAGCCCCTCGGGATCCCGGACAGAAACCCCTGCAACCCAGCAAGGTAAAATGCCTCGCCAAGGCGAAAACAGAAGCACAATCAAGTGAATATGGGTGCTTCGCGGATGGACAGACGGCGAGACCGGACGCCGCGGTCGTCACTCTTTCGGTATTTCAATTTCCGGCAGGTCCGGCTTGAACAGCAGCTCGGCCCGATCATCTTCCAGGCGCTCGAGAGTCCTGTTGAACGAGGCGGCGGCGCGCCGCAGTTCGCTCGCGAAACTGGTGACCTCAGGCAACGCGCCCGATGAAAGGCCGGAGAGCGACGCGCGCCTTTGCGTCACGGCCGCATCGAGGTCGTTACTCAGGTCCTCGAGGTTCTTCGCGGTTTGCCTCAGGCCGGCGATCTTGGCCGGCAGCGTTTCCGACGCGGTGACGTCCCACGCCGCGGCGAACCGGTTGAGCTCGGCCATGTCGTCGCGGGCATTCAGGATCGCCTGCCTGTAGCCGCCGCCCTTCTTCACGTAATCGCCGGACGCGGCCTCAATATCCTCGAGTGTGGCCGAAACCCTGGCGATGTTCTCGTCGCTCATGTAGCGGGCGGCTGCGTCGAGTGTTCTCATGGTCGAGGCGAGGATCTCCGAGGCCGACCGCGTGGCTCCCGGCGTGCCGGCCGTCCGCAACCGGATGACCGCATGTTCCTCGTCGTCGGCGACGGCAAGCGGCATGCCGGGCTTGCCGTCCTGGTCGTCGTTGAGGAGCTGGATGAACGCGACCCCGGTGAAGCCCATGGCCTCCAGCGCGGCGAGCGTATCGGTGGTGACCGGCGTGCTCGCATAGACCCGGATCGTCACCGCGACACGTCCGGGCTTCCTCTGGTCCATGGCGATCTCGCGCACCTCGCCGACGAGCAGCCCGTTGAACCGCACCTCGCCCGCCTTCGCCAGGCCGCTGACCGGACGGTCGAAATAGATGGTGTAGTAGGTGTAGTCCTTCCTGAAGTCGGCCCTGGCCACGAAGAACAGCACGACCAGGATGATCCCGGTCAGGACAAGGACCGCCGCGCCGACCATGGCGTTGAATTTGCGGGCTTCCATCTGTTGGCCTCAGTCTCCGACCTCGACTGCGTGCCGGGCACCGGCATCGTACAGAGGCTCGGCAAACCGGATCTTGCCTCTGTAACACCTGCCGCATCTTGGTCGTTCATGGCGCCGGACGATAGTGGAAATGCGGCCCGCGCCGCGCTCCGGATGCCGAATTCGTGATGTCCGACAACTTTGCATTGGGCGGCATCAATACATCGCTTATCCTTGATCGGCATTGGCGCCGGCGCGACGGATTTTCAGCGCATCGAGGGGACACGACATGGGCAACTTTTTACTCGGCAGGAAGTCGCTGGCCGAACTGAACGGCGTCCACGCCGATCTGGTCGCCGTTGTCAAGCGGGCCATCGCGCTGACGGTGCAGGATTTCGCCGTCCATGACGGCCTTCGGACCATCGAGGAACAGAAACGGCTGATCGCGGCGGGCGCCAGCCAGACGCTGGATTCCCGGCACATCACCGGGCATGCCGTGGACCTGGTGCCCTATGTGAACGGCAAGCTGCGCTGGGAGTGGGAGCCGATCTACCGCATCGCCGACGCGGTCCGGATCGCCGCGAGGGAACTGGGCATTCCGCTGCGCTGGGGCGCTGCCTGGGACATCGATTTCACCGCCAGCCAGGACTCACCGGAGGACATCGTCGCCGACTACGGCGCCCGCCGCCGCGCCAAGGGGAAGAAGGCATTCCTGGACGGTCCGCACTACGAGCTGCCGAGGGCGAAGTATCCCTGACCAGGCAGACACTTTTCCCGTGACGACATCGTCGCCGGTGTGATCGACGGTCCCACCAGGGCGGGGCAGGTCGCGCGCAGAGCCCAGGCGGTTCCGCCTAGTTGACGAGCGCCAGTTCGCGCATGCTGCGCCGCTGCTGGAACTTTGCCGCGGCCCTGCCGGGCAGCATATCCAGCGTAATCACACCCTGTGCCACCAATACTTCGATCAGGTCTTCCAGGACTCTGATGAATTCCTGATCGTGGTCTTCCATGACGCGCCCAAAAAACTGCTCCGGCACCTGTATTCCCTCCGTTTCCTCGTGGCCCCCAAAGCCAGGAATGACGGTACCAGCAAGCGAATCTGCAGGAAAGCGCAATGCTTGTAATTTGATTAAAATACGAGATAACAGCCGCGTTCTGCGACGGTGTGCGTGCCGCGCGCCGATTTCCATCCCGGCGTCACGCCCGCTGGCTGATATCTCGCACGGGCTCGGCGTCGAGCGCCTGGGGAACAGCGTCGAAATTGATCCGTTCGCGCTCGGTCACATAGGGCCGGTTCTGCACGGTGGTATGTACCGAGCCGATATACTCGCCGATGATGCCCAGCGCGATGAGCTGTACCGCGCCCAGGAAGAACAGACCAATGATGACCGGCGCGAGGCCCAGTTCGAATTCGCTCCAGAACACCAGCTTGTAGACTAGGTAGGCGAGCGCGACGACCAGCGAGCCGGCCGCCGTCACGAACCCCAGGCCGGCCACCAGCCGCAGCGGCACCTTCGACAGGTTGGTGATGCCGAGCATCGCCATGTCGTAGAGCGCGTACCAGTTGTTCTTGGTGATCCCGCTCTTGCGGATGGGCTGGTCGTAGAGGATATCGAAGCGCGGCAGGCCGATTTCGGCGATCATGCCGCGGAAATACGGATAGGGATCGCCATAGCGGCGCACTTCCTCGATCACCCGGCGGTCATAGAGCCCGAAGCCGGTGAAATTCTGGATGGTCTCGATCGAGGACAGCCGCTCGACCAGCGCATAGTAACGCTTGCGCAGCCAGAACATCAGCGGCGATTCCTCGCTGCTTCGCTTGATGCACAGCACGACGGGGAAACCCTCCTCCCACTTGGCGATGAGCTGAGGGAGGAGGGTGGGCGGGTCCTGCAAGTCCGCCACCAGCGAGATGATCGCGTCTCCCCTTGCCTGCATGATCGCGTGCATCGGCGACCGGATATGACCGAAATTGCGCGCGTTGACGATGATCTTGACGTTGACGTCTGCCGCCGCGAGGCGCTTGAGCACGTTCACCGTCCCATCCGTCGAGCAGTTGTCGATGAAGATGTGCTCGTAACGATAGCGGCCGATGGCCTCGAATTCCGCCCGCACCTGGCGGTAAAGCGCCTCGACGTTGCCTTCCTCGTTGAAGCAGGCGGTCACCACGCTGAGCAGGCGCTTTTGCGTCATCGGGCGTCCGCCCTCGCCATGACCCGAAGCCGCGCGTCCCATGTCCCGGCGTCGAGGCCGCGTTTCAGCGCCGCCAGCCGCACGAAGCGCCACGACCGGAAATCGTCGTGGGCAAGACCGCCGTCGCGGATCCAGCGCGCCACCTCGTCGACGCCCGCCTCCAGCGTCCAGCGCGGCGTGAAGCCGGGCAGGCCGCCGAGCGCCTTGGCAAACGACACGCGGTAGGACCGCGCATCGCCGCCGGTCTCGCCGGTGATCTCGAGCGTCGCGCCAGGGAACGCCCGGCCCACCGCAACGGCGACGTCGCGGACCTGGTAGTTGCAGTCGGCCTGGCCGATGTTGAACGCCTGCCCGTGCACCGCGGCGCGCGGTGCCTCGGCGGCGCAGAGCGCGGCCAGCGCGATGTCCTCGATATGGACCAGCGGCCGCCAGGGCGTGCCGTCCGACAGCACCCGCAGCGCCCCGGTCGCCTGCACCCAGCCGGCCAGATTATTCACCACCAGGTCGAAACGAGGGCGCGGGCCGACGCCATAGGCTGTCGCGTTGCGCATCAGCACCGGACTGAATTCCGCGTCGGTCAGCGCCAGCAATCCGGTCTCCGATCCTGCCTTCGATTCCGCATAGGCCGAAACCGGCGCCATGGGCGCCGTCTCGTCAAGCGCCGCGTCGCCTCCCGCCGCTCCATAGAGCGAGCAGGACGAGGCGAAGACGAAACGGCCGATTCCCGACGCCTTGGCAAGCCTCGCGAGCCGGATCGTCGCGTCCCGGTTGATTTCGTCGGTGAGGCCCGGATCGAGCGCGCCCATGGGATCGGTCGACAGGCCGGCGAGATGAATGATCGCGTCGATCCCGGCGAGATCGGCCGGGACGATATCGCGCACGTCGCACTCGGTGAAGTAGCCGCAATCCAGCCCGGTCACATGATGGCCGCGCCGCTGCGCCATCCGCGTCACGACCGGCCCGATATACCCCTGATTGCCCGTCACGAGGAGGCGAATGGCGATGGCTCCCGCTTCCGTCGGCGCATGCTCGCGCCCGTTACTACGAGATTAGCCGCAAGTCCCCGCCAGACAAGCGGAAAGCGCCGGAATCAGCCGCCGCTGCCATAGGGGCGGGTGATCGCCTCGAGCACATGGCCGTCCGGGTCGAGGAAGTAGACGCCGCGCCCGCCGTCATGGCGGTTGATCTCGCCGGGCTTGCTGCGCATGGGGTCGGCCCAGTAGTCGAGGCCCTTCGCCTCGATGCGGCCGAAGATGGCGTCGAATTCCGTCTCGCTCACCAGGAAGGCGTAGTGCTGCGCCGAGAAGTCGCCGCCGTTCCCGGAGAAATCCAGCGACACCCCGTTGTCCAGGTCGACCACATGGAAATGTGCGAACGTCGTCGGCCTGGGCCGCCCGAGCATCTCCGCCAGGAAATTCGCGGATTTCTCCTGGTCCCGGCACCAGACGATCGTGTGGTTGAGTTGGATGCTCATCCTCTGCTCCTGCGTCCTGCCCACCGATGAGATGCGCTCTGCACCGCGCAAGTCAACCCGCCGCCGGAATGCTATGATGGACGGCCGACATCGAACGCGGCCGGGGAGGACATCATGCGGGAATTCGACGTCATCGTCGTGGGCGCGAGCGGCTATACCGGCCAGCGGGTCTGCGAATACCTGGCCGCCCGCGCCCGCGAGACCAGCCAGAGCTGGGCGGTCGCCGGACGGCGCGCCGAGGTGCTGGCGCCGCTCGCCGAGCAGCACGGCGCCTCGGGCGCCATCACCGCCGACTGCACCGATCCGGGCGGGGCCGCCGAGCTGGCGGCGCGCGGCGCGGTCATCGCCAACCTGGCCGGCCCCTATTATGGACGCGCCGAGACCCTGGTCGGCGCCTGCGCGGCGGCCGGCACCCACTATCTGGACCTGACCGGCGAGCTGGTGTTCGTGCGCGGCATCATCGACCGCTTTCACGCCACGGCGCGCGAGAGCGGCGCCCGGATTGCGCCGGTTGCCGGTTACGAGGCGCTGCCCTTCGACTTGATGACGCTAACCCTGCTGGAAGACTACATGACGCGGCACGGTGCGAGCCCGGCGCGCATCGACCTGCTGGGCGGCGCCATGCAGCCGCCGCCCGGCGCCACCGGCCTGGGCGAGATGATCTCCGGCGGCACGGCCGAGACCATGCGGGTGATGCTGGAGCACGACTTCTCCGGCCTCGCCGAGGACCCGACCGCGCTCAACCCGGCCGACGACCCGGACCGCGACGAGATTAGGCGCGCCATGCCCTACGAGATGACGCCAAAGGCCGACGATCTGGAGCCGTGGTCCATGCCGATCTTCCCCGGCCCGTTCCTGCATCCCGCCGTCGTCAACCGCACCTTCGCGCTGCTGCGGCGCGAGCAAGTGCCCATATCCACCGCGCTGCGCTACCGCGAGCGGCTCAGCATGGGCGACCGCGCCGGCGCCTTCCGGGCGCCCGCCGCGTATCTGATGTCGGCCAACGCCTCGGTCATGAGCTGGCTGATGAGCACGTCACTGAAGGCGCCGCGCCAGATCATGAAGTCGGTCGCCGACCGGTTCTTCCCGAAGCCCGGTGACGGCCCCAGCCTGGAGAACCTGGACGGCTGGCACTGGAACATCACCGGCCGCGCCAGCGGCCCGGCAGGCGCCGTCGCCATGCGGCTCGACGCCGACGGCCATCCCGGCTACCGCACCACCGCCAACATGATCGCCGAAGCCGCCCTGATCCTGGCCGACCCCAACGCGAAGAAGCCGGACCGCGCCGGCGTGCTCACCCCGGCGCTGGCGCTGGGCACCGCCGAACTGGGCCGGTTCGGCGCCGCGGGATTGCGGTTCTCGCCGGTGAGGCCGGCCTGAACGCCAGCCCGCGCCTTCCAGGCCATGGGCGAAGAACGCCCGGGTGTCGGCGCTTACCTACGCCGCGCGCCGAACCAACACCGAAAAGTCGAGGAGGATGCGTTCGCCATCCAACCGCAGCGGCAGAGTACGCACGCACCCTTCGTCGGGACCGATCACGCCGCCGGTCGCCAGGTCGATGACCCAGTTGTGCAGCGGGCAGGTGACCCTGCCGCCGTGGACGATGCCCTGGCTGAGCGGACCGGCCTTGTGCGGGCAGCGATCCTCGATGGCATGGACCGCGCCTTGCGCCGTGCGGAAGATGGCCACGTCGCCCGCGTCGGTGCGCACCACCCGCGATCCGGCGGCGGGAATTTCCCCAATGGTGCCGACCTCGCGCCACAGCCCGCTCATTCGGCGGCCTCCCGGAACGAGACATGCCGCATGGGCGCGAACTCGTGGGCGTCCTTGCCATCGACCCGTTCGGCCCACGGATCGGTCTGGCTGAACTGCTGCGAGTAGACGAAGCGCTCGTAGAGCGCCGCGCGGTTCTCGTCGTCGACGACCACGGCCTCCCTGATGGACTCGATTCCCACTCGCTTGGCCCACTTGTAGATGCGCTCCAGATAGTGCCCCTGCTCGCGGTAGAGCTGGGTCAGCGCCACGATGGTCTCCAGCGCCAGGTCCTCGGTCGGCACATGGCACAGCACCTCGGTGCCCTTGATGTCGAGGCCCGCGGCGCCGGCGAAATGGATTTCGTAGCCGCTGTCGACGCAGATCACGCCGACGTCCTTGCAGGTGGCCTCGGCGCAGTTGCGCGGACAGCCGGACACGGCCATCTTCACCTTGGCCGGCGTCCACGATCCCCACATGAACTTCTCGATCCGGATGCCCAGCCCGGTCGAATCCTGGGTGCCGAAGCGGCACCAGTCAGTGCCGACGCAGGTCTTCACCGTGCGCAGCGCCTTGCCATAGGCGTGGCCCGAGACCATGCCCGCCGCGTTGAGATCGGACCACACGCCCGGCAGGTCCTCCTTCTTCACGCCCAGCATGTCGATGCGCTGGCCGCCGGTGCACTTCACCGCCGGGATGTCGTACTTGTCGACCACGTCGGCGATGGCGCGCAGTTCCCTGGCGCTGGTCATGCCGCCCCACATGCGCGGCACCACCGAATAGGTGCCGTCCTTCTGGATGTTGGCGTGGACGCGCTCGTTGATGAAGCGCGACTGGTAGTCGTCCACATACTCGCCCGGCCAGTTGGACAGCAGGTAGTAGTTCAGCGCCGGCTTGCATTTGGCGCAGCCGCCGGAGCTCTTCCACTCCAGCGCCTGCATGACGTCGGGGACGGTCTTCAGCGCCTTGGCGACGATCAGCCGGCGCACGTCGGCATGGCTGAGGTCGGTGCAGGTGCAAAGCGGCTTCACCGCCGCCGGGTTGTAGCCGTCGCCCAGGGTCAGCGTCAGCAGCTGCTCGACCAGGCCGGTGCAGCTGCCGCACGACGCCGACGCCTTGGTATGGGCGCGCACGTCGTCGAGCGAGGTGAGCCCGCCGTCCTGGATGGCGCCGACAATCTTGCCCTTGCAGACGCCGTTGCAGCCGCAGATTTCCGCGGTGTCGGGAAGCGCCGAGACGGCGGCGCCGGAATCGGCCTTGCCGCCGCCGACGAACGCCGGCCCGAAGATCAGGTTCTCGCGGATGTCGGAAACGTCGGTGCCCTCGCGGATCATCTGGAAGAACCAGGGGCCGTCGCCGGTATCGCCGTAGAGCACCGCGCCCAGCATCCGGTTGCCCTGCAGCACAAGCCGCTTGTAGACACCGGCGCGCGCGTCGCGCAGCACGACCTCGTCCCTGCCTTCGCCCTCGGCGAAGTCGCCTGCCGAAAACAGGTTGATGCCGGTGACCTTCAGCTTGGTGGCCAGCGCGCTGTCGACGAACGCCGCCTCCCTGCCCGACAGGCCCATGGCGATCACGCCCGCCATCTCGTAGAGCGGCGCCACCAGGCCGTAGACGCTGCCGTTGAACTCGACGCATTCGCCGACCGCGTAGATATCCGGGTCCGAGGTCCGCATGGACGGGTCGACCAGGATGCCTCGGCCCACCTCGAGGCCCGCTTCCCTGGCCAGCGCCGCGTTGGGACGGATGCCGACGGCCATGACCACCAGCTTGGCGGGGATGACGCGGCCGTCCTTCAGCCGGACGCCCTCCACATAGGCCTCGCCGATGATCTCCTCGGTGTTGGCCTCGGTGATGACGGTAATGCCGCGCGATTCCAGCTCGCGCTTCAGCATGTGGCCGGCGGTCGGATCGAGCTGGCGCTCCATCAGCGTCGGCATCAGATGCAGCACGGTCACGTTCATGCCGCGTTCCTTCAGGCCCGCGGCGGCTTCCAGGCCGAGCAGGCCGCCGCCGATCACCACCGCCGCGCCGCCCGACTGGGCCGCCACCATCATGGCGCTGACGTCGTCCATGTCGCGGTAGGTCAGCACGCCGGGCAGCTTGTGGCCGGGCACCGGAATGATTACCGGCGACGAGCCGGTCGCGATCAGCAGCTTGTCGTAGGGCGCGACGATGCCGCGCTCGGAGGTGACCGTCTTCGCCGCGCGGTCGATGGCGACGACCTTGTGGCCCTTCAGCAGGGTCACGCCGTTGCGCTCGTACCACCCGTCGCCGTGGATGACGATGTCCTCGAACGACTTCTCGCCCGACAGCACCGGCGACAGCAGGATGCGGTCGTAGTTGGTGCGCGTCTCGGCATTGAAGATGGTGACGTCGAAGGCGTCGGGGGCCGCCTCGAACAGCTTTTCCAGCGCCCGTCCGGGCGCCATGCCGTTGCCGATCACAACCAGTTTCTGCTTAGCGGGCATTTTTCTTCCTGTCGTCACGTAAGGGTGACAGCCGCGCGAGCGGCTCATGCAGTTCGGGTTCGGGGGTTATGCGCCAACGTTGCCGCGTTGCAACCGGAAGGCCTGCACGATACCGAGCAAGGGCCGTGCCAGAGCGCGCGGGGTTTTCCAACCCCTTGGGTTCCCTCGTGGAACCGGACTGCGCCTGGCACGCGAATCGTCTTGCCGTGCCTGTGCGGACATCATTAGTAGCAATATATGATCATTTTTTGAACAGGAAACTTTTGTGCCCTGTTTTTAGGCAGGAATGACGGTGCTCGGCCGAAACCTGTCAGCGTATGTCGAGCGTCAGCGTATCGTGACCTTCCTCGACGGCCTCGGTCACCAGGTCGTCGATGACGAACCGGCCCCGCTTCTCCAGCCCGTCCGGCCACTTCGCCACGTAGTAATAGGTGCCCTCGCCCATGGTCTGCGGCTGCGTCACGGTCTCCCACCAGCGGCACTGCTCGGGCGACCAGGGATCTTCGGCCCGCTGGCCGCAGACCGTGAAATAGAACGCCGGCAGGATGCGCAGGCTTTCGTAAGGCGGATCGGTGACCAGCGTGACCGGCCGTTCCTCGACAGTGCATCCGGCGGACAGATCGAGGACGACGAGGATATCCCTGGTCGCGCCGCTCCCGTGTAGCTCGAACAGTTGACGGTTGAGGGCGGCGATCGATTCCCGGTCGCCCTCCACGTCGCGGAAATCGGCGGGCAGTGCCAGGGGCTTCAGCGTCTCGCGCTCCAGCGCCGCGTCGAAGCGCGCCTGGTCCAGATATTGTTGCGCCGAGCCTTCGTCATAATCGTTGGGCACGCCGACCGCCGCGCCCACGTCGGCGCCGCAGCTCTCGACCACCAGCACCTTCACCTTGCCTTTCGCGCGGATCGCCTCGCGGATGTCGGCAGGCACCTGCTGCTCGACGAGCTGGAGGCTGGACTGCGCCAGTTCGGCGGCGGCGGTGGCGGCGGTCGGCCTCAGATAATCCGGCAGCAACGCGACCGGCTTCGCCAGCAGCGTGTCCGCGTCCGCCGGGGCGAACCGGGCCAGCGCCTGCTGATCCGCGTCGCCATCATTGGTCACCTCATGCTTCATCAACGCGACCAGCGCGGCATCTTCGTCGAGCCCGGCGAGGTCGACCGGCGGCGGTGGCGGCGCCTCCGCCTGCGGCGGCGCTTCCTTGACGTGCGGCGCGGATTTGGCCGGCGCCGGCGCGGGCGGCGGTTTCGGTGCCTCGCGATCGCAGCCCGCCAGGGCAGCGGCCAGCACCAGGATCAGCGCAAACCGGGCGCGTGGCATCGTCCCTCCGTGGACAGTGTTTTCGCCAGCCTAGAGCATCGGCAGGCCGGACGGAATCCCGTTGCCACGTCTGCGGTATCGACCAAAGCCCGCTCGGATACCATTCCCTCGGGAAGGACGCAGAGGAAGTCCGTCCGCATGAGCCGTGGGTGGAGGGCGATCTTCACTGAACGCGCTTACCTCCGTCACGGCAACCGGTTAGGCTGACGCCGCCATTTCCGGAGAACCGCTTCATGCTCGACTTCCCCTATTCCGGCCTGCTCGGCGTCATCATCCTCGTGCTCGACATCTACGCCATCATCCGCGTGGCGCAGAGCGGCGCCGGCGCCCTGTCGAAGGCGATCTGGATCGTCATCATCCTGCTGCTGCCGGTGCTCGGCCTGATCCTCTGGTTGCTGTTCGGGCCGAAGAAGTAGCATGCCGTTCCAAGGATAGCCGCGGAACCATGGGCTGCTTGTGGCGGCCCATGCTCTCGACTACCGTTGAACCGGACCATTTCGGGAGAGCTGCATGCGTTGGCGCGGCCGCCGCGAAAGCGGCAACATCGAGGACATGCGCGGCCAGGGCGGCATGGGCGGCTTCCGGCTGCCCGGCGGTGGCGGCGGCAAGCTGGGCATCGTCGGCACCATCGTCGTCGTGCTGGCCGGCCTCTATTTCGGCGTCGACCCGTCGGTGTTCCTCGGCGGCGGCGCGCCGCAGGCGCCGACGCGGGCCGTCGATCCCGGGACCCCCGAAGCGCAGGAGAGCCGCGCCTTCGTCGCCACCGTCCTCGCCGACACGGAGGATACCTGGCATGCCCTCTTCGGGCAGATGGGCCGCAGCTACGAGGAGCCCAAGCTGGTGTTGTTCAGCGGCTCGGTGCAGTCGGCCTGCGGCTTCGCCCAGTCGGCCAGCGGACCCTTTTATTGCCCGGGCGACCGCAAGGTGTACCTCGACACCAGCTTCTTTGACGAACTGAGCCGCCGCTTCGGCGCGCCCGGCGACTTCGCCCAGGCCTATGTGATCGCCCACGAGATCGGCCATCACGTGCAGACCCTGCTCGGCATCTCCCAGCAGGTCCATAGCTTGCGCGGCAAGATCAGCCAGACCGAGGACAACGCCATGTCGGTCAGGCTGGAGCTGCAGGCCGACTGCTTCGCCGGCGTCTGGGCCCATCACGCCCAGCGCAGCCGTGACATGCTGGAGGCGGGCGACGTGGAAGAAGCGCTGACCGCCGCGACCGCCATCGGCGACGACCGGTTGCAGCAGCAGTCGCAGGGCCATGTCGTCCCCGATGCGTTCACCCATGGCAGCTCGGCGCAGCGGGTCCGCTGGTTCCGGCAAGGCATGCAGACCGGCACGCTCGACGCCTGCGACACTTTCAACGCGCGGGACCTGTAGGCGCAAACGGAACACCGGCCAGGTCCCGGGCGTTGCGGGCGCGGCGGCCGGATAGTTGCGGGCGGCTGCCGTCCGTGCTGCTATTGTGCGGTTCCTCGAAACCGGTCACGAACCCCGATGACGCCAACGTCGCCCCCGACCGAAAAGCTGCAGCGCTGGGCGCATGTCTCGCTCATCGGGCTGTTCATCTGCGCGGTAATCGCCGGCCTCTACGTCGCGGCCGATGTGTTCATCCCGCTGGTCGGCGCGATCCTGATGGGGTTCACCTTCGGGCCGCTGATCCGTCCGCTGGCGCGGCGCGGCGTACCGTCGCCGCTGCTCGCCGCCGTCGTCCTCGCGGCGCTGGTCGGCGTCGCCGCGCTGGCGGTGACCGCTGTCGCCAAGCCGGCCGCGGACTGGATCGAGCGGGCGCCCAAGATCGCCAAGCAGCTCGACCGGAAGTTCCGGCCGGTGCGCGAGTCCGTCGCCACGGTGCAGAAAGCATCGACCGACGTCATGAACCTGACCAACACCGACCGGAAGAAACGGACGACCACCATCGTCGCCGCCTCGCCGTCGATCATGGAACGCATGGTCGGCGGCATCCAGCACATCGGCATCAATCTCGCGATGATGCTGGTGTTGCTGTATTTCCTGCTGGCCGCCGGCGACATGTTCAAGGAAAAGACCGTGCGGCTGATGCCCACCTTCCACGACAAGCGCGCCGTGGTTTCGATCATCAACAACATCGAACGGGAGGTGTCGGCTTACCTGATCACCATCCTGCTGATCAACCTGGCGCTGGGCGCCGTCATCGGCGGCGGCCTCTATGCCATCGGCCTGAACAACGCCCTGTTCTGGGGCATCCTGGCAGCGGTGCTGAACTTCATTCCCTATATCGGCTATCTGGTCGGCGTCAGCCTGGTGACGGTGGCCGCGCTGCTGCAGTTCCCCGGCATCGGCGACGCGCTGCTGGCACCCGCCATCTACACCGTCGCCCACGTGCTGGAAGCCAGCTTCATCACCCCCAGCCTGCTGGGCCGCCGCTTCACCCTCAACCCGGTCATCGTGTTCCTGTCGGTGGTGATCTGGACCTGGCTGTGGGGCATTCCCGGCGCGCTGATGGCGGTGCCGATCACGGTGGTGATGAACGTCATCTTCAGCCACATCCCGTCGCTCCGGCCGCTCAACGAATACCTCAGCGGCCGTGTACGGACCCGCGAGGCGGTGATAACCTGACTCGGGCCGGGCGTTGGCCCCGGCCGCCGGTTCGAAGGGGGTTGGCGTGCATCGACCGGTTCGCCGCGCGGTATTGGCGCTTCTGCTCATCGGGGCCGGTCCGGCCCGGGCGGAGACCTTCAACGTCGACGGCGCCAACCTCGATTTGCCCGCGCCCGGCGGGTTCTGCTTCGCGACCGGCGCCTTCGCCGACGACCCGCGCAATGCCGACATCGCCCGTCAGCAGCCGCCCGCCGACGCCGTCATCGCCATGGTCGAGCCCTGTGGCGAAGACACCGCCCCGGCCGCGGCCGTGACCTACGGCCGCTGGTTGCTGCAGCTCGAGAACGGCGTGCCGCGGCGTCTCGCGGCCGGCTCTTCCAGAGCGCTGGCGCTCGAGCAGTCCGTCGACGGAATGCCCGTGGTCACGCCCGGAATCGTGTTCCAGATGGGCTTCCTGTCGCCGAACCTCACCTCGGGCTTCATCGGCGGCGATGGCACCGCCAATTACCGGGCGCTGGCCTATCCGGTCTCGATGCCGTGGGGCGGCTCGCTGACCCGGGCGGGCATCGAGGGCGAAACCGTGCTGTTCGGCCGGCCGGTCGCCTTCCAGCTGTTCGACACCTACCGCGATCCGGACACCTATGCGCCGCTGGAGCGGCAGGTCAAAGCGGTCATGGCGGAAGCCGTCAGGCAGGATCCGGCGGGCGCCGCGCCGCGCGAACCGGCCGCGCCGAAGGCCGCCAGGCAAACCTACTCACCGCGCCTCGAACCCGCCGAAGTCGCCTGGCTGCTGGCGAAGGCGCTGGCGATCGCCGCCGCGGTTTTCGCGGCGTCTGTATGTTTTTTCCGCGTGAAACCAAAGGTTTGAAAGTCGCTTGGCGTCCACCGCCGATCGCATCTTCACAGTCCTTAACCTTTTAATTTAGATAAAATTCAAAGTATATGTTGCTCCGGACTCCCGCGTGCCTCATAACCACTGTAGGTGCCGCAATGTGCGGAAAGGGGATCGAGGTGTCGACAGACGCTACGTCAGTACGCAACACGGTGCCCGATAGCCGGGGCTGGCGTTTCATGCCGGCCCAAGCCAGGGATGGACGGGTGAACAAGAAGCGTCTGGTTCCTTCGAACCGCGCCAAGCTCGACGAAAAGTCGCGGATCTTCGCCTACGAGTTCGGCGTCCTGCTCTGCGAACTGCTCCCGCGCTACCAATCGGCCTTCCAGTCCGATTTCTCCAAGGTACTGATCATCCACGCCATCGGCGTCGCCAGCGTCAGCAGGTTGATGTCGCGGCCGGAATCAACCGGCTACGAGACGCTCTCCGAAACCGTGCCGCCCGAGCTTCAGGTGCCGGTCAATGCCCTGTCGATTGCCGAATCCACCGGCATCCCGCGCGAGACGGTGCGCCGCAAGATCAAGGAGATGATCGCCGACGGCTTCCTGATGGAAGACGAAAGAGGCGGTTATCGGATGAAGCCGGGCACGCTCCAGACCGCCGAGGCGCTGGACGTCTATTATCAGCAGCTGCTGACCCTGACGACGCTGGTCAATCGCTGCATCGAAGCCGGCATCATCAAGGTCGAGGACGCCTAGCGTTTTCAGGCAAGGCGGAACGCCTTGTCGCCCGAAAACCGCGGCGAACAAACTGGAGCCGGTGCAGCCTTGGTTAAACCGGCTCCGAGCCCTCCCGTCAGTCCGCCAGGTACTTGTCCAGGGTCTGGTGCATGTGCCTGATCCGGACTTCCTGGTAGTTGCCCAGGGTCGCCCGCTTCTTCTTCGCGGCGCCGAAGCCTTCCTGCTGCCAGCCCATGTTGCCGGTGTCCTGGTCGTAGATCACCGCCATGCTCGGATCGATCCCGGGCACGATCCCGTAGGATTCCTCGATCTTCACCCGGACCGGTTCGTAGGGATCGGGCCGCACGCCGTCCTTGGGCACCGGCGACAGCAGCAGCAGGTCGAACAGCGTCCTGGTGTGGTCCGTGCCCAGCGGCCGGAAGCGGTAGACGATCGGGAACGAGATCGCCAGGAAGAAGTGCGCGTTCGGGAAGGCGAAGTAGCCGAGCGTGTCGATCACCTCGGCGACGCTGAAATCCGACAGGTCGCGGCCGCACTGCTCGCCCACCAGATCCCGGAAATACTGCGCCATGATCGCCCGCGCACGGCCGCCGTCCGGCACGCGCAGCGCGCCGCCCAACTGCTCGCGGTCGCCCAGCACCATGCTGTCCAGGATCTCCTGCTGCGACACCTCGCGCTCCAGCAACGGGCTGGGCGAGCCGACCAGATTGTAGAGCCGGTCCACATGCTGGCCCAGGATGTCGTACTGGGTGTTGATGTCGCCGGACGCCGGTAAGAGCTGCGGATGGGTCGCCAGCAGGTGATAGGCCTCGAGGAACGCCTCCTGAGCCACCTTCCAGTTGCAGGGCAGTTCCTTTTCCACATGCAGTGAGACGTAGCGGTCCTCGAATGCCGCCCGCCTGGCATCCTCGGGCAGCGGCGCCAGGTACTCCTCCAGCGGCATGGCGTTCTCGTCCATGTTGACGAACACGAAGCCGCCCCAGACGCCGACCCTGGCTTCCGGCAGGTTGAACTCTTCCTTGTTCACATGCGGGAAGTCCCACTCGCACAGCAGCCGCGTCAGCTCGCCGCTCAGGTTCCAAGTCCAGCCATGGAACGGGCAGCTGATCGACAGCGAGCTGCCCGCCGAGCCCGACGGCTTCAGCTTGGTGCCGCGGTGCAGGCAGGCGTTGTAATAGGCCTTGATGGTGTCGGGTGCCGTGCGCATGACGATCAACGAATGCAGCCCCACATCGTAGACGTAGTAGTCGCCCACTTCCGGAATGTGCTCCTCGCGGCAAGCCCACTGCCAGACCCGCGGCCACATGCGCTCCATCTCCCGGTCGAAGAACGCCTTCGAGGTATAGCGCTCGAACGGCAGGTCGTCGCTGCCGAGATACTGGTAGGCCTGCCTGCGGTAGACGGGCGGCGGATTGTCACCGTCGGCGTCGAGCACATCCTGGACACTGTCGCCCGGGCAACGCGCCTCGCCCGGCGCGAGGATCGAAAACGGCTTGTTCAAGAGAGTCTCCCCGACTTGTACATAACGACTGTCATATATGGATACAGGATCGGCGTCGAACCCGCAAGCCGGCTGGTGGTGTTTCCCGGGGCCTTCGCGGATGGATCGTGCACGGCGCGAAGATGATTTACCGATGGATTTCCGCCGTTGCGGTTCATTGCGGAACTGTCATGATAGCATTGGAAGCGAGGTCTAATCGTTTCCAGGGGCGCATTTGCTTCGGAGACCCCCTCTTGCGCAGGTGCGCCCCAATATCCTTCCCCCCGGTATCGCTCTACCCGATGGCGCGCGGACAAGCAGTCTGGAGCGACTCGGGCGCGGCTGTTAGGCTATCGCCGCCGCACGCCCGCAGGAGCCCCATGAACGATATCGAGCGACTTCTCGCCATCGAAGCCACCAAGCTGCGCAACGAGTTGTCGTGAGCGCCGCGCGACCGAAGGCCTGCGTCTCGTGGAGTTCGGGCAAGGATAGTGCCTTCGCGTTATGGGAGGCCCGGCGGGCTGGTGCGCTCGACATCGTCGCGGTGCTGACGACCGTCAACGAAACCCATGCCCGCGTCGCCATGCACGGCGTGCGCGACGCGCTGCTCGACCGCCAGGTCGCCGCGCTGGGCCTGCCGTGCCTGAAGGTGAGCATCCCGAGCCCCTGCCCCAACGAGATCTACGAGGCGCGCATGCGCGAAGCGACGGAGAGGCTCAGGCAGGACGGCGTCACCCACATGGTGTTCGGCGACCTGTTCCTCGAGGATATCCGCGCCTGGCGCGAGGAACGGCTGCGCGAGGCCGACATGACCGGCGTCTATCCGCTGTGGGCGCGCGACACCGCGGCGCTGGCCCGCGACATGATCGATTGCGGCCTCGTCGCCCACCTGACCTGCATCGATCCGCGCCGGCTCGACCGGTCGTTCGCGGGTCGGCGGTTCGACGCGGCCCTGCTTGGCGATCTTCCGGCGGATGTCGATCCCTGTGGCGAGAACGGCGAGTTCCACACCGTCGTGACCGCCGGACCCATGTTCTCGGCGCCGATACCGGTCAGCGTCGGCGAGGTGATCGAGCGCGACGGCTTCGTCTTCGCGGACGTGATCCCCGGCTAGCCGATCGGCCGGCGCGGATTCATCACGTCGGCGCGCAGCGTCTCCCACAGCCCTTCGGCGGTATCGGCATAGCCGAAGCTGTCGAGGTCCTTGGTTTCGATCATGCCGTTGTCGAGCAGCGTCTGAAAGTTCACCACCGCCTGCCAGTACTCCCGGTCGAATAGCAGCACCGGGATAGGCTGGAACTTGCCGGTCTGGCGCAGGGTCAGAATCTCGAACATCTCGTCTATGGTCCCGAAGCCGCCGGGAAACACCACCAGTGCGCTGGCGCGCATCGCCAGGTGCATCTTCCGCATGGCGAAATAGTGGAAGCGGAAGGTCAGTTCCGGCGTCGAATAGGCGTTGGGCGCCTGCTCGGCCGGCAAGGTGATGTTGAATCCCACCGTCGGCGCCCCGGCTTCGCGCGCGCCGCGGTTGGCCGCTTCCATGATGCCCGGCCCACCGCCCGTAGCGATGACGTTGTCCCGCGCATCGCCATATGGCATCAGGGCGCCACCCCGCTGCGAGGCAATGCTGCCGAATTCTCGGGCCTGCTCGTACCAGTGAGGGTGCTTGCCGGGTCCGTCCAGGCGGATACGGGCGCCGCCGAACACGACGATGGTCGAGCGGATGTGCCACTGGCGCAGCACCTGCTCGGCCTTGGCGTATTCCAGCAGGAACCGCACGCCGCGCATGGAATCGCCCAGCAGGAAATCCTGGTCCAGCGCGGGCAATTGATAGGAAGGCGAGTTGAGTTGCGCCTCGTTGGAGGCATGCTGTTTTACTTTTGTGGCCATATCCATCATGTAGTTGACCGATCGCGTTTGGCCAAGGCCGCGCACGGAATGAAGGGATGCTCATGGGAGCCATGGCGGTCTTCCTGCCCGGCGCCGGCGGTGATCCCGGCTTCTGGCGACCGGTGGGTGACCTGCTGCCGGCCGCGAGCGGGAGTATCTATCTGGGATGGCCGGGTTTGGG
>LNFM01002374.1_pt1 | contig 20203 bp, 17 predicted proteins | sample 596031 | NCBI WGS metagenome assembly LNFM01 (sample SAMN04254537, study PRJNA301005) | activated carbon metagenome | isolation source: dual media filters at the Ann Arbor, Michigan drinking water treatment plant | place: USA: Ann Arbor | reverse complement strand
GCGTCATCCATCCGCGCTGCTTCAGCCGTCCGGGGCTCGTGACATGGCCGGCAAGGCAAGACGGCTCGACACCTTCGTTGCGCCACGGCCGAACCGGCTGCTGATCGCCCTCATGGCGCCGGTCAACCGGATCGTGATGCTGCGCGGTATCCCGATCCTGCGCGACATACCGGCCTTGAATCGCGTCCCGGGCATTCGCGGCGTGGCCAATGTCCGCCACATCGACTTCCCCACAGTCGACTGCCAGCGGCTCGCCTCCGTCTGCGGCGCCGGCCATGCGACCTTTCTCGCGCCCAACCACCCCGAATTCTTTACGGACTGGATGATCGACAAGGAGATCGCATCCCTCGTCGCGCCGCTTTGCGCCTCCTGGGCGACCAATGGCGTCGTCAACGGGCTCGGCGCCCTGGCGCAGCGATTCTGGCTCGCCAACAACCTCATCGCTCAGATCCCGGGCAACAGCGGTCCGGCGCGCGCGCATTCCGTCGACTGGGCCTTGCAGGGCAGGGGCGTGCTGCTTCATCCGGAGGGGGCGGTCGGCTGGCATGGCGATTTCGTCGCGCCGCTGATGCCGGGCGCAGCCGAGATGGCTTTGGCCGCGCTTGCCCGGACCGCCGGCACCAGCACGCAGCCAAAGGTCTGGATCGCGCCGGTCGTCTGGAAGCTCGCCTTCCTGCATGACGTCGAATCCAGGCTCGCCGCCGAATGCGCCTATGTCGAGCGCCGCCTGCACATCGGCCGTGGCGATTCGGGCGCGTCGCCGGCCGAGCGCGTCTTCCGGATCTACGATTCGCTTCTGCGCCGCGACGCGGAGAAGGCGGGCATCGCACCGCCCCCCGGCACGTCCTTCGCGCAGCGCCACGCCGCGCTCGTCGATACAATATCGCGACACCTGTCGGCTCAGTTGCCCACGGCAGGCGAGGCTGATGACGACGTCATCCGCCGCAGCCGGCGTTGGCTGCGCGAGCAGGACAGGGACGATACGCCGGCGGTCCAGCAGGTAAGGTCCGGGGTGAACGCCTTGCAGCGCCTGCAGCGGCTCGGTCCCTTTGCCTGGCGGGAACCCACGGTCACTCAGGAACATGTGGCCGAGCACCTCAAGCGCATCCGCAACGACTACTGCAAGGGCACGCTGCGCGACACGCTGAACGCCTTCGTACCGCAGCCGGCCGGCCCGCGCCGGGCGCATATCCGCGTCGCCGAGCCCCTTCTGATGACCGATTTTGCGGGCTCGCCCGACGCGGCCATGGCGGAAATCCGGCGTCGCATGCAGGCCAGCCTGGACGGGATCAATGCCCGCCTGCTTGCGGACGGACAGTTCAGGTCCTATCCCAATCCATTCCACGCGGGCCAGGCACCGCTTTGAAATCCGGCAACCAGGGAAGATTCGATGGCCGTCTATGTCGATGACGCGATCTGGCACTTTGCCGGCCGCAAATGGTGCCATCTGATGGCCGACGACACCGACGAGCTGCACCGCTTCGCCGCGCGCCTCGGTCTCAAGCTCCTGTCCTACCAGGGACCGCCAAAGACCTCGGCACCGCATTACGACATCACCGGCATCGAGCGCGACCGGGCGCTGCGCATCGGCGCGATCGCTTGCGGCCGCGAGGAGATCGTCCAGGTCTTTCGACGCGTCAGGGTGGCCGACGGCAAGGTTGCCCGGCCGCGGCCGGACAGCCCGCCGCTCAGAGTCGCGGCCGGGCGCTAGGACCCTGCCGCAAAACCCGCCGGATCGCTTGCTTTCGCGGGCACTTGCCGCTATAGCCCGGCGCATTCCACACACGGACTTTGGTGTCTGCCGGGAGAAATCCGGCTGAAACCTCCGGTGGCGGAAGGGGATTTCCCTCTTTTGCCTGTGTCCGTGGAGGCTAACCGGAAAGGAACTAAGAATGGCTCTGCCTGATTTCAGCATGCGCCAGCTATTGGAAGCTGGCATTCACTTCGGACACCAGACCCACCGCTGGAACCCGAAAATGGCGCCCTACATCTATGGCGCCCGCAACAACATCCACATCATCGATCTGTCCCAGACCGTTCCGCTCCTCGATCAGGCGCTGAAGCAGGTTTCCGACGTCGTTGCCCGCGGCGGCCGCGTGCTGTTCGTCGGCACCAAGCGCCAGGCGGCCGACATCGTCGCCGATGCCGCGCAGCGCTCGGCCCAGTATTATGTCAATTCGCGCTGGCTCGGCGGCATGCTGACCAACTGGAAGACGATCTCCAACTCGATCGCGCGCCTGCGCAAGCTCGACGAACTGCTCACCTCCGGCGACGGCGGCGGCTTCACCAAGAAGGAGCTGCTGAACCTTCAGCGCGAGCGCGAGAAGCTCGACAAGGCGCTCGGCGGCATCAAGGACATGGGCTCGACGCCCGACCTGATGTTCGTCATCGACACCAACAAGGAAGCGATCGCCATCCTCGAGGCCAAGCGTCTCGGCATTCCGGTCGTGGCGATCATCGATTCGAACTGCGATCCGGACAAGATCGACTTCCCGATCCCCGGCAATGACGACGCCGCGCGCGCCATCCAGCTCTATTGCGATCTCATCGCCAAGGCTGCGATCGACGGCATCGCGCGTCAGCAGGGATCGTCGGGCATCGATATCGGCGCTTCGGTCGAGGCACCGTCCGAGCCCGCGCTCGACGCTCCGGCCGCACCGGAAGCCTGACCCGGGAAGGGCCGCGCCGCGGCCCTTCGCCATAGAATCCTGAACGGGCGCATGGCGCCGGCGTGAGGCGCATCGTCGAGTATCGAGGGTGCGCCGCCGCGTTTTAGAACAAAGAGGCAAAGATGAGCATTATTTCTGCTGCACAGGTCAAAGAACTCCGCGAACTGACCGGCGCGGGCATGATGGACTGCAAGGCCGCACTGGCCGCTACCGACGGCCACATGGAAGAGGCGGTCGACTGGCTGCGCGCCAAGGGCATCGCCAAGGCCGACAAGAAGGCCGGCCGTACCGCAGCCGAAGGCCTGATCGGCGTCGATGCCGGCGTGCGTGAAGCCGTCGTCGTCGAGGTTAACTCGGAAACAGACTTCGTTGCCCGCAACGCGGCCTTCCAGGAGATCGTGCGCAACGTCGCCAAGGTGGCGCTCGCCTTCGGCGGCGAGACCGAGGTCGTTGCCAACGCAAAATATCCGGGCTCCGACAAGACCGTCAACGAGACCATCAAGGACGCCGTCGGCACGATCGGCGAGAACATGAGCTTCCGCCGCTCGGCAAAGCTGTCGGTCGCGCATGGCGCGGTCGCCACCTACGTGCACAACGCGGTTGCCGACAATCTCGGCAAGCTCGGCGTTCTGGTCGCGATCGAGACGACCGGCAATGCGGATGCGGCGAAGGCGTTCGCCCGCCAGGTGGCGATGCATGTCGCGGCGACCAATCCGCTGGCGCTCACCGCCGAGGAAGTCGATCCGGCGGCTGTCACCCGCGAAAAGGCGATCTTCAGCGAACAGGCGCGTGAATCGGGCAAGCCCGAGGCGATCATCGAGAAGATGGTCGAAGGCCGCATGCGCAAGTTCTACGAGGAGGTCGTGCTGTTGAAGCAGGCCTTCGTCATCAATCCCGACCTAACCGTCGAGAAGGCGCTCAAGGAAGCGGAGAAGGACATCGGCGCGCCGGCCAAGATCACCGGCTTCCTGCGCTTTGCGCTCGGCGAGGGCATCGAAAAGGAAACGACCGATTTCGCCGCCGAAGTCGCGGCCGCCGTCAAGCACTAGTCGATTCAAGGCCGACGATACCAGTACCGATGAAGGGCATCGCGTGACAACGCGGTGCCCTTCGTGTATCGGGAACCCGCGCCGGCGGGCGGCTTTTCCGCGGCGCTTCCAGCCATTGCATCCGGTTCGTTCGAACCGCGCATGCACGCCCTGCGAGGACCGGACCACGCGATGACAGAACGCCCTCTCTATCGACGCGTCCTCCTCAAGGCCTCGGGCGAGGCTCTCATGGGAGAGCAGCATTTCGGCATCGACGTTTCTGTCGTCGACCGCATCGCCTCCGACATCGCGGAGGCCCGCGCGCTCGGCGTCGAGGTTGCGGTGGTCATCGGCGGCGGCAACATCTTTCGTGGCGTCGCGGTCGCCTCCAAGGGCGGCGATCGCGTGACCGGCGACCACATGGGCATGCTGGCAACCGTCATCAATTCGCTCGCCCTGCGCACCTCTCTGGTCAAGATCGGCGTCGAGGCCGTCGTGCTGTCGGCAATTGCCATGCCGGAACTGTGCGAGAGCTTTTCGCAGCGCCAGGCGACCGCCTATATGAACGCGGGCAAGGTCGTCATCTTCGCCGGCGGCACGGGTAATCCCTTTTTCACCACCGATTCGGCCGCGGCACTGCGCGCCGCGGAAATCGGGGCGGATGCTCTCTTCAAGGGGACGCAGGTCGACGGCGTCTATTCCGCCGATCCCAAGAAGGATCCGGCGGCCAAGCGCTATGACCGCATCAGCCACACCGAGGTGCTTACCCGAGGCCTGTCCATCATGGATACCGCCGCGATTGCGCTTGCGCGTGAAAACAACATCCCGATAATTGTATATTCGATACATGAAGCGGGTGGTTTCGGCGCAATCCTGAAGGGTGGCGGGCACTGCACGATTGTAGCCGACTAGGCAGCAACGCCTCCAAACGGGCGAGGCGGCTCGACGGCACCTGCGGCGAATTCGGGCTGGTGCGTGGGCGGGGTCGGTCCCCATGGCGGATCAAGGAGTAGAACAATGACGAACGGTGCGGATTTCAGCGACATTCAGCGGCGCATGGACGGTGCGATCGCGGCATTCAAGAACGATCTGGCCTCGCTGCGCACGGGCCGCGCCTCGTCGAACCTTCTCGATCCCATCATGGTCCAGGCCTACGGCACGTCCATGCCGATCAACCAGGTGGCCAACGTCTCGGTGCCGGAGCCGCGCATGATCACCGTCTCGGTCTGGGACAAGTCGATGGTCGGTGCCGTCGACCGCGCCATCCGCGAATCCAATCTGGGCTTCAACCCGATCATGGACGGCACGACGCTGCGCATCCCGCTACCCGAACTCAACGAGCAGCGCCGCAAGGAACTCGTCAAGATCGCCCATACCTATGCCGAGAACGCCCGCGTCGCGGCGCGCCATGTGCGGCGCGACGGCATGGAGCATCTCAAGAAGAGCGAGAAGGACGGCACGATCGGCGAGGACGACCACCGCCGCCAGTCGGAACGCGTCCAGAAGATCACAGACGACACGATCATCATCATCGACAGCCTGTTGACCGGCAAGGAAGCGGAAATCATGCAGGTGTAGGCTCTCACTGAACCGAGTGGGGAGCCCAAGCTTGAGACATTGCGGCGACAGCCCGAAAGCGAAGAAATGACGACGCCCGCGCATGTCGCGATCATCATGGACGGCAATGGACGCTGGGCGAAGGCGCGCGGGCTGCCGCGCCTGGCAGGCCACCGTGCCGGCGTCGAGGCGTTGCGCCAGGCGGTGCGCGCGGCGGGCGACATGGGCATCCAGTGGCTGACCGTCTACGCATTCTCGTCCGAAAACTGGTCGCGGCCGAAATCCGAGGTGAACGATCTCCTGGGCCTGCTCAAGCTGTTCATTCGCCGCGACCTGGCCGAACTGCATCAGAACGGCGTCAGGGTGAAAGTCATCGGCGAGCGCCACGGTCTGCAGCGCGACATCCTGCTGCTGCTCGAGGAGGCCGAGACGCTGACGGCCCGCAACACGGCGATGAATCTGGTGATCGCCTTCAACTATGGCGGCCGCGACGAGATCGTGCGGGCGATGCGCAAGATCGCCGCGCAGGCGGCGACAGGGTCGCTCTCGCCCGAGGCGATCACCCAGGAAATGGTTTCGGCAGCCCTGGATACACGCGACATTCCGGACCCGGATCTGGTCATCCGCACCAGCGGTGAAATCCGCCTGTCGAACTTTCTGCTCTGGCAGGCGGCCTACAGCGAACTGATCTTCCTGCCCTGTTTCTGGCCCGACTTCACACGCGAGCATCTTGCCGATGCCCTGCGCCAGTACGCGCTGCGCGAGCGCCGCTTCGGCGGTCTCGCAGCGCGTAGCGCCGCGTCGAGCGCCTGACGGCAGATGAGCAACCTCCAGACCCGAATCATTTCGGCCATCGTGCTTGCGGTTGCCGTCGTGGCGATCACCTGGGCGGGCGGTCTGCTGTTTCGCCTGCTCGTGGCGGCCATCGTCATCGCCATCTTCTTCGAATGGTCGCGCATGTCGCGTCCGGCGAGCGGCGGCGCCTGGCGCGATGGCGGTCTCGGCCTGCTTCCGGAAGCGCTGGTGCTCGTCTTTGCCGCCGGCCTCGTCTTCATGACGCAGGCCATGTCGCTGATCGCGCTGGCGACCATTCTCGTTGTGGCGCTTGCGGTTGCGACCATCCTCCTGAAGAGCGGCAAGTGGGACGTGGCCGGCCTGGCCTATGCCGCGCTGTCCGGCCTGTCACTCGCCTTGCTGCGCGAGGACGGGACAGCCGGTCTCCAGGCCATCGTCTTCCTCTTCGCGGTCGTCTGGGCAACCGACATTCTCGCCTATTTCGTCGGCCGGTCTGTCGGCGGCCCGAAACTCGCGCCCTCGATCTCTCCGGGCAAGACCAGGAGCGGTGCGCTTGGCGGCATGGCCGGGGGCGTGATCGCCGGCGTGGCCGTCGCCCTTTCTGTCGGCAGCGGACATGTCTGGCTTCTGGGAATGGCGGCCCTGTTGCTGTCGGTCGTGTCGCAGGCTGGCGACCTTTTCGAATCATGGGTCAAGCGCCAGCATGGCAAGAAGGACTCCGGCACGATCATTCCAGGTCATGGCGGCGTAATGGATCGGGTCGACGGGCTTGTTGTGGCGGCATTTGCGCTATACCTCATCGGTGCCCTGGTCGGCGGCCTGGATCGTCCGGCGTCCGGCCTGTTTCCCGCGTAGGCAACAATAGGGTGGCCCAAGCTGCCCGGACCGCGTGTCCGGCCTTGGATTGGTCGAGATTGACGTGAACATCCTCGCATCCGAGCGAGGCAAGGCATCGGCACAGAGGGCAGCGCTTGATCGACACTCTACAGGCGGTTTTCGGTACGGACGGCATTCTGATCGGCACCATCGTGCCGTTCCTTTTCGTCCTGCTGATCGTGGTGTTCGTCCATGAGATGGGGCACTACCTCGTCGGCCGCTGGTGCGGGATCGGCGTCAACACCTTTTCGATCGGGTTCGGCCCCGAGCTTCTCGGTTTCAACGACCGCAACGGAACACGCTGGAAGCTGTCGGCCATTCCGCTGGGCGGCTATGTGAAGTTCGTCGGCGACATGAGCGTCACCAGCGCCCCGGTTTCTGACGAGGCCGCGCGCCTGACGCCCGAGGAGTTGAAGAGCGCCTTCCACACCCAGCCTGTCTGGAAGCGCGCCTTGACAGTCGTCGCGGGACCGCTGGCCAATTTCCTGCTGACGATTGCGGTATTTGCCGTGATGTTCTCGATGTATGGCCGTTATATCTCAGAGCCGACGGTGGCGACGCTGCGGGAGGGCAGTCCGGCCGAGATCGCCGGCTTCATGCCCGGCGACCGCTTCGTGACGGTGGATGGCCAGCGCGTCGAGACCTTCACCGATGTCCAGCGTCTCGTTTCCGGCCGCACCGGCGACCTCATCACCTTCGTCATGCTGCGCGACGGCAAGGAGGTCACACTGCAGGCCGCCCCAGAACTCATGGAACAGCAGGATGCGCTCGGCAACACCGTGAAGGTCGGCGTCATCGGCGTGATCAACGACGATGAACTCGGCCAGCCGCGCGTCGTCAACTACGGTCCGGGTCAAGCCGTCGTCGAAGCGGTCCGCGAGACGGGCCAGATCATCGCGCGCACCGGACAATTTTTGAAACGCTTTGTCGTCGGGCGTGAAGATAAGTGCCAGCTGGGTGGGCCGGTGAAGATCGCCGACATGGCAGGCAAGGCGGCAAAACTCGGCTTCGAATGGCTGGTTCAGCTCGTCGCGATGCTGTCGGTGGGTATCGGTGTCCTGAACCTCCTGCCGATTCCCCCGCTCGACGGCGGCCATCTCGTCTTCTATGGCGCGGAGGCCGTGATGCGGCGCCCTGTCTCGGAAAGAATGATGGAAGCGGTCTACAGAGTTGGTATGCTGGCCGTGCTCGGCTTCATGGGATTCGTTTTCTGGAACGATCTGTTTGGGTGCTGAAAACGTATGGAAATTCGGTGCGCAGGGGGCGCTGTTACGATCTCGTTTACCATGAAGCCGTAAGGGCGTGACGCGAATGTCACGAGTGCCGGCCAAGTAAGCGGCGATTAACCAGAAGCCTTGCGTATAGGGAAAATCCGGTTAATACGGTATGGGAAATTTACCGCGACGTCCGGTTTTCTCGCCGTGGGGACTTCGAGAAAAGGTATATAAGCCCGATGAAGGCAGTTTGTAATTTTCTGAGCGCCGCGTCCGCGATCGCTCTGTCGGCCGCGATTGTTGCTCCGGCGGCGGTTGTCGTGCAACTCGCTGGTGTATCTTCAGCGCAAGCAGCGGTTGTCAGCAGCATCGATGTGCGGGGCAATCAGCGTGTCGATTCAGAAACCATTCGCAACTACCTTTCCATTTCGCCTGGCAGGTCATTCTCCGGCTCGGACATCGATGAGGCCGTCAAGCGGCTGTTCGAAACCGGCCTGTTCTCCGATGTGAAGATCAACCAGGTCGGCTCGACGCTGGTGGTCCAGGTTTCGGAATACCAGGTCGTCAACCAGGTGCTCTTCCAGGGCAACAAGAAGATCAAGGATGCACCGCTTGCGGGCGCCGTCCAGCTCAAGCCGCGTGGCACCTTTTCGTCAGCCCAGCTCGAAGCCGATGCGCAGGCGATTCGCGATGCCTACAGCCGGGTCGGGCGCGACGACGCCACCGTCACGACGCAGGTCATCGATCTGGGCGAGAACCGCGTCAACGTGGTGTTCAACATCCAGGAAGGCGATCGGACCAAGATCGCGGCGATCAACTTCATCGGCAACAGCGCCTTCGGCGACCGCCGGCTTTCCGATGTCATCGCCACCAAGCGGTCGACGATCCTGTCCTTCCTGCTGCGCGACGACATCTATGACGAGGATCGCCTGCGCGCCGACGAGGAGGCGCTGCGCCGCTTCTATTACAATCGCGGCTATGCGGATTTCCGCGTCGTCTCCGCCTTTGGCGAACTCGACCCGGCAACCAACGAGTACACGGTCTCGATCACGCTCGAGGAAGGCAGCCGCTACAGGTTCGGCGACATCAGCGTCGACAGTTCGATCCCGGACGTCCAGGCCGACTCGCTGAATTCGTCCATCAAGACGCGGTCTGGCGATGTCTACAGCGCCAAGGACGTCGAGGACACGCTCATCGCGCTGACCGAGCGTGTCGCTGGCCAGGGCTATGCGTTTGCGCAGGTCACGCCGCGCGGCGACCGTAATTTCGAGAATCAGACGATCTCGGTCGTCTATGCCATCGACCAGGGTCCGAGGACCTATGTCGAGCGCATCGAGATCCGCGGCAATTCGCGCACGCGCGACTATGTCATCCGGCGCGAATTCGACGTCAGCGAGGGCGATGCCTTCAATCAGGTGCTGATCCAGCGCGCGAAGAAGCGTCTTGAAGCCCTTGATTACTTTTCGCAGGTCGAGATTTCCACCGCGCCTGGCTCGGAAGCCGATCAGGTCGTGCTGGTCGTTGACGTCACCGAGAAGTCGACCGGCGAGTTTTCGATCGGCGCCGGCTACACCACCGGCGGTTCGACGCCCGGCCCGTCTGTCGAGGCGGCGATCACCGAGCGCAACTTCCTGGGCCGCGGCCAGTTCATCCGTGTCTCGGCGGGTGGCGGCGAGAACTCGCGCGATTTCATGCTGTCGTTCACCGAGCCCTACTTCCTCGGTCGCCGCATTGCCGCCGGTTTCGATGTCTTCCGGCAGACGCGGACCTACGACAAGTATGAGAGCAACGTGACCGGCGCGACCGTTCGCTTCGGCCTGCCGATCACGGAGGCGCTGTCGACGCAGGTTGCCTACAACTACTCGCAGGAAGAATACGACTTCCGCAACTGCAGCGACTCGAATGGCAACGGCGCTATCGACCCTGGTGACGATTGCAGGCCATCGCAGGCGATTGTTGACGGCGTGGCCGAAAGCCCGTGGATCAAGTCCTCCGTGTCCGGCACGATCCTGTACAACACGATCGACGACATGAAGAACCCGCATTCGGGCATCTATGCCAACTTCACCACGGAAGTGGCTGGCATCGGCGGTGACGCGGAATATGTGAAGCTGACCGGACGGGGCACCTACTACCACACCCTGTCGGAAGAGCTCGACGTTGTTGGCCTGGTCAGCGCCGGCGGCGGTCACATTGCCGGATTCGGCTCGTCGTCGCTGCGCATCTTCGATCATTTCCAGAGCAACGATCGGATGATTCGTGGCTTTGACTATGGTGGTATCGGTCCCTTTGATGCGAATTCTGCGGACAAGGACCATCTGGGCGGCACTACCTACTTCAACGCCTCGGCGGAGGCGCAGTTTCCTGTTCCGGTCGTGCCCGAGAGCTTCGGCCTGCGCGCCGCCGTCTTCGCCGATGCTGCCACGCTCTATGGCAGCAAGATCGCGTCGACCAACGGCATAACGGTTGCTGGCGCGGACATGGAATGGCGCGCGAGCGTCGGTGCGGGCATCATCTGGGCTTCGCCTTTCGGCCCGCTGCGTATCGACTACGCGGTTCCTGTCGTGAAGGAAGACCAGGACCAGGTGCAGAATTTCAATTTCGGCATCTCGACCCGCTTCTGATGTGAGCGAAGCGACGGTTTCGCTTCGCTTGCTCCCGGACAAGAAGGCATCCATGTCCGACCCCGTGTTCTTTGCTCCGTCGCGTCGCTTCACGGCGGCGCAGATCTGCGGGCTCACGGGCGCCGTGCTCGCGGACCCGTCCCACGCCGGAGTCGAAATTGCGACCATCGCGTCGCTGTCGGTCGGCGGCGCAGCTGCCCTGGTCTTCGTCGAAGGCAAGCGCAACGCCGCGTTCCTGCCGGCGCTGAAGGCCGGCGCCGTCCTGTGCACCGCCGACTTCGCCGATCGCGTTCCTGCGGGAACGGCGGTGCTGGTGACGCCAAAACCGCAGCGCGCCTTTGCCCAGATCGGGCGCCTCCTGTTTCCGGAGGCAGCGTCTCCTGTATCCATCACCGGCGAGACCGGCGTTTCCGCACGCGCGCTCGTCGATGCGACCGCCCATCTGGAGCCAGGCGTGATCGTCGAGGCCGGTGCTGTCGTTGGGCCGGGTGCTGCGATCGGCAGCGGTACCATCATCGCGCCGAATGCGGTCGTCGGCCGCAACTGCCGGATTGGTCGTGACTGCTACGTCGGTCCGAACGCGGTGGTGCAATATACGCTGATGGGCAACCGGGTGATCGTCCATGCCGGAGCCAAGATTGGCCAGGACGGCTTTGGCTTCACGGGCGGCGCCGCCGGCCCGGAACGCGTGCCCCAGATTGGCCGCGTCATCATCCAGGACAATGTCGAGATCGGCGCCAACACGACGGTCGATCGCGGCGCCCTGGCCGACACGGTCATCGGTGAAAACACCAAGATCGACAATCAGGTGCAGATTGCGCACAACGTCCGACTGGGACGCAACTGCCTGATCGCCGGTCGTACCGGGATTTCGGGATCTGTGACCGTGGGCGACCAGGTGATGATGGGTGGCGGCGTCGGGCTTGCCGACCATCTGACGATCGGGGAGGGGGCACAGCTTGCGGCGGGGAGCGGTTTCATGCACGACGTGCCGGCTGGCGAGTTCTGGGCCGGCTTTCCGGCCAAGCCGATCGGGCAGATGATGCGGGAAGTCGCCACTTTGACGAGGCTCGCGAGGCGCAAGTCGCAACCGGAGAAGGACAATGGCTGAGGGCGCCTCGACCACGCTGGAAGCGATCGACATCATGGCGATCATGCGGCTCCTGCCGCATCGCTACCCGTTTCTGCTCGTCGATCGCATCATCGATATCGACGCCGACAACTCGGCGACCGGCATCAAGAATGTCACGATCAACGAACCCCATTTCCAGGGCCATTTTCCAGGCCAGCCCATCATGCCCGGCGTGCTGATCATCGAGGCCATGGCACAGACCGCCGGCGCGATCGCGATCCGCAACCAGAACGCAGGGACGCCGTCGCTGGTCTATTTCATGACCATCGACAATGCCAAGTTCCGGCGTCCGGTGGTGCCGGGCGACCGGCTGGAAATCCATGTCAAGAAACTGAAGCAGCGCGGCAACATCCTGCGCTTTGCATGCGTGGCGACGGTTGACGGAGCGAAGGCGGCGGAAGCAGAGATTGCCGCCATGATCGCACCGCCGGCCGCCTGAACAGCGAAACCAATGCAGACAGAAACCTTCATTCACCAGCTGGCACTCGTCGAACAGGGCGCCGTGATCGGCCAGGGCGCCTTCATCGGGCCGTTCTGCCATGTCGGGCCGGACGCCGTCATCGGCGACCGCGCGCGGCTGATCAGCAGCGTCGTCGTCATGGGCGCCACCACGATCGGCAGCGACTGCGTCGTCTATCCCCAGGCGGTCCTGGGGGGTCCGCCGCAGAACAATGGGCACAAGGGTGGCAAGACCACGCTTGCCATCGGCGACAACTGCATCATCCGCGAATTCGTCACCATGCACACGGGTTCGGACAACGCCCGGGGTGCGACGGTGGTCGGCAACAAGTGCACGTTCCTCGCCTATTCCCATGTCGCTCACGACTGCATCGTTGGAAACAGCGTGACGTTGACGAACTGCGCCACGCTGGGCGGGCATGTGGAGCTTGGCGACAATGTCAGCATCGGCGGCCTGACCCCGGTGCATCAGTTCGTGCGCATTGGCCAGAACGCTTTCGTTGGTGGTGGCTCCGCCGTGGTGGGCGATATCATCCCCTTCGCGATTGCCGTTGGAAACCGGGCAAAGCTGCGGGGCCTCAACCTCGTCGGTCTGCGCCGATCGGGCATGGCGCGCGCCGAGATCCACAACCTGCGCGCCTGCTACAAGATGGTTTTTGACCGCGCGCGGCCCATGGCCCAGAACGTCGACCAGGCGCGCGTCGCCTTCGCCGGCTCTCCGGAAGCCATGAAGATCGTCGACTTTCTCAGCGCACGTGGTAAGCGGCACTACACGGTTCCCCCTTTGAAGGGCGCTGCCGATGACAGTTCCGACGACGAAGTCTGAGCCGCTTCCGCGATTGAGCCTCGGCAGGAATGACCGGGTGTGCATCGTCGCGGGCAGCGGGCGTCTGCCCGTCAACATCGCCAGGAGCCTCGCGGCCGGCGGACATGAACCCTTCATTGTCATGGTGGAGGGCGAGGCTGACCGAAACTCGGCCCTCTCGACCTTCGAGAACGAGGACCTGAAGGTCGGCGAATTCGCCCGGCTGCCGCAGATCATGGCCGCGCATCGCATCACCCACATGGTGCTGGCGGGGGGCGTCGCGCGGCGCCCGGCATGGCGCGAAATCCCGATCACACTGGCCTTGCTGCGCCTTCTCCCGAAAGTGATCGCAGCCTTTGCGCGCGGCGACGACGGGCTTCTCAGAATTCTCGTCCAAGGCATTGAACAGCATGGCGTTCGGGTGGTCGGCGTGCAGGATATCGTGCCCGATCTCCTCGCGCCTGAAGGGCCGATGACCAGGACCCGTGCGCGCAAGGGCGACCAGGCCGACATCGACGCTGCGCTGGCGGCGGCGCGCGCGCTCGGCGCGCTGGATATCGGGCAGGGCGCCGTTGCGATCGGCGGCCGGGTTATCGCGCTGGAAGGCATAGAGGGCACGGACGGGCTCCTGGAGCGGGTGAGGAGCCTGCGCGGCCACGGCCGGCTTGCCGGAAAACAGCGCGGCGTGCTTGTGAAATGCGCCAAGCCCGGCCAGGAACTGCGCGTCGATCTTCCGACCATCGGTCCTGCAACCGTTCTGGCGGCGCATGCGGCTGGGCTTGCCGGCATCGGCGTCGAGGCCGGAAAGTCGCTGGTGCTGGATATCGCCGCCATGGTCGAGCGCGCCGACGCGCTTGGCCTGTTCGTGGTCGGCCTGCCGGCGGGCGAGCCATGAGCGCGATGCCCGCGCTCAAGATCGCGGTCGTCGCCGGCGAGGAATCGGGCGATCTGCTCGGCGCCGATGTCGTGCGCGCGCTTGCGGCGGCCACCGGGCGCGAGGTCCGGCTCGTCGGTCTCGGCGGCCGTCACCTGCAGGCGCTCGGCCTGACACCGCTGTTTCCCGCGTCGGAAATCGCCCTGATGGGGCTGAGCGCCATCATCCGCGATCTGCCCCGGCTCATCCGGCGGATCGGCCAGACCGCGCACGCGATCGCAAGCGAGAAGCCGGATTGCCTGATCACCATCGATTCCCCGGATTTCTCGTTGCGCGTGGCGCGCAAGGTGCGCGCTGCCGCGCCCGGCATTCCGATCATCCACTATGTCTGTCCCTCGGTCTGGGCCTGGCGCCCGGGCAGGGCGGCGGCCATGCGACCCTATGTCGACCACATACTGTGCCTGCTGCCGTTCGAGCCGGCGGAGCTGGAGCGGCTCGGCGGCCCGCCCGGCAGCTTCGTCGGTCACCGGCTGGTGGGCGATGCGGGCATCCGGTCGGCAGCCAACCAGCAGATGATGCGCCGCCGCCCTGCCGCCGACGAGCCGAAAACCATCCTGCTTCTCCCGGGCTCGAGAACCGCTGAGGTCAAGGCACTGATCGGGGATTTCGGGCGCACGGTGGACATATTGCGCGAGCGCGGAAACAGGGTCCGCTGCCTGTTGCCGACCACCCCGCATCTCGAGAAGCTGGTTCGCAACGCGGTTGCGCTGTGGCCGGACGTGCCGGAGATCATCGTCGACACAGAGCACAAGTGGCAGGCGTTCGGCGAGGCCGACGCTGCCCTGATCGCATCGGGAACCGTCTCCCTCGAACTGGCGCTGGCCGGCGTGCCGATGATTTCCTGCTACCGCCTCGATCCCGTCATGCGGACCCTGCAGGGCCTCGTGACGGTCTGGTCGGCATCGCTTCCCAACATCATCGCCGACAGGACGGTCGTTCCGGAACACTACAACCAGTATGTCCGGCCGGCCTATATGGCCCGGCAGCTCGAAAGCCTGGCGACCGACACGCCGGCCCGGCAATGGCAGCTCGAGGGCTTTGCCGAAATCGCGCGGCGCATGGCGACGGGGCGTCCGGCAGGCAAGATTGCCGCCGATGCCATCCTGAAGCTGATCGAGAAGCGCTGAATGCAGGAAGGGCGCCCCGCGGCGCCCTTCTTTCGATCAGAACCCGTTTCTCCAGCGAGACTTTACCGCTTGGCGATCGGCACGAAGTCGCGCGCGGGCTCGCCGGTATAGAGCTGGCGGGGCCGGCCGATCTTCTGGTGCGGATCCTCGATCATCTCCTTCCACTGCGCGATCCAGCCGACGGTGCGGGCGACCGCGAAGAGAACCGTGAACATGGTCGTGGGGAAGCCCAGCGCCTTCAGCGTGATGCCGGAGTAGAAGTCGATGTTCGGGTAGAGCTTCTTTTCGATGAAGTAGGAATCGGTCAGCGCGATCTTCTCCAGCTCCATCGCCACGTCGAGCAGCGGATCGTCCTTGATGCCGAGTTCGCCCAGAACCTCATGCGTGGTCTTCTGCATGATCTTTGCGCGCGGGTCGTAGTTCTTGTAGACGCGGTGGCCAAAGCCCATCAGGCGGAACGGATCGTTCTTGTCCTTGGCGCGCGCGATGAATTCCGGGATGCGGTCGACATGGCCGATCTCGCCCAGCATGTTCAGCGCAGCCTCGTTGGCGCCGCCATGCGCCGGTCCCCACAGGCAGGCGATGCCGGCCGCGATGCAGGCAAACGGGTTGGCGCCCGACGAACCGGCCAGACGGACCGTCGAGGTCGACGCGTTCTGCTCATGGTCGGCATGCAGGATGAAGATGCGCTCCATGGCGCGCGCCAGAACCGGGTTGACCTTGTACTCCTCGCACGGCACCGCAAAGCACATGTGCAGGAAGTTGGCGGCGAAGTTCAGGTCGTTCTTCGGATAGATGAAGGGCTGGCCGATATGGTACTTGAACGCCATGGCGGCGATGGTCGGCATCTTTGCGATGAGACGCATGGAGGCGACCATCCGCTGGTGCGGATCGGAAATGTCGGTCGAGTCGTGGTAGAAGGCCGACAGCGCGCCGACCACGCCGCACATGACGGCCATCGGATGCGCGTCGCGCCGGAAGCCGGTGAAGAAGCGCGACATCTGCTCGTGCACCATGGTGTGGCGCGTCACGCGATAGTCGAAATCTTCCTTCTGCGCCTTGGTCGGCAGCTCGCCGTAGAGCAGCAGATAGCAGACCTCGAGAAAGTCGCTGTGCTCGGCCAGCTGGTCGATCGGATAGCCGCGGTGCAGCAAGATGCCTTCGTCGCCATCGATGAAGGTGATCTCGGATTCGCAGCTTGCCGTAGACGTAAAGCCGGGATCGTAGGTGAAGGCGCCGGTGTCCTTGTAGAGCGCGGCGATGTCGATCACGTCGGGGCCGACGGAACCTGATCGGACGGAAAGCGTGTGCGTCTTGCCGCCGAATTCGAGAGTCGCTGATTCCGTCATGTCAAAACCCCTTGCTCTTCCACAGGTGTTGCCCGCCACGCGCCCCTCGCGAACCCGCATGTCCGGAAAGCGGGAAGGCGTGTTTCGGATTTTCCGCAATGTTGCACCGCAACAGGACGTATTCAATGCCTATCGATGGGACCAGTTCCGGCCTAATCGATTTGATCCGCAATGCGCGCCAGGCTCTCCTCGCGGCCAAGCACGGCCAGCACGTCGAACACGCCGGGCGAGGTGCTTCGCCCGGTCAGCGCGGCGCGCAGCGGCTGCGCCGCGGCGCCCAGCTTGATGCCGCTTGCCATGGCGAAATCGCGGACCGCCTCTTCGGTCGACAGCGCGGTCCAGTCGCCGGAGACGGCCGAAAGCGCGTCCAGCGCGCCCTTGAGCACGGTTCGCGGATGTTCGCCCAGAAGCGCCAGGGCCCGGTCGTCGATCGACAGCGGGCGCTCGGCAAACAGGTAGGCGGCACTGTCGGCAAGCTCGACCAGCGTCTTGGCCCGCTCCTTCAGGCCCGGCATGGCCGCAAGCAGCTGGCCGTGCCGTTGCTCGGTCATCCTGTCTGCGATCGACGCGCCGTTGGGCAAATAGGGCAGGGTGGTGAGCAGGGCGTCCAGCAGCGCCGCATCATCCATCTTGCGCATGTGGATGCCGTTCAGCGCCTCGAGCTTCTGGAAATCGAATCGGGCAGCACCCCGGTTCACATCCTCGATCTCGAACCAGCGGATCATGTCGTCGAGCGCCATGACCTCGTCGTCGCCATGGCTCCAGCCGAGTCGCACCAGATAGTTGCGCAGCGCGGCCGGCAGATAGCCCATGGCGCGATAGGCATCGACGCCGAGCGCACCGTGGCGCTTCGACAGTTTTGCGCCGTCAGCGCCGTGGATCAGCGGAATATGCGCCATCACCGGGATCTCCCAGCCCATGGCATCGTAGATCACCTGTTGGCGCGCGGCATTGGTCAGATGGTCGTCGCCGCGGATGATGTGGGTGACGCCCATGTCATGGTCGTCGACGACCACCGCATGCATGTAGGTCGGGTTGCCGTCGGAGCGCAGGATGATGAAATCGTCGAGATCCTTGTTGGGAAAGCGCACGTCGCCCTGCACGCGGTCGCGCACGATCGTCTCGCCCGCAGATGGCGCCTTGATGCGGATCGCCCCGTTTACGCCGGGCGGCGCCTCGGAGGGATCGCGGTCGCGCCAGCGGCCGTCATAGCGCGGCGGGCGGCCTTCTGCCTTGGCCTGTTCGCGCATGGCGGTCAGTTCCTCGGCGGAGGCATAGCAGTAGTAGGCCTTGCCCATCCGCACCAGTTCCTGGGCCACTTCGCGATGCCGCGGCGCGCGCTCGAACTGCGACACGGGCTCGCCTTCCCAGATGAGGCCGAGCCAGGTCAGCCCGTCCAGGATCGCCGCTGTCGCTGCATCGCTCGAGCGCTCGCGGTCCGTGTCCTCGATGCGCAGCAGCATCGTGCCGCCAGTGTGACGGGCGTATAGCCAGTTGAACAGGGCGGTGCGCGCCCCGCCGATATGGAGATAGCCGGTTGGCGACGGTGCAAAGCGCGTGACGACGGTTTTGGACATGGATCTGCCGGATGATCGCGCCGCCTGGACAGACAGGTCCATATCGGGGGCGCATGGAAATTGGATTGCGTTCATGTAGCATAGAAGGTCGGGGGTGCAAGGGGCTGCGCTGGCAGGGGCACGCGCGCCGTGGCGCCGGGGTGGGGCATGGACGTCGAAACGTCCAGTCGTGTCGTCGACGAGCGGGACCGGTTCTTTCCGGTCGCGCACGACCTGCCGCTGCTCCCGCCCGCGCTGACGCCCAGGGAAGCCTTGCCGCAGCACGGCGAGCCTTCCCGTCCGCCGGCGCCGGGCCTGCAGCGCCTGCGAAGCGCTGCGCGCCAGCAAGCCTACGCAGCCTACCGGCCCCTTGCCGTCGCCGCCCGAAGCGCCCTTGACCTCGAAATCGAGCGCGGCGTGCCGTTCCTCTTCGTGCCGGTCTTTCTGGCCGTCGGCGCCATGCTCTACTTCGCCATCGATTTGGAGCCCTCCCTGCCTGCCCTGCTGGTCGCGTTCGCCATAGGACTGCCACTGGCGCTTGCAACGCGCGGCTGGCCAGCCGCCGGGTTTCCCATCGCCGCTGTCGTTCTCGTCATGGCCGGCATGCTTCTCGCCAAGGTCGAAACGCTGCGCGCCGGCACGAAGACGCTGGGCGGCGAGATTGCCACGACGGTGACCGGGCGCGTCGAGACGATCGATCTGCTGGCCAACGGACGGACGCGGCTGACCATCGCCGTGCAATCCACGGCACGACCAGAACTGCGCTATGCACCGCAGCGCATCCGCGCCACGGCGCGCAAGATTCCGGCAACGCTCCATCCCGGCGCCTCGATATCGGGGCTCGTGCGGCTGCAGCCGCCGTCAGGACCGGTGCGCCCGGGCAGCTACGACTTCTCCTTCGAAAGCTATTTTGACGGCATCGGCGCGACGGGCTTTTTCCTGCGCGGCCCCGACATCGTCGCGGCCAGCCCGTCAGCCGAGGCCGGGCTCGGCACATGGGTGGAAAATGCCCGCCTGAAGATCGCGGAGCGAATACGCGCGCGGATCGGCGGCGCCGAGGGTCAGATCGCGGCCGCGCTGATGGTCGGCGTTCGCGCCGGAATTCCCGAAGACGCCAACGAGGCGCTGCGGCGGGCGGGTCTCTACCACATCATCTCGATCTCCGGCCTCCACATGGCGCTCGTCGCGGGCGTGATCATGGGCGGCGCACGCGCCTTGCTTGCCCTGTTTCCGGGCTTCTCGTCGCGGCGGCCCGTCAGGAAATATGCCGCCCTGACGGCCATCGCCGCCATCGCTGGCTACCTCTTCATATCAGGCGCCGAGGTCGCGGCGCAGCGCAGCTTCATCATGCTGGCCGTCATGCTCGTCGCAATCCTCTTCGACCGTGCTGCACTGACCATGCGAAACCTCGCCATCTCGGCAATCGTCGTCATCATCCTGTCGCCGCACGAGGTGGTGGGTCCGAGCTTCCAGATGTCGTTTGCCGCCACCGCGGCACTGGTCGGCGCCTATGGCTACTGATCGAACCGCCAGGCCGCGCGCGACGGCGCGCCGATCGTGGGCCAGCGGTCAATGGCCGCGCTGATCCTGCGCCGGGCCGCTCTCTTGACCGCCGGCCTCGCTGTGACGTCCATCGTGGCGGGCGTGGCGACGGCGGTGTTCGGCATCTACCATTTCCAGCGCGTCTCGCCGCTCAGCCTCGCCGCCAACCTTGCGGCAATGCCGGTCGTCTCCCTCGTCGTTGTCCCCTCCGCCGTCGTCGCATCGCTTCTCATGCCCCTCGGGCTCGACGGGCCGTTCCTCGATGTGATGGGCAAGGGTCTGGCTGCGATGATCGCCATCGCGCAATGGTTCTCGACCCGTTCGCCGATCGACGCCGTCGGCCTCATTTCCGGCTGGTCGGTGATCCTCATCACCATCGCCATCGTCATCGCGACCATGGCGACCACCTGGCTGCGCGTAGCGGCCGTGCCCTTCGCGCTCATCGGGCTGGCGACGATCGGGCATGTGAGAACGCCGGACATCCTCGTTGCCGAGGACGCTGCGCTCGTTGCCATGTCGGCAGGCGACGCCGCGCT
>LNFM01006065.1_pt1 | contig 20204 bp, 23 predicted proteins | sample 596031 | NCBI WGS metagenome assembly LNFM01 (sample SAMN04254537, study PRJNA301005) | activated carbon metagenome | isolation source: dual media filters at the Ann Arbor, Michigan drinking water treatment plant | place: USA: Ann Arbor | reverse complement strand
GTGAGGATGCCGCTGAGCATGCCCTTGTTTTCCGGCTTGAGCAGGGTGTCCACGGTGCCGGCGGGCAGTGCCGCAAACGCCGCGTTGGTGGGCGCGAACACGGTGAAGGGACCAGCCGACTTGAGGGTGTCCACCAAGCCCGCAGCCTTGACGGCAGCCACCAGCGTGGTGTGGTCCTTCGAATTGACCGCGTTGTCGATGATGTCCTTGCTGGCCAGCATGGGCGCGCCACCCACCATGACCTGCGCGAAAGCACCGATGGATGCCGTGCCGATGGCCAGAGCCAGGACAGTCTTGCTGAGGGTTTGCTGAATCATGAAATCTCCTTGGGTTGAAGCCTGAAAAGTGGCTGCAAGTGATACGCAGTGCAGCCCCGCACTGGATTCAAACCCGTGGGAATAACCATGAACTTTCAGGGCTGTTTCAGCGCCGCCTGAGCGCCGCTTGCAACATCGGACACAGCGCGAGCACCGCCAAACCCGCGAGCCCACTGCGGCGTCCACCGACCCGGACGATGTTGAGAAAGTCCATCGTGCGCCAGCCGGACGATCTTCTCGTGCAAATCCGGCATGGCAAGGTCGGTCTTCGGGGGTGGGGGTAGCTGTCGCGGGGAAGCCCACAGGCCGAAACACTCGGCTTTCGGACAAATGTGCTCGACCACCATGCGCCCAACTTCCTCACGCTTGGCCTGTCGGACTAGCGCTTTACAGCCATCACGCTGTTGAATGCGTGGATGGGCAAACGGGCTTCAGCCTGCAACCGCTTGTGGTTGGCGTTCTCGGATTCGAGCTCACGCAAGCGTTGGGGTTGAGAGGCCTGCATGCCGCCAAACCTGGCGCACCACTCGCAGAAGGTAGTGTTGCAAAACCCGCCGTTACGGCACAGCTTTTTGTCAAGGCCGACGCGATTCGAACGTCACCTCGGAAAACCGTCCCTCCGACCCATCCAGCAAGTTCATCGGCAAGCCCAGCAAGTGCCGTTCGAAGAACGCCAACGAGTAGGCATTGACGATGTCGTGCGCCCGCTGTCCATCGATCGGGCCGGAGAGCCCCAACGGGGCAACCAGCGGGGACCACAGCGGCATGTCGGTGAAGTTGAGGTGAAACATCCCGGACACGCGCACGAAGTACCCCGATCCCGAGAGGCCTTGGAACGCCGCGCGCATGCTGGTCTGATGGGCCTCGATTTCAGCTTCCGGCCAGCCGCCGGATCGTTGCCGCTCGAGCCGCATGTCCACAGCACCTCGCGTGATGAACATGCTGGGTTGATCGAGACCCGCGTTGACCACATCAAGGGGCACCGGTGCGTCCATCATCAGGCAGGCCCGAAGACGTGCATCGAGCCGGCAGGATTCGCCCACCACGATGCCGCCCAGCGATACGCCGAAAGCACCGACACGCTGCAGATCCAGCCGGCTGGTCAGGATGCCGTTCGGGTCCGACCGGTTCAAAGCTTCAAGCCGATCCAGCGTAAAGATCACATCCCGGGTGAGGTACGGGATGATGCTGCTGTCCTGCAACGCCCGGCCTTTCGGAAGCAATACGCCCTTGGGCTGCGCGTCATTCGAATCTGGCAGATAGCTCGGACTCACCAGGGCGTGAAACTGCGTCGATCCGAGTCCGACTGTCTGGCGTCCATCCGGGCGCACGACGGCGGCGGCTACGCCGGGTTGGTCGATGGCCACGACGATGTACCCCTGCGAAACCAGGTGCTCCACCTGGAACGTGTTCATCTGCCGGAAGCCCGTGGCGCCCTCGAGGAAGAGCAAGACCGGATACCTGGGCAGGTCTTCCGCCGCAGGAGCGAAAGGCATGGCGTGGGTCTTGACGTACTCGAAGTGTCCGAGAAGGAAAGCGGGGATGTGATGAATCTGCGCAAGGGCTGAGGTGACCAGGGCGGCGTCCGGCATGTAGGCAGCCCGTGGAGCAGCCGGATCGATCTGTGCCGGGTACCACACCTGCACCATCAGTTGTCGGCGCTGGTCCGGGTCGCGGGCGAAGATCTCCGAGCGAGATGCGTCGACCCAGTGGTAAGTCAGGGTGCCGATCCCATACGATCCTGGCGGATGCGGGAAACGGAACACCGGCATGACGATCGGCGCCGCGACGGCGATCAGCCACCCCAGCACGCACAGCCCGATGACGACAGCGGGGCACGTCCGCTGCGGCGCTGTGGCCGCGGCACGGCCATGAAGCCGCGCGAAGCGTCGCATCAACCACACGGTGAATAACAGCATGGCGAGCAAGTACGCCGGGGCCATTTGCCACCGCGTTCCCTCGGCCACGATCTGCGCAATGGCCAGCAGGATCCCGACGGGCGCCGTGTGGCGCATCCACCGCAGAACTCTCGGCAATGGCACAGCCAGTCCGATGAGCGCCAGCGAAACGCCGAGCAGCAACAGGGCCTCGAACGGCCTCATCGCCTGGTCAACACAGAGCGCACCACCAGCTTTGCCAGCATCGGCTCGGCGCTCCAGCTGTTCTGCGGCATGACAGTTTTCTCCTTGGCGCAGGCCACGTTGGCCCCGTGACGCTTTTGACCGACGCTTGCTCATGTTTCCTGCCAGGCGCCGCCCTGTCTGTTCATCACCGAACAGATGAGCATTACCAACCACCCCAAACTTGGAAAACATGTGGCGCACCAGTCAGCGGCTCATCCGGCCCCGTCGGCAGATGACGTCGGCCCACCCAACAACCCCCACCTCCCCCAGCCAATGGTCACGACGGTACTCAAGTGGACCCTCATCCTGATCGGCGTCATCGCGATCCTGATCATGGTGGCCCTGGCGGCACCTGTGGATCTCTGGCGCACCGGTGAAGTACCGCTGCCCTCGCTGCACTACCTGCCACCCGCGCGCGACACCTTGAAGCCCTCGCGCTTGTGGGTCGATACCGATGCCGCCTGTGGCACCGGCGAGCGCCGTGACCCCGACGACTGTCTCGCACTGCTCTCGCTGGCGGGTGCAGCGGGCATCGACATCGTCGGGATCTCCACGGTTTTTGGCAACGCGCCGGTTACCGAGGCAGACCTGGTGACGCGCACACTGGCACAGACGCTTGCGGGCGACGCAGGCCGCTCAGACTCGGCCGCTTCGACCGCTCGGTCCGTGTTCAAGGGTTGCGGTGCCGCAGCATCGAAGTGTCTCGAAGACGGCGGCAGCCTCGACGCCCAGGTCGCATTGCGGCAGGCCCTTCAAGAGGGCAGCCTGGACGTCGTGGCGCTGGGCCCATTGACGAATCTGGCCGCAGTGCTCAGCCGAGAGCCTGCCCTGGCACTTCGGGTCAAACGCGTCGTTGCCGTCATGGGTCGCCGGCCTGGTCATCGCTTTCACCCCAGCGAGAACCGCGCCACTGGCGCCATGCTGTTCGGCCACGGGCCGATCTTCCGAGACCTCAACGCCGTGCTCGACAACCAGGCAGTTTCTGTCGTCCTGGCCTCAGGCGTACCCGTGGTCTTCGTTCCCTACAGCGCGGCGCGGCAGGTCATGCTGACCAGCAACGACCTCGACCGCCTCGGCCGCATCGGCCATGCGGGAGCGTGGGTGGCTCAGCGAAGCCGCGCGTGGCTCGAGTTCTGGCGCAGCAAAGCCGGGCTCGATGGCTTCTACCCATTCGATCTGATGGCGGCCGCGTACGTGCGCAACCCGGAGCAGTTCCGTTGTGCCCGCGTGAGCGCCTGGGTAGGCGAAGACGCGTTGCTGCCCTGGTTCAGTGGTGGCCCGGCGCTGTTGGTGGCACAGGAAGCTGGCTTGCCAACGTCAGAGACGACGAAGGCCCAGGCGCTCTACTGCGATGTCACGCTGGTGAGGGTCAGCGAGTTGTTTCCGTAGGCCGCAGCATGCTGCAAACGGAGTCCCTGAACAGCCCGGTCAAACAACTGGACCCAACGCCGCTGGCCGATCCAGCTGCCCTGCGGCGTTTCGAAACGCTCCCTGTTACAGGTGCCGACCTTCAATGTGTGCGAACGAACAGTGGCAAGCCGCAGCGAGGGCTACAAGGGATGAGTGCGAGCTGAAACCAGTTCCCGCAACGGGACATCAGCCGGACGGGCCACCCAGCAGCACGAGTCAGCCATTCATTGACACAACCGTGAAAGCAAAACCATGAACTACATCGACGGATTTCTGATTCCCGTGAAGGCAGGCAACAAGGAGGCTTATCGCGAGATGGCGTTCAAGTCCGCTGCTCTGTTGAAGGAATTCGGAGCCACGCGCGTCGTGGAGTGCTGGGGCGATGCTTTGCCCGACGGCAAGGTCACCGACTTCAAACGCGCCGTCAAGGCCGAGGACAAAGAGACCGTCGTCTTCTCCTGGATCGAATGGCCGTCCAAAGCGGCGCGCGATGCCGGAAACGAAAAGTTCATGAACGACCCGCGCATGAAGGCGATGGGTGACATGCCTTTTGACGGCAAGCGGATGGTCTACGGCGGCTTTGAGCCAATGCTGGATTCGTGATCAACGCATTCCATTGTTTCAAGGTCACAACCACGAACAGGAATACATCATGAAAGTTCAAGCCTACGTGTCCTTCACCGGCCGCTGCGAAGAGGCGCTGGAGTTCTACAAGAAGTCCCTCGGTGCTGAAGTGACCAGCATGATGCGCTGGAAGGACAGCCCCGACGCGACGATAAGGCCACCGCCTGGCTTCGACAACAAGATCATGAACGCTGCATTCCGCATCGGTGACACCGAGTTGATGGCCGACGACGGCATGGCCGAGAAAGCAGCGGAGTTCAAGGGAATGACACTGGCAATCGAGGCGGCCGACGATGCTGAAGCGAAACGCGTGTTCGCGGCACTCGGTGAAGGCGGGAAGGTCACGATGCCCTTGATGAAGACGTTCTGGACCTCTTCGTTCGGCATGCTGACCGACCAGTTCGGCGTGCCTTGGATGGTGAATGTGGCAGCGCCAAAGGCGTGAGCCGAAACACAAGTCGAGACAGAACATGACTACACACACAGGCAGTTGTCACTGCGGCGCCGTAGCCTTCGAAGTGGACGGCGAAATTGACAGCGGCCTAGCCTGCAATTGCTCCATCTGCGCCCGCAGGGCATCACTCCTCTGGTTCGTTCCCAGGACATCACTGCGACTCAAGACACCAGATTCCGCCGCCAGCTCATACACCTTCAACAAGCACGTCATCAAGCATCGTTTCTGCGCAAAGTGCGGCATTCACACCTTCGGCGAAGGAACCGATCCCAAGGGCAATGCGGTTGCAGCAGTCAATCTTCGATGCATCGAGAACCTCGATCTGAGCAAGGTTCCAGTGCATGAATTCGATGGAAAGTCGAAGTAGAGAACTGAAAGATCATCGGAGCATGACCATGACCGCACATCAGCAACTGAAGCCGGCAAACGAACTGGCGAAGCAAAATGGCGCGCGCTTTCCGAATGAAAGCGTCGAATACCGACATGCGCGCGACGCGCTTCTTGCCGAAGAGATCGAACTCCGGCGGCACATCGAGCGCGTCGCGGCGCAGAGACGCGCCCTGCCGCCGGGCGGCACGGTACCCAAGGACTACGCTTTCGTCGGTGAGAACGGCCCCATCAGTTTCTCCGCGCTGTTCGGCGACAAGCAGACACTGGCGATCTACAGCTACATGTACGGACCACTGCGCGAGCAGCCTTGCCCGATGTGTACCTCGCTGATGGCTGCATGGGACGGCGAGGCGCCCGACGTTGAACAGCGCATCTCTCTGGTGATGGTGGCGCGCTCGCCCATCGAGCGCCTGCTGTCGGTCAAGAAGGATCGCGGCTGGCGTCACCTCAGGTTGTTCTCGGACGCTGACGGCGAATTTACGCGCCACTACGTCAGCGCCGAAGACGCAGACATGCCGGGCTTCAATGTTTTCACCCGACGCGACGGCAGCATTCGCCACTTTTGGAGCGGCGAGATGGGCGGCAGCACAGCCGACCCGGGCCAGGACCCGCGCGGTGCGCCCGACCTGATGCCGCTCTGGACGATTCTCGACAACACACCCGAGGGGCGCGGGGGCGACTGGTATCCCAAGCTCGACCATGGCAACGAGGGTGGCCTCCATTTCACCTGAAGCCCACCGACTCGCAGGCGTTCAGCTCGTGCTCTCGCTGTCGCCAAAGGAAACAAGCTGCCACAGGCTTGCGAGAAGAACGTTTTTTCAAACTGCAGGGAGATCAAGATGCTCAGTGACTGCGTTTGGAGGCGGCCGTCCGACCTCCAGGCACGGTCCGTTCACGGAAACGACCGAAACAGTCAGTGGCTACTGGATTCTCGAACCGAAGTCCGAACAAGAAGCCATCGATTGGGCGATGAAGTGTGCGGCCTAGGAAGGCGACATGATCGAGGTGCGTCAGATCGCAGACGAATGACGAGTGCCAGGCCCCCAGCGGCGACGCGTATGTCCGCGTCGGCAACGCGCACGTTGCGGTGAACCATCGCCTGACCAGCTGCTGCCGATCGCTCGGCGGATGACTCAGATCAGCACGGGCAAGCTGGCACCTGAGGAATCCCCGAGCATGGGTGAACCAGGCCGAAACCGAACCCGAGACTGGGTGGCTCGCTGCGGCTAAAGTCGGATCCGTTCACCCAACCGTGCCTTTGCACTCTCTTCTTTCCCACCCTTCGCCCATGAAAACACGTCATCACTTCGCCGCCTTGCTGGCCACCCTGTCGGTCATTTCTTCTGTTCATGCCCAGACGACGGCGGCCCTCCCTGCCAACAAGGTTCTTCCATCAGGCGTTGCATTGAAATGGACCGTGGCTGGTACGGGTGAAAAGCCTGTGGCCACCGATACCGTGCAGGTGCACTACCGCGGCACATTGACCGACGGCAAAGAGTTCGACAGCTCGTTCAAACGCGGCGAGCCCGCCACATTCCCGCTCAACCGCGTCGTGCCCTGCTGGACACAAGCCTTGCAGGAAATGAAAGTGGGCGACACGGCTGATGTGACTTGCCCTCCGGCCACGGCCTATGGCGAGCGCGGCATTCCCGGTGTGATCCCGGGCAACAGCGTGCTGGCGTTCCAGGTGCAGCTGCTGGCGGTCAAGAAAAAGTAAGCGCCGCACTCGGCGCCTGCGCTCGGGGCAGGCGCGTATGTTCTGCCTCGCAGGGCGACCGCGGTGATCACGGAGTCGGGCGAGCACCCGGTACCGGGCAGAATGAGCCGGCGCTGCGCACTCAACCCCTCAACCCGGCAGCCCGATCACCAGCGCCGCCGGCAACAGAACCGCAACTGCCGCATCCCCCACGCGCCCCCTGAAGGGGTGCTGCGCAAAGCCCACCCAATGGCCCCCCCCATCAAGAGCCAGCACCACCTCGTCCTGCAAGGCCCCGGGTGAGCAGCGTTCGATGTGGCCGGTGAGTGCTCCGGGCGCATCGATTGTGGCGTTCAGCGACACCTCCACCGCCGTGGCTTTGCACAAGGCGAGCACAGCCAGCCCGGGTGCAAGGCCCAGCAAATCCGCGCTTTCCTGCGTCAGGTGAGACACCAGGTGAGCGCGGCCGGGTGTGGCCAGCGTCACCTCCACCATCGGGTCGTCCGGGGCGAGCGGCGCGCAGCGCAGCACGCGGCAGCGCAGCTGGTTGCGCATGCTGGTGCGCAACCCCAGGCCGCCCTCGATCATGGCGCCACCGGCAAAGCGGGCCAGCACTTGCTGGCGCGCGCGCGCCAGCTCGGCGGCGAGTGCGAGCAGTTGCAATCCATCGGCCGTGATGCGTGCGCCGCCGCCGCCCACGCCACCCACAGTGCGCTCCACCAGCGGCACGCCGCTGAGGTTGCTCAGCGTATCGATGGCCTGCCACGCGGCCTTGTAGCTGATGCCGACCTGACGCGCCGCCTGCGAGATGGAGCAGCCGGCGGCCACGTGGCGCAACACGTCCAGGCGCTTGTCGGCGCTGGCGTCGGCCAGGGCCTGGGGCAGGTCGGTGGGCGAAGAAGGGATGTCTTTTCTGTGGGCCATGGGTGTTGTTGTGCCATCTATACTCAGCGCTATTCTGAATCGGAATAGCGATATTTTTCGAGAGGAGCGCTCCGATGTTCGCACGTTCACTTGTGGCCCCGTGGCTGTTGTTCCTGGCTGGCGCGCTGCACGCCGCCGAGGCGCAGGTGGCAGTGGCGGCCAACTTCGCCGAGCCCATCAAGGCCATTGCTGCGGTGCTTGAAAAAACCACCGGCCATACGCTGAAGATCAGTTTGGGTGCCACGGGTGGCCTGTATGCGCAGATCAGGAATGGTGCCCCCTTCGACGTGATGCTCGCGGCCGACACGAAGACGCCCGCCCAGCTCGAAACCGATGGCCTGGCGCAGCCGGGCAGCCGTTTCACTTACGCCACCGGCAAGCTGGTGCTGTGGTCGGCCGATGCGGCCAAGGTCGATGCGCAGGGCGCCGTGCTCAAGGGCGAGAGGTTCCGCAAGCTGGCGATCGCCAACCCCAAGACGGCACCTTACGGCGCGGCTGCCATGCAGGCGATGGGCAAGCTTGGCCTTGCGGCCACGCTGAGCCCGAAGCTGGTGCAGGGCGAGAGCCTCGGCCAGACCTATAACTTCGTGCACACCGGCAACGCAGAAATCGGCTTCGTGGCCCTGTCGCAGGTGCTCGAAGGCGGCCGGCTCAAGAGCGGCTCGATGTGGACGGTGCCGCAGAACCTGTATGCACCGATCCAGCAGGACGCGGTGCTGCTCAAGCGCGGCGCGAACAACGAAGCCGCTGTGGCCTTGATGAAGCTGCTCAAGAGCACGAACATCCAGGACCTGATCCGCTCGTTAGGCTATGAGGTCTGACCCGTGCTGCTGACTCCCTCCGATCTCCAGGCCATCGGCCTCACGCTGCAGGTCGCCCTGCTCACCACGCTGATCTTGTTGGTGCTCGGCGTTCCGCTGGCGTGGTGGCTGGCGCGCAGCCGCTCGGTGTGGAGCCGGCCGGTGGGTGCGCTGGTTTCCATACCGCTGGTGCTGCCACCCTCGGTGCTGGGTTTTTATTTGCTGGTGCTCATGGGGCCCAACGGCCCGTTGGGCGGGCTCACGCAAGCGCTGGGCCTGGGCGTGCTCACCTTCAGCTTTGCCGGGCTGGTGATCGCTTCGGTTTTCTATTCACTGCCCTTCATGGTGCAGCCGGTGCTGAACTCGATGCAGGCGCTGGGCGAACGCCCGCTGGAAGCCGCGGCCAGCCTGCGCGCCTCGAAGCTGGACACGTTCTTCTCGGTGGTGCTGCCGCTGTGCCGGCCCGGGTTGGTCACCGGCGTGATCATGAGTTTTGCGCACACCGTGGGCGAGTTCGGCGTGGTGCTCATGGTGGGCGGCAACATCCCCGGCGTCACGCGCGTGGTGTCGGTGCAGATCTACGACCATGTGGAGGCGCTGGAGTATGGCGATGCCCACCGCCTGGCGGCGGTGATGCTGGGGTTCTCATTCGTGGTGCTGCTGGCGCTCCAGTTCTACAACCACCGGCAACGCAGAGGCCTTGCATGAGCGAAGGCCTGCAACTCACCGCGCAGCTGCAACGCGCAGGCTTCCTGCTCGACGTGGACCTGCACCTGCCCGCGCGCGGTGTCACAGTGCTGTTTGGCCCCTCGGGCTCGGGCAAGACCTCATGCCTGCGCGTGCTCGCCGGGCTGGAGCCGCAGGCCCGGGGCGTGGTGCGGGTGGATGGCGAGGTGTGGCAAGACAGCGCTCAGCGCGTGATGCGCCCGGTGCACCAGCGCGCGCTGGGCTATGTGTTCCAAGAGGCCAGCCTGTTCGAGCACCTGAGCGTGCGCGACAACCTCATGTTCGGCTTCAAGCGCACGCCACCCACCCAGCGCCGCCACGCCTGGGACCACGGGCTGGAACTGCTGGGCATTGCCCACCTGCTGGAGCGCAGCCCGCTGGACCTCTCGGGCGGTGAACGCCAGCGTGTGGCCATTGCGCGAGCACTGGCCACGAGTCCTCGCGTGCTCTTGATGGACGAGCCGCTGGCGGCCATCGACGCGGCGCGCAAGAACGAGATCCTGCCGTGGCTGGAGCAGCTGCATGCGCAACTCGACATCCCCGTGGTGTACGTGACCCACTCCAGCGACGAGCTGGCCCGCCTGGCCGACCACGTGGTGCTGCTGAGCAAGGGCCGCTCGCTGTGCAGCGGGCCAGTGATGGAACTCATGACGCGGCTCGATCTGCCGCTGGCCCGCGGCGACGCGGCGTCCGCCCTGATCGAGGCGCACGTGCTCGGCCATTCGGTCGACGATGCCTTGAGCGAACTGGCATTCGACGGCGGGCGCCTGCTGCTCCCGCAAGCAACCCACGCCGCCCTGCCCCAAGGCACAGCGGTGCGCGTGCGCATCCAGGCGCGCGACGTGAGCCTGTCGCTGCAGGCACCGGAGCACAGCAGTGTGCTCAACGTGCTGAGCGCCACGGTGGTCGATGTGGTGGACGACTCGCCTGGCCAGTTGCTGGTGGGTCTGCAGTTGGGACACGGGGCGAAACCTGTGCGCCTGCTCTCACGCATCAGCCAGCTCTCGGCCCGCCGCCTGGGCATCGCACCCGGCCAGGCGGTGTTTGCGCAGATCAAGGGTGTGGCGATGGTGCGTTGACCGTGCGCTCTACCAGCCCGCGCTGCCGGGAGCGCCTTTGAACGGCCCGGCCAGGTCGGGCGTGATCCAGCCGCCATAGAACCCCCCAGGCTGTGGCACCACCGCATGGCCGTCCAGCGTGCAGTCGAGATCGGTCGGGTAGAAAGCCACGCAGTCGGCCAGGGTCTCGGCGCCGGCCAGCGGCTCGGGGTAGCTCCAGGCCACACCGGCGAGGCTGCGGCCGCCGTGCACCAGGCTCCAGTAGCTTGCCGGGCCTTTCCATTCGCAAAACGAGCTGCCGTCCGCTGGCTGGAGCAGGTGGCGGGCCACATCGGCCCAGGGCAGGTAAAAGCTGGGCGGGTGCCCGGTTTCCAGCACTCGCATGGCGCAGCGGGTGCGCGCCACCTCCAGGCCGCCCCAGCGCACGACGACCTCGCGTGTGTCGGGTGCGAGTTGTGGCGGACGCGGGAAATCCCACACCGAGGTCTGGCCAGGCGCAGGTTCTTCTGCAAAGGGGGGGCGCGCATGGCCGCGCCAGTGCCACTGGTCGCGCGCGGCGCGAATCCAGTCGGGTGGTCCAGCCATCCGGTGGGGCGTCTTCAGGTCAGACCGCAGCGCCCACGGCGTCCTTGACGCACTTCTTGGTGAAGCTGTTCTTCGCGGCACCAAAGATCTTTTTCTCCACCGCGGCGGCGTCGCAGGTGGCGGCGGCGTCCTTCTCGCACTTCTTCATGAACGAGTTCTTGGCCGCGCCCGCGAGTTTTTTGTCGGTGGCAGACGCGGTGCAGCTCGGGCCTTCGGCCATGGCAGACAGGGGAATCAACACGGCCAGAACGATCGAGCCCAAGCAGATTGCGCGCATGTGAATCTCCATCAATGAAAAATTCATTGAAGGACAGCGCTGTGACACTGTCAATGCACCAAGGCGGATTTCAGGGCCCGCCTCGGGTTCATCCCAGCATCGAAAGTATCAATCGAGCAGTTCTTTGGGGATGTTGCCGCCGTTGGCAGCGATGTGGGCCAACACGTTCTTGTGCAGCCACATGTTCATCCTGGCCGAGTCGTCCATGAGTTCGTCGGGGCAGTAGAGCTCCTTGGCCAGCTCCTTGCGCGCGGCCAGGCTGCTGTCCATGTCGAGCAACTTGAGCAGGTCGACGATGGAGGTTTTCCAGTTGAGCTTCTGCGGGTTGGCGGCAGCCTTCTGCTCCATGAGCGCGACCACGTCGACCATGGTGATGGAAGCCACGGGTGCGGGGGCCGGTGTTGCGGCAGGCGCCGGGGCAGGCGCGGCAGATGCTGACGGTGCAGCGGCCGGTGGCTGGGGCACCACCTTGGGTGCGCCCATGCCGAGTTTTTCGAGGATGTTGCTGAAAAGGCCCATGAGATGCTCCTTGATGGGTTGTCGACTGGATTTCAAACCGGGACCCGATGGTCGCACAGGCCTGTGTCCGGCAGAAGGCAGATGGCAGGCGCTCAACCCCCGGGCCGACCGAATTCGGGCAGAAAGACCGGTGGGCCACCCGCAGCATCGTTCACCTGCACAACACCCGCGCCGTACAGCGCACGCAAACCCCCGGCCTCGATCACCTGGTCCACCATGCCTTCGGCGATCACTCGACCTTCGCGCATGAGCAGGGCGCGGTCGGCGCAGCGCAGCGCCTGGTTGGGATCGTGCGTGGTGAACAGCACCGCCAGACCTTCACTGGCCAATGTGCGGATGGCCCGCATCACCAAACCCTGGTTGCCGAAATCGAGGCTGGCGGTGGGCTCGTCGAGCAGGACGGCGCGCGGCTGCTGCGCGAGCGCCCGCGCAATCAGCACCAGCTGGCGCTCACCACCGCTGATGCGGTGCACCGAGCGCTTGGCGAGGTGCGACATGCCAACGCGCTGCAGCGCCGCGTGGGCAATGCTGCGGTCTTGCGCGCTGGGTCGGGCCAGCAACCCTTGGTGCGCCGTACGCCCCATGAGCACCATCTCCAGCGCGGTGAATCCAAAGGTGCTGGTCTGGCCCTGCGGCACATAGGCGATTTCGCGCGCACGCTCGGCCAGCGTCCATTCTGCGAGCGCCCTGCCCTGCAACTGCACCGCACCGCCGAGCGGGGGCAACAAGCCGAGCAAGGTCTTGAGCAGCGTGGTCTTGCCGCAGCCGTTGGGGCCGAGCAACGCCTGCACTTCGCCGCTGCGCAGCGAGAGCGAGAGGTCCGAACCGACCACGTGGCCGGGGTAGCCCACGCTCAGCGCTGAGGCTTGCAGCATGGCGGTCACTGGACCTCCTTCGCCCTGCGGGCTGCGGTCCAAGCTCGCTGGGGAGCGGCCCCGCGCTGCGCTCATGTCCACCCTCTGGATGCACGACGCAGCAGCACGATGAAGAAGGGCGAGCCGATGAGCGCGGTGAGGATGCCCAGCGGAATCTCCACCGGCGCCAGCGTGCGCGCCAGCGTATCGATGAACAGCAGAAGCCCGCCGCCGAGAACGGCCGAGGTGGGCAGCAGGCGCACGAAAGACGGCCCGACCAGAAAGCGCGCCAGGTGCGGCACCACCAACCCGACCCAGCCCACGATGCCGGCAGCGGCCACGCTGGCAGCCGTGACCAGCGTAGCCGCTGCCACGATGATCAAACGCAAGGCGGTGGTGCGCGCGCCCAAAGAACGGGCCTCTTCCTCGGGCAGGGACATCACGTCCATGCGCCAGCGCAAAAGCAGCAGAACCACCGTGCCCAGCGCCACCGGCACGATGAGTGCGGGCAGGTCGTCCACATGCGTGGCCGACAGGCTGCCGAGCAACCAGAAGGTCATGGCGGGCAACTGGTTGTAGGGGTCGGCCAGCACCTTCAGCATGCCGATGCCCGCGCCCAGAAGCGAGCCGATGACGATGCCCGCGAGCAGCAGCACCAGCACCGGGTCGCTGTTGCGCACGGTGGAGCCCACGCCGTAAACCAGCGCCACGGCCAGCAGGCCGCCGGCGAAGGCTGCCATCTGGATGCCGAAAACGCCGATGGAGAAATAGATGCCGAGCACCGCGCCCAGCGCCGCCCCGGCCGACGCACCCAGAATATCGGGCGAGACCAGCGGGTTGCGAAACAGCCCCTGAAACGCCGCACCGGCCACCGCCAGCGCCGATCCCACCGCGATGGCCGCCAGCACGCGCGGGCCACGGATCTGCCACACGATGGTCTGCGTCTGCTCGTTGGGTGCGGGCACACCCTGCATCACCGACCACACCAGCTGCCACAGGTCGGTCAGTGCGATCGGCGTACGGCCCTGGGTGAAGGCCACCAGCACACCCGTGAGCAGCACGCCCACCGCCCACAAAACGCCGCCTCGCATGGGTTCAGTCCCGTCCGGCCAGCACGCGCTGAACCTGTTCAGCGTTCAAGTCGACTTGATAAAACAGTTTGTAGAAATCGCGCGTGATCTCCGACAGGTCTTCGGGAAACAGCGCCGGATGCACCTTGCTGCCCAGCCACCACAGGCCGGGCAGACGGTTGACGCTGGGCGGAAAGTCGACCCAGCCGAAGGGCAGCTTGGGCGAGAGGTGCACCCGCCCGGTTTTTACAGCGCTCACGCTGCGCCACAGCGGGTTGCTGCGCACGGTCTGCGCAAACGTCTGGTCAATGGTGACGATCACCTCGGGGTCCCAGGCGAGCACCTGTTCCATGGACACCGTGGCCAGACCGCCTTGCAAATCGGCGGCCACATGGCGGATGCCCATGGCCTCAAAAATCTCCACGTTGATCGAACCGCCCAGCCCGGTCTCCAGCCCCTCGGGGCCGCGCGCGCAATACACGCGGGGTTGCGCAGGTGCGCGCGCCACGCGCTCGCGCACCGAGCGCAAGGTGTCTGCCGCGTAGCGCGCCAGCACCGCTGCGCGCGCCTGCCGCCCCGTGAGTTCACCCAGCAGCGTGTAGCCCTGTGCCACGGCGGCCAGGCGGCCGTCGAGCAGCGCGTAGGGAATGCCGGTTTGCGACTGCACGCGGTCGGCGAGCTCGGCGAAGGTCTGGCGGGTCGAGCCGGCGTCAACGATCAGGTCGGGCTTGCTCAGCAGCAGCTGTTCGAGGTTGGTGGTGTTGCCGCGCCCGGTTAGGCGGCCGACTTCGGGCCGGTTGCCAACGCCCGGCAACAGGAATTCGAGTTCAGGGCTGCGGTTGGCGCGCGGCCAGCCGATGAGCGCGTCGGGCGCGAGCGTGTACAGCCAGATGGCAGCAGGCGGGCCGGCGGGGAAGATGCGCTGCACCTTCGCCGGCACATTGACGCGGCGACCCGCACCGTCGGTGATGCTGCGCGTTTGTGCCCACGCCGGCAGGCCAGCGAGCGCGCCCGACGCGATCAGCAGATCGCGCCGCCTCAGACCCGAGTCATCAGGGCTGCCCAAAGCCGTAGCGCGCAAACGCTGCCTGCGCGGCTGGGGCCAGCAAGGCCTTGGCAAAGGCCTCGGCCGGTGCGGGCGCACCGCGCTTCACGGTGAGGCCGTAAGCAGCGCCCACCTGCAGCGCGGCGGGCACCTGCACCACCTTCAGGCGTGGCACTTCTTTTTGCGAGGCCACGGCGTTGGTGCAGTAGGTGAGGAACACGTCCGCCTGGCCCTGGTCCATGACCCAGGCGTAGGTGCCCCGGCCGGCCGGTGGCTTGGGTGAGTCGGGGCCGCCGGTGAGTTTGAGCGCCTTCGCATCGAGCGCGGCGTAGGCACCGGTGCGCACCGTCTCGGCCTTGCGGAACAGCTCCCACGCGTAGTCACCAGAGGGGTCGGCCTTGGGTGTGGACGTGCCCAGCTTCACGGCCGGGTTGAGCAGGGTCTCCAACAAGTTCTGCGGCGTGGCGTTCACACCGGCCTGCGTGAGCGCACACAGGCTGTTGCGCACAAACACGGTGGGCGCCGCCCAGCCACCGGCGGCGGCCAGGCGCTGCGGGTGCTGGGTGTCGGCCGAGGCGAACACCTGCGCGCCCTCGCCTTTTTCAATCCGCTCGCGCAAGAGGCCCGAAGCACCGAAGGTCAGGGCGATCTTCTGGCCGGTTCGGGCTTCGTGATCGCGCGAGATCTCTGTGAGCACCTCGCGCAGGCTGCCGGCGGCGTAGACCTGCAAAGGTTCTTGCATGGCGGGCGCTTGTGGCGTTGCGCACGCCGTCAAGGTCGAGACCGCCACGGCGCAGACCACGGTGGCGAGCTTCATTTCACCGCGTTCGGGAAGAACAGCTGTTCGCCACCGATTTTGTAGCCGGCGATCGTGGCCTGACCGGCCGGGCCGGTGACCCAGTCCACAAATTTCTGGCCGTCAGCGGTCTTGACCTGGGGGTGCCTGGCAGCGCTCACCAGCATCACGCCGTACTGGTTGAACAGGCGCTTGTCGCCTTCGACCAGCACCACCAGATCGGCACGGTTCTTGAAGTTGAGCCAGGTGCCGCGATCGGCGAGCACGTAACCACCGGCGCTGGAGGCGATGTTGAGTGCAGGTCCCATGCCGCAGCCGCATTCCTTGTAGCCCGTGCCCTTGTTGGCGTCCGTGTCCGTCATCTTCCAGAAGCGCAGCTCGGCCGCGTGGGTGCCGCTCTTGTCGCCGCGCGAGATGAAGGGCGCATTGACCGTGGCGAGCTTTTTCATGGCGGCCACGATGTCGTTGCCTTTGGTTGCCGCCGGGTCGGCCTTGGGGCCGATCAGCACGAAATCGTTGTACATGACCTCCTGGCGTTTGTCGGCAAATCCGTCGGCCACAAACTTGTCTTCGGCCACCTTGTCGTGCACGAACAGCACGTCGGCGTCGCCCCGACGCGCCATGTCGATGGCCTGGCCAGTACCCAGTGCCACCACCTTCACGTCGATACCCGAGGCCCTCTTGAATTCAGGCAGCAAATGGGAAAACAGGCCCGACTGCTCGGTGGACGTGGTGGAAGCCACCACGATGCTTTGCGCCATGGCGCCGGCACTGGCCAGCAAGGCAGTGCCGAGGGCGGCGGTGAGGGTCAAACGGCGGACGGCATTCACAAGCTTTCTCCTTGAACGAACAAATGGGCCTGTGGGCACAGCGTGCGCAACAGGTCGTGGTTGAAAAAATCGGCGACGGGCAGGTCGGCCAGCAGCCGCCCTTGCTCCAGATAAATCACACGGCTGGCCAGGCGTTTGACCTGGCCCAGGTTGTGGCTGCTGAACACCAGCGTGGGTGGTCGCTCGGTGGCACCGTGCTCGGCGCGCGAGGTGAAGTCGGCGATCAGCGCTTCCACTTCGCGCTTGGCGTGCGGGTCCAGGCTGGCAGTGGGTTCGTCCAGCAGCCAGACATCGGGGCGCAAGGCCCAGGCGCGGGCCAACGCCACGCGCTGCTGCTGACCACCCGAGAGAGCGCGCGCGTTGCGCTCGGCCAGGTGCCCGAGCTCCACGCGCTCGAGTGCGGCCATCGCGAGCGCACGGGTTTCGCGCCACCTCACGCCTTTGAGCCAGAGCCCGAGCTGAATGTTGAGCCGCACGCTCAGGCGCAGCATGTGCGGCCGCTGGAACAGCATGGCCAGACGCTGCTGGCTTGACGCGTGCAACTCGCCACCGCTGGTGCGCTGCAGACCGTGCAGGGTGCGCAGCAGCGTGCTCTTGCCGCTGCCGTTGGCGCCCACCAGCGCCACACGCTCGCCGGCCTGGATGCGCAGGTAAATGTCGGTCAGGGCATGCAGCCGGCCAGCCGGGCCCAGGTGCACCTGCACATTGCGCAGATCAAAGCACACCGCGGGCACCACCGCGTTCACGGGCAGACCGGTCATTGCGCCACCAAGGTGAGGCGCGTGGCGTCGGTGCTGTCGGCACGTTCTCGCCAGCGGCTGATCAGCGACACCAGGGCATTGAGCACCAGCACCACACCCAGCAGCACCAGGCCCAGGCCCAGCGCCAGCGGCAGATCGCCCTTGCTGGTCTCGAGTGCGATGGCGGTCGTCATGACGCGGGTGAAACCTTCGATGTTGCCGCCCACGATCATCACCGCGCCCACTTCGGACACCGCGCGACCAAACGCCGTGAGCAACACGGTGATCAGCGCATAACGATCGTCCCAGGCGAGCAGCAGGCTGCGCAGCACCGGCCCCGCACCCAGCGAAGAGAGCTGCTCGCCGTGGTTGCGGTCGGCGTCTTCCACCACCTGACGTGTGAGCGCCGTGACCAGCGGCAGCACCAGGCAGGCTTGCGCCAGCACCATGGCCTGAAAACTGAACAACCAACCCAAAAACCCCAGGGGACCCGAGCGTGACAGCAAGAGATAGATGACCAGCCCGACCACCACCGAAGGCACGGCCAGGAATGTGTTGAGCAAGGTGAGCACCGCACCGCGGCCCGGGAACCGCGCGACCGCCAGCCAGGCGCCGAGCACCAAGCCCAGTCCACAGGCCAGCAAGCAGGCGAGCGCACTCACGGCAAGCGACCGGCTCACCACCGCCCAGAGCCCTGGATCGCCCGAAACCACCAGCTGCAATGCGGTGCTGACGCTATCGGAAAAGGTATTCATTGGGCGCAGAGCATAGGCCGAACACCCCCGGGGACAACTACGTAGTGACGCGGTATGAACCGTTTTGCATAGGCACTCCAGTTCATACGTTGAAGCAGCTGAACGCTTGCGCCTGCCTCGCATGGGGCACACTCGCCGTCCATGAAACAGATCGAGTTGTCCTACGCGTTCGCCGCCCGCGCACCGGGCCGTTCCGGCGGCCATGCACTGTTGCGCAACCCGATGATGGACGTGTTGCAGGCGGTGCACACCAGCGGCTCCATTTCGGCCGCCGCGCGTCAGCTCGACCTGTCGTACCGGCACGTGTGGGGGCAGCTCAAGGATTGGGAAGCCGCGCTGGGCCAGGCGTTGCTGTTCTGGGAGCGTGGTCAGGCCGCCCGACTGACGCCGTTTGGTGAACGCCTGCTGATGGCCGAGCGGCTGGCCCAGGCCCGCCTGGGACCGCAGATTGAAGGCCTTCGCGCCGAGCTCGAACGCGCGTTCGCCCGCGCTTTCGACGACGAGGGCGACGAGGGCGAGAGCGAGGTGCTGACGCTCTACGCCAGCCACGACCACGCCCTGAGCACCCTGCAGGAATTTGCAGCCACCCCGGCAGCGGGCGGCAAGCACACGGAGCGCCTGCACCTGGACATCCGCTTTTGCGGCAGCGTGGATGCCATCCGCGCGCTCAACGAAGGCCGATGCGCCCTGGCCGGCTTTCATGCGCAGCCTTTCGCCGCGTCGGGCAGCCAGAGCGCGCGCACCTACCGTCCGCTGCTCAAGCCTGGTCTGCACAAGATCATCGGCTTCGCACGCCGCGCCCAGGGATTGATGGTGGCCCCCGGGAACCCGCTGCATTTGCAAGACATGAACGATGTGGCGCGTTTGCAAGCGCGCTTTGTCAACCGCGCATTGGGCACAGGCACGCGCCTGCTGCTGGACGAATTGCTCACGCAGGCGCTGTTGATGCCCGAAGACATCACCGGCTTCGAGCGGGTGGAGAGCTCACACGCGGCGGTGGCTCAGGCGGTGGCCAGCGGCGTGGCCGATGTCGGCCTGGGCACAGAGTACGCCGCGCGCACCCAAAGCCTGGGCTTTGTGCCGCTCACCGAAGAGCGCTATTTGCTGGTGTGTCTCAAGACAGCTCTGGAACAACCCGCCGTGCAACGCCTGCTGCAGCGGCTGCGCAGCCGGGCCTGGCAAGAGCAGTTGTCGAGTTTGCCGGGCTATGTGCCCGACCACTGCGGCGAGGTGGCGGCGATGAAGCGGCTGCTGCCTTGGTGGGACTGAAGCAACGTCAGCTCTGAATGCGCCGCGCGATCTCGGCGACCAGCTGACGCGCCAGCACCAGCTTCGAAGCCCGTGGCAGTTCCAGCGTGCCGTGAGCATCCACCAGCAGCAACGCGTTGTCGTCCTGCCCGAAGGTGTCCGGCCCGATGTTGCCCACCAGCAGCGGCACGCCCTTGCGCGCCCGTTTGGCCTGGGCGTGGGCCAGCAGGTCGTGGCTCTCAGCGGCAAAGCCCACGCAGTACAGCGCCCCGCTCTGCGCGCGCGGACTGGCCGCGATGCTGGCCAGGATGTCGGGGTTCTCTACAAACGACAGCGTGGGCACTTCGCCCGAACCGTCCTTCTTGATCTTCTGGTCCAGCATCTGGGCCGGGCGCCAGTCGGCCACGGCCGCGGCCGACACAAACACGGTGGCGGCCTGGGCCAGGTGGTCCAGCGACTTCTGCATCTCCAGCGCCGACTTCACATTGATCCGTCCGACCCCTCGCGGCGTGGGCAGGCCCACGGGCCCAGCCACCAGCGTCACCTGGGCGCCGGCCTCGTGCGCAGCCCGCGCGATGGCAAAACCCATCTTGCCGCTGGAGAGGTTGGTGAGGCCCCGCACCGGGTCGATGGCTTCAAACGTGGGGCCAGCGCTCACCAGCACGTGCTGGCCCGCGAGCAGCTTGGGCGTGAAGAAGCGGATCAGGTCGTACAGAAGCTCTTCCGGTTCCAGCATGCGGCCGTCACCCGTTTCGCCGCAGGCCTGCTCACCCGCGCCCACGTCGAGCACGGTGGTGCCGTCGGCGCGCAGCTGTTCGATGTTGCGCTGCGTGGCGGGATGCGACCACATTTCGCGGTTCATGGCCGGGGCCAGGATCAGCGGCACGCTCTCGATGGGGCGCGCCAGGCACATCAGCGAGAGCAGCTCGTCGGCCCGGCCGTGCACCAGCTTGGCCATGAAAT
>LNFM01006063.1_pt1 | contig 20205 bp, 19 predicted proteins | sample 596031 | NCBI WGS metagenome assembly LNFM01 (sample SAMN04254537, study PRJNA301005) | activated carbon metagenome | isolation source: dual media filters at the Ann Arbor, Michigan drinking water treatment plant | place: USA: Ann Arbor | reverse complement strand
GACAACCCCGTCGCCGTGGACGCGCAGCGTCGGGCCGACGACAACCTCGACCACGACTCCCCGCTAGCCGAGCTGTTCGAAGACCAGCTGGCGACGGCCGACCTGGTGGTGGTGCACAAGACCGACGGCCTAGACGCAGCTGCGCTGGCCGGTGTGGAAGCTGCGATCCGCCATGAGACCGCGCCGGGCGTGAAGCTGGTGCGGGCGCAGCATGGACACATCGACCTGGCCGTGCTGCTGGGGCTGGAACGCGCTGTCGAAGACGCGATCGACCAGCGCAAGACCCACCACGATAACGAAGAAGACCACGATCACGATGCCTTCGACTCGGTGTCGGTCAGCCTGAGCCCGCCTGGCCGTGAACAGTTGCTGGCCTCCTTGCGCGGGCTGGTTGCGCGCCACGAGATCTACCGCGCCAAGGGCTTCGTGGCGCTGCCCGGCGCTTCGATGCGGCTGGTCGTGCAGGGCGTGGGCGCGCGCTTTGACAGTTACTTCGACCGCCCGTGGCGCTCCGACGAGCCGCGCCAGTCGCGCTTGGTGCTAATCGGTGCGGGGCTGGATGCTGCGGTGCTTCAGGCCGAGCTGAATGGCGCTCTGGCCGCACCCGCGGTTGCCTGACCCAACCGAAGGCAACGATGCATCTGCTATCCACACGCCCAGGCGGCCACGTAGAAGACGGTGGGCAGGGGGTGGTGCGCGTCTCCCAGACACCCGGCGAGGTCGTGGTGCTCAGCGCCGCCGACACCACTTTGTCCCTGCTGTCCGACGTGGCCGGACAGCTCGAACCCGGCTACCCCAGCGTGCGGCTCGCCAACCTGATGTGGCTGCGCCAGCCGGCCTCGGCGGACCTGTACGTGGACGACGTGCTGCGCCATGCGCGCGTAGTGGTGATCGACCATCTGGGCAGCCCGAGCGACTGGGCCTATGTGGTGGAACGCGCGACGACGCTGGCGCGCGAGCGTGGTCAGTGGCTGGCCATGTTCTCTGGCGACTTCAGCGAAGACCCACAGTTGCTGCTGAGAAGCACCGCGACGCACGATGACTGTCGTCACCTATGGCGCTGCCTGCGCGAAGGCGGGCGCGACAACGCACTGGCCTTTTTCTCGCTGATCGGCCACGCCGCGTTCGGCCTTGGGGCCCGCCCCTCGCCGCCGGCCGCCTTGCCCCCGGCCCTCGTGTATCGGCCGCAAGAGATCGCCAGCCAGCCACCCTGGAAAGCCGGCGCCCCGGTGGCCCTGCTTCTGTTCTACCGTGCCCACCTGCAGGCGGGCAACACGGCGGTGTTCGATGCCATGCTGGCCGCGCTGGCGGATGCCGGCCTCAACGCGCTGGCGCTGGCGGTGGATTCGCTCAAGAACCCGGCCAGCCAGGCCCTGGTGCGCTCGCTGGCCGTGGAGCACCGGGTGGATGTTGTATTGAACGCGACGAACTTCGCCGTCGCATCCCTGGACGGCGACGCTGACGGCAGCGAAGCCGGCGTCGCGGGCGCAGCGGCCGGCGCACTGGCTGGCGACGCTCCCGTCCTTCAACTCATCACGGCGGGCTGCTCGCACGAGCAGTGGCAGTCGGACCCGCACGGCCTCGCACCGCGCGACCTGGCCATGCAGGTGGTGCTGCCCGAAGTGGATGGCCGCATCGGTACGCGCGCCATCAGCTTCAAGGGCCTAGCTTGGCGATGCGAGCGCACCGAACTGGACGTGGTGCGTTACCAGCCCGAGCCCGAGCGGATGGCATTCGTGGCCGAGCTGGCGCGCCGCTGGTGCGCGCTGCGCGACAAGCCCAACGCCGACAAACATATCGCGCTGATTTTGGCCAACTATCCCAACAACGATTCCCGCCTCGCCAATGGCGTGGGGCTGGACACGCCGGCTTCGACAGTGGCCATCCTCGACGCATTGCGTGGCTCAGGGTACAGCACGGGAGAACTGCCAGCAGACGGCGACGCGCTGATTGCGGCCCTGACGCGCGGCGTCACCAACGACCTCACGGCGAACGACGCGCGGCCGGCGGAGCAGAGCTTGGCACTGGCTGATTACCTGGAAGATTTTGCCCGGTTGCCGGCCGACAGCCGCGCAGCCGTCGACGCGCTCTGGGGAACACCCGAGCAGGATCCGATGCTGCGCAGCGGCCGCTTCATGGTCCCCGGCCTGCGCTTTGCCCATGTCTTTGTCGGCATCCAGCCGGCACGCGGGCGGAATATTGATCTCGTGGCCACCTACCACGACGCGGATCTGGTCCCACCCCACAACTACCTGGCGTTTTACTTCTGGTTGCGGCGCAGCTTCAAGGTCGATGCCGTCGTGCATGTGGGCAAGCACGGCAACCTGGAGTGGTTGCCGGGCAAGAGTGTGGCGCTGGGTGCGGCCTGCTGGCCCGACGCCATCCTTGGGCCCCTGCCTCACCTGTACCCCTTCATCGTCAACGACCCCGGCGAGGGCAGTCAGGCCAAGCGGCGCACTCAGGCCGTCATCATCGATCACCTGATGCCGGCGATGACCCGCGCCGAAACCTACGGGCCGCTGCAGAAGCTGGAGCGGCAGATGGACGAGTACTACGAGGCCTTGTCGCTCGACCCGCGGCGCGCGCGGCGGCTGCGCGCCGACATCCTCGAACGGGTTCTGCAGGAAAAACTTCATGAAGAACTGGGTTTCGCAAAGCCCGCCGATGACGCGGCGCGCGAGGGACTGTTGACGCGGCTGGATGCCTATCTGTGCGAGATCAAGGAATCGCAGATCCGCGATGGGCTGCACACGCTGGGCAGCTCACCGCAGGGCCGCCAGCGGATCGACACCCTGGTGGCGCTGGCACGCTTTCCCGGCGGCACGGCGCCTGGCCAGCGCAGCCTCCTGGCGGCCTTGGCCGAGGACCTTCAGCTCCACACCGTGGACGGCTTCAACGTTCTTGACCCGGAATGGGCGAAGCCCTGGCAGGGCCCACGCCCGGCCGTCCTGCAGCAGCTCAGTGCCGAGCCATGGCGCCATGCCGGCCACACCCGCGAACGGCTTGAGCTGCTCGCCACGCGGCTGGTAACCGAGCACGTGACGGCTGATGACTCCAACCCTGACCCGAGGACTGTCGAGGTCGGGCCCGCGACTTGGCCCCACACCGCGCCGGTCCTGCAGCGCCTGCGTCAGGTGTTGGGCCCACGCCTGGACGCCTGCGGCCCGCAGGAGATGATCCAGCTGCTGCGCGGGTTGGCGGGCCGCTTCGTGCCGCCGGGCCCGAGCGGCGCACCGTCACGCGGACGGCCAGACGTGCTGCCGACGGGTCGCAACTTTTATTCCGTCGACACCCGCTGCGTGCCCACGCCTACAGCCTATGCCATGGGCTCGGCCGCGGCCGAGCGGGTGATCGAACGCCACTTGCAGGACCACGGCGAGATGTTGCGCGAGGTGGGCCTGTCGGTCTGGGGCACCAGCACCATGCGCACCGGCGGTGAGGACCTGGGCCAGGCGTTCGCGCTGCTCGGCGTGCGACCCAAGTGGGCCGAGGGCAGCGGCCGCGTGGTGGACATCGAGGTGCTGCCGATGACAATCCGCAACCGGCCGCGGGTGGACGTGACACTGCGGGTATCGGGGTTTTTTCGCGACGCGTTCCCGAACGTGATCGACCTCTTCGACACCGCGGTGCGCGCCATCGCTGCCATCAGCGAGGAAGATGAACCCGACGACGTGAACCCAATCCGCGGCCGCGTGCAACGCGAAGCCGCTCAGGCACAAGCCGCTGGCCAGGAGTCCGACGCCGCCCTGCGCCAAGCCACCTGGCGCGTCTTCGGGCCCCGCCCGGGCGGCTATGGCAGCGGGATGCAGGACATCCTGGACAGCGGACGTTGGCAGACCGGTGGCGACCTCGCCCAGGCTTACCTTCGCGCCGGCGCGTTCGCCTATGGCCAGGGCAATCACGGGGCCCCGGCGCGCCGTTCGTTCGAGCAGCGTCTGGCGCATCTCGACGCCGTGCTGCACAACCAGGACAACCGCGAGCATGACGTGCTCGACTCCGCCGACTACGCGCAATTTCAGGGCGGCATGGCAGCGGCGGTGCAGCATCTGACCGGCGCACCCGCAGCGCTGTACCACGGCGATTTCAGCGTACCCGGTTCGCCGCGGATCCGGACGCTGCGCGAGGAGGTGGCCAGAGTGGTGCGGTCACGTGCCGTCAACCCCAAGTGGCTCGAGGGCGTGCGTCGCCATGGCTACAAGGGCGCGTTCGAGATTGCGGCCACCGTGGACAACCTGTTTGCCTTCGACGCCACCGCTGGCGTGGTAGGCGACCAGCAGTATGCGCTGATTGCCGACGCGTATCTGCATGACGACACCACGCGCGAATTCCTGCAGCAGCACAACCCGCAGGCGCTGCGCGATATTGGCGAGCGCCTGCTTGAATCGATGCGGCGCGGTCTGTGGGAACAACCCGGCGCACACCGCGAGCGCATCGAAGAACACTTGCTGGCGCTGGAACGCCGGCTAGAAGAACACGGCGAAGGGCCCATTTCATGACGATCCCATCCACTCTGAACCTCGAAGCTGCAACGAGACCGGCGTTTCCCTTTGCCGCACTGGTCGGTCAGCGTCTGTTGCAACAAGCGCTGCTTCTCTCGGCTATCGACCCCGATATTGGCGGCTTGCTGATCACCGGCCCGCGCGGCACCGCCAAGTCCACCGCGGCGCGTGCCCTGGCCGCGCTGTTGCCCGGCGTGCCCTTCGTCACGCTGCCGCTGGCCGCCAGCCTGGAGCAACTGGTCGGCACGTTGGACGTGGAAGGCGTACTGGTCGACGGCCGCTTGCGCCTGGCGCCCGGCCTCGTGGCCCGCGCCCACCAGGGCGTGCTCTATGTTGACGAAGTCAACCTGCTGCCCGATTCGCTGGTGGATGCACTGCTCGACGTTGCAGCCAGCGGCGTCAACACGGTGGAGCGCGATGGCGTTTCGCATCAGCATGCTGCCCGTTTCGTGCTGGTGGGCACGATGAACCCGGAGGAAGGCGAACTGCGTCCGCAGTTGCTCGACCGCTTCGGACTGACCGTCGCGCTGGACAACCCGGCCGAGCCCGAACAGCGTGTGGCGATCACGCGTGCGCGCCTAGGCTTCGACCAGAGCCCGCTCGCGCTGGCTGCGCAGCACGCCGATGAGCAACGTCGTCTGATCGACGCAGTCGCTGGCGCGCGTGCAGTGCTGCCGCGCCTGAGCTGGTCCGATGCGGTGCTGCATCATGCCGCCGGCTGCGCGCTGGCTGCGGTCGTGGACGGCATGCGCGCCGACCTGGTGATGCTGCGCGCTGCCCGCGCGCTGGCCGCGCTGGAAGGTCGCACCGCAGTGACGGTGGCCGACGTCGATGCCGTGGCCGAACTCGCTTTGGCGCACCGCCGGGCACCGGACTCGAGCGCCCAGAGACCAAGGGCGGCGCCAGACAGCACGCCGCCGCGGGCGGCGCAGGTCGGCACCCCGCGTGCCCCCGGTGGAGCGTCCGCGGGCGACATGAGCCGTCCACGAGACAGTCGCGGCGACGCTCGCTCACGTGAGGGCGACTGGGGCGCACTGCCGCCGCAGCCGGAGTCCACTACTCGCGTGCGTTCCGTGGGGGACTGGCTCCCAAAAAAAGCCTGAGCCACCGCAGCCGCAGCCCGCGCAACGGGTCAGGCGGTTCGCGGTGGCCCACCCCACATTACCCAGCACGCCAGACGCCCGTGCTGCGCGCTGAAGCAGGGTCACTCAGCAGAGGCCCTATCGCCTGGGTGCCCACGCTAATCGCCAAGGGGCCCAGGCCGCTGCAGCGAGAACACCTGCGTCGCGCGCCGCGCGCAGCACAGCCGGTACGCCTGCACTTGATCATGCTCGACGTTTCCGGCTCCATGCGCCGGCACGGCCGACTGGCCCTGGCCAAGGGGCACGCGATGCATCTGATCGAAGAGGCAGCGCGCGCCGGCGACGACGTGGGCCTGCTGTGCTTCGGCGGCCAGGGCGTCGATCTGCTGTTGCCGCCCGGGCGGGCGCGCGTCGCCGGCAGTGCTCGCGTGGGACGCGTGGGCGGCGGCGGGGGCACGCCGCTCGCCGAGGGCCTGGCGCAGGCCGAACGGTTGCTGCGCCGCACGGCCCGGCGCAACGGCGCCGCCGAATCCTGGCTGTGGTTGCTGACCGATGGCCGCACGCTGGAGCAGCCGGCCCAGCCGACAACGCCCCAGCACGTCGTCATCGTTGACTTCGACGAGCCAGCGCGCTCCCTCGGCCGCTGCGCCTCCTGGGCTGCACGCTGGGGCGCCGAGCACCGCGTCGCGAGCCAGCCTTGATCGAACTATCACGGCGCACCATGCCCTCCAGTGATCACCGCCCCATGCCCGTGACCGAAATCGTCATCTGCACGACCTGTCGCCCTGCGCAAGCGTCACGCGACTCGCCGCCCGCGGGTCAGTCTTTACTCGAAGCCGTACAGCACGCCGTCCAAAGGTCGGCCCAGGAACGGGACGCGAGCGATGCCGGACCCGCGCCCGATCCGCACGTGCGAGGCATCGCCTGCATGAGCGGCTGCTTGCGCGCCTGCACCATGGCTCTGCAGGCGACGGGCAAGCACACCTACCTGTTCGGCGACCTGCCGGCCGACGCCGTCACCGCGGTACAGGTGCTTGCCTGCGCCGCCATGCACCAACGAAGCCCCGATGGCTCGTTACCCCGCAAAGAGCGGCCGGAGCGGCTGCGCAACGGCATTCTGGCCAAGCTGCCGCCCTTGGCAGATGCCAACGGCATTCTGGCCAAGTCGCCTTCCTTGGCAGATGCGCCCCGCGTCGTCGTTGAACCGTGACCGCAGTGCCCTGGACTCCCATGAATTGCACACTCCCGGCGGCGCTGCTCATCGCCTGGATGCTGGACGCGTTCTTCGGCGAGCCGCCAAATGCCCTGCACCCTGTCGCCTGGCTGGGCCGGGTGCTGGGGCCCGTCGGGCGACGCCTGTGCCGCTGGCGCGCCGTGCCAGCCTTCGTGGGTGGCGCGCTGGCGTGGCTGGCAATCGCCGCCGGGCTGGGCTCGGGCGCCCGGGCAATCGAAGTCGCCATCCAGCCGTGGCCCGGGGCCCTCAGCGCGCTGCTGCTCGCCCTGTTGCTCAAGCCGTGCTTCGCGTGGCGCATGCTGCGCGACGAGGTCCAGGCTGTAGAGCGGGCGCTGGCGCAATCGCTGCCCGCCGCTCGCGAACGCGTTGCGCGGCTGGTCAGCCGCGACGTCAGCCAATTAAACGAGTCTGAGATCCGGGAAACCGCCATTGAGACGCTGGCCGAGAATCTGAACGATTCGGTGGTGGCGCCCCTGTTCTGGTTCGCGGTCGGCGGCCTGCCGGGCGCGGTCGTCTACCGCTTCGCCAACACGGCCGACGCGATGTGGGGCTACCGCGGCCGCTTCGAATGGGCCGGAAAATTCGCGGCGCGAGCCGATGACGTGCTGTCGTGGCTGCCGGCTCGCCTGACCGCGTTGATGCTGTGGCCATGGCTGCAACGCTGGCAGCCCTTGCGCGTCGAGGCGGCGGGCACGCCGTCGCCCAATGGTGGCTGGGCCATGGGCGCCATGGCGCTGCGTCTGGGCGTACGCCTGCGCAAGCCGGGCGCGTACGCGCTCAACGCGGTCGCACCCTCGCCCCAGGCGATCGACATGACGAATGCGCTGCGCATCTCTGCACGCGCTGCCTGGCTGGCGATGTTCGCGACGCTCCTGGCCTGCACTGTGAGGTCGCTGTGACGTCGCGCGCCACGTTGCGCACGCACGGCGGCCCCGACGCCATGGGCCGCGCGCGATGGGACTTTTCCACCAACGTGAACGCGGCGGGGCCCTGCCCACAGGCCGTGCAGGCACTGGCGCGGGCCGACGCCACGCGCTACCCCGACCCGGGCTACCACGCACTGCGGGAGCGGCTGGCGGCCTGGCACGGGGTCGACCCGCAGCGAATCCTGACGGCGGCCAGCGCCAGCGAGTTCATCCAGCGCGTGACGACGGTGGGCGCGCGGCTGGCCCCCGGTCCGGTCGCCGTCCCTTCCTTGGCCTATGGCGACTACGCCGTGGCGGCTCATGCCTGCGGCCGCGCCGTGGTAGGCATCGATGACGCCACCGCCACGCTGCGCTGGTACGCCGAGCCCAGCAGCCCGCTGGGCCAGGACACCGCCGCCCCGGCTGATGCGGCCGACCGGCCAACGGTGCTCGATCTGGCCTATGCGCCGCTGCGTCTGAGCGGCGAACCGTGCTGGTTGACAGATCACCGCGACGCGGTATTCCAGCTGTACAGCCCGAACAAGGCGCTGGGCCTGCCGGGCGTGCGGGGGGCGTATGCCATTGCGCCGGTGCGTGCGGCATGGCCCGTGCAAGCCTGGTGTGCCGCGCTCGAAGCGGCGCAACCGTCCTGGCCCTTGGGCGCCCATGCCGTCGCCTTGCTCGAATGCTGGAGTGAGCCCGCTGCGCAGGCGTGGCTCGCGGATGCCCGGTCAAGCCTCTGCGCCTGGACGACCGCGCTGCGTACCGGCCTGGCAGAACTCCGCCTTGAGCCTGCCGCCAGCGTGACGCCCTTCCTGTGCGCCCGTTTGCCTGCTGCCGCCCGGCCTGCCGCACTCCGCGCGTTCGGGCTGGCCGTGCGCGACACGGCTTCCTTTGGTCTGCCCGGCTGGATGCGCGTGTCGGCCCAAAAACCAGAGGCGCTTGCGGCGCTGCTCGCTGCCCTGCGGGCGTTTGCCGACGAACCGCGTTTTCCAGTGTCTTCTCACCGGAGCATTGACCCATGATCCCCGACCTGCTGGAACTGAACGACCCCGTGCTCACCGCGACGCTCCAGCGGCGCATCGACGGTAAGACCAAGCCACTGGGCGCCCTCGGACGGCTGGAGGCGCTGGCGGTGCAGCTGGGCCGCATCCTCGGCACCGACAGCCCACGCCTGACCCAGCCGCAACTCGTGGTGTTTGCCGCCGACCACGGCCTGGCCGCGCAACGCGTGTCGGCCTATCCGAGCGACGTGACTTGGCAGATGGTCGAGAATTTCCTTGCCGGGGGCGCGGCCGTCAGCGTGCTGGCGCGCCAGCATGGTCTTGCGCTGACGGTGGTGGACGCGGGCGTTCGCCACGACTTTGCCCCGCGCCCGGGGCTGGTGCAACGCAAGATCGGCCCCGGCACCGCGGACTCCCTGATTGGCCCGGCAATGACCGACAGCCAGTGCGCGGCCGCCATCAACGCCGGGCGAGACGTCGTGCAGGGCTTGCCCGGCAACGCCCTGTTGCTCGGCGAGATGGGCATCGGCAACACCTCGGCCGCCGCCTTGTTGCTGGCGCGCCTGGCAGGGCAGCCGATCGAGCCGTGCACCGGCCGCGGCACGGGCCTCGACGATGCCGGACTGGCACGCAAGGTGGGCGTGCTGCGCGAGGTGCTGGCCCGCCATGCCGACGCCACCACGCCGCTGGCGGCACTGGCGGCCTTCGGCGGCTTCGAGATCGCGATGATGTGCGGCGCCGTCCTGCAGGCCGCGCTGGAGCGCCGCGTGGTCGTTGTCGACGGCTTCATCGCCAGCAGTGCCGTTCTAGTGGCGGCGCGCCTGCAGCCGGCCGTGCTGGCACGCTGCGTCTTCGCCCATTGTTCGGACGAGGCCGGCCACGCACTGATGCTGCAAGCCCTCGGCGTCGCTCCACTGTTGCATCTGGGACTTCGGCTGGGCGAAGGCTCGGGCGCTGCGCTGGCGTGGCCGCTGCTGGAGTCGGCCTGCCGCCTGCTCGCCGAAATGGCCAGCTTCGAATCGGCCGGCGTCAGCCGGCAGTCGCAGCAAGAAGAGGGCAGGGTCCATCCCCGATGACACACGAACTGCGTCTGTTCCTCGTCGCGCTGCAGTTCCTCACGCGCGTGCCAACGCCGCGCTGGGTCGGCTTTGAGCCTGCTTGGCTGCAGAGCTGTCTGCGCCACTTTCCGCTAGTCGGCGCATGCATCGGGGTCTGGGCAGCGGCGGTGCTGTGGGGGGCGCTTGTGCTATGGCCCCCGCTGGTGGCGTCTGCCCTCAGCCTGGTGGCCACGGTATGGTTGACCGGCGCCTTTCACGAGGACGGGCTGGCCGATACCTTCGATGCCCTGGGAGGGTCGGTCGATCGGGAACGCGCGCTGGCGATCATGAAGGATTCCCGTATTGGCAGCTATGGCGCCGTCGCCTTGGGGCTGACCCTGATGCTGAAGCTGACCGTGGTCTCGGCCCTCGCGGGCAGCGCCACGGAGCATGCCGTTGCCTGGGCGATTGCGGCCCTGGTCTGGTCGCATGCCGTCTCGCGCGCCGCGCCGATCTGGCTGGTGTGGCGCCTGCCCTATGCCGGCGCGGCCCAGCATGCCAAGGCAAGGCCGCTGGCCACCCAGGTGAGCGGCGCCGGGCTGGGCATCGCGCTGGTCTGGGTGGCGGTTGCCAGCATGGCGACCGTGGCGGCCGCTGCCTGGACAGACACCGCAGATCGCTCTGAAATGCTTGCTGCCGTGATCTCGGCCCTGGCGGCCTGCGCGCTCACCACGCTGGGTTGCGCTCGCTGGTTGCGCCGCCGGCTGGGCGGTTTCACCGGCGACACGCTGGGCGCCACGCAGCAGCTCGTCGAGCTGGCGGGCTTGCTCGCCTGGCTGGCGGTGATGGGGGCGCATCGTGCTTGAACCTGACTCGGCGCTGTGGGTGTGGCGTCACCCGCGACCAATCGGGGCGGCGGGACGCTGCATCGGCAGCACTGACCTGGCCGTGGACCAGCGGCGCGCCAAACGATTGGCGCATCGTATCCGGCAGGCTGCGCGCCGCCACGGCCTACCCAGACGCGTGCTCACCTCGCCACTGCAGCGCTGCGCCGCCGTGGGCCGTTGGCTACGGCGCTGGGGCTGGCGGCACGAGCTGCTGCGCGAGCTGCGCGAGATGGATTTCGGGCACTGGGACGGACGGGCCTGGGCACAGATCACGCGCAACGAAGTGGACGCCTGGTGTGCCGACTTTCTGTACCACTGCCCCGGCGGCGGTGAAAACCTTCACGGCCTGTTTGTTCGTGTGGCGGCGTGGCAACCGCCGCGCGGGCCGGTCGCCATGGTCGCGCACGGCGGTTGGATGCTGGCGCGGCGCTGGCTGGCCAGTGGCCGGCCTGCACCCGTGCGCGCAGACCAGTGGCCCGCACCGCCACGCCATGGCGAGTGCTGGCGCCTCCCGGCAGCACTGCCACCCTCGCAGGCCTGCGCCGCAGGAGGCGCCCCATGACACGCAGCATGATGGTCTGGGGCAGCAGCAGCGGTGCCGGCAAGAGCCTGCTGACCACGGCGCTGTGCCGCTGGGCCGCGCAACGCGGAATCGACGTGGCGCCGTTCAAAGCGCAGAACATGAGCAACAATGCGCGCGTGGTGCCAAGCCTCCATGACGGCTGCTCAAACTTTGCAGAGATCGGGGCCGCGCAGTATTTCCAGGCACTGGCCGCCCGGGTGGCGCCCACCGTGGACATGAACCCGGTGCTGCTCAAGCCCGAGCGCGATACCGCCAGTCAGGTCGTGCTGCAAGGTCATGTGGCCGAGCACCTGTCGAAGCTTGCCTGGCGCGAGCGCAGCGCTCACCTGGCGCAGGCCGCGCGCGAAAGTTTCCTGCGCCTGAGCTCGCAGCATGAACTGGTGGTGATCGAAGGCGCGGGCTCGCCAGCCGAGATCAATCTGGCGCCGCACGACTATGTGAACCTCGGCGCGGCGCGCTGGGCCCAGGCTGCAGGCCCGTTCCAGAGCCTGGTCGTCACCGACATCGACCACGGCGGCGCTTTTGCACATCTCTACGGCACCTGGGCGCTGTTGCCCGACGACCTCAAGCCGACGCTCGCCGGCTTTGTCCTGAACAAGTTCCGCGGGGACGCAACGCTGCTGGCCCCCGGCCCGCAGGAGTTGCGAAAACTCACCGGGGTGCCCGTGATCGGCGTGCTGCCGATGCAGCGCGGCCATGGGTTGCCCGAAGAAGACGGCGTGTTCGACAGTGCCGCCACGGGTGCCGCGGACGCACCGGCCCTGCGCGTCGCGGTGGTGGCCTACCCGCGGATCAGCAACCTCGACGAGTTCCAGCCCTTGCGCCAAGCGCCGGGACTGCGGCTGAGCTGGGCCCGGCACCCAGGCGAGCTGGAGGGGGTCGACTGGATCATCCTGCCCGGATCCAAGCAGGTCAGTGGCGACCTGCAATGGCTGCGCGATCGCGGGCTGGACCGCGCCATCACCCGCCACGCGGCGGGCGGAAAACGGATCCTCGGCGTGTGCGGCGGCCTGCAGATGCTGGGTCTCTGGTTGAGCGACCCGCAGGGCATCGACGGCGCGCCGGGCGTCGTGCCAGGGCTGGGCCTGTTGCCGCTGTCCACGCATTACGCCCTCCCGAAGCGCGTGCTGGCGGTGCAGACGCGCTTTACCGCTCTGCAGCCACCCTGGCAGTCGCTGACGGACATCGAAGCTCCCGCGTATGAAATCAGGACCGGTGTCACCGATCAGCACGAGGTCAGCGCAACCTCACCCGCAGCACGCATCTCGATCGCTCTTCGCGATGCACAGGGCGCCGCGATCGGCTGGCAATGCGGGCCTGTGTTGGGCGTGTATGCGCACGGCCTGTTCGAGTCGGCGGCAGTCATGCGCGCGCTCTTCGGCGCCGAGGTGAATACGCTCGATGCCAGCCTCGACCGCCTGGCACATCTCGTCGACACACACTTCGAGCCCGGTGTGCTGGACCGGATCCTGCGCCGATGATTTCTACCGAACGCCAGGATGCTCAAGCCGTGAGCTTGCGCCCCGCCGCCAAAGGCTGGTGCCCCGGCGCTTACCGCCCGATGACGTCCGGCGATGGCCTGATCGTGCGCGTGCGTCCGCCCCTGGCGCGACTGACGGCCGCACAAGCGCTGGGCCTGTGCGAGACGGCGCGCCGCTTTGGATCGGGTCTCATCGACCTGACCAATCGCTCCAACCTGCAGCTGCGAGGCGTGAAAACCGCTGATCACCAAAGAGTGGTCGACGCGCTCGGCCGCCTCGGGCTGCTCGACGCCGACCCCGCACTGGAAGACCGGCGCAACATCCTGGTGGCACCCTGCTGGCAACCCGGTGACGACACCGAGCGGGTGGCCACCGAACTGGCGGCACGCCTCGCTGAGTTGCCGGCACTGCCGCCCAAGTTCGGCTTCGCGGTGGACGCGGGACCCGCGCCGGTGCTGGCCGAGGCCTCCGCCGACGTGCGCATCGAACGCGGACGTTCGGGCGGACTGATCGTGCGTGCAGACGGCGCTCGCGGCGGTCTTCCAGTGGCGCCATCCGGTGCGGTCGATGCCGCGATCGCGATGGCGGCGTGGTTTGCCGCGACCGCCGGCGCGACGCGGGGTCGAATGGCCCGTCACCTGGCAAGCCATGCGCTGCCGGCCGCACTGGCCCCGGTCGAGGCCTCTGCGCAGGCTGGGGCGCTGCCGCTCCCCGGCCTGTCGGCGCACGGGCCCGTATACGGTGTCGCTTTTGGCCAGATCGAGGCGGCGGCGCTGGAGCGCCTGCTGCGCGACTGCGGCGCTGCGGCGCTGCGCCTCACGCCCAACCGAATGATGATCCTGGAGGGCGGTCAGTGGCGTGATTCAGCCGAATTCCTCACGGCGAGCGACGATCCGCTGCTGCGCGTCGACGCGTGCCCGGGTGCGCCCGCGTGCGCCTCTGCCACGGTGGAGACCCGCGCGCTCGCGCGCACCATCGCTCCCGTTTTTTTGCTGGCCGCGGCCGGGGGCATCCAACGCAGCCTGCACGTATCAGGCTGCGCCAAGGGCTGCGCACGCGCACGCGCCGCGGATCTCACGCTGGTGGGGCGCGGCGGTACTTTCGACCTGGTTCGCGATGGTGCGGCTTGGGATGCGCCCTCGGGCACGGGACTTTCGCCCGACGCGCTGCCCTCATTGATCGGAACTCTCTGATGCACGTCTACGAAACCGATGGTGCGGTGATTTACCGCCGCTCCTTCGCCATGATCCGCGCCGAGGCCGACCTCGCGCCTTTCGGCCCCGATGAGGAGCCGGTGGTGGTACGGATGATTCACGCCGCCGGTCTGATCGGTCTGGAAGCGCACATCCGTTTCTCGCCGGCCTTCGTGAGCGCTGCCCGGCGGGCGCTGGCCGCAGGCGCGCCTATCCTGTGCGATGCGCGCATGGTCAGCCACGGCGTGACGGCCCCGCGGCTGCCCGGCGCCAACGCGGTCATCTGCACGCTGCACGAGCCTGCCGTTGCAGAGCTCGCAAAGTCCTTGTCGACAACCCGCTCCGCAGCCGCACTGGAACTGTGGCGGCCGCATTTGGAAGGCGCTGTGGTGGCCATCGGCAACGCGCCCACTGCGCTGTTTCACCTGCTCAATATGCTGCAGGACCCGGCGTGCCCGCGGCCGGCCGCCATCGTCGGCTGCCCGGTCGGCTTCGTCGGCGCGGCCGAATCGAAGGAGGCGTTGTGGTCTGAGCAGCCAGCGCCCTGCTGCATCGTGGCGGGGCGCCTGGGCGGCAGCGCGGTCACCGTGGCCGCCCTCAACGCTCTGGCGAGTCGCGCCGAATGACGCGCCGCGGAACCCTCTACGGGTTGGGACTCGGCCCGGGCGATGCGGACCTGATGACCGTGCGTGCCCACCGGTTGCTGAGCAGCGCGACCCGCGTCGCCTTCTTCCGCAAGGCCGGACGACCCGGCCAGGCGCGACGCATCGTCGAGGGGCTGCTGCCTGCGGGCGTGCTGGAATACGCTATGGAGTACCCCATCACCACCGAGATCGCGGTGGATGACCCCGCCTACAACGAGGCGCTCTCCGCGTTCTACGCGGTCTGCGCCAGACAGCTTTGCTCGCTGTCGGACGCCGGGCACGACGTGGTCATTCTCTGCGAGGGCGACCCGTTCTTCTACGGCTCCTTCATGCACCTCTACACCCGGCTGGTGCCTACCCATCCGGTCCAGGTGGTGCCGGCCATCACCGGCATGTCGGGCGCCTGGACCGCGACCGGCCAGCCCATCACCTGGGGCGACGATGTGCTGACCGTGCTCATGGGGACCTTGCCGGAAGCCAAGCTGGCGCGCCACATGGCAGACAGCGATGCGCTGGTCGTGATGAAGATCGGGCGCCACATCGAGAAGGTACGTCGCGCGTTGACTGCGGCTGGGCGCATGGAAGAAGCCTGGTTGGTCGAGTTCGCCACCATGCCGGGCCAGAAGGTGGTGCGCCTAGCCCATGCGGAGGGGCGCATCACTCCGTATTTTTCAATCGTGCTGGTGCATGGGCGGGGGCGCAGGCCATGAAGGGCTCGCTGGTGGTGGCGGGACTCGGGCCCGGTGCAACGGGTCTGGTGACGCCCGAGGTGACAACGGCGCTGGCCGCAGCGACCGATGTGGTGGGCTATTTCCCATACGTTGCCCGGGTGTCCCCGCGGGCAGGACTGACGCTGCATCCCAGCGACAACCGCGAGGAGCTCGATCGGGCCGAGCTGGCACTGCGGATGGCCTGCGCGGGTCGCCAGGTGGTGGTGGTGTCCTCCGGTGACCCGGGCGTGTTCGCCATGGCCTCGGCTGTGTTCGAGGCAGTGGAAGCCGGCCCTGCCGCGTGGCGCCACCTCGACGTGCGGGTCCTGCCCGGCGTCACGGCGATGCTGGCAGCCGCAGCCCGCGCAGGCGCGCCGCTGGGACATGATTTCTGCGCCATCAACCTGTCGGACAACCTCAAGCCCTGGGCACTGGTAGAGCGCCGCCTGCGGCTGGCGGCAGAAGCCGATTTCGCGATGGCCCTGTACAACCCCCGCTCGGCGTCGCGGCCCGATGGATTCGCGCGGGCGCTCGCCGTGCTGCGCGAGGCCTGCGGCGATGCCCGTCCGGTGATCTTTGCCCGGGCGATATCGATGCCTGAGGAGAGCCTACACATCGTGCCTTTGAGCGATGCGCAACCCGAAATGGCCGATATGCGTACCGTCGTCATCGTGGGCTCCAGCGTCACGCGGGTGATCGCACGAGACGGTGCGCCGTGGGTCTACACGCCGCGATCCGTGCCCCTGGGGCTTTCAGAATGATCCAGCCACTGCAACACCTCTGCCACGCTCTCCACTTCGCGCCGGGCGGCGATCGCTGGCCGCTCCACCATGACGACCGGCAAGCCCAGCCTGCGCGCTGCGTGCAGCTTGGCCTGGGCGCCGGTTCCGCCGGCGTTCTTGGCCACCACGAGATCCACCCGGTGCCGGCGCATCAGCGCGGTGTCGCCCTCCACGTCGAACGGGCCGCGCGCGACGACAATGGTGTGCTGCGGCAGCGGTGGCTGGCTGGCTGGCGTATCGACCAGCCGCAAGAGGTAGTGGTGCTGCGGTTGCGCCGCGAATTCGGCAAGGTGCATGCGGCCCAGCGCCAGCATGACGAACTTCGCAGGCCCCGCCAGCGCAGCGACAGCGGCCTTGATGTCCGCCACCGGCTGCCAGCAGTCGCCAGGGCCCGGATGCCAGGGCGGACGGGTCAGCGCCAGCAACGGCACCCCCGCCTGAGCGGCGGCTGTGATCGCATGGCCGCTCATCTGCGCGGCAAAAGGGTGGGTCGCATCGACCAGGTGGGTGACGGCATGCTCGTGCAGGTAGCGCACCAGACCCGGCACGCCACCGAACCCACCGATGCGCACGGCGATGGGTTGCGTTCCGGGCTGGTCCACCCGGCCGGCATACGACAGGACCGCCCGCTCGCCCCGTTCGGCCAGACGCTGGGCCAGCGCGCTGGCTTCCAGTGTGCCGCCAAGGACAAGGATGTTGCGCATGGCTGAATTTAACGGGTCGACTCCGTGGCTGACGATTATCGGGCTGGGCGAAGACGGCCTCGAGGGCCTGCCGCCAGCCAGCCGCGCGGCGCTGGCAGCGGCCGAAGTGGTCGCGGGCAGCGCGCGCCACCTGGCGCTGCTGCCGCGCCTCGCGGCAGAGCGCCTCGAATGGCCGGTGCCCTTTGCCGACGGAATTCCCCGGCTGCTGGCGCTGCGCGGGCGGCGGGTGACGATGCTGGCCTCGGGCGACCCGTTCTGGTTCGGCGCCGGCACGTCGGTCACCTGCCACCTGGCCCGCGACGAGTGGCAGGCGCTGCCTGCACCCTCGACCTTCGGCCTGGCCGCCGCGCGCCTGGGCTGGGCGCTCGAACAGGTCAGCTGCCTGGGACTGCACGCGGCTCCGCTGGCCCGGTTGCGGCCCCATCTGTGCGCCGGGGCGCGGCTGCTGGTCCTGCTGCGCGACGGGGGGGCGGTGGCCGATCTGGCTCGATTTCTGGTGGAGTCGGGCTTCGGCGCCACCGGGCTCACCGTGCTGGAGTCGCTGGGCGGCCCGCGCGAGCGGCGGCGCGAGACATCCGCCGCCTCCTTCAGGCTGAGCGATGTGGCCCATCCGGTCGCCGTGGCGCTGCAGGTCGCCGGGGACGGTCCTGCACTGCCGCGCAGCGCCGGCCTGCCCGATGCGCTGTTCGCGCACGACGGGCAGATCACCAAGCGCCGCGTGCGTGCCTTGACGCTGAGCGCGCTTGCGCCGTGCGCCGGCGAGCGGCTGTGGGACATCGGTGCGGGATCAGGCTCGGTCGGCATTGAATGGCTGCTGGCTCACCCGAGGTGCGAGGCGGTGGCGATCGAAGCCGATCCCAACCGCGCCGCACGGCTGCGAGGCAATGCCGAGCGGCTCGGCGTGGACCGGCTCGTGCTGGTCACCGGCACCGCACCCGCGGCCTTGGCCGGTCTGGCGACGCCCGACGCCGTCTTCATCGGCGGCGGGCTGTCCGATCCGCTCCTGGACGCGCTGTGGCAGATTCTTCCCCGCGGGCGCCGCGTGGTTGCCAACGCGGTGACGCTCGAATCCGAGGCGTTGCTGGCCAGCTGGCAAGCGCGTGCCGGCGGCAGCCTGATCAGGATAGACATGGCTGAGGCCGAGCCGCTGGGCACACGTCGTGGTTGGCGCTGCGCGTACCCGCTCGTGCAATGGAGCGTGACCCGATGACAGTGGCCGGCTTCGGCTTTCGCAAGCAGGCGTCGCTGGCCTCGCTGCGCGATGCGCTGGCGCAAGCGCTGGCTCACCCAGCGGTGAGGGCCTCGGCGTGCGGCCCGGTCACTCTGCTCGCTACGGCGCAAGACAAGGCCGATGCCCCTTGCCTGCAGGCGTTGGCCGTCAGTCTGAACCTTCCGGTTTGCGCGGTAGCGCCCGGCGACATGGCTTCCACCACAACGCTGACTGACAGTGCGGCCGTGCGCGCTGAGCGCGGCGCCGGCAGCGTTGCCGAAGCGGCGGCGCTGGCCGCCGCGGCGAGGGTCGCGGGCCCGGCAGCGACGCTGCTGCATCCGCGTATGGTCTCGTCGGACCGACTGGCCACCTGCGCCATCGCCAGCGCTATATCCATCTCAAGGAATCGATTATGACCGTTCACTTCATCGGCGCCGGCCCCGGCGCGGCGGACTTGCTGACCCTGCGCGGCCGCGACCTGATTGCGCGCTGCCCGGTGTGCTTTTACGCAGGCTCGCTGGTGCCCGAGGAAATCCTTGCACACTGCCCGACCGGCGCCCGCATTGTCAACACCGCGCCGCTCGACCTCGACGCGATCATGGCCCTGCTCGCCGCCGCCCATGCCGAGGGGCATGACGTTGCCCGACTGCACTCGGGCGACCTGTCGGTGTGGTCGGCCATGGGCGAGCAGCTGCGCCGTTTGCGCGCGGCCGACATTCCCTACACCGTCACGCCGGGAGTTCCCTCCTTCGCGGCCGCCGCGGCGGCGCTTGGCGCCGAACTCACGCTACCCGGCGTGGCGCAGTCTGTGGTACTGACCCGCACGCCGGGTCGGGCCTCGCCGATGCCGCGGGGAGAAAGCCTGGCCGGGTTTGCCGCCACCGGTTCCACGCTGGTCATCCACCTGTCGATCCACAAGCTGGCCCAGGTGGCGGCCGAGCTGACGCCAGCCTATGGGGCGAATTGCCCAGTGGCCGTGGTGTACCGCGCGAGCTGGCCCGACGAGAAGATCGTCCGAGCCACCCTGGCCACCATTGAGGCCGCAATGGGAGAAGGCATAGAGCGTACGGCACTGATCCTCGTCGGCCCGGCATTGGCCGCCGAGGGCTTTACCGACAGCCGCCTCTACGCGGGCGATTACGACCGGCGCTTCCGCCCAGCGACGGCGTCTGGCGGTCAACCCGCGGGTTGACGATGGTCCATCTGGCGCTCATCGGGATCGGCACAGGTGATCCTGATCACCTCACGCTGCAGGCCATCCGCGCGCTGAACAGCGCCGACCTGATCCTCATTCCGCGCAAAGGGGCCGACAAGGCCGATCTCGCAGAGCTGCGACGGTCCATCTGTGCCGCTCACGTGCGTAACACTGCGCAGGTCGTGGAGTTCGATCTGCCGGTGCGGGTCACTTCCGGCACCCCCTACCTCGACAGCGTCAATGAGTGGCACGATGCCGTGGCCGCGAGCTGGGCACCATTGATCGCCGCTCATCGACCGCAGGGCGGGAAAGTTGCGCTTCTGGTCTGGGGCGACCCGACTCTTTACGACTCCAGCCTTCGGATCGCCAGCCGTCTGCGTGCCGGCGGATTGGAACTGCGCACCGAGGTGGTCCCCGGACTGACCAGCCTGCAACTGCTCACCGCCGCACACGCCATTCCGCTCAACACCCTGGGTGCACCCGTGATGATCACGACGGGGCGCCACTTGCGCGACCGGGGATGGCCTGAAGGAATCGACACGGTGGTGGTGATGTTGGACGGCCAATGCTCCTTCCAGAGGCTGCCCCCCAAGGACGTCACGATCTACTGGGCGGCATACCTGGGTATGCCGCAACAGATGATGCTGGCCGGGCCACTGGCCAGCACCGGCCTGCGCATTCGGGAGGCCCGAGCGGCTGCCCGGGCTGAGCATGGGTGGATCATGGACATCTACCTGTTGCGCCGGAACAATTCCGCTTGACCGAGGACCTGCCGCCATTGTCGCGGGGGAGTCTCACAAGGCCGAAGGCGCGGCGATCGGACAGGTGGTTGGTGCTCTTGCGCTGGTGCTTCCAAGCGAAATGCTTGGTCACCTGTTCTGGTTGATCACCTTGCCAAGCGCAAGCCATTGGCCGCGACAGGGCAGATTGGCAAAAGGATCTGTAGAAGACCTGCCCGGGACGGGTGATGCCCTCGCGGGATAATGGATAGTTCAACATGCATGACACCGCGCTTGTTCTCTTCTCCGGCGGCCAAGACTCCACGACCTGCTTGG
>LNFM01003159.1_pt1 | contig 20216 bp, 23 predicted proteins | sample 596031 | NCBI WGS metagenome assembly LNFM01 (sample SAMN04254537, study PRJNA301005) | activated carbon metagenome | isolation source: dual media filters at the Ann Arbor, Michigan drinking water treatment plant | place: USA: Ann Arbor | reverse complement strand
CCACTCGTCGCCCGTCGCTCGCTGCCCGCCGCTCGCTGCCCGTTGCCCGCTGCCCGCTGCCCGTCGCCCGTTGCCCGTCGCCCGTCGCTGCGCCGTCTGACGGTGGTCGTGCGAAGCACACCTTCCGCCGTGAGTCTTCGAACGGCGCCCAGCACGGGGTTTGCTAACCCCGTGCGAGACACACCTCTTTTCAAGTGAGCCCGTTGCCCGCTGCCCGCTGCCCGTTGCCCGTTGCCCGTTGCCCGCTGCCCGCTGCCCGCTGCCCGTCGCCCGCTGCCCGCTGCCCGCTGCCCGTCGCTCGTTGCCCGCTACCCGCTGCTCGCTGCGATCACCCGACGAGCACGACGCTGAACCCGATCGCGCGGCGCGTGCGGTCGTTGACGTAGCTGTGCCGCTGGTCCCCGCGAAAGCACAGCACTTCGCCCTCTTGGAGCAACCACTTCTCGCCGCCGACGAACACGGTGATCTCTCCCTCTTCGCAGGCGAGAAACTCCCTCGTCCCCGCGCGATGCGGAACGCCCGTGAACCGCGCTCCCCCCGCGAGCTCGATGCGCTCGACCTGCAAGCCCCCCACGGGTTCGGGGACGATCGATCGCACCTTCGCCAGCGCGTTGCCCCGCACCGGAAGCGCGTCGACGCCGTAGAGCTTGGCGGCCTCCCTCGGTGGAGCCACCAGCTCTTCGATCGACACCTGCAACGCCTGCGACACCCGACGCAGCACCGAGAGCGTCGGGTTGGCCGCCCCTGACTCGAGGTTGGTCCACGTCGCCCTCGGAACGCTCGCCGCCTTCGCCGCTTGCGCTTGCGTCAATCCTCGCGCCTCGCGCAGCGCGCGCACGTTGGCCGCCAGCCTCGCTGCGGTCGTGTCGTCCTCGTCCTTCTCCGACTTCATCATGCACCTTCGCGCACAGAGTAACCCAACGCCAATCTTTTGGCGCGCGCGCCGGTATTCTGCCCAAGTGGTCCTATTCACTGTCCTCGCAAGAAGAAAGCGAGGACACCATGAAGCTCGAAGACACCACGATGTTGATCACCGGCGCGAGCCGAGGCCTGGGCGAGGCGCTCGCGCGGCAAGCGGCTCGAAGGGGCGCCCGGGTCGTGCTCTTGTCGCGCTCCGAGCGCGTCCGAGAGATCGCCGCAGCGCTGCGCGCCGAGGGCCTGATCGCGCACGCGATCGTCGCCGACGTCGCCGACAAAGACGCCGTCTACAAGTGCACGGGCGCCGCCGTCGCGCTCGTCGGACCGATCGACGTCCTCGTGCACAACGCAGCGACGCTGGGGCCGTCGACGCTTCGACCGATGCTCGACACCGACTGCGAGGACCTCGAGCACGCGATCGGCGTTCATGTCCTGGGGCCGTTTCGGCTGAGCAAAGCGGTCTTGCCGTCGATGCTCCTTCGAGACCGAGGCGCGCTCGTGCACATCACCTCCGACGCAGCAACCACGGCGTATCCAACGTGGGGCGCCTACGGCACGAGCAAGGCCGCGATGGAGCAGCTCGCCAGGAGCTTCGCCGTCGAGCTCGAAGGCACTCGTGTGCGGTCGTTCTCTGTGGACCCCGGCGAGATGGACACCGAGCTGCACGCGCGCGCGATGCCCGAGGCCGACCGCGCGGCCCTCGCGTCGCCCGAGTCCGTCGCGACGCGCGTGCTGGCGCTGATCGCCCGCGACGAGCTCGCGCCCAACGGCGCTCGGTTGATCGCCGCAGAGGTGACGTCGTGATCGCCGCGGCCGCTCGGCGCCGCGAGCGCCCCGAAGAGACCCGCGTCTTGCGTCTGAGCCGGGACGCGCGCCCGCTCGAGCTGTCGAGAAGCCCCGCGCTCGCTCGCTGGATCGAGCGCGGCGCGGTGCTCGTCCTCAACGACGCCGCCACCATTCCGGCCTCGCTGCACGGAACCAACCCGCACGGCGATCCCGTCGAGCTCCGGCTCGCCGAAGCCCCTCGCTTCGACGCTCCCGGCGAGGACATCGTGCGCGCGGTGCTCTTCGGCGCCGGAGACTTTCGAACGCCCACCGAAGAGCGCCCGCTGCCCCGCCCGCTCGCCGTTGGAGCTCGCCTCCACCTCGGGCCCATCGAGGCCACCGTCGTTCGCGTGCACGAGGCCCACCAACGACTCTTGTGGGTCTCGCTGTCCGCGACGGATCCTGGCCGCTCGCTGGCAGAAGCGCTCTACGCCCACGGTCGCCCCGTGCAGTACTCGTACGTGCGCGAGCCGCTGCCCTTGTGGAGCGTGCAGACGCCGTTCGCGACGCGGCCCGTGGCGGTCGAAGCGCCGTCTTCGGGCTACGCGCTCTCGTGGGCGCTCGTCGCGTCGCTCCGAGAAAAGGGCGTCGAGATCGCCTCGCTCACGCACGGGACCGGGCTCTCGTCGACGGGAGACGAGGCGCTGGACGCGCTCTTTCCCTTGGACGAACGCTACGAAATCCCCGAGAGAACCGCGTCGATCGTCGATCGCGCGAGCGCCGAAGGGCGCCCCATCATCGCCGTCGGCACCGGCGCGATGCGCGCGCTCGAGTCCGCCGCGCGACGGAGCGACGGGCCTTCGATTCGAGCAGGCCTCGGACAGACCTCGCTCAGGCTCGGCCCCAACGAGAGAGCTCGCCTCGTCACAGGGATCCTCACGGGCGTGCACGACCCATCTTCGAGCCACGGAGCGCTGCTTCGCTCGCTGATCGACGACGAGACCCTGTCGCGCGCAGCGCTCGACGCCGAGCGCGCAGGACTGCTGGGTCACGAGTTCGGCGACGCGATGCTCGTGGTGTGAGCGAAGCCCCCCCCCCCTCACTTGCGTGCTGCTCACGACCGCATCGCGGTATATGGTCGCGACCGTCATTCATGGCGACCGACGAAGCCGACGACTCGGTGCTCGAGCTCGACACCCTGCTCGGGCGCGGAACTCACTTCGAGGGAAAACTCACGTTCGACGGCCGAACACGGCTCGACGGGACCGTGCGCGGCGAGGTCTTCTCGAGCGGCGTCCTGGTGATCGGCGACGGCGCCGACATCGACGCGTCGATCGACGTCCGCGTGCTCATCGTCCGCGGGGGCGTGCTCCGAGGAACCATTCGAGCGCGCGAGAGCATCGAGGTGTACTCCGCGGCTCGCATCTACGGCTCGCTCGCAGCGCCCGAGGTCGTGATCGAGAAGGGCGCCGTCATCGAGGGGAGCGTCAAGATGGGTCCCGTCGACGAAGGCCGCAGCGGCGAGTGATCCGCGTCAACCGCGCCGCCCTGGCAGAGAATCTGCTGCGGATTTCACGCAATTCGCCCCAGCAGCGCAGGACCGTCGCAACGCCGTTGCGGAATGCTACCATTCGGCGCACAACAAAGTTGTCCCAGCGTTCGACGCGCGCGATCCGCGCGAAGACGCGCTCGATTGTGAGCGCATCGCTGGCGGCGAGCAGGAGGCGAGAGCGAATGCGCACAGTCGCGGATGTCGAGCGGTTTTTGAAGGACTCCGAGGTTCCATTTCAGGACCTCGGCGGCGGGATGTTCATCGTGACCGACGACGACTCGGGGTTGCACAACCTCGCGATCAAGGTCGAGGACGCCGTCGTTCTGTTCTCGTTGCGCGTGCTGGATCACGGGAAGTTTCCCGATAGCGAGCGGGCTAGGCTCTATGAGCAGCTGCTGCGCCTCAACGGCTCGGGGCTCTTGCACGCGGCGTTCGCGCTGCAAGACGACGGCGTGTACCTGCAGGCCGCGTTGCCGCTGCCCAACCTCGATGGCAACGAGCTTCAAGCCGTGCTCGATGACATCGGCATGGCCACCAGCCAGCACCTCCCGTCGTTGCGTGGGGGCTCTTCGAACTGACAGACGGCGCGTTGCGCTCGAATCGACCTGAAATTTCTGCTCGTACGGTTGGTACGGTACCGAGCACGCGAAAGAGAGAAGTGTGTAAATGGGCATCTTCGGCCGCCTGGCACAACTCATCAAGAGCAACCTGAACGACCTCATCTCCAAGAGCGAAGACCCTGAGAAAATGCTCAACCAGGTCATCCTGGAGATGAACGCGCAGCTCGTGGACGCCAAGAAGCAAGTGGCGCTCGCGATCGCTGACGAGAAGCGACTCGGCAAGCAATTCGAGACTGAAAAAGCTGCCGCAGAAGAGTGGGAGCGCAAGGCCATGATGGCCGTGCGCGCGGGCGACGACGACCTCGCCAAGCAAGCGCTCTCGCGAAACAAAGAGATCGCCGAGCTCGCCGCTGAATACGAGCGGCAGTGGCAGAAGCAGGCCACGGCGGTCACCAAGCTGCGCGGCTCGCTTCAGCAGCTCAACAACAAGATCGAAGAGGCCAAGCGCAAGAAGAACGTGCTCATCGCACGGCAGAAGCGCGCCCAGGCGCAGCGGGCCATCCAAGAGACGATGGCCGGCCTCAACGACAACTCTGCCTTCGAGACGATCAACCGCATGGAAGAGAAGATCGTCGCGTTGGAGTCCGAGGCCGACGCGATGGCAGAGGTGGCCGAGCAACACACCGGCGACGAGCTGCAGAAGAAGTTCAAGGACCTCGAGACCAACCGAGGCGCGGACATGGCCCTCGCCGAGCTGAAGGCCAAGATGGGCATGGCTCAGCCGCAGGCCGAGGCGCCCCAGGCAGGCGTCCGAATCGAGACCACCGCGCCCGCGGCTACCAAGACCGACGACGGAGCGGAAGAGCTCGAGCAGGTCCTCGCGGCCGCCGAAGCCCGCCGCCAGAACCAGCGCTAGCCGGCGGACCGCCGAAGCGCACGCGACCCAAGGGGGGCTCGGAGGGCGCCGGAACGGCATTTCGCCGGCCCGCGCCCGCGCCCGGCCGTACTCCCCGCCCGTCTGTCGCGTTGACGGGCGGCGCGTAGCGCTATATCCGTCGCTCGATTCCCACCCTGACGCGCGCTATCACTCGATGGTCGCCGCGAGGACCTACACCCCGATGCCAACGTACAACTATCTTTGCGGAGCTTGCGGAGCGAAGTTCGAGCGGGTTCAACGCATCAGCGAAGACCCCATCAAGGAGTGCCTCAGCTGCGGCAAGCCCGAAGCGAGCCGGCAGATCACACAGGGCAACTTCATCTTGAAGGGCGGCGGCTGGTACGGCGACCTCTACTCGGGCAACAGCAACAAAAAGAGCGGCGGGACGAGCGACTCGTCCTCGAGCACGACCAGCGCGACCAGCGCGACCAGCACGACCAGCACGTCGAGCGACTCGTCCTCGAGCACCTCTGGAGCATCGAGCAGCGCACCGGCCGCGCCACCCTCGACGCCGAGCTCGACGCCGAGCACCGGCTCCTCGAGCTGACCGACACGACCCACCCGTGAAGCGTCAGCTCGAAGACGAACCGTCGCTCACGTCGTCGCGCTGCAGCGATCGAGCATCGCGTGCAACAGCACGTTGCACCCGGCTTCGACCTGCTCGGGCTTGGTGTCCTCGATCTCGTTGTGGCTGATGCCGTCCTTGCACGGGATGAAGATCATCCCCGCAGGAGCGAGCCGCGCCATGTACACCGCGTCGTGGCCTGCGCCCGAGACGACGTCCATCGACGAGTAGCCAAACTCGCTCGCGCCTTTGCCGACAGCCTCGATGCAGCCTGTCTCGAACGGGCACGGCGGAAAGTACGACACTTGCTCGATCGAAATCGGCAGGCCCGTCGCCTTCGACGTGTCCGCGATGAATCCGCGGATCTCGCGGTCCATCGCGTCGAGCCGCTCGCTGTCGACGTTGCGAAGATCGATCGAGAACTTCACCGTCCCCGGAATCACGTTGCGGCTGTTGGGGTGCACCTGGACGAAGCCAACCGTTCCACGGCCGTAGGGGGGATAGCGATTCGCGATCGCGACGACCTCTTGCATGATCTTCGTCGCGACCTGCAGCGCGTCCTTGCGCAGCGCCATTGGTGTCGGGCCCGCGTGCGCCTCCATGCCCGTCACCACGCAGTCGTACCAACGCAGGCCCAGCACGCCCTTGACCACGCCGATGGTGATGCCCGCGTCTTCGAGCACCGGCCCTTGCTCGATGTGCGCCTCGAAATACGCGCCGATCGGATGCTTGCCGGGCTCTTCGTCGCCCACGTATCCGATGCGCTCGAGCTCGTACTTCACCGTCGCGCCCGAGACGTCCTTCGCCGCGTACGCGGTCTCGAGCGAAAACGCTCCAGCGAAGACCCCCGAGCCCATCATCACCGGAACGAACCTCGAGCCCTCTTCGTTGGTCCAGATGGCCACCTCGATCGGCGCCTCGGTCTCGATTCCGCGATCGTTGAGAGTGCGCACGACCTCGATGCCGGCGAGCACGCCGTAGTTTCCGTCGAACTTTCCACCGGTCGGCTGGGTGTCGATGTGGCTGCCCGTCACCACCGGCGGCAGCGCGTTGTTGCGGCCCTTTCGCCGCATGAACACGTTGCCGATCTTGTCGGTCGTGATGGTGAGCCCCGCCTCGCGCGCCCACCCGACAACGAGGTCACGACCTTGTTTGTCCAGGTCCGTCAGCGCGAGCCTGCATACGCCACCCTTCGCCGTGGCGCCGATCTTCGCGAGGTCCATCAGCGACTGCCAGAGCCGTGCGCCGTTGACCGAGATGCGGTCGTTGCGAGCTGAGTCCGTCATCGTGTGCGCTCCTTCGTGCAGCCCGTGCAATACGGGCGCAAGCACGGGAAGGGTACCTAACCCGCGCCCGCGACGGCCATCGAAGACGGACCGCGCCGCTCAGCGCGCTCGCGGCTCGCCCGCTCGATCGCTGAAGCGCGTCATCCCCCGCGAGCGATGATCGCCGCCGCCTCGGCGACCGTATCGACCAAAAAGAGCTTTCGCCCCATCTCGCGGTTTCTTCCCAGCGCCTCGATCAAGGGCCAGGCAGGCAGCGTCTGCGTCCAGTATTCCTTGTCGACCAGGACGGCGAGCGCCGCGCCCCCTTCGGGCGCGTAATAGTTTTGCGTCGCGTCCTGAAAGAGCTCTTGCACGGTGCCTGCCGCGCCGCGCAAGAACACGATCCCCGCGTTGGCCCGCTGCAAGAGCCCGTCCTCGCGGATCGCGTTGGAGAAGTACTTGGCGATGCGCGCGCCGAACACGTTGGGCGGCTCGTGCCCATAAAACCACGTCGGAATCCCCACCGACGCGATCGCTCCCTCGCCCGAGAACAGCTCGCGAACGCGCATCCCAGCAGCAGCCCAAGCGCCGATGTCGCCTTGAAAACTGGGGACCTCCGCCACGATCGCCAGCGCCCGATCGAGCGCCGCGTCGTCGTACGGAGCCATGTGCGCCCCCAGGTTGGCCGCCTCCATCGCGCCCGGTCCTCCGCCGGTCGCCACCACGAGCCCTTCGCGAGCGAGCATCCTTCCGAGCAACGAGGCCTCACGAAATCCGTCGGTCCCTCGCGCGAGCTTGTGACCGCCCATCACCGCGCCGACGCGCCGACCGACCAGCGCCTCGTCGAGCGCGTCGGTGATGGACTGATCGTGGATGGCCATCGCCATGCCCGCGAGCAGCTCCCGTGACTTCGAAGAGGCCACATACCAGTCGTACGCCCTGCAATCCGCGGTCTCTTTGTACGATCGGTCGAGGCCCGCGTAGAGCTCTTCGGCCTGATACAGCGACGGTCGAAACGGCAAGAACGGCAGCCCTTCGATCGCGGGCAACACGATCGAGCCCTTCGACAACAACGCGACGACCGCCTCGGGCTCGAGCACACAACCGAGCAGCGTGTGCCGTCCTTCGAGCTCGATCAGCGCTCGCGTTCGATCGCGAAGGTCGACGCTCTGCACCACCATCGAGACGCCGTCCCGAAGCGCGGCGTCGAACTCAGCCAACGACTCGATCTCGCGCATCGATCTTCACCCTTTCTTCTTTGGTCCGCGAAACGCGCGCTTCAACGCAGCTCCCGCGTCGTAGTACGGCGCGACGCCGGCCAAGACGACGCCGGCGATGTTGAGGTAGCCGTGCACCAGCGAGGCGTACTGCTTGTGCTCGACGGCGACGCCGGCCTCCTTCAGTCGATCGGCCAGCGCGACGCCTTCGTCGCGAAGCGGGTCGAAGCCCGCGGTCTGAACGTGCGCCGGAGCGACGCCGCGCAGCTCTTCGAGCGAGCGGTGCAGCGGCGAGACGTCGCCCGACCGTCGATCGGCGCTCGCGTCGAGAAACTGCGCGAGAAACCACTCCATCGTCGGGTACTCGAGCAAGAGCCCATCGCCGTTTTCTCGCAACGAAGCCGCGGTCATCGTCAAGTCTGCCGCGGGGTAGATCAGGACCTGATACATCGGCCGGACCGCGTCGCCAGCGAGCTTGGTGCGGATCGCGACCTGCGCCGCGAGGTATCCGCCCGCCGAGTCGCCGCCGACCGCCATGCGAGCCTTGTCGATGCCGAAGCCTTCGGCGCGGGCGACGATCGCGCGAAACGCGCCCACGGCGTCTTCGACCGGCGTGGGAAACTTGTGCTCGGGTGAGAGTCGATACTCGACCGACAGCACGTTGCAGCCCGCGGTCAGCGCGAACATCGAGCACACCGGGTCGTGCGACTCGATGTCGCCGAGCACGAACCCGCCGCCGTGAAAGTACACGAGCACCGGGCTCGGGCCGTCGCTCGCAAACGGTCGATACAAGCGCGCGCGAAGCGTCGCCCCGGGCGTGTCGAGCGCCAGGTCGCGCGTGTCGATCTCTGGCGAGCTGGGCGCGAGCGCGCGCGCCGTTCGAGTGAATCCGCGGCGAGCTGCGTCGAGCGGAAGGTCCTGCCAACGCGGGAGCTTCGCGCGCTTCTGCAGGCCGAGCACGAGACGCACTTGATCGTCGAGCGCGACGCCGGCCGTCGTGCGAGAGGGGACCGAGAGCGCTTCTCGCACTCCCAAGGGAGCGCGCATCAACCCCATGACGGTGGCGCGCTCGAGCTGCGAACGAACGGAGACTCGAAACATATGTTGGGCGGCATTGTCGTCGAATTGCCGCCGGCGGTAAGGCACAAAAACCGACGATTCCAAACGGGTCCCCGATCGAACACTTCGAAGGCGACTCGGCCCGTAGGACGAGTTCGACAGCGCGCTCGAGGCGGACTTCTCCGACGCAAGGCGCAGATGGGTGCCGTTGCAAGCCCGTCGACCCGTCGCCTGCCGAGAAGGAATGCTCCGTCGACTGTCGCGGCCGCGGGATCCCGTACGCAATAGCTACCCATGGTGATCCTCGAGCGTCGGCCGCGGTCGTTGTGGAGCCTGCTGTCGCTCGGAGCCGCGCTCTCTGCGTGCGCCGTCGTCGACAGCGACGGTCCGCGCGACGCGGGGCGCACCGACGTAAGCCGCGACAGCGCAGGAGACTCGACGACGATGGACGCCGCGTCCGTCGACGCGATCGGTCCGATGCTCGACGTCGTCGCTCCGCCCACCGACAGCGCCGCGGACACAGGCGTCTCGACCTGCATGACCGACCGCGGCGACTGCGACGGCAACGCGGCGAACGGGTGCGAGGTCGACCTCGCGAGAGACCCCGCCAACTGCGGCTCGTGCGGCGATCGCCCGACGGAGTCCTGCAACCTCGCCGACGACAACTGCAACACGGTCTGCGACGACGTCGGCGGCTGTCGAACGGCCGTCCATCGCTCGCTGCACTCCACGACGGGCGAGCGCTTCTACACGGCAGACCCTCGCTGCGAGGGCACCATCATCGAAGGCCCCATGGGCTACATCGCGACAAGCCCCGTCTGCGGCGCGGTCGCCCTCTACCGAACGGCGCATCGCAGCAACGGCTACGTGTGGACCGCTCCGATGGGTATGTGACCGCAGGTCATACAGTGATTCTACGAAGAAAGTCGATGTCGCTCTCGAGCCTGAGCCCGCGGTGATCGTCCTGCCTCGAGCGCGCTCGGTAGAGCTTCTCGCGAGCGCACGCGAAGAGCGCGCACGCTGCCCACGCTCGATAGCCGCCGTCCCCGAGCGCGCGAGCGCGAGCGTCGATCGCAGGACGATCCTCGTCGTGCGCGTTGACCCAGAGCAGCCCGAGGTCCCATCCCTCGGCGTGCGGTCCGGCGCACTCGAGGTCGATCCAAGCGACGCGCGCGTCGGCGAGCCCGAGGACGTTGCGCAACAAGAGATCTCCGTGGCTGGACCTCGTGCGAGGGTGCGACGCGAGCGCGAAGCGCGCGTCGTCGACCACGCGCTGCGAGAGCAGCTTCTTTCTGGCGCTCTCGGAGAGCCCCTCTTGGATCCATCCGAGGGGCGCGCTCGGATCCTCGAGCAGCTGCGCGCGCAACGCGCGGCGCTCGGCGTCCGTGGGCGCGACGCTCGGCCAACGCGGGTCGCTCACCGCGATGGTCGCCCATTGATCGAGCGACTGAAGCAGCGCCTCGAGCAGCCCGTCACCCAAGGGCGCCCGCGCCATGCGCGTCTCGCACAAGGGTCGGCCGTCGAGCCTTTCGAACACGAGAACGCCATCGACCTCGCTCTCGGCGAGCAGCGCAGCGACGCGCACCGGCGCGGGCGAGCGAGCGAACGTTCGAAACAGCGCTAGCTCGCGCTCGAAGTACCACCGCCACGGGCCTTCGCGGGGCCCGAGCGCCTTGGCGACCGCGGGGCTCCCAAATAAGTGACCAAAGGTCACAATGCATTTCGCCGTACGAAATGAGGCTTCGCTCGGGACGAAGCCGGGGCACGCCCGCGCGAGGCGGTCCGGCATTGCGTCGAAGGCTGCGCTCCAGGCCGTGCGCTCGGAGCCGCGTCGAGTGCTATCGTCGCCCCTTGTCATGCCCACCTACGTATACGAGACGATCCGCGAAGACGGCGCTCCTGGCGAGCGCTTCGAAGTGACCCAGAAGATGAGCGATCCGGTGATCGAGAAGCACCCGGTGACGGGCGCTCCGGTACGGAGAGTGCTCAGCGCGCCGATGCTCAACACCGGCGCGCCGCGAGCGACGACCTCGGCTGGCGGCGGTGGCTGCGCAACGGCGTGCGGCTGCCACTCGTCGATGAGCAAGAATTGAATGGGTGTGCGCCGGTTCGGCCGCGCGCATCGCTCATCCCTTTCGTAGCCACCGCGCGACCTCGACGGCCGCGTACGTGAGCACGGCGTCGGCCCCGGCGCGCTTGAACGCGAGCAGGCTCTCGAGCATGCACTTCTCCCACGAGAGCCAGCCGCGCTCGCTGGCCGCGCGGAGCATCGCGTACTCGCCGCTGACCTGGTAGGCCACCGTCGGAACACCGAAGCGCTCTTTCACCCTGCGCACGATGTCCAGGTAGGGCATTCCCGGCTTCACCATCACCATGTCCGCGCCCTGCTCGAGGTCGAGCGCGACTTCGCGAAGCGCCTCGTCGCCGTTGGCGGGGTCCATCTGATAGGTCCGCTTGTCCGCAGACCCGAGCGCGCTCGCAGAGCCGACCGCCTCGCGAAACGGCCCATAGAACGCGCTCGCGTACTTGGCCGCGTACGACAAGATCATCGTGTCGATCAGGCCCGCTCGCTCGAGCGCGTCGCGGACCGCGCCGATCCTCCCGTCCATCATGTCCGACGGGGCCACGACGTCGAAGCCCGCGCGCGCGAGCACGACCGACATCTCGCGGAGGATCTCGACCGTCTCGTCGTTGTGAACGTCACCGTCGATCAGCACGCCGTCGTGCCCGTGGCTGGTGTACGGGTCGAGCGCCACGTCCGCGATGAGCCCGATCGACGGCTCCCTGGCCTTGATGGCGCGCGCCGCGCGACACGCGAGGTTGTCGGGGTCGAGCGCGAGCGTGCCCGTGGGGTCTTTGCGCGACGGATCCGTCACCGGAAACAGCGCCATCGCCCGCACGCCGAGCGCAGCGGCTTCGACCGCCGCTTCGACGGCGAGGTCCACGGTGAGCCGCTCGACGCCGGGCATGCTCGGGACCGGCTCTCGCTTGCCCTCGCCCTCGATGACGAAGACCGGCCAGAGCAGATCGCTAGCCGAGAGCGAGCGCTCACGAACGAGGTCGCGAATCCACGGGTGACGCCTGAGCCTTCGGGGACGATTTGCGAGGAGCATCGGTGCGACGGCGATTGTGCTACACGCCGCGAGGCTTCGTTGGCAGAACGCACTCCCGCGCGCGACGCTCTTTGGGTCTCGGTCCTGTACCTGACCTTGTTCGGGTCGTTTGGGCTCTACGGGCCGTTCGTCGGGGATTTCTTGCGGCAAGCGGGGCTCTCTGCGGCCTCGCTGCCGATCTTCTTCGCGGCGACGCGGCTGGTTCGAGTCGTCTCGACGCCGGTGTGGACGGCGTGGGTCGACACCAAGAGCAACGCGCGCGACGCGCTGCTCGTTTCGAGCGTTCCGACGGCGCTGTTCTTTCTCTGGATGCTCTTCAGCTCGCCGGGGCTCTCGTGGCTCTTTGCGTACGCCCTCTTCGTGATCCTGCGCGGACCGAGCGTCTCGCTCTGCGACGTGCTCGCCATCGACGCGTCCGCTCGCGCGAACACCACGTACGGAAAGCTCCGCCTCTGGGGAACGGTCGGCTATTGCGCGGGCGCTTTCGGAGCGGGCGCGCTGCTCGAGCGCAACGCAGGTCGAGCCGTGCTCGCGCTCACCCTCGCGACGACCATCCTCGGCGCGCTCTCGGTGCAGCGCCTCCCCACCGTCGAGACGCCCAAGCGCGGGAGCTACCTCGCGGACCTCCGAACGCTGCTCTCTCAGCGCCGGTACGTGCTGTTGCTGCTCTGCTCGTCGCTTCACGCGCTCGGCCTCGCGACGTACGACATGCTCTATGGTCCGTGGGCAAAATCCCACACCAACGGCACGATCGCAGGGCTCGCCATCGCCGTGGGCGGCGTCGCCGAGGTGCTCTTCATGCTCTCGGGCGGCCCGTTGCTTCGGTGGCTCGGAGGAAACCGCGCGCTCGCGCTGGCCTTCGCCGCGAGCGCGGCGCGGTGGGTGTGTCTCGCGCGGGCGACGAGCCCGGTCGCGATCGTGTCGCTGCAGCTTTTGCACGCGTTTACGTTTGGCGCGTACTACCTGGCCTCGATCGAGATCGTCGAGCGCGAGTCGCCTCCTGGCGTACGAGCGAGCGCGCAGGGGCTCTTCACGACCGTCTCGTTCGGCGTCGCCGCGGCGATCGCGCTGGCCGTGGCCTCGCCGCTCATCCGTCGCGGAGGACTGGCGCTCGTCTTCGACGTGGCCGCGGCGTGCGCGCTGCTCGCGGCGGCCATCGCCTTCGTGGGGCTGCGAGAGCGAGACGACACGCGATCGGCGGTTGCGGTGCCGTGATCGATCGTGTCGGTGTAGGGCGGCGGCTGCGCTAGCATTCATCGATGACCGCCCACCATCGATCGATCGGCTTCTCGCTGCTGTTGTTCGGCTGCATCTTCAGCGCCGGGTGCGGCTCATCGACCTATCCTGCGCTCAACGGGCGGCCCTCGGACGCCGCGCAGGGCGCCGATGCGAGCCCCGACGCCGCGATGGTGTGCGAGGCGACGAGGGGAGTTCCAGCGCCCGCGTGCCTCGTCCCCCGAGGAGGCGATGACTGCCTCGACGCGTACGTGCGCTTCGCTCCCCCCAACGGTCGGCTCTTCGCGTTGTGCTCGAGCCCCGGCGTCTGCGCCAACGGCGATCGATGCGAGCTCGCCCCCGACCGAACGGTGCGATGCACCTGCGGCAACGACGGAACGTGCGCCCGCGGTCTTCTCTGCATCGCCGAGACCGTCGACGCCACGCCGCGCTGCGTGTGCCCGATGAGCCGCTGAGCAGTTTGCTCGCTACCCGTCGCGCGTCGCACCCACGTTTTCAACCCGCCCTTCGCGCCAGCACCGCTCACGCCCGCGACAGCAGCTCGAACGCCTCCTCGCAGCGAAAGGCCCCCTCGAGCAGCGATCGACCGGCGACGCACGCGCCGATGACGCCCTCTCGCGCGAGCGCCTCGAGGTGCGCGAGCGATCCCACGCCTCCGCTCGCGATGACCTCGAGCGGCGCCACGCTGCGCGCCAACGCAGCGGTCGCCGCGACGTTGGGGCCGACGCCCGTCCCGTCGCGGGCCACATCGGTGTAGAGCACCGCGGCCGCGCCGAGCGCCGCAGCCTCTCGCGCGAGATCCACCGCTGAAATTTCAGTCTTCTCTGTCCACCCGTGCGTGGTCACCATGCCGTCTCGCGCGTCGACCGCGACGACCACGGCCATGCTCGCGCACGCCTCGCGAAGAAACGCCTTGTCCCGCACCGCCGCGGTCCCGAGCACCACGCGATCGGCGCCCGCGTCGATGTACGCCCGCGCCTGCGCCATCGAGCGAATCCCGCCTCCGACCTGCACGCGCGCCCCTGTCTCGCGCAGGATCCTCTCGACGAGCGGCGCTTGCGTCGCGGCTCCGTCCCGCGCCCCGTCGAGGTCGACGACGTGCACTCGCTCGGCGCCCGCGCGCACGTAGCGCTCGACGAGCGCGAGCGGATCCTCGGCGTACACCGTCACCTTGTCGTAGTCGCCCTGGTGCAGCCGCACGACGCGGCCGCCCAACAAGTCCATCGCAGGATAGAGCTTCACGCGCGATCCTTCAGCCATCGCGCGAGCAGGTCGAGCCCCGCGCGCTGCGATTTCTCAGGGTGAAACTGCACGGCCAGCACGTTGTCCTTCGAGACCGCGGACACGAAGTCCACGCCGTGCGTCGTGCGCGCGGCGACGACGGACTGATCCGACGGCACGCAGTGATACGAGTGCACGAAGTAGAACCACGCGCCCGCTGAGCCTTCGTCGCCGAGCGACGGGGCGCTCTTGGTGGGTCGCGCGACGTTCCACCCCATGTGGGGGACCTTGACGCGGGCGCCGTTGGCCTCGAGCAGCCCGTCTGCAATGCGCTCGACGCGGCCCGCAAAGTGACCCAGCCCTCGCGCGCCGAGGGCCTCTGCGCTCTCGTCGAAGAGCACCTGCATCCCGATGCAGATCCCCAAGAAAGGCGCGCCCTTCGCGAGCACCGACACGACCGCCTCGCGCAGCGCCGAGCCGTTTGCGTCCAGCGCCCGCACGCAATCGCCAAAGGCCCCCTGCCCCGGAAACACCACCCGACTCGCGCGCGCGATGGCGTCGGCGTCGCTCGTGATGGTCACGTCTTTGGCGCCCACGTATTCGAGTGCGCGCTGAACGGACCGGAGATTTCCGCACCCTGCGTCGACGAGCGCGATCATTCGGTGAGCGTCCCCTTGGTGCTCGGAACCTCTGTCCCCTCGACTCGAACCGCCTCGCGAAGCGCCTTGGCCAGCGCCTTGAACGCGCCTTCAATGACGTGGTGAAGGATCTCTCCCTCGAGCTTTCGCACGTGCAGGTTGCACTGCGCCCCGCGCGCGAAGCCCTCGAAGAACACCGACGCGAGCTCGGTGTCGAACTCGCCCACCTTCGCCTTCGGCAGCGCCAGTCGATCGACGAAGAACGTCCGCCCGGACAAATCCAGCGCGACCTGACAGAGCGCCTCGTCCATCGGCAGCGTCGCCTCGCCGTAGCGCCGGATCCCGCGCTTGTCTCCGAGCGCGTCGGCGACCGCGCGGCCGAGCACGATCGCGAGGTCCTCGGTCGTGTGGTGACCGTCGATCTCGACGTCGCCCGTCGCGCGCACGACGAGGTCGAAGCCCCCGTGACGACCGAGCTGGTCCACCATGTGCGACAGAAAGGGAATCGGCGTCTTCACGTCGGAGCGCGCGGGTCCGTCGAGGTCGATCGTGACCTCGATGGACGTCTCGCTCGTCGTGCGCTTCACACTCGCGCGTCGGGCCATCAACCTGCTCGAGCAGATAGCACAGCCCCCGCGCGCTGCGCGAGCACTCGGCCAAGAAACAGCGGATTTCCCAGGAGATAGCGGGCGGCGAGTCGGCGCGGCTCACAGCGAAGTCGCCACAGCCATTCGAGCCCTACCTCGCGAAGCGCCAGCGGCGCGCGGGGCACATTGCCAGAGTAGAAGTCGAACAAACCACCCACGGTGACCGCCGTGATCCCCGCGATGGGCGCGAGGTGCTGCCAGGTCCAGCGCTCTTGAATCGGTGTTCCCATTCCAACGAGCACGACGCCTCTGCGCTGTCGGACGCGCGAAATGAGCTGTTCTCGCTCGGGGTCTGTCAGAAACCCGTGCGCGACCTCGCCCCAGACCAGCCCAGCAAAGCGCTCGCTCAGCTTTCGACGACACGCCTCGGCGACGCCCGGCGCGCCGCCGATGAGCGACAACCGTACGCCGGTGCGAGCGAGCTCTTCGCACAAGAGCGGCAGCAGATCCGTCCCGTTTACGTTGTGAACGAGCGGCGTTCCGAGCAGTCCCGAAGCCACTCGCAGGCCCACGCCGTCGGGCAACACGACCTCCGCGTCGGCGAGCAATTTGCGCAACACCGGGTCCGACGTCGCGAGGTTGAGCGCGTGTGGATGAACAAAGTGCACGACCCTCGCGCGATCCGCCGGGGGGCGCTCGACGATGCGCTCCAACGCCGAGCGAATCGTCATGTTGTCGACGACGGTGTCGAGCACCCGCACCCGAGCTCGAGTCAGCAGCGCGCGTCGGGGCGCGATCGAACGAGCCACCATCGTGCGCACTGCCAACGCGACGTCGCTCGCCAGCGACCTTCGAGAAAAGTACTCACCCTCGACCCGCGCGGGATCCTCGTACGCGAGTCCCAGCGCCTCGCGCGGGTCGTTTGGAGCGAAGAGTCCCTGGCGTATGTTCGGGCAGTGCCGCGCGCCGACGAGCGGAGCGCGCCGCGTCACGACATCCCACACGGTGACCCTCGCTTCGGAGTCGAGCCTCTGAACGGTCACGAGAGCGCCTCCTGATGCTGTGATGGCAGCGCGTGGCCTGCGCGCGTCGCCGAGATACACAACTCGACGAGCGCCTCTGCAGCGCGCGGCCACGAGTGCTGCGAGGCGTACACAGGGCCATCGACCCGAGCGCGATCCGCGAGAGAAGAGTCCGCGACGCACGCGTCGATCGCCCCGCACATCGCGCTGATCGAGTAGGGATCCACGAGCACGCCGTGGGCTCCGATCACTTCGGGTAGCGCGCCCGCGCGCGCGCCGAGCACTGGGACGCCCGACGCGAGCGCTTCGAGCACGGGCAGGCCGAAGCCCTCAGCGGTTCCGACAACAGTGACGAGCGACGCGCCGGCGTAGAGCCCGCTCAGCGTGTCGTCGCTGACCGCGCCGCCGAAGCAGACGCGATCGAGAACGCCGAGTCGCGCGGCGAGCGAGCGCGCCGCCGCTTCGGCGCCCCAGTCCGGTCCCACGAGCACGAGCCTGTGCGACGCCCGCGCGTTGGACCGCGCAAACGCCGCGATCAATCGCTGGTGATTCTTCGCTGGAGCCTCGAAGCGCGAGGGGTAAAGGAGGTAGGGCCCCGAGAGGTCGAGCTCGCGACGAGCGCGCTGGATGCGAGGATCGTCGTTCTCCCCGGGAAAGAAGCGGCTCACATCGACGCCGTTGCGTACCACAGTCAACTCCGGCGCCCGCTCACCGAGGAGCGCGCGAACCTCGTGAGCGGTCGTCGCGCTGACCGCGGCGATCGACCGCGCGCGGGTAAGCGCTCGCCCGATGACCTCGCGCACGAACCACCGACGAAGCCGTCCATGGCGCTCGGGATCATCGGCGGTCTTCAAGTCGTGAACGACCGCGACCGAAGGGAGCGCGGTCAACCACGCGCAGCGACGATTGGCCGCAGGAAAGATCAGCGCGCTCGCGCCAGCACGCCGAGCCTCGACCGACGCGAGCCCGAGCGCGTACGCTGCGCTGAGCGCAGGTCGATCGAAGATCGCGGGAGCGCAGCGCTGCGCGACCCCGGTTAGCTCGACGCGGTAGGCGTCCGTCTCTCGTCGGGTGCCGAGCACAACCAGCGAGCCGCCGCGCGACTCGAGCGAGCGACGCAGGTGCGGAAGCATCGCGCGCGTCCACCGCCCGAGCCCCGAACGACCGAAGTCCGTTCCGCCGAGCGCCATCGCGACGCGCATCACGCCTCTCCCTTGTCGAGCATCGCCGCCAGCACGAGCGTCGAGTCATCGTCGGTGCGCGTGCCGCGCGCGGACGCAAACTCTTGGACGAGCGCGTCGAGCTCTCGAGGCCTGGCCCGGGCGAGCGCCGAGCAGACGATATTCGCGCCGAAGCGCAAAACAAACTCGTCGAGACCGTCGCCGAGGTGGCCGGCGATCCCGTCGCTCGCCACCGCGAGCGCCGAACCTTTCGTAAAGCCGTAGTGCTCGATGATCGGGTGTCGACCGGCCAGCAGTCCGAGCGGCGGCGACGTCGAGCGAAGCCGCGCGCGAAGCTGGCTGTCTTCGAAGAGCATCGCGTCTGGCATCCCCGCGTTGGCAAACTCGAGGGTCTTGCTGGCGCCGTCGATACGCGCGATGCACAACGACACTGCGATCGGCCCGCTGTCCTCGCGCACGTACCCCTCGCAGCCGCTGAAGATCGCTTGTTCGGTCCGACAGAACACCTCCGAGAACTCGAGTCCCGTCGAGAGTCCGTAGCGAAGCGCGCCCATCACGGCGCTGGCGATGATGGCTGTTCCCCCGCCGTGACCGGCGACGTCGATGGCGATGATCGCGCTTCGGCCGTCGCGATCGGTGATCACGTCGCACGCGTCACCGGAGACGGCGCCCGCGGGGATGACCGAGGCAGAACAGCACAGATCACCATGGGAGTACGGGAGCTTCGTGCGCGCGAGACGCTGCGCGGACGCAACGGAGCGAAGCTCGACGTCGCGCCTGGCGGCGTGCTGTTCGACCACCGAGAGCTCGCGGCGCAGCGCGACGTAGCGCTCGCGCACTCGTCGCAGGCGCCCGATTCGCGCAGCAAGGACCTGAACCGTCACAGGGCGCGCGATGTAGTCGTCCGCCCCTTCGCGAAGCGAATCCGCGATCACAGTGTCGTTGGCGTTCGAGGAGCTCACGAGCAGCACCGGCGTCAGCTGGCGCGCTGGTGACGAACGAATGACGCGAAGCAGCTCCATGCCATCGCCAGCCGTGGTCACGTTGAGATCGAGGACGATAAAGTCGTACTCGGTCGTGACGCTCGAGACCATCGCGAGCGCCCGCGACGCATCACCGGCCTCGTCGATCGCGATCGCGCCGAACTCCCGCAGGAGCACGGCGCGGATGATCGCGCGGTTGCTCGCGAGGTCGTCGACAACGAGCGCGCGTCGCAGAGGCGCGGATGAATTCATGTGTTGAGTGGTGTTCATGGCTTGTTGATCGTCGCGAAGAGGACGGTGCCAGAATCGTTCCAACACACGTGGTCGAACGCGGCGCGGATGATGGATAGGCCGCGGCCGACGCGCGGCTCCGCGTTGCGCCAGTCGAAGCCTCGTCCCCCTCCGTCGACCCGAAGCTGCGCGGAGTTCGAGCGCGTCGACAGCGACACGTAGAGCGCTGCGGTCGTCTCTGCGCGCTCGGCCTCCTCGAGCACCGCGAGCCACTCGACGACGTGCCCCGCATCACGCAGCGAGCAGTCCACCGCCAGCGCGCCGTGAATCATCGCGTTGGAGAGCGCTTCGGCGATGCCGACTCGCACCATGTCGCGACGCGCCCACGTGGGCAGTCGGTCCTCGATCCACCCGACGTAGGTCCAAAGCGCCGAGTACTTCGCCGGAAGGACGAGCGACGAGCGGTTGTGCTCCAGCCTGAGCTCCATTCTACGGCGACACTGGGTTGCAAACGGAGCGCCACGCAGACTCGGCCGACTCGCTCGCCTCGGACGCTCCGGTTGCTCGAGAACGGAACACTCGGTGTCCCGCTTCGAAACAACAGCACGGTGAAGGCGAGGCGACCGACGGCGATCGACTCTGGAGTCCCCCTCGCCCGCGCCCGGCGACCGGTCCGCTGCTTGCTCTGCGCCTACGAATGCCAAAGTCCTCTTCGACGCCGCGCTGGATCGAATCCGCTCAGCGACTCGCTCGCCGACTCACGACGCCTGCCTGGTTCGGAACCCTCCATCGCACATCACCGCTCAGTCGCACGTGGGGCTACGACCGGGGCCTGCCGATCGATCGGCACTACATCGATCGTTTCATTTCGTCGCGCGCCGGAGACATCCGCGACTCGGTGCTCGAGGTCGGCGACACGCGCTATGGGTCGCGCTACGCGCCGCGAAGCTCAGAGATCCACACGATCGACGTCGACGCGGCGAAGAGTCCCGTGATCCGCGCGGACCTGTGCGATCTCGAAGCGCTCCCGCGAGAGCGCTACCAGTGCTTCTTGTGCGCCCAGACGCTGCAGTACGTACGCGATCCGCTCCTTGCGCTCGCAGGCGCGCACAGAATGCTTCGATCGGGCGGTGTGTTTCTCGGGACGGTTCCCGCGCTGGCGGCGA
>LNFM01006058.1_pt1 | contig 20218 bp, 11 predicted proteins | sample 596031 | NCBI WGS metagenome assembly LNFM01 (sample SAMN04254537, study PRJNA301005) | activated carbon metagenome | isolation source: dual media filters at the Ann Arbor, Michigan drinking water treatment plant | place: USA: Ann Arbor | reverse complement strand
AATCGGGAATTGAGAATCGGGAATCGCTGAACTGCCGGCGTCGCTGCGCAATCGCCGCCGATTCGGGACGAGGAAGCTCCCACGCGGCGAGAAGCGCTCAACCCGATTCCCGATTCCCGATTCCCCACTCCCGATTCCCGGCCATCAGAGCACCGCTTTGAGAGCCCCAGCGAAATGCCCGATGTTGCTGGCCGACAGCCCCGCGATGTTCATGCGGCTGCTGCCGACCATGTAGATCGCGTGCTCGGTCTTCAGACGCTCGACCTGCTCGGCGCTGATGCCGAGGAAGCTGAACATGCCGCGCTGGCGTTCGATGAAGCTGAAGTCGCGCTCGACACCGGCATCGCGCAGGGCCTGCACCATCGCGCTGCGGTAGTGGTTGATGCGGCCGCGCATGGCGGCGAGTTCGTCCACCCACTGCGCGCGCAGCTCGGCGTCTTCGAGGATCTCGCGCACCAGGATGGCGCCGTGCGCCGGCGGCATCGAGTAGACGTTGCGGATCGCCGACAGCAGCTGCGAGAAGCTCGCCTGCGTCTGCTGTGCGCTGTGGCCGATCACGCTGACCGCGCCGATGCGCTCGCGGTAAAGGCCGAAGTTCTTCGAGCAGGACGTCGCCAGCAGCAGCTCGGGCAGGCGCTGCGCCAAGAGGCGCGGGCCGAAGGCATCGGCGTCGAGCTCGGTGCTGAAACCCTGATAGGCCATGTCGACGAAGCACAGAAAGCCCTGCTTCTCGGCCAGCTCGGCCACCGCCTGCCAGTGCTGCGCTTCGAGATCAACGCCGCTGGGGTTGTGGCAGCAGGCGTGCAGCAGCACGACGTCGTCCCGTGGAACTTCCGCCAGCGCCGCCAGCATCGCCTCGGCGCGCAGCGACTGCGTCGCCGCGTCGTAGTAGGGGTACTCGCGCACCTTCAGGCCAGCCGCCTTGAACACCGAGGGGTGGTTGCCCCAGGTCGGATCGCTGACCCACACGGTGGCTTCGGGCCGCGCGCGCTTGATCAGCTCGGCGGCGACGCGCAGCGCACCGGTGCCGCCCGGCGTGTGCGCGGTCGCCACGCGGCCCTCGGCCAGCGCGGGCACATCGCCCAGCGCGAGCTTCTCCAGCGCCGCGTTGAAGCCCGGATCGCCGGCCATGCCGATATAGGTCTTGCTGTCCTCGCGCTCGGTGCGGCGGGCCTCGGCGCGCTTGACGCAGGCCAGCACCGGCGTGTGCCCCGCCTCGTCCTTGTACACACCGACGCCGAGATCGATCTTGTGCGGACGCGGATCGGCGCGGAACGCGGCCATCAGGCCCAGGATGGGATCGGCGGGGGCGGGCTGCAGCTCGAAGAACATCGCGAAGGCTCCGGGGAAGTCGGGCCCGGAAGGATAGGCGCTCCGCCTCGGCAGGACCAATGCAGGTGACGCATATGCCTCGCCGCTACACATGCGTGCGTAGGGTCCGCGGACGTTGCGGCGCCCGCGAACACAGCGCACTGCGTCGGCCGCGCTCGTGCAAGTGAATCTTGAACGCACGCATGCCTGCTCTGGTTGAAAGGAGGGATGCTGCCGTAGATTGGGGCAAGCGCAGCGCGGCCCAACACCGCAGACCTCAGCGCTTGACGATCCATGATGCGCGCGATGTTGGGCCTCGCTGCGCTCGGCACCAACCTACAACAGCGGGATCGCCCTCGCCTCAGCCGCGCCCGAACAGGCGCTGCAGCGCAGCCCCTAGCCGCGACCACAGGCCCTGCTTCACACCTCCCCCTGCGGCACGCGTCGTCGCGCCCTCGTCGCCCGCATCGAAGGCCAGCTCGACATTGCCGAGGCGGATCTTGTCGGTGGTCTTGAGATAGGCGCTCAGCACCTTGCGGCCGTTGACAAAGGTGCCGTTCACCGACATCAGGTTGACGACTTTCCAGCGGCCGTCCTCGCAGACCATCTGCGCATGGCGGCCGGACACGCTCTCGTCGACGATCCGGATGTCCGAGGCAGCCTCGCGGCCGATCTCCCACTTGCTCTTGCCGCCACTGGTGATCAGGTCGAACACCTGCCCGGCGATCTGCTGGTTCAAACCGATCAGGCGTGGATGGCGGTTGCGGCTGTGCGCGCGCGCCGCCTCGATCAGACCTTCGGTGTCGCCCGACTTCTGGCTGATCTGGCGCAGCAGGATCGGCAGCGCCTGAGTATGCGACGAGGCTTCAAGATGGTCCGACTCGGCCCAGCTCAGCGGCAAGCCCTCAATGGGCGCAGCAGCGCGCGGGCGCGCGGGCTCGGGCGTGCGCGCCTGCTCGACATTCGCGGGCGCAGCGCTGCGCTCGGGCCGCGTCGTCAGCTCCGGCAGCGGCACCGCAGGCGCCTGCTGCGGACGCTCCAGCGTGGCCTCCTGCCCGTCCGCCGGCAGCAGTACGCGCGCGCCCAGCACGGTGCGGTCACGATCTTCCGGCGCGTGCACCACTGCGGACGCGGCCAGCACCTGATAGGCCACGTCATCGAAGCAGACGATATCCGAGGGTTTGAGCCGTGCGGCCGAGGTGACGCGCTCGCCATTCACGGTCGTGCCATTGGTCGAACCGAGGTCTTCCACCCAGGGCTGGCCATCGACCACGTTGATGCGCGCATGCCGACGCGAGACCACGCCGAGGCGGATCACCAGGTCGCAATCGTCACCGCGGCCGACCACCATGCCGTGGACGATCGGCGTTTCCGTGCCGTCGGCCTCGGAACGCAGCTTGTAGCCGCTGCTGTCAGCGCCCATGCGCCCTGCCCCAGTGTGGATGGATGGTCCGCATTCTGGATCGCGCGCGCCCCGAGCGCCAAGCCTCGAAGGATCAGCGCTCGACCATGAGCTGTCGCGCCGAGGTCGCGAAGCGATCCGGGCGGAAGCGGTGCTCGTCTTCGAGACTCGTGAACAGCTGGTTCAACTTCGGCTTCAGTCGTTCGCCCTCGCCCAGCTCGATGCACAGCGTCTCGACCGCGTAGTAGGCCTGCTCGGCGGCGGCGAAGTCGCGATAGGCGCCGGCGCCCGCCCGCTGCAGCAGGCCGGTGCGCAGACGTCTCAGGTCGGCCTGCTCGAAGCTGCGTCCGCGGATTGCCGCGAGCACGTCACCCATGCGCGTGTCCATCCGCGCGGCGGCCTGACGGAGGTCGGCGAGGCTGCGCGCACTGGCGCGGTGCAGCGCATTCAGTTCACTGCGCAGCGCGGTCGCCTCCGCCGGATCGAAGACTTCGAGCGCTGAGATCAGCAGCAGCGCACTGCTGTCATTGACCCGCACCGCCCCCTGGCCCAGACCGGCGTGCACGGCGGTCTGCGCGTTGCGGCGGTCGTCCATCGGGTGATGGCAGGCGTGGCAGTCGAATACGGCGAGTTCGGGGAACAGGCCGCCGCGGTGCACGCGCTCACTGCGCAGCAGCGCGGTCTGCGCCTTCACCGCATGCGCCAGGCCTTCGATCCACAGGCGGATCGGCGGCTGCGGGCTCTTGCGGCGCTCGTAGTCCTCGTCGAAATCGAAGTGCGCCGGCTGGTTGGCGGTGAAGGCCACCAGCTCGAACGACAGGCGCGGATGCCCGGCCGCCATCATGTCGTGGCCGGCGAACTTCGCGCTGTTGCCGTAGTGGCAGGACAGACACAGCTCGGCGCGCTGGCCGACATCGGACAGCGGATACAGGCCCTTGTCGAGGTTGTCTGCATGGGTGGCGCCGGCTTCGGCGTGCGAGGCCAGCCAAGCCTCGGAGCCACCGTGGCAGCCCTCGCAGCCGACGCCGTCGCTGAGCTGGAACTTCTCGCCGCGCTGCTCTTCCGGCACGTTGTCGGCGTGGCAGTCGAGGCAGACCTTGGCCTCGTGCGCCTCGCCGATACCCAGCCGCCGGGCGATCGCCTTCGACGCGTCGCTCAACAGGGTCTGGTAGGCGCGCGCATGGCGATCTTCGCGCGACCAGATCCGGTATTCATCGAGCCGCACGTTGGCGTTCGATTCGGGCGAGACGCGGCCGTGGCAGGCGCTCGATGCGCAGGTCGCAGGCCCCATGTGCTGGTGGCTGGCGGGCAGCTCGGGCGGCTGCGCGTGCGCCGCCGAGGCCAAGGCGAGCAGGGCCAGCGCGGCGGCCTTACTCAGGCAGCTGATCGTGGACATACCAGGGCTCCCCGTTTTCGTTGAGGTACAGACGCTGCATCTCTTCCAGATTCAAGGGCCGTGATCCCAGCCGCCCGAACACCGCGACCTGGCCGCCGGTTTCATCGACACCGCGATCGCGCTCCAGCGCGCGCGACAGGCTCAGCGCCGGTCGCTTGGTTGGATAGCGCGCGATCAGCTCGGGTTTCGGCGCGGGGCTGAAGCCGTAGAAGTTGGGCTGGCTGGCCGGCGAGGTCAGCTGAAGCACCTTGAGTCCTTCGCCGCCGTCGGCGACGTAGGCGAACAGCGAGGCATTGGTGGTGGCGACCACGACGTCGCGCGCATCCGCAATGCCCTCAGCCGCGCCCAGGCGCTGGTACTCGCGCATCGCCTCGGGCCTACGGATATCCACCAGCACCAGACCCTCGCTGCCTGCCGCGACGTAGGCGTAGTCGCGCACCACGAACACGCGATGGGCGTCGTTGAGGGCGATCGTGTTGTTCGCCACCACGCGGGGTGCGGCCGGATCGGTGATGTCGACAGCCTTCAGGCCTGCGTCGTCGAGCACGAACAGGTAGCGGAACTGCACGGCCGCCGCGCGCGCGCCGACGAGCGGAATGAGCGCCTCGACCTTAGGCGCCAGCGGCGTATCGAGGTTGACCACGACGACGCCTCGCGGCGTGCTGATGTAGGCGCGGTAGCCGGCCATCTCGATGTGGCGCGCGCCGGTGAGCGCGCCGTCCGGGTTCCAGGTCAGCGCGCGCGCGATCTGGTTGTTGCGCGGCTCGGCGTCGGCGAAGGTGTTGACGTCGACCAGGATCAGGCCCTCGACCGCATCGGTCACCAGCGCGTAGCTGTAGATCGGGTGGAAGGGCTGTTCCTGGTTGTCCACCCGCATCTGCTCGCCTTCATTGCGCGCCGGATGCACGGGCTGGGTGGTGACCAGGCTCAGGCAGGTCGCGTTGCTCGACTTGACCCGCGAGCTCTGGCCCAGCGGCGAAAACGGCGCGCTGACGATGCGCTGGCTGTAGCCCTTGTTGGCGATGTTGGCGACATCAAAGACGCGCAGCCCTTCGTCGCCTGCGGCGGCGAACAGGTACTCGCCGCGCAGCTGCAGGCAGCCGACCTCGCCGGACCGGTGCCTATGCATGGTGGTCAGCTCGCGTCCGCGCTCTTCGTGCGCCTTGAACCAGTCCGGATAGGCGTAGCGGTGCAGATAGCTGCCGATCACCGCCTGCGGTTCGTCCCATTCGGTGACCTGCACCGCGGCCACTTCGCCTTCGCCGCCGACCCAGGCGTTGAAGCCGACGAAGTCGATGAACTTCGTGCCGAGCATCAGCGTCTGCGCGAGGATCGCGTTGTTGTCGCGCTCCGCCGAGAGATGGCAGTCGCTGCAGACGCGGGTCTCGGTCTTGCGCTCGGTGTGCGGGTAGTGCGGGTTCATCGCCTGCGAGCTGAAGCCGCTGGCGGCGATCGGCGGCTGCTGCACATAGATCCGCTCGCGGTTGGCATTGGTCGAGGACAGCACCAGCGCCGAGGAGCTGCGCACCGGCGCGATCTTGCCGCCCTTGGCCGGGCTGTGCCGGCCCAGCATGAAGACCTCGTCGCGCGCGACCTGCGGGTTGTAGGTCGCGTAGTTGCGGGTGGCGCCACCCTCGTAGTGGTGGCGCTCGGTCTTCCAGTTGGCCTCGACCGGCAGATGGCAGCCGCCGCAGGTGGTGGTCCAGCTGGTGTGGCAGGCGTAGCACTCCATCTTCTCGGAGCTGTGCGCGTAGTCGGCCGGCGCGACATCGGGCCCGAAGGCCTGGGTCGCGCTGTCGGTCGACATCGTCTTGGCGCGCGCGGCTTTCGCGTTGTAGTGGGCATTGCCCGGGGTGACGCTGTCGCGCACCAGGCTCATCTCCCATTCGAGGTTCGGGTCCAGCATCGAGCGCTGGAAGAGTGTGTCGCCGACCCACTCGAAGCGGCGACGGCCGTCCGGCGTGCGCAGCAGGCGCAGGTCCTGGCCGCCGTTCAAGGCCGCCGGGTTCGAGGTGTAGAGGCTGGGGTAAGCATCGGCGTCGCCGTGGCAGTCCTTGCAGCCGACTTCGACCGCCATCGCCACCTCGCCAACGATGTGCCCATTGCCGTGGCCATCGCTGTTGAAGTGACAGTCGACGCAGTGCATGCCGACGTCGACGTGGATCGAAGACAGATGCACGGCCTTCTTGAACTTCTCGGGGTCGTCATGGGCGACCTGGGCGCCGTCGGCATCCAGCAGGTTGCCATCGCGGTCGCGCTTGAACACGCCGCGGAAGTTCCAGCCGTGGCCGTGGTAGTCGGCGAACTGGGTGTCCTTGAGCTGCGGGTTCAGATCCCAGACCTTGGCGAGGAAGTCGATGTCGGCCCAGTTGCCGCGGGGCGCGGCGCCCTCGGGATTGCGCTCCAGCACTTCGCGCATGCGTTTGGCATCCGGGTACTGCTGCTGTTCCGGCCACATGTGCGGGGCGTCGGACTCGTAGTCCCACATGGTGTAGCCGAGGAAGGTGTTCATGAACATGTTCGGCTGGTGCATGTGGCAGACCATGCACTGGCTGCTGGGGATCGCGCGGGTGAACGCATGCGTCAGCGGGTGTCCTGAGCGGTCCTTCGGAATCGTCGGGTCGGCGCTGACGCTCATGCCCGCATGACCGTGCGCGGCGTACGGCCCGGAGTGGCGCGGGTCGCGGTCGTTGGCATAGACCACATGGCAGGACGCGCAGCCCGAGTGCCGGTAGTCGCCGGGCTGGTCGTTGGTGCCGGCGAACCACATCATCGGATCGTTCAGGCGCGTCTTGTGCATGTTCAGCACGGGAACGGAAATGCGCGCACCGGTGCCGGGGCCGCGGTTGCTTTGCCGGATATCGGGGCGGCCCGGCTCTTCGAGGCGCTGGATGTTGCCGGCGATGTTGGGCACGCCGGTTTCCGGGAACAGGCTGAGGATGTTGCGGCCGCCGCGCTCGAACACGCGGAAATTGTCGCCCGGCTTGATGGTCTCGAAGGCCGGCAGCGGCAGCAGCTCGGCGAGGATGCCGCGCGACTTCATCTCCGGCGTCGGCGGGATCGGCGCCAGCAGTTTTCCGTGCTGGCCATCAGCGGTGTAGCTCTCGCCGAGGATCGACTGCTTGAAGGGCAGGATGCCGTTGTTGTAAGCGGCCGCCGACCAGAACATCGCGCCGGTCGCCATCAGGCTGCGGCGGGTCGCATCGATCACCTGCTGATGGCAGGCACCGCAGGCGAACTCGTTGACGCGGTAGTCGGAGGGATTGATGAAGCGGATGAACTCGGGGCGCTCCTCGTTGAGCAAGGTGTAGGTGCGCTCGGGCGTGGCGCTGTTCGGCCAGGCATCCGGATAGCGCGGCAGCACATGGGCCTGCTGCATCCACTGCAGGTAGTCATCGCTGCCGGGCTGCGAGCCCGCAGCAACACGCACGCCCGCATCACCACCATGACAATCAACGCAGCCCAGCTGCACGGCCGGGTTGGCATGCATGGTCGGCATGTCCGTCTTGGTATGGCAGCCCAGGCAGCCCTCGGATTTCGCATGGGCATCGGCAGCGCTTTGCCCCGCAGGCGCGGGTGCTGTCATTGGATCGCTGCGCTCGACGGCCTCATAGCTGCCGCCAGCGGCGAAGCTCAGGCTTGAGGCAAGCATCAGCACCGCCGCAAACATGAAGCGCCCATAGGGTGGGTCTTGACCCACCGAACCTCGACGCTCGCCGCGTCCATCGCACGCGCGCGCCTTTGCTCGCGCGGGCACCGAGGCCAGAGCGAAGCGCCGCTGGGTCAAGACCCACCCTATGCACGTGCGAAGGGCGCGGCTGCGGTGGGTCGAGACCCACACTATGTGAGCGAGCCCCTCTCCCGGGGGGAGAGGGGCTCAGAGCGCGCAACGGCGAAGCCCGCAATGACCGAGGCGAGCGTCGATCTCCGGCAGGTCAAGATCCACCCTATGGGCTTGCGCGCCCACGCCTGCATCCCTGAGCGAACCACCGCGAATAGCTGCGCGATCATGATCGCCCCCTTCAGTAGGTCAGGATCAGGTTGGCCAGCAGCGAGTGCGGGCGTCCCTGATCCGGATTGAGTGCCCGATACCCGCTGCCGGGCAGCAAGGCCGCGTACGACAGCCGCATCACCACGTTCTGCGTCATGAACGGCCGCCAGATCAGCGCAGCTGAGACATCGGTGCCGATGTGACGGGGGATGTCCGGCTGCTGGCGTGCGACCTCCAGCACCTCGGTCGCGTCGAACCACAGGCCGTTGGCATTGAAGGACAGCCGCAGCTCGGGCGTGAGATCGAGATCGACGCCGGCGCCGACGAGATGCAGACCCGGGTTCACGAAGTTGCTCTGGCCCTGCTCCTTGCTCGATCGCAGCGAGTTCAGCAGACCGTTGCGACCGGACAGCGCGACGCGCCCACCGCCGACCAGGGGCACCGACTGGCGGATCCAGTAGCTGGTGTCGGCGCCGGCAAACAGCGGGTTCTCGAAGACCGCGTCGAAGCCTTCCGAGCGATCGTCGAAGGGGTCGGAATCACCGCTGGCGTACAGCAGGGACAGCCGCGGCCGAACCCAGGAGAAATCCATCGACAGCTCGGCGGCAGCGAACGCCGCGCGGATGTCGGAGGGCGCGCTGCTGAAGGCGCCGTTCTTCTCGCGACCGGCAGCGTAGTAAGCGCTGCCGCTGATGTTGAGCCGATCGATGTGGCCGTCGACGCTGTAGCCGAAGTAGCCGACGTCGTAGCGACGCGGGCGCTCGTCGCCAAAGCTCGCCGGCCGCGCGATGAAGCCGTTGCGATCGAAGTAGAACTCGCCATCTTCGCGGTTGCGGTTGTACAGGAAGGCGAACTGCGAGGTCAGGCCGAGCTTGCCGAGGTCCTGCCAGTACAGATTGGCGATGAACACGTCGTCCTTGCGCGGAGACTCGCCGAGGTCGTTCAGGCCGCTGTTGGTGTCCTTCTCCAGCCGCCGGAACAGGCCGAGGTTGTACTGGAACACGTTGTTCTTGCGCGTGCCGAAGAGGCGCACGCCCAGCGGCACATCGTTGAACAGGAAGCCGCGGAAGTCGGCGGTCATCGGCTGGATGCCGACGCGCACGCTGTCGAAGTCGTAGTTCTCCGACACGTCGCGGATGTGGTAGTCGTAGAAGGCCGCCTGCAGGCCGAAATGGCGATCGCTGCGGCGCGTGCCGCGGCGAGGGTCGACGTTCAGCGCCAGCGTTTCCTCAAGATCGACACGGTTGTACTGGAAGGCCGGCGTAAGGCGGAATTCGTAGTCGGGCGGACGGAACACCGTATTGCCCTTCAGGTACACCAGCTCGACCAGCAGGGTCTCGACGAACACCTCCTGCCGCGACTGGCCGAACACGTCGTTCGCACCCGGGCGATCGGTGCTCTGGAAACCCACCGGCGCCGGCGAGCGCTGGGTCTGCAGCACGGTATCGGAGATCGCGGTGACCGAGAAGAACTCGTCGCCATTGCGGACCGGCCGATCACCCTTCAGCACGTTGCGGTTGTACGGGTCCCACAGGTTCACGCCGTACAGGGCGTCGACGATGCGCCAGCGATCAGGCACCGGCACGATGTCCGGCGACGCCGCGCCCAGCGGCGAAGGCATGCCGTGGTCGACGCGCGGCTCGATCTGCGATTCGTCGCGCAGGCGGGCCCGCACGCGCGGATCGGCAGCTTCGTCGTAGGTCGGAACACAGTCGAGGCCGGCATCGCCAGGCCGCCGCCGCGAGCGCACGCGCAGATCCTCGGCCTTGAGCGGCTCGCAATCGGGGATGCGGCTGCGACTGAAGGCGGGCGGTGCAGGTTCGGCCGTGTCCTGCGTGGCTGGCTCAAAGCCGTCGGCATTCGGCAGCACGGCCTGCGCCTGCAGCCGCTGCGCGGCCAGCAGACCGAGCAGCACGCCGAGCGCGATCAGGGAACGCTTCAGCACGGGATGCGGGGACGCCATGGCGGTGCTCACAGTCCGGCGCAGACGTTCTGCGCGTTCGAGCCAAGGAAGGGTGCATAGGGGCACTGCACATAGCGCAGGCGCGCGCCCTGCGGCGCCAGCTGGTCCGCTCGTCGCGCCGGCGGCGCATTGCCGAGTCCGCCGCCGGTCCGCAGTCCGGCACGCTGCACGGACAGGAAGGCGACCATGTCGTCCTGGTCGATACCATCACCCGATACGCCGACCGCACCGACCAGACGATCGCCGCGGTACACCGGCACGCCACCCGGGAAAATCTGCAGGCCGTTGGCAAGCTGGCGCGTCGGCGCCATCGAGGCGCCGCTGCCCAGGGCGACGCCGGCGCAGTTGTCCGGCGTGTCATTGGCGAAGCCCGGCAGGCCGGCGGTATGGGCGACGTGCTGGACGATGCCGTTCAGCACCAGATCGAGCTGGAAGCCGGTGGCGAAGGGGCTCCACTGGCTGCGTGGCGCCGACAGCGGGCCGGGGGCGGCGCCGAGGATGCCGTCCGGATAGAAGGGCCGCGCCAGGTTGCCGATGGCGCGCGCCGAGAAGGCGATGCTGCCATCGAGTGCAGCGCGGCCAACGAACGCCTCGAAGCTGGCCGCAGTGGTCCGCAGATCGAGCGTGCGGCGCGGCGTGAGGTTCGGGTTGAGCAGCACCGCAGGCTCGGCGAGCGCACGAATGAAATCGCCCGCGTCGGTCGCACTGAAGAAGGCCGCCGAGCGCGCCTTCTGCAGCGAAACATCGGCGCCGAACACCGGCGCATCGCGCGAGCGCACCATGCCGAGGATCTCGCCGCGGCTGTCGACCACGGCGATCGAGACCCGAGCGTTCGAACCCAGCGGGCGCCGGATCTGGGCTCGGCTGGCCTCGGCGATGGACAAGGCATCGGACAACAGCGCGCGCACGTCCGCTTCGCTCAGCGCCGCCGCGGCCTCGCTGCCCGCACGCGGCGGGTGCCGAGGTGCGTCCATCGCATCCACCCAGACGAAGGCCTCGCGGCCGTCGAAGTCCGCGGTGGGCGCCGCGCGCAGACCGGACTCGGTCAGCCCGAAGGCGGTGCCGGGCCGCAGCATGCCGCCGCCATAGCCGGGCACCTCAAGCAGGCTGCCGGCGCCCACGCCAAGACTGGCGAAATTCGCCGAGCCCACGGCGCTCGCGAGCTCAGCCGCAGCGGCGTCGCTATAGCGCAGCACCTTGCCCTCGACCGTGATGCGGCTGGCCTGGATATCGCGCGGCGCCTCGAAACCGCGGGTGGCCGCCAGCGCGATGCGCTCGTCGAGGTTCTGGTCGACGTCGGCCACGCTGGGGTCCAGGGTGTAGGCACCATCGGCGCTGACGCCGACGCCGCCGACCAGCACGCCCTGCTTGTACAGCGGAAAACCACCGGGGTCGGCCGAGAGACCCAGCGGCGAACGCTTCGGCCCGGTCATGCCCTGCATCAGGCTCGCGCGGCGCATGAAGTCCGAGCAGGCCAGCTGGCTGAACTGCACGCCGAACAGCGGGCCGCCCGGCTGGTTGACCTCGCCCGGATTGAAATGCTGCTGCACGATCTGGCTGGCAGTGCGGGTGCTGAAGGCATTGCCGCCGCTGGACAGATAGGCGCCGGTCACCGCCTTGGCGATCGCCGCCAGCGCGGGGCCGCCCACAGCGGCAGGCAGGACGATGCCTTCGAGGCCGCCATCGATGGCAGGCACGCCATTCGCTGTGCTCGACACGCGCACGTCGAGCGCGTTGCCGGACATCGCGTACACGCCGAGCACATTGCCAACGCGGTCGACCACCGCGATCGTGGCCACTGCGTTGCTGGCGCGCGCCTGCGCCACCGCCTGGGCGATGACCTGACCGACGTCGCTGGCGCCAAGCGTTTGCGAAGCTTCAAAGCCGACGGCCTGGATGCAGGTGGCGCAGATCGCAGGCGCAGCAGCGACGCGCAGCTGGGGCCCCGACGAAGTCCGATCCGCGCCCTGCCCGCGCAGGCCGCCTTCGCGTTCAGGTAGCGGATCGGCGGCACAGGCAAGGCTCGCGACGAGCGCCAGCAGGATGACCCACCCGGCGCGCCCGATGAACCTCGGGGCCGCGTAGGATGGGTCCTGACCCATCGATGCGGTGCGTGGGGCATCGCCGCAGGTGCTTGCGGACCCGAGGCGGGAAGCGATCCTCACAGGTGCGGCGGGTTCAAGCCCGCGGTGGGCCAAGGCCCACCCTATGGGTCTCGCGAGGCGTGCGCCTTGGCGCAATGCCACGCGCAGCGGCATCGAAATCCCGATCATTCCCCACCTCCTGCAGCCGCAGACGCGGCCGGGTGTGTAGAAGGCAGCGCCGCCTGCATCGGCGTCGCCCCCGGCAGATGGAAGCCATGGCAACCGGTGCAGGCGAGCTGCACGTTCTGGATGCCGCGCTCTTCGCCATGGCAGTCGAGGCAGTTTTCGATGCCCGGCATCAGCACGTCGCTGCTGCTGTCGGATGCATCGGCATCGTGACAGCCGAGACAGGTGGCATCGTCCTGCGCCAGGGTGTCGCGACGCGTCAGGTGGGCGACGTGGTCGAAGCGCGCCATCGGATGGAAATCGGCGACCAGACGCACCGGCAGGATCTGCCAGCGCTCGTAGACGCTGCGCTCGGGATGCACCGTGACCTCGTGGCAGGTGACGCAGCCGGAGCGCGTGAACTGGTTGTGCGCCTCGATCTCGGCGCGCTCGCGTCCGCAGGCGAGGATGCCCCCGGGACAGGGATCGCGCTCGGCCTGCGCTGGGCGGCGGCGGTTGCGCTGTCCGACCTCGATGGTCTTCGCAGTGTCCGCGAACTGGCGGATGTAGTGCTCCTCCAGCGCCAGCACGGCCGCGCGCACCGCCGCATGTGGCAACTGGCGCTCGGGCTCGTCCTCGTCGAAGCCGAGGCCGTGGCAGCTGCGGCAGCTGTTCTCCATGGTGATCGGCTCGAAATGCTCGCCGTCGACGTTCAAGCGATGGCAGTCGACACAACCCAGCGCGCGGTCGCCCTCGCCGCGCACGTAGACACGCTTGGCGTCGAGGTGGACATCGTGTGGGAACTTCAGATTCGAGCTTTCGCGCGGCGGCGTCGCAGGCTCGGAGCGAACGCGCTCGGTCGCCCAGATCGAAGCCGCCGCATCGAAGCGCAGCAGGCTGAAGCGGAACGGCGGATGCGCATCGGCCGTGAAGCCGTTGACCGCCAGTGCAAAGGCCTGCTCCGCACGCTCCATGCCCCGATGCGTGGCGACCTCGGGCAGGGCGCGATGGCAGTCGACGCACAGCGCGGTGTCTTCGCGCACCAGCATGGCCGGCTCGTTGTGCTCCTTGTGGCAGCCGGCGCAGTGGGCATCTTCGAGTTTGGGTACCGACAGCGCGGCCAGATCGACATGACCCGGCAGGCCCGTGTGGCAGTCCAGACAGCCGCGATCGGGCGTGGTCTCGAAAAGGCGCAGGTGGCAGGCATTGCAGTCGACATCGATCTCCATCGTGTGATGGGCGTTCGCCAGCGGCCCACTCGACCACACCGCATCCGACAGCAGGGGCGCATGCGCGCGCAGCCAGCCGCCCAGCGCCGGGTGGAAGTAGCCCGCCAACGGCAGCGCCAGCAGCAGAAGGGCGAACAGCGCAGAGGCCCAGGCCAGGCGGCGCATCGGCAGGCCAGTCTGTTTCAGCTCGATCTGGAAATGCGTGGCCGGCCCGAACGCCTGGTCCTGCTCGATCTGGGTCAGCTGCAGGGCGCCGTTGAAGCCTGCGGGCGGCGCGATGACGCGCAGCTGCTGGGCGCCGATATCGATCGATTCGCCGGGGCCCAGCACGAGCCTCTGCAGCCGTTCGCCCTCTCGCTGCAGCCGTGCGGCGCCCACGCAGCGCAGCGAGAAGCGGCCGCCGCCCAACGGCTTGATCGTCAGGTGGCGGGCGGCGATCGAGGGGTCGTGCAGGGGCAGCGTCTGGTCGTTGCGATGACCGAGCGTGATCAGCCCGCCTTCGTGGCTGGCTTCAACGAGGGTCTCAGCCCCCTTGCGATCGCGATACACCCGGCGCAGCAGGATCAGCACGGCGGCCTACCAGTACAGAAAGACGACAAGGATGTGCACCAGCAGCGCTGCGATCAGGCCGACGGTGAGAGGAATATGCAGGTACAGCCACAGCTGCAGGCGGGCCTGCAGGGACACGCTGGCGCGCAGCACCGCAAGCGCGCGCGCGCGCTGCGCGGCGAGCCCGAGCAGGCCCTGCAGCGCTGCCGCCTCATCACGTTTGCGTGCCTGCGGCACCCGTGCGGCGAGGTAGTCCAGCAGCGGCTGCTGGAAGCGGTTGGAACAGGTGCGCGAACCCGCCGGCTGGGCCGCTGGATCCAGCATGCGCGAGTGGTCGCGGCCCAGCACCTGGGCCAGCACACCGCCGCCCAGGGTCGTGCGGTCGATCGCGCTTTCAACCACCGCCAGCGTGGTGGCATCCGCCTGTTGCGCGGCGCGGCGCATCTCGTCGTCGATGCGGTTCAGCGCGGTCAGCCAATCCTCGCGGCGGCGCCCCGCATGCACCGCCGCGAGCCGCCGCGGCAGGCGCAGGTAGACGTAAAGGCCATAGACGCCGCTGGCGATCACCACGCACATCAGCCCATAGGCCAGGCTGTGAACATTCCAGCCGAGCTGGAAGGCGCTGTGCAGCGTCGCCACCACCAGCAGGGCAAGACCGAACATCACGTGCGCGGCGACCCAGCCCTGCACGGTGCCGAGCGTGCTGCGGTAGCGGCGCTTGCGCAGGCCGAGCAGGGCCAGCCACAGGATCAGCAGCGCGCCGAGGGTGCCCAGCACATAGCCCTGCCAGCTGCCTCCGTTGGGCGGCAGGCTGGCCGGCTGGGAGACATACAGCCCAATGGAGGCGACGCACAGGCCGCTGGCCCAGAGCGCGTAGCGCCACGCTTGAGGCCCGAGAAAACTGGCGCCGGACTCAGCCATGCAGGCGCTTCTCGACCAGCGCGGCAAAGCCCGCCGGCGAAGTGCGCACCGCGGCACCGGTGGGGCAGGCGCGTACGCAGGCCGGGCCGCCGTCGAGACCCTGGCAGGCATCGCATTTGACAGCCTTCTTGCCGGCCGCCTTGGCGGCCTTGTCGGGCGCCGCACCCTTGTCCTCGCCCGGCCCATGCCCGGTGGCGAACAGCAGCCAGCTGAGCAGGCCGGGCTTGTTCGGTGGCGCGTATTCCATGCGGATCACGCCGTAGGGGCAGTGGGTCTGACAGTTGCCGCAGCCGATGCAGCGGTCGTCGATGAAGACCTCGCCGCCGATCGCGCGGTGGATCGAATCGGTCGGACAGTCCTTCATGCAGTGCGGGTGCTCGCAGTGCCGGCAGGAGATCGGAACCTGCACCGCCGCATGGGAACGGCCGCGGTGGCGGTCCAGCCTCGACAGCCCGCCGTGGGTTTCGGCGCAGGCCTTCTCGCAGTTGTCGCAGCCCACGCACAGTGACTCGTCGATCAGCAGCGCATTGGTCGCCTCACCCAGACCCTCGGCCATCAGGAAGGACACCAGCTCGCCGCCCTCGGGCAGAGCTTCCAGCACCGAGAAGTTGCGCAGCTGCTGGCTGGTCGCCGACTGCAGGGCGCCGACCCGCTGCGGGTCCTTCTTCAGCAGTTCCAGGAACTCGGTGCGGCCGAGCTGGATGGTCTCGGTGCGCACCGCTGCGCGCGCGGTCTCGCGGCGCAGGGGATCACCCATCAACGCCATCTGCCCGCACAGCTGGCCGCTCTGCGCATGCCCGACCAGGGCGCCGCCGCGGGTCAGGGCGATGGTGCCGCTGCGCACCAGGTGCAGGCAGTCGCCGCCCTCGCCCTCGCTGTAGAGCAGCTCGCCGGCGGCGAAGCTGCGCACCTTGGCGGCCTGCGCGATCGCGCGCAGTTCGGCCACCGGCAAGGAAGGCGCGAACTGGCCCTGCAGGGCGCGCACGATGAAGATCCAGTCGACGCCGGCACGCACTTCGTCGTTCGAGTTCAGCAACTTCACCATCGTGCGTCGAGGCGTCTCGATCAGGAGGGTGTCGGCACCGATGAAGGCGTCGCCGCTGCGCGGCCGCCCGGAGATCAGACTCATCTCGCCGAAGAACTGGCCCGGTTTGAGGGTCAGCTCGTCGCTGCTGCCAGCGTGGCGGAGACGCACCTCGCCCTCCAGCACGGTGTAGAAACCATTGCTGTAGTCGCCGCTGCGGAACAGCACGCTGCCGGCTTCCAGCACTTCGGTGGCGCGCGGCTCCGGCGGCTCGGCGAGATCGCTCTCGGACGGCTGTTCACCCGCACGGCGCATCTGCTCCAGCTGGGCCTCGCGGCGCACGCGCTGCTCGGCACGGCGCGCGGCGACGCCCTTCTCCACCTGGGCCCGCGCTGCGCGCACGCTATCGGCGTCGCCGAAGCTGACGATCAGACGGCTCTCGATCAGCAGCTCGCGGAACGCCAGGGCGTTCATGCGCCGGAACATCGGCACGCGCTGCTGATACAGGCCGAGGATCTCCTCGACCTCGGCCACGTAGGGCAGGCCCGCGAACTGCAGGGCCAGCAGCACGTGATCGACCGGGCGCACCGCGCGGCCGAGGATGCTGTCGACCGCATCCTGGCCCTGGTTCATGGCCTGCTTGATCAGCGGAAAACCCGCCAGCGAGCCGATCACGTAGAGGCCCGGCACGCTGCTCTGGTACTGCGCGTCGAGCGTCGGCAGGGCGTCGGGGCGCTCGCTGGGAAAGGCAATACCGCAGGCTTCGAGGAACCGACGCGGTGGCGTACCGCCCAACCGCGCCAGCACCTTGTGGCAGGCGATGCGGCGCTGGCCTTCGGGCGTGTTCAGCACGATCGCGCCGAGGCCGTCCGCGCCGGCGGGCTCGATGCACTCGACGGTGGCGCGGTAGTGGCAGTGGAAGTCGAGGCTGCGGTCGTTGATCGCGCGCAGCACCGCATTCAGATTGCCCTCCTTGGCGCGCGAGAACTCCTCGCGGCGGTTGACGATGTGCACGGCGTTGTGGCGCGACAGGCCCAGCGCATTCTCGATCGCCGAATCGCCCGCGCCGACCACCACGATGGTCTCGCCGCGCCAGGCTTCGGGATCATCCAGCTGGTAGTGGACCAGGCCGCAGTCCTCGCCCGGCGCACCGATACGGTTGGGCTGTCCTTCGAGGCCGATCGCCAGCACCACATGTTCGGCGCCAACCGTGCTGCCGTCCTTCAAGCGGATCTCGAAGGCGCCGCGCTGGCCGCGGATGGCCGTCACCTCGGACCGGTAGCGCACGTGGATGCCCAGGCGCTCGATGCCCTGCGCCCAGGCCGCCAGCACGGCTTCGCGCGTGCCTGCGCGAAAGCGCAGCGGGCTGCGCAGGTCGAGAAAGCCGGGCTCGGCCATCACGAACTTGCCCTTCTGGTAGCGCTGGATGGTGCGCGCGTGGGCGTCCGAGGCTTCGAGCAGGATGTGGCTGGGCGGCTGGCCGGGCCGCTCGGCGGCCTCGATTTCGGCCGCGCGCGCAGCCGCGCTCAGTCCCGCCGGACCGGAGCCGATGATGGCGATGCGATAGCTGGCGTGCGGGTGGCCCGGTCCGGGTTCACCATTCATCCGACACCCCCGTGACGGACGCGGCTTGCGTGAAGGCAAAGTAGGCGCGACGTGGAAGACATGTCAACGCATTCCGCGCCGCGGTCGGTTCTTCCACACCAGCGCACGAAGCTGACACCGCAGGACAGGCTCGGCCCCCGCTACCATGCCGGCCATGACACGCTTTCCCGACCGCCCTGCCCCCTCACCGCCGAGCACCTATCTGGTCGGCGGCGCCGTCCGCGACCAGCTGCTCGACCTGCCCGTCGGCGACTGCGACTGGGTGGTGGTCGGCAGCTCCTCGGCGGCGATGGAAGCTCTGGGCTTCCGCGCGGTCGGCGCCGATTTCCCCGTGTTCCTGCACCCCGTCACCGGCGAGGAGTACGCGCTGGCGCGCACCGAGCGCAAATCCGGGCGCGGCTACCGCGGCTTCGTCGTCGATGCCGACCCCTCGGTCACGCTGGACGAGGACCTGCAGCGCCGCGACCTCACGATCAACGCCCTCGCGCTGGCACCCGACGGCCGATTGATCGATCCCTGGTACGGCCGCGCCGATCTTGAAGCGCGCCTGCTGCGCCATGTCTCGCCGGCCTTCGCCGAAGACCCGGTGCGGATCCTGCGGGTGGCCCGCTTTGCCGCGCGCTTCGCGCCCTTGGGCTTCCGCGTTGCTGATGAGACGCTGGCGCTGATGCGGCAGATGGTCTCCGACGGCGAGGTCGACCATCTGGTGCCGGAGCGCGTCTGGAAGGAGCTGTCGCGCGGCTTGGCCGAAGCCGCCCCGCAGGCCCTGCTGCGCACCTTGCGCGACTGCGGCGCCCTGGCCCGGCTGCTGCCCGAGGTCGATGCGCTCTACGGCGTGCCGCAGCGCCCGGAGTACCACCCCGAGGTCGACACCGGCCTGCATATCGAGCTGTGCCTGGCGCAGTCCGCCCGATTCCAGCCAGGCGATGCGCAGATCGCGTTCGCCGTGCTGGTGCACGACCTCGGCAAGGCGCTGACGCCCGGCGATGAACTGCCCAAACACATCGCCCACGAGCAGCGCGGGCTTGAGCCGATCCGCGCCGTGTGCGAACGGCTGCGCGTCCCCGTCGACGCCCGCGACCTCGCCCTGCACGCCTGCCGTGAGCACTTGAATGTGCATCGCCTGCACGAGATGCGCGCCGCCAGCATCGAGGCCCTGATCCAACGCTGCGACGGCTACCGCCGGCCCGAGCGCATCGCCCAGATCGGCTGGGTCTGCGAGATCGACAAGCGCGGCCGCGCCGGCCTTGCCGACCAGCCCTACCCCAATCGCGAACTGCTCGAACGCTGCCACCGCGCGGCGCTGGCCGTGCAGGCCCGCGACCTCGACCTGTCGGGGCTCAAGGGCCCGGAGGTGGGCGAGGCGCTGAAGCGCGCGCGGGTGGAGGCGATCAAGCGGGGATTGGGGATTGGGGATTAGGGATTAGGGATTGGGGATTGGGGATTGGGGATTGGGGAAGAGCTGCGCGACTCTGACCACCCGCGACACCCTTCGCACGATGGCGACACCTTGAGCCCGACGCGGCGCCCCCGATGGATGCGCCGCCCTGAACCTAGCCTCGTACAGCCTTGGCGAATCCCGAATCCCGAATCCCCAATCCCCGCTCTAGCCCGGCATCCACAGCTTCTCCAGCTCCGGAAAATTCCAGACTTCGGGCGATTCAATGCCGGCGATACGGTCACCGCAGCTGGGCGCGGCGAGGTCGATCTCGCGCAGGAACACCGGCTCGCGCGTCCTGGCGTTGAAGAAGATCCGCACCTTCGGCGTCAGCAGGGCGTCGTCGTTCTGTTCGGTCACCACGGCCAGATGCTCCGACTGCAGGCGCACCAGCGCACCCACCGGATAGATGCCGATCGACTTGACGAAGGCATTGAACACCTTGGGATCGAAATGGCCCTTCCAGGCGGCCATCCGGCGCACCGATTCGGCCGGGCTCCAGGCCTTCTTGTAGGGGCGGTTCGAGCTGATCGCGTCGTACACATCGCAGACCGCGCCCATGCGCGAGAGCAGGTCGATATCCTCGCCAGCCTGCCCGTGCGGATAGCCGGAGCCGTCGAACTTCTCGTGGTGATGCAGGGCGATCTCCAGTGCTGCCGCCGAGGCGCCGCCACCCTCTTTCAGCATCTCGTAGCCGCGTACCGGATGCGCCTTCATGATCCGGTACTCGTCGTCGGTCAGCGCCCCTGGCTTGTTGAGCACCTGCAGCGGCATGGCCGCCTTGCCGATGTCGTGCAGCATGCCGCCGATGCCGGCCTCGCGGATCTGCGCGTCTGGCAGCTGCAGCTGCCGAGCCAGCGCGATCATCAGTGCGCACACCGCGACGGAATGCAGATAGGTGTAGTCGTCGTGGCGCTTCAGGCGCGCCACGCTGATCAGAGCATCCGGGTGGCGCGTCACCGAGGCGCTGATTTCCTCGACCAGCGGCTCCACCGCGGCGGGGTGGACGGCTTTGCCCAGGCGCGCCTCGTGGAACAGCTCGACCATCTTCTCCTTGGCGGCGAAGCAGAGCTTCTGCGCGGAGCGCAGCTCGGCTTCGATGGCGCGCTGGGCACGACGGCTGGCCGCCGGCTTGGCGGG
>LNFM01006056.1_pt1 | contig 20223 bp, 19 predicted proteins | sample 596031 | NCBI WGS metagenome assembly LNFM01 (sample SAMN04254537, study PRJNA301005) | activated carbon metagenome | isolation source: dual media filters at the Ann Arbor, Michigan drinking water treatment plant | place: USA: Ann Arbor | reverse complement strand
CTGATGCGCGATCGATCCGCTTTGCCATCCGACATGCTGAAGGAGACGTAGATCCCGGTCCGACCCTTCTTGTAGCGATCGGAGCGCGGCTGATCCGGCGTGCGATAGGGCAGCCATCCCTGGCTGGTAAGCGCCTTGTCGGTCGCCAGAGCCGCATTGGATCTGGAAGCGGGGTAGACATATGTGACTGAACTGGAGGAAGGCCGGTCTCCGGCGACTTCGGCGCCCTCGGCGCGCGGGACAGCCGAAATATCGAAGGTGCCTTGGGCGAATGCGCTTGGCGATCCACCGGCTAGCAGGGCGATTGCGATCGGCCCCGACAGCAACATCGACGTCAAGACGAGAGGCAGCACGGTCGCTTCGATGACGGAACGAGCACCGAGCGGCTGACTTCTCCGGAATTTCTTTCCTCGATTTGCTCCGCAGTTCCGATCTTCCATCGTTGAAAAATTCTCCATTCTGCAATCATCAGGGTCGGCAATGAGATACTGACCTGGAACCAGATTATCATCGAAGCGAAACACACGTCTTGGTTGACGCGATTTAATGCGAATGACCCGTGAACTCTGGCGCGCGTCCCGGCGACTAGCGGGTCCGGTATCCCAGGGCTCCTTGGCACACCGCCATCGATGCGGTCCTGGGCATGGCGTCGGTTGGCAAACGCGAGGCGCGAACCCTCCGGCTCGAAACTGGGGCATTCCGCTCGCCGCGACTCACGCGCGGCGAGACGACGTGGCTCTACGGCAATATGTTCTACGGCAAGCGTCAGATGTTCTCGCCCGAGTTCGTCTCCTGGCTCGAGAATTTCCGCTTTCCTGCCTCTCGCCTGGAAACGCGTGGCGATCAGCTGGAGTTGACCATCGAAGGCTCGTGGGCCGAAACCACGATGTGGGAAGTGCCCGCACTCGCCGTGATCGTGATCGTGGAGTGAGGTCGAAGCGATCGGCACCAACGCGCACGAATTGCCGAAGTTTATGCAGCTCTCGCCTTGTCGGACGAAGCGCTCGCCACCGCGCCCTACGACGTGCTCGCCGACTGGCAGAAGCACTACGACGGCAACCTCCGCATCATCCTGCCCGACACCTATGGCTCCGATGGGTTTTTTGAGAACGCGCCGGATTGGATCGCCAAGTGGACCGGCGTGCGCATCGATTCGGGCGACGCAATCGCCATGGCCGAACGCGTCATCACATGGTGGAAGAGCCGTGGCGAGGACCCGCGCGAGAAACTCTTCATCTTCTCCGATGCACTCGACATCGCCGACATCGAGCGACTACATGCGCACTTCAGCGGCCGCGTGCGCCTTGGCTTCGGCTGGGGCTCGCTGCTGACCAACGATTTCCGCGATCTCGTATTCGGCAACCGCCTCGCGCCATTCTCGATCGCCTGCAAGGTGATCTCGGCGAACGGCCGCCCGGCCGTGAAGCTCTCCGACAACGCCGCCAAGGCCATGGGGCCGCCAGACGAGGTCGCCCGCTACCGCCGCGTCTTCGGCGCCGGCCTCGGTATCTCATAGCAGCCGTTGATGTGATCACCTTTTGCAGGCTGCGCTGCAAGCGCCCCATCGAGGGTGAGAGGCCACCCACAGCAGTCGGCTCTCCTGGCCCATCGCGTCTCCTCGGCTCAGTCGGCTGCTGGAATGCCGCGACGCCTGATCATCTATCGGTAGCCGGATACGCCACACGCTCTCTCCCCCGCCGCTTGCGTGCTGCGCTCCGAAGGGCGATAAGGCGCGCCATCACACTGCGCCCCTCCACAAGGACGATCGCCTATGCCTTTTGCCCCACGCGTCTTCTCCGGCATGCAGCCGACGGGTAACCTCCATCTAGGCAACTATCTCGGCGCGCTCCAGCGCTGGGTCGAGATGCAGAACACGCACGAGTGCATCTATTGCATCGTCGATATGCACGCGATCACCGTCTGGCAGAACCCGGCCGAGCTGCGACAGGCGATCCGCGACGTCACCGCGGCCTATATCGCTGCCGGTCTCGACACGAAGAAGAGCATCATCTTCAACCAGAGCCAGGTACCGGTGCACGCCGAGCTCGGCTGGGTCTTCTCGTGCGTCGCTCGCCTCGGCTGGCTCGACCGCATGACCCAGTTCAAGGAAAAGGCCGGCAAGGACAAGGAGCGCGCGTCGGTGGGCCTCTACGCCTACCCAGCGCTCATGGCAGCCGACATTCTCGCCTACAAGGCGACGCACGTTCCCGTGGGCGAGGACCAGAAGCAACATCTGGAGCTGACCCGCGACATCGCGCAGAAGTTCAACAACGACTATGCCGATGCGATCAAGGCGTCGGGTATTGCCGACGGCCTGTTCTTTCCGCAGCCAGAGCCCGTGATCCAGGGCCCGGCGACCCGCGTGATGAGCCTGCGCGACGGCACCAAGAAGATGTCGAAGTCCGACGTCTCGGATCTCTCGCGCATCAACATGACCGACGATGCCGACACCATCGCCCGCAAGATCCAGAAGGCGAAGACCGATACCGAGCCGCTGCCGGGCGAGGAGGCGGGCTTGGCCGCACGCGCCGAAGCCGACAACCTCGTCGGCATCTATGCAGCACTAGCGGGCATGACCAAAGCTGGCGTGCTCACTGAGTTCGGCGGCAGCCAGTTCTCCGGCTTCAAGAAGGCGCTGGCCGAGTTGGCGGTGTCCAAGATCTCGCCGATGACAGCCGAGATGCGCCGCCTCACCGCAGACCCCGCCGAGATCGACCGCATCCTCGCCGATGGCAGCCGCCGCGCTGCCGCCATCGCCACGCCGATCATGAATCAGGTGAAGGACATCGTCGGCTTTATCCGGAACTGACTTGGACTACGCCGTCGAAGGCTCGGCTCCCAGCAGATCGGCAACCGGCACCTCCAATCCCGGAGGATAGAGATGCAGCGAGCCGTCGGCCGGATCATCCGGCACCGCCAGCAGTGCCCCGCTGCGTCTGTAATGGATCACCAACCGGTCGACGGGATCGATCACGAGATAATGCGCGATGCTCGGCACGAGCGCATTTCCGGCAACTTTGCTCGTCAGGTCGCGGCGGGTCGTCGAGGGAGAAAGGACCTCCACGACGATGACGGGATTGGCGGCCCGCTCACCCGATCTTGTTGTCCGCCCCCCGGGCATATAATGATGACGGCAACAAGCATCGAAGCCGGGAGGAAGCCATGTCGACCAAGCGTAATTTCTCTATCGAATTCGTCTGTGGGCTGATGATTTGTGCGACGGGCGTTACTCCGTCGCACGCCCAGCAGGAAGATGTGGCCGCGTTCTATGCCGGAAAGCAGGTCCGCCTCATCGTCGGAATCGGCGTCGGTTCCGGATACGACACGACAGCGCGGCTCGTCGGTCGCCACATCGGCAAACACATTCCCGGCAAACCCGACGTGATCGTGTCGAACCAACCCGGCGCGGGCAGCGCCACGATGAGTAATGCACTCTATGCGACGGGTGCCCGTGACGGTACGGTCATCGGCGCGCCCTTCAACGGAATGCCGACGATGCCGCTATTGCAACCCGAGTCGGTCCGCTTCGATCCGACGAAGCTCGGCTGGGTCGGCAGCGCCAATCGCGCGTATCAGGCGACGTATGTCTGGCACACCGCGCCCATCAAGAGCATGCAGGACGTGTTGAAGGAGACCTTCGTCGTCGGGAGCCAGGCACCGGGCTCTTCACAGCACGACTATCCAGCCGTCTCCAATGTTCTGTTCGGGACCAAGTTCAAGATCATCAATGGCTACGAGGCGACACCGAAGATCCATCTGGCGATGGAGCGCGGCGAGGTCATGGGCTCGGCCGCCACCAGCTACTCCACCGTGAAGGCGACCACTGGCGACTGGATCAAGGAGAAGAAGATATCCGTCATCGCCCAGTACGCGATGAAGAAGCATCCCGAGCTGCCGGACGTTCCACTCTGGCTCGATCTCGCAAAAACCGAGCAACAGAAGCTGGCCATGCGCCTCCTGCTCGTTCGCCTCGAGTGGGGTGTTCCCTACTTCACGCCGCCGGAAGTTCCCGCGGCTCGTCTCACCGCGCTGCGCCGCGCATTCGATGCGACCATGAACGATCCAGGCTATCGTGCGGAGTCCGAGCGCGCCAAGCTCGAGGTAGATCCGATGACCGGCGAGGAAATCCAGAAGCTCGTTGCCGAGACCATGGCGACGCCGCCTGCTGTTGTGAAGCTCGTTCGCGACGCGATGGCGGCGCAGCAGTGAGGATGCCATCGGCCTCAGTGGCAAAGCGACAAAAAGCGGGTGCTCGAGCGGGTGAGTCCCGCCCGCGGAGCGCCCTCGCTGCGAAATGAAGCCCCTCGACGTCAGGCAACAACCCTGATCGGCTTTCCATCGAGCCACGCGACGACGTTCTCGACCGTGTCCTCATAAAACGCGCGCAACGACTCCTCGACGACATATCCCAGATGCGGCGTCAGCACGACGTTCGTCAGCGCGCGTATCGGATGGTCCCTGGCCAGCGGCTCGTTCCAGAACACGTCGAGACCCGCGCCGGCGATGCGGCGTTCTCCAAGCGCACTCATCAGCGCGGCTTCGTCGATCAGCGGCCCGCGCGCCGTATTCACGACGAACGCCGTGGGCTTCATCGCTGCCAGCTCGGCCTCCCCGACGATCCCGCGCGAGCGCTCACCGAGCACCAGATGCAACGACACATAATCGCTCGTGGCGAACAGTTCCTGCTTGCAAACGAGCCGAGCGCCGGCAGATGCCGCTTGCTCTGTCGTCATGTTCGGGCTCCACGCAACGACGCCCATGCCGAACGCACGGGCGAGTTCCGCGACACGGCGGCCGACACGGCCGAGCCCGATGAGGCCGAGCCTGCGGCCGAAGAGCGTCGTGCCCACCGTGGACTGCCAGGCCCCCGCGCGCATGCCGGCATGCTCGTGGGAGATGGATCGGGCAAGCGCCAGCATAAGTCCGAGCGTCAACTCTGGAGTTCCCTCGCCCTGCCCGCTCCCGGGGCGACTGGCGGAATGGCACACGACGATGCCGCGCGCGTGCGCCGCAACGAGATCGAGCGTCCGGTGCGCGGTCCCCGTAATCGTGACGAGCTTGAGTTGGGGCAACCGTTCGATCAGCGCGCGCGGCATCGCTGTTCGCTCACGCAGATGGCAGAGCACGTCGTATGGAGCGAGAACCTCGGCTGCCTCGTCGGGCACGCCGAGCGCGCGGTCGAGCACGTCGATGTGACACCGACCGTCGAGCCGCGACCAATCCGCCATTTCGAGCGAGACCGAGGCGTAGTCGTCGAGAATTGCGAGACGGATCATGCTGCCTCGCGTATCCGAAACTACTCGGCTGCGGTAGCCCGGGCGCCGTGCGCACCCTTGTTTGCGAGCAAGTCGAGCTCTTCGCGGATCACGCGAGCGGCCTTGGCGAGCTGTTCGTGCGTGTGCTCGGAGGTGATGAAGAAGCGCACACGATCCGACTTCAGCGGCACGGCCGGATAGATGATCGGCAGCGCGTTGACGCCGCGGCGGAAGATCTGGTGCGTGAGGCGGATCGCCAGCACCGCGTCGCCGACGATGACGGGCACCACGGCGAAGCCTTCCGACGAGCCGGTGTCGAGGCCGAGCGCCTTGCACTGTTCGAGGAAGAACTTCCCGTTCTCCTGCAACTTCTTCACACGGTCGGGCATCTGCTCGATCAGTTCGAGCGACTTCAACGCCGCGGCGGCGGAAGCGGCCGGCAGTCCGACCGAGTAGACGAACCCCGGCGACTGGAACTTCAGAACTTCGATCAGCTCGCGCTTGCCGCAGACATAGCCGCCGCACGACGAGAGCGTCTTGGAGAGCGTACCCATCCAGATGTCGATTTCGCGCGGATCGATGCCGCAGTGTTCCGCGATGCCGTGGCCGGTTTCGCCGAGAACGCCGATGCCGTGCGCCTCGTCGACCATCAGCCATGCGCCGTGGCGGCGCTTGACCTCGACGAATTTGGCGAGATCGGGGACGTCGCCGTCCATCGAATAGAGACCCTCGATCAGCACGAGCGCGAACTTGTGGTTCTCGCGGTGCTCTGCAAGCTTACGCTCGAGGTCTTCGGGATCGTTGTGCTTGAAGGCGACGAGTTTCGCGCCGGACAGTTTGCCGCCCGTCTGTGCCGAGTTGTGGATGAACTCGTCGTGGAAGATCACGTCCTTGGGGCCGATGATCGTCGAGATCGCCGAGACGTTGGTGGCGTGGCCGCTGACGTAGATCAGGGCATCTTCAGTCTCGTAGAAACGGGCAAGCGCCGCCTCGAGTTCGCCGTGCAAGGGACGTTCACCGGCGACGAGGCGGCTCGCCGACACGGAGGTGCCGAACTGCTCGATCGCTTCGCGCGCGGCGGCACCGACTGCTGGATGCTGGTTGAGACCGAGATAGTCGTAGGAGGCGAAATTGATGTACTGCTGGCCGTCGATTTGCGCCTCGGCGCCAGACCGTTGCTCATGCACCTGGAAGAAGGGGTCTTTGAGCTTGAACAGCTTCTGATACTCGCGGTATTTCGAGATAGAACGATAGGCCGGCAACTCGGCGAAGTCGGGCGTGCGACGCCCGTCGGGTCCGTGCGTGGGAAGAGGCCGCGACTGGTACCACCGTTTGACGGCGGATATCGCAACCTTCGAGATCGTCGAAATCGACCGGGTCGGAACGAGGTCGTCCCCGTCATCACGCCTTAACGCCATTGAACTCTGATGCCTCGCGCCTGTGCGGCACTCCAGGTCGAACTTGCCGCAATTACCTCGAATGAAGGTTGTCGGCCGAAGACTTGAATGTCCGTACTGCCAAAACGTTTAAGAGAGTACCTCTAAGCAGTGAGCAAACCTTATCTGTGCTTTGCCCGTGGATGCTAGGAGCCACTATGTCGCGCAACTCGTACCGTGCTGAATTCACAGTGATTACCGGTGCCAGTGCTGGCTTGGGTGCGGCTCTTGCGAGAGCATACGCCTCCCCCGGTCATCGCCTTGGCCTCATAGGACGATCCGAGTCTCGACTGATCTCCGTAGCCGACGAATGTCGCCGAGCGGGAGCTACAGTGAAGTTTATGGTTACCGATGTAACCGACGCGGCGGCAATGGAAAAGGTCATTTCGGACTGGGATCGGGAACATCCGGTCGACCTTGTGATTGCCAACGCAGGTGTTTTCGACGGGCACGGTCCGGATGGCCGGATGGAGTTGATGCACGAGATCGACGCTCAGGTCCGTATCAACCTCCTGGGGCTGATGGCAACGGTAAATGCGGTGCTGCCACACATGCGCGAGCGGCGCTGTGGCACGATCGCACTCGTCGGCTCGTTGGCGGCACTGCAGCCGCTCGCCGACGCACCGGGCTACAGCGCGAGCAAAGCAGGTGCGATGGCCTATGGTGAGGCGTTGCAGGAGTATCTCCATGGCCAAGGCGTGCGCATCGCGTTGATCTATCCGGGCCACATCGCGACGGCGCAGGTCGCGGGCCATGTCGGCGCGCTCCCGCACCTGACGACGCCGGAAGCCGCGGCAGCACTCATCAAGCGCCGGCTGGAGCGTGGGCACACCATGATCGCTTTCCCCTGGCAACTCGTCTGGCTGATCCGAGCCGGCCGGCTCTTGCCGTGGCGGTTGCGGGCGCTGGCCGGCCGTGGCTTTCGCTTTCATGTGCGCAAGGAGTAGGTGCAGCCACGCCGCTTCGGGCGCGAGCGCAACCGCTCTGAAACAGAAATTCCCTTCGCCTTCATTCCGCCAGGTATTGCCCGCCACTGTTCCGCCAGAGGGAGGTGGGTGGCTGGAGGCACGCGGCCATGACGTTTCCCACCTCGATTGCAACGAAATTCGATCCGGCGCGCAAGGCCAGGGCTGTGAACCCGAGCCGCCCTTCGTGGGAGCTTCTGCCGGACGAGCCGATTGATCCGGGCCGCGGGGGCGGCTCGGGTCGCAGACTGCGCAAGTTCCTGCTGCTGGGCGTTGTCCTCTCGGGCGGCGCGTGGAGCCTGTGGGGCGAACCCTCGCGCTGGCGCGAATGGCTACCAGAGGATGCGGTCGAACAACTGTCGACGCTGCTGACGACGCTGCTGAGCCCGTCGGCGGAGCGCGCCCGGACAGCAACGGCGACGTCATCGCGACAGGAGTTGGCCGCGAACCGGATCGCTGCTGAAGGGCAAGTTTCGCAGGGGCAGCCCCAGCTCGAACTGCAAGCCGGCGCCATAATGCCCTCGAGCAAGCCGTTGCCCGGCGAAAAGCCTGCCGTCTTGAACAAGCCCGCCGAGCCCGACGCGCGAACTGATGCGGTCGCGCCCGCGACCGCGATCGGCACTGCCTATATCGCGCCAGCCACTGCCGCCGACCCGCTGGGCAAGCGTGCCGCCGCGGCCGGTCTCCACCCCGACATATCCCGCGCCCTGCTCCAGCGCCTGTCGGAGACCGACTTCAAGAACGTCACCGTCGCCATCCAGAAGGCCGTTGCGGAAACGGCTGAAGATGCGGTGCTCGTCTGGCCTAAACAACGCAGGCCCGAACTCGCGTTGTTCCAGGTCTACTTCGTGCCGGGCGCCGCGCCCGACTGCCGCCGCTACGTCGTCACCGTCACCAAGGACGCCTGGAGCACGACAGCCCTCCCCATGGAGCGCTGCGGCGTGAAGCCCGTGCGCAGCAAAAACGGCTGAGTCCTAACTCCTACATCACGTCGCCCACGGCATCGCCGGCTGCGGCGTCGGTGTAGAACTCCGGCTTCATCCGGCTCTCGACGCCTTCCGCTGCTAACCGCTCGGCGAACTCCTTGCGCAGATGCGGATCTTCGTCGCTGTAGGGGATCGCGCTGCCGCCCTTCTTGAGGTCGATCGCGCCATAGTCCATCAACTGCTCGCCGGGCCGGCCCGCGCGGCGCGATCGCTGGTTGTTGGGCCCGTGCCACGCCGAGACACGCAGCGGGTCCTTCGAGACACCGAAATGCTGGTGGAACCACTCGCCGCTCATCGGGGCGGCCGATACGAGACCGATCGGTTCGTAGTCCTGCCGCATGACCTTGTCTGAGAAACCCTGCTCCCACGGCTTCATGCCGAGCACGGCTGGCCACGTGTACGTGTAGCCCTTGCCCTTGAGGCAGACGAGGACGGCAGCACTCTCGTGCTTGTGGGCCTTGGAATAGCGGCCGGTTTCGTGCTGACCGCACCACAGGTAGAACCGGTTTCCACCCATGTTGGGCTCGACCCGGCGGTATCCAGGCGAACGGCGGTTGTCGAGCGGCAGCTCGCAGTTGATGAGATCGGGGACGAAATTCGTCTTGCGCATCGCCAGCCCTCGAATGGGATCGGGCAGGATGTCCTCGTTGTTCTTGAAATAGTCGTCGGCGCCGGCGTAGCGGTCGTTGAAGACGTACGGGCAGTTGAAGATGAAATCGATGTTGTCGTAGAGGTTCATCACGTTGGGCGCCGTGGTGCCGCACAGCAATAGCGCTGGCGACGAGGTCGCGTTGACGAAGCGGTGGCTGGCGTTGAGCGGCACTGTGAACAGAGAGCCGCGCTGCCATTCGAATGTCTGCTTCTTCGCCTGGCCTTCCTGCCAGACTTCCGTGCTGCCGCGGCCTTCGACGACGAGGACGTTCTTTTCGTAGATGTGGCGGTCGATGTTCAGCGCGCCGCGCGCCGGCACCTCGACGATATACATGCCCCACAGGCCTTCGGTGCCGAATAGCTGGATGTACGAGCCCTTGCCGCCGAGCCGCTTCCACGGCGTCATCGGCAGATCCTGCACCCGGCGCACGCCGATGTTGCGATAGCAGGGGACGCCCTCGGCTTCCATGAACCGGTCGTAGGGCATCGGCGCACGCTTGAACTTGCCGTGACCGGCGTTCTCGCCGGCCTTCGGCTCGTGCCAATGGGAGCCGGGATCGTCGTGCGCCATGGGATGCCTCCTGTCGTGATCTGCGTGGTGCTGGCCTCGGGCCGCACGTTGACCAGCTTTAATCAGCTTTCACGGCTGCTGCCAACGCCGCGCCAGCCTTGACCGCCAGGGTGCTTGCCCATGATAAGGGCCAGGATCAGGAAACAGTGCCCTCGATCGGGCAGATGAAAGGCCAGATGCCCTCAGACACAGAGACTGGCGATGAGCAGACAGGCTTCCTCGACGCGATCCGCGCCAGCTTGGCCGATGGCACGTTTCTCAAGCTCACGCTGGGCAAGTACCGGGGGAAGGGCGAGCCGGCTAAGGCCATCGCGACGCGCGTCATGCTGAAGGAGGTGCCGCATGTCCGTCTGGTCGTCAGCGCCGGCCGGCAGACCACGACCGAAAACGATTTGCCCGATGGAGCGATCGATAAGCTGTCCCGCATGATCGGAGCTGACTACCTCAACGCGGTTCTGTTCACCACGCGCGAGGACGTCACGCTCGCCTACAGCAAGAAGCGGATCGCGCGTCTCACGCGGGGCAAGCCGACACTCGCCGCAGCGCCGCCGACGGAGCACGATCGCCGCAAGGATTATCTCGTCGATACGAACGCGCCCTATCTCTCACATCTCGGCGTCACGCACGGCGACGGCGATAAGACAGTCAAACCGTCGATGTACGCCAAGTTCCGCCAGATCTGCCGCTTCGTCGAGATCCTGGATCAGCTGATCGCGGCCTCGCACTTGAAGGAGACGCGTGCGCCGCGCATCGTCGATGTCGGCTCGGGCAAGGGCTACCTCACGTTCGCGCTGCACGAGCACCTGACGAAGCAGCTCGGCAAGACCCCCACCACCCGCGGCGTCGAATCGAACGCGACGCTAGCGGCCAAGTGCAACGCCATCGCCACGGCATGCGCGCATGAGGGCCTGTCGTTCGAGGCCGCGCTGGCCGAGCAGCACGCGGCCCAAAGCAATAGAGGCTCCATCGATATCCTGATCGCGCTTCATGCCTGCGATACCGCGACCGACGACGCGATTCACTTAGGGCTCACCAGCGGGGCTGAAATCATCGTGTGTGCGCCGTGTTGCCAGCACGAACTCGCGCCGCAGCTGGAAACGCGCGACACCCCCCTCGCCGGCCTCTTGAAGTACGGGCTTCTGAAGCAGCGCCAAGCCGACCTTTTCACCGACGCCGCCCGCGGCCTGTTGTTGGAAGCTAGGGGTTACGAGGTCCGTATGATCGAGTTCGTCTCAACCGAGCACACGGCGAAGAACCTGATGATCGCAGCCGTGCGTTCGGGCCGCGTCGACCGCAAAGCCGCCGTCGAACAATATGAGAAATTGTCCCAAATCGCTGGCTTCGAGCATCAGCGATTGAAATCCGCGCTGGGCGAGTAGCCCTGTACGAGACACACGCGCTTAACCGAATGAGAGCACGCACCGATGCCGACTGACGCCACCTCGCCTTCGACGCCCCCTCGTCCCCTCGCCGGCGTTCGCGTCGTCGAGTTCACCCACATGATCATGGGCCCGGCGTGCGGCATGGTGCTGGCGGATCTCGGCGCCGACGTGATCAAGGTCGAGCCGATCGCCGGCGACAACACGCGACGGCTGCTCGGCGCGGGCGCGGGCTTTTTTGCCGGTTTCAATCGCAACAAGAAGAGCCTCGCCCTCGACATCAAGAGCCCGCGCGGCCGTGAGATCGCGTTGAAGCTCGCAACCCGGGCCGACGCTTTCCTGGAAAACTTCAAGCCCGGCGCAATGGACCGTCTGGGCCTCGGTTACGAAGCGCTGAAAAAGCTCAACCCGCGCCTGATCTACGTCTCGCACAAAGGCTTCCTGACCGGTCCCTACGAACATCGCACCGCGCTCGACGAGGTCGTGCAGATGATGGGCGGTCTCGCCTATATGACCGGACCCGAAGGCCGCCCCCTGCGTGCCGGCTCGAGCGTCAACGACATCATGGGTGGCATGTTCGGCGCCATCGGCGTGCTCGCGGCATTGACCGAGCGTGACCATTCCACTCACGGCACCGGCCGCGGCCGTCTCATCGAAAGCGCGCTGTTCGAGAACAACATCCTGCTCGTCGCCCAGCACATGCTGCAGTTCGCGGTCACCGGCAAAGCCGCGAACCCGATGCCGAACCGCATTTCGCCATGGGCGATCTATGAGGTCTTCGACGTCAAGAACGGGGGGCAGATTTTCATCGCGGTCGTCTCCGACACGCAATGGGAAATCTTCTGCAAGGCGTTCGGCTATGACGACTTCGCCGCCGACGAGCGCCTGAAGATCAACAATCAGCGCGTGGTCGCCCGCGAATGGCTGATCCCCGAGTTGAGGCGCCGCCTCGCGGAATTCACCGCCGCCGAGATCGGGCAGCGCTTCGAGGAATTCGGCCTGCCCTACGCGCCGATCGCCAAGCCCCATGAGCTTCTCGACGATCCCCACCTCGTCGCGACCGGCGGCTTGGCCCCGATGACCATCCCCATCGATGCCTCCCAGATGGGCCGCCCGATCGATACCGTCACGCCGCTCCTGCCGATCGCGATCGACGGCGCCCGCCTCACCATCGACCGCGGCCCGCCCTCGATCGGCCAGCACGCCGACGAAATTCTCCACGACCTCGGCCTGTCGGATGCCGACATCGCGACGCTGCGCGCCGACGGCGTGGTTGGTGGTAGCTCGGCTGCATAAGCTGCCGGCTCGCCACTTGTCTTCCCCCGATTGGGGAAGATGGCCCGGAGGGCTGGAGGGATGCTCATGATCCTTTACCGGCACTCTTTCAGGCGTGCCGAAAGGCACGTGACATTTTGCGAATACGCCGTCACCCGGTCCATCACCCAGAACGCCAGCGCCATGAAGAAGACGATGAAGACGAGCGCGGCGAGGTTTTCCAGCATCCGCCGGCGGTCGGCCGACCGCAGCTCTTCGCGGGTCGGACGCCGGATTATGGGCTGATCCGCCAGCGGTGTCGGCTCCGGTCGGTCCCGGCGCGGAAAGGGAATGAGGTCGGCCACAGAAAATGTGTCCTCTCGCCGATGAAAATGCCGAAATATCGCGCCATCAACGGGCTTTTGCCAAGGCCTCCCAGATCCGCTGCGGCGTATATGGCATCTCGACATGGGCGACGCCCGCTGCCGCAAGTGCATCGTGCACTGCGTTGGCCAGCGCCGGCACCGATCCTGTCGCACCGGCTTCACCCGCCCCCTTGGCCCCGAGCGGATTGGCCGGCGAAGGCACCGGCCGGTCCATCATCTTGAGGTTCACAAGCGCGTCCGCACGCGGCATCGCGTAGTCCATGAAAGAGCCGGCGAGCAGTTGCCCGCTCTCCGGGTCGTAAACGAGATGCTCGCTCAACACCTGTCCGATGCCCTGCATCAGGCCGCCGAGCATCTGCCCTTCGACGATCTTGTGGTTGTAGACCACGCCGCAATCGTCGACAGCCGTGTAGCGCACGATCTCGCATCTACCCGTGCCCGGATCGATCTCGACTTCCGCGATGTGCGCCCCGCTCGGGAATGCGGCTGAAACCGCGAGCTTCGTCGTCGTGTCGAGCGGGTTTGCGCCCGCACCCGTGTGGCCTGCAGCGAGATCCGCGAGGCTGACCCCGAGGTCGGTTCCTTTCACCACGAACCGGCCGTTGGCGAAGTCGATGTCTCCGGCGGACGCCTCGAGCTTGTCGGCCGCGAGCTTGCGCGCTTTTTCCACGACTTCGAGCGCACCCTGATAGAGCGCTGCACCGTGGCTGATGAGCGAGCGCGAGCCGAACGAGCCCGTACCGGAAAGCTGCGGCCCGAAAGGATCGGACGAGTGCAGCTTCATCTTGTCGGCGTCGAGCCCCAGCACCTTCGCGACGATATCCGGATAAACAGTCTCGTAGCCCTGCCCCGAAGGCCCGGCGAGAGAGTAGAGGGACAGCGTCCCGTCGGCGCGGAACGTGATCGAGATCTCTTCGGCCCCGACCGAGCCCGACGGCTCGATGAACAGGGCAAGGCCGATGCCACGCAACCTGTCACGCGCCTTGGCCTCCGCCTTGCGTGCGGCAAAGCCCTTCCAATCCGATGCTTCGAGCGCTGCATCGAGAAGCCCTGCGGGATCGCCGCTATCGTAGGCCGAGCCGGTCGGCGTCGTGTAGGGGAACGCGGCCTTGGCGATCAGGTTGCGCCGGCGGATCTCGACGCGGTCGATGCCTGTCGCGCGCGCGGCCTCGTCGACGAGCCGCTCCCACAGATACGCGACATTGGGCCGTCCCGCTCCGCGATAGGGCGCCGACGGCGTCTTGTTGGTGAGTACCAGCTTGTGCCGGCCGTAGATCGCAGGCACCGCGTAGACGTTCGTCGCCATCGTGCGCGGTGCTGCAACCGTGTTGATCAGCGGCGCCGCATTCGACGTGTAGGCGCCCATGTCCACGAGCCACTCGACGCGGAGCCCGATGAAACGGCCATCGGCATCCAGCGCGAGCGCACCCGTCAGCGTCGCCCCGCGACCATGATGATCGGAAACGAGCGTTTCCGAACGCGTACCCACCCACTTCACAGGCCGTCCCACGGCCTTTGCCGCAAGCACCACCGCGACGTTTTCGGGATAGAGTTCGTTCCGCACGCCATAGCCGCCGCCCACATCGTGCGCATGCACGCGGAATTTCTCCCGCGGCTCACCAGTCACGAACGCGAGCGCGGTGACGATATCGCCCATGCCCTGTGTCTGCATGTAGACGTCGCAAATGCCGGTGGCCGCATCCCACGTCGCCAGACACGCCTTCGGTTCCATCGGCACGCCCGCGATGCGCTGGGCTTCGACCGTCAACTCGATCACCTTCGTCGCCTTGGCGAATTGAGCCTCGGTCGCAGCTCTGTTCCCGTACTCGTAGTCGAACGCGAGATTGCCCGGCACGTTGTCGTGCAGCATGACCGCGTTCGAAGCCGCGGCAGCCTGCGCCGTCGTCAGCACCGGCAGTTCGTCGTAGTCCACCACGATCGCTTCGGCGGCTTCGAGCGCATCGGCTTCCGTTTCCGCGATCACCAGCGCCACCGGCTCGCCTGCGAACCGCACGCGGTCGTGCGCGAGACAAGGCCGCTCCGGGATCTTGAGGACGAATCCGTCGACGCCCGGTGGGATCATCATCGCTTGCGGTGTCTTCCAGGCAGCTGTCGCAGCGTCAGCCCCCGTCATCACCTTCAACACGCCGGGCATCGTCGCAGCAGCAGTCGTATCGATCGAGACGATGCGGGCGTGGGCCCGGTCCGAGCGCAGGAACGCGCCGTGCGCCTGTCCCGGCAGGTTCCAGTCGGCCGTGAAACGGCCGTGTCCAGTCACCAGCCGGCGATCCTCTCGACGGCCTTTGAAAGGTGCGCTCATCGTGCTCTCGTTCCGCTGTCTCGTCGAATGCCAGGAGTAGTGTTCGATGAAGGTTCGATCGTTGCTGATTGGGCCGACCTGCCGCGCATTGTCAATCGCCCCTCCGCCATCCCGCGCTCGGGTCTTTTCTTTCTCCTCGCTGGCGCGCAGCGGCGCCAGGCTGCAAGATCCCTTGCACGATCCACCGGACGGAACGCGTGACACGCCATGCAACAGCACTTCGCCTCCGACAACAACGCCGGCATGTGTCCGGAGGCGCTCGCCGCGCTGATCGAGGCCAACGCCGAGCCGCATGCAGCGGCCTATGGCGAGGATCCCTGGACGCAACGGGCCCGCACCGCCGTCCGTAATTTGCTCGAAGCGCCCGATGCCGTGGTGCACTTCGTCTTCAACGGAACGGCCGCAAACGCGATCGCTTTGGCGCACCTCTGCCGCCCCTACAATTCGATCCTCGCGCACGCATCCTCCCACATCGCTACCGACGAGGCCGGCGCGCCCGGCTACTTCACCGGCGGCGCATGGCTGCGCACGGCGGACGGCCCGCACGCCAAGATGACGCCCTCCGATATCGATCGGCTGACGGCGGGCGGCCGCGGTGTGCACAGCACCAAGCCCCGCGTGGTCTCGATCACGCAGGCGACGGAGCACGGGACCGTCTACACGCCCGGCGAGCTGTCCGCGTTGGGAGAGGCGGCCCGGCGGGCAGGCCTCCTCCTCCACTTGGACGGCGCGCGACTGGCTAACGCGGTGGCTCATCTCGGCTGTGCCCCGGCTGATGTCTCGTGGCGGGCCGGCGTCGACGTCCTCTGCCTCGGTGGCGTCAAGAACGGGCTAGGCGTCGGCGAAGCGCTCGTCGTCTTCGACCCACGGATAGGTGCGGAGATCGAATGGCGCATTAAACAGGCGGGGCACCTCAACTCGAAGATGCGCCTCGTTACGGCCCCGTGGACGAGGCTGATCGAGAGCGGTGCATGGCTCGCCAACGCCCGTCACGCCAACGCCATGGCCGCCCGGCTGGCAGGCCACATCCGCAATATCGAAGAGATCGGAATTGTCTCGCCGGTCGAGGCGAACGCCGTCTTCGCCGAGATCCCAGTCGCGGTTCAGCGAACGCTGCGCGAGCGTGGATGGCGATTCTACACCTTCGCAGGCGAGACGGTGTGCCGCCTGATGTGCGCATGGGATACGGCCGCCGAAACCGTGGATCGCTTCGCAGCCGACTTGAAGTCCGCGGCCAGCCATTCCAGAAATCGCATTCCTGTCACTTGAGGGACTTGCAATCCACCTGAGCTTGCGCCATACAGCAGGCCTCGCTGGCAACTGACCGGCGAGGCGGTCGCGTAGCGCGACCATAGATCCTGGAATGCGGGTGTAGCTCAGGGGTAGAGCATCACGTTGCCAACGTGAGGGTCGAGGGTTCAAATCCCTTCGCCCGCTCCAGATCTGTTTCGATTGGTTCCGATCGCAATCTTTTTCAGAAAAATATGACGGCTGCCCTTCCGTCCGGCGTCCGTTCTGCGGCGGTCCAGCAACACTATCGTAACAATTGTTGACACACAGTTTCGTGCGCGCCGCTAGGCTGCCGCTGACGAAGGCTTCGCGCGCAGCTACAACGTACCAGACGGCATCGATATTCCAGCTCCGAAACGCAGCGCTCTGAACCGCATTACACGGATTGCGATATCTCATCTTCAGTTCTGGCTATTAAGTACCCGACGCTGAGCGGTGTATCGAATAACCGAGATTTGTGCCCGACGCTCGTGCCGAGGGGGGGAAGGTGTTGTTCAAGTTGGGGGTGCGCCATGGATTATGGTGATCTCAAGAGCCTGCTGGGCGGAAAGGCTGCCGACCAACTGGAGGACGCCGTTCTGTTGGCGTTGGCAGAGGCGAGCACGCCCGAGGCGCGGGAAGCACTTTCGCGATTTCTCGCTTGCCTGACCGCGGCAGTGGCACACCGCGCCACTGCGACCCCGGATATCGCGGATCGTTGCGTGTCGGATTTCTCAAGCGCCTACGAACTCCTGCGCAGCGACACGCCCGAAAGGCCCCGCAGGAAAAGCCAGCCGCGGAGGCCAGCCTCGTAGACCAGCCTCGTAAACCGGCCTCACAAACGAAACACCCTCCGCCGCGCTCTACTGCACAGCCAGCGCAATGTCTTGCTCTGCAGGACGGGGGGGCGCCTCGGCCTTGATGTTCGCAGTTTCTAGCCGATCCAGCACTTCCTTCGCCAGCGACTTGACCGCCACCCCGGCCTCGCCCGGATACTTGGCCGAATAAGAGCGATGCTGCGTATTGAAGCGCGCCGCGTCCTGCAGCGCATTGCTGCGCGGGACCGCCTGATCGAAGCACCGGTTGTCGCCGTTCTCCTTCAGCCAACGATGGTATTCCTCGTCCGAGGCCGAGAGCTTGTCCTTCATGCTGATGAGCACGCCGATGTTCTCCGCGAACCCCATCTCCGGATTGAGCGACTTGAAGCGGCGGAATACCTCCAGCCCGCACACCGACACGTAGTCGGGCTTGGTCGGAGACAGATGGAAATCGGCCTCGCGCAGCCAGCATTCCGTCAGCACGGAGAGACCCGGCGGGCAATCGATCAGCACCACGTCGAACACCGGCCGTACCGCGTCGAGCAGCCCCTTGATCGTAGTGCGCAAACGACCGTGATGGCCCCCCTTCGACACTTCGCGCTCAAGCAGCGTCAGTTCCATGTCGGAAGGGATCAGATACACCGACCGGGCGTCGTCTACATCGGAAAGGTCCCGCACCACGAACTTCGGCCAGTCGGTCTTCTCGTCGTGCAGCACGGTCTTCACGAGGTAATCGACGATCGTCAGGCCTTCCTGCTGCAGCTTGAACAGGCTGGCGGTGGTCATCAACATCGAGCTGGCGCTCGCCTGCGAGTCGGAATCTATGATCAGCACGTTCTTGCCGTGGAAGGCCGACAGCGTCTCCGCCAGCGCAAGCACGACGGTCGACTTTCCGACGCCGCCTTTGGTGTTCATCACGGCGATGGTGTTACGCATGGCTTGGACACAGCTCGCGTTGGCACGACTGGTGGGAGTACGGGTCGAGGGCCCCGCCACCGAGCGTGATCTTATAATCATGACAGGAACATGGACTTTGCCGGCAGCGCCCCCCAGCACACGCGGCTGAAGAAACGAGTCGCACGCCCCGGTGAAGTCGTAAAGGGGGCAGCGCTCCGAAAGCAGCCGGTGGAGTAATTAGGAGATCGAGAGCGGTCCCCCCGGGCCACATCGCGGCTGCCACTGAAGTTTAATCTTTTTAATCTTGGGGGCGCGCAGAAGACGCAGCAATTTCCGTCTGCCGCAGTGCCTCGCCCGTCACCATTGCCGCCGCGATCGCGACGTTGAGCGACCTCAGCCCCGCACGCATCGGCACCCTGATGCGCGCGTCCGCCGCAGCGTGCACGTGCTCCGGCACGCCTGCGCTTTCGCGTCCGAGAAGCAGGATGTCGTCGGTCTGGAAACGGTGATCGAGATACCCCGCCTCTGCCCGCGTCGTCAGCAAGACGAGACGCGGCACTGTGCCGGTCGCGCCGAGCGACAGACGCCACGCCTGAAATGCCTCCCAGCTTTCGTGCCGCGACAACTCGAGATGCGCCAGATAGTCGAGTCCCGCGCGCCGGAGATTGCGGTCCGACGCATCGAACCCGGCGGGCTCGATCAGCTCCACGCGGAGCCCGAGGCATGCCGCCATTCGCATGATCGTACCCGCGTTCTGCGGAATGTCCGGCTGGTAGAGGGCTATGCGCATGTTGGTGACCGGTGACGGGTCGATGATGAAGCCGGCAGATCGGTCAAAAATGATCCGGCCGAATGACCTGAACATCCGAGACGGTCACAATACCGATCTGCCGCGACACAAGGGCGAAGATCGGCGTCAAGACCTCGTCTACCCGGGCCTCGTCGATGATGCAGAAGATCATCGTCAGGGCACCTGCCCGACCGACGACGCCGTCCCGGTGCCATGCCCCGTCTTTGCCGCGTCCAGCGAGCACCGGCAGCACCGTGTATCCGCCAACGCCCTGCTGATCGAGGAGATCGAGAACCCGCTGCATCAACGGGGCCTCGACCATGATGTCGATGCGCTTCTTCGGATGTGTCTTCATCGGGTGAACCTCAATGTAGAGCTGCGGCGACACCGACATACAGAGGAATTCCGAGCGTCAGATTGAAAGGGAATGTTACACCGAGCGACAGCGGCAGATAGATGGCTGGACGCGCCTCGGGCAGAGCCAATCGCAGCGCGGCCGGGACGGCGATGTATGAGGCGCTGGCAGCGAGAGTGATCATCAGCGCGGTGCTGCCGAGCGAAAGGCCAACGAGCCAGGATGCCAGCGCCCCCAGGGCACCGCCGACGAGCGGCATGTAGAGGCCGAAAAGGACGACTGGCAGGGTGAGGTTCCGGCGTCCCTCGCGCAGGCCCCTGCCGGCGACGATGCCCATGTCGAGCAGGAACAGACACAAGATCCCCTTGAACGGATCGACAATGAAAGGGGCTATGGCCTGCAGGCCTTTCTCGCCGGTAGCGATTCCGATCAGGAAAGAGCCGACGAGAAGCACGATCGAGCCGTTGAGCATGACTTCGCGCAGCATCGTGAAGTCCATCCGGGATTCCCCGGTCCGCGCGAGCCACAGCGCCGCGATGATGGCGGGTGTCTCCATCGCAGCGGCAACGGCGACCATGTATCCCTCGAACTTGATCCCGCTCGTTTCCAGGGCCTGCGTGGCGGCGAGGAAGGTGACGATTGAAATCGAACCGTAGTGCGCCGCCACAGCCGCGGCGTCGACCCGGGGAAGTTTACTCGTCAGTACGAGCAGGCGAAATGCCACAAGGGGAATCACAGCGCTCAGAATGATGCCTGCGAGAATGGCCAGCCCGAGCGTCGCATCCAGCCCGTGCTGCGCAACGCCTGCGCCGCCTTTGAAGCCGATCGCCATCATCAGATAGAGGGACATTGCCTTGGCGATCGCCTCGGGGATCGACAAGTCGGATCGCG
>LNFM01006052.1_pt1 | contig 20236 bp, 14 predicted proteins | sample 596031 | NCBI WGS metagenome assembly LNFM01 (sample SAMN04254537, study PRJNA301005) | activated carbon metagenome | isolation source: dual media filters at the Ann Arbor, Michigan drinking water treatment plant | place: USA: Ann Arbor | reverse complement strand
TGAATCGTGCGTCGAGCCATGGTGTCTCTCCTGCTCGTACGCGTATCGCCGCGGCTGACGCCCAACTACCCCAGGTCACGGATGGGTTACGTTGCACTCGCTCGCGCGCGGCAGCGCGGGTGGGGGCTTTAGCACTGCGCCCACTGTCGTTGCACTCGCGGGCGCGCGGCAGCGCGGGTGGGGGCTTCAGCACTGCGCCCACTGCCGTTTCACTCGCTCGCGCGCGGCAGCGCGGGTGGGGGCCGCCCCGCGGCTCTGTGCACAACGTCGTTTCGCTCGCTGGGGGGCCGCCCCGCGGCTCGGTGCACAACGTCGTTCTGCTCAGCCCCGCGGCTCTGTGCGAAACGTCGTTTCGTCGCTCGATTCTCAGGCGATTCGCTCCGTCTCAGCCGTGAAGCTTTCGGTGCCTCTCGGAGATCCGTGCACCCCCTGCGCACGCGCTCGGTACGCCCCTTCTCCCCGTAGAGCTCAGTCCGCCTTGCGACGGGCGCGGCGCGCGAACGAAGCCACGGCTGTCGCCAGCGCCGCGAAGCCCGCGAGCCCGAAGGCGCCCGGCGTCGCAGGGAGCGTCGTGCAACGAATGGGGGCCACCACCGGCCGCGCGGGCGATGGGTTGGCGCACGGCGGCGGGGGCGGCGGCTCGTTGCGCACGACGCCGTAGCGATACTCTCTCGCGCGCGTCGACGGAACCGCCGATGGCTCGAGCTGCAAATCGCGGTCGAGCAGGCTGCCCGAGAGCTCGGCGCGAAGCCTCGTGACGGTCAGCTCTTGCCCGCTGATCCCCTGCAGCGCGACGCGCATGTCCTCTTCGGGCGTCGGCTCCATGCAGCGCACTGCAGGTCCGCCGTCGCTCGATCCTGAATCCTCCACGCCGCCATCCGCGCCGCTCGACGGACACACCGGCGGGCCCCCCGGAATCGCGAAGCGCGCCCGCTGCGCGAGCCCTTGCAGGTTGCCCGCGAACTGCGGCGTCGCTGACTCGGTCACCCACGCGCGCCCCGAGGAGGCCGCGATGACCGCGCGCTGCGCGGCGCGAAAGTCGTCGGCGGGGATCTGCGCGGGCATGGCGTTCCAATCCCAGACGAGGTCTGCGTCGCGGACCTCGCCGTTGGGGTAGTTGGCTGCTTGAAAACGTGTGTTGGCGATGACCAGCAGGCTCAGCCCCACTTTGTCCGAGATCCCCGCGGCCACCATGCGAAGCGGCAGCGTGGGCGCGTAGCCCGGCACCGTCACTCGGATGGGCGTCATCTGCTGCCTGGGCATCGCCGCGGCGGCGCCGCGCAGCTTGAGCGCGATGAAGTCCTGCCTCAGCGCCACATAGTGGTCGATCACCGGCTCGATCACCGGCGGAATCGTGAAGCCGTTGTCCCGCATCCACATCCGGATCGCCATCGCGTTGGTGCCGCCGACCACGGCGATCGCGTAGGGGCCCACGACCTCTTCGCGGTGCACCACGACGCCGCCCGCCACGGCCGAGTCCGCCGCCGCCGAGGGCGAGTTGCGCGCGAAGTCCTCGGCGCCGCCCGAGCAGTACCGCGACGGCCGCTGCGGGGCGGACAGCGTCGGGACCGTGATGTTGTCGAGCACCTGCATGAAGCGGTTGTCCGCGAGCTCGACGCGCACGTCCGGACCGTTGCGCACCGGCAGGATCCACGAAAACTCCGCTGGATTGCCGGTGTACGCGAACTGATCCCACAAGGTCGTCTGCGTCGACGACACCGACAGCACCATGCGGTGGTCGGTGACGGTCTGCACTGCTCCGGGCGGCGCAAAACACCCTCCGCACGCCTCGACGCGAGAGGGAGCCGCCATCAACGCAGCGCCCGCCATCGCACAGGACAACGCCACCGATCGAATCCACACGTGTCGCTTGGCTTGCATCACAACCTCGACGAAGCAATGAAGCAAACCGCAGGCCACGGTCTGTTGCGCCTCGAACGAGTGATTCCGAGCCAGAGTGAGCCAACCACCACCGCCCGCACAGGCGCAGTGTCAGTGCTCGTCTTGAAAGCACCGAAAGTCGTCGTAGCAGCGCGCGTCGGGGCCGGGGCGTTGAACGAGCGACGCGGTCCCTCGAGTCGGTCGCGCTCGGGCTGCGCGCGCGCGGGGCTGAGCGTTGCGCGCCACGACCGCCGTCGTCGGCGCCGAGGCAGGTCCGATGGGCAACACGTTGGCGTCTGGGTCGATGCTCACGGGCAGCGGGGGCAAGGGGCGTTCGACCGCGGGATTTCCGCGGGCGATCGCGACGACCTCTTCGATGAGGTGCACGGCTTCGTCCACGACCACCGAGCGCTCGGCCCGGTCACCATAGGCGAGGTTGGTCTCGGCGATGGCCATCGCGACCTCCGTGGCGTCCCTCGTGCGCGCGGCCTCTGCGGCAGCGACCACCGCGCGATCTGCGGCGATTTGCGGGTCGTTCTCGCCCGAAGACGCTCCGCTGATCGATGCGCCGAGCCGGATGAGCCTGCGCGCGAAGCCCGACGCCGTGGCCACTGCGACCGCCTCGCGACGACGGAGGATCCGCTGCACGACGGCGTTGCGCGCGACCGTGTCCGCGTCGGCCAGCGTTCGCAGCGCTGGAGACCCGCGCAGCGCGATCGCCTCGGCCCTTCGCGAGCGCATCGCGAGCGCCATCGGCGCAAATCGTCGCAGCGCGCGGTCCGCGAGAAAGAGCTGCACGCGCTGCGTGTCCGCCGCGCTCGTTCGTTGTGCGTCGACGGCCATCAAGCGACGTCGGCCCGCGTCGTCGAGCCAGTACCACAGGGCGCTTCGGAGGATCGCGATCGTCGGGTGCACCGAGCGATGCTCCGGCGCGGGGCCGTCGCCGCTGTTCAAGTGCTGCGTGCTGTCGAGCGAATCGAGCGGCGATAGCCCCCTCTCCGACGATGACGTCGCGCGCCCGCCGACCCCTAGCGCGGGCGTACGAAACGCTTCTCCCACCTGGTCGATCGCGCTCGAGCTCTGCGCAAACGCAGGCGCCGCGGCGCTCGTGGCGACGAGCGCGGACGCGAACACGAGCCAATGCCGAGCGGCCATGGTGCGATGGTAGCCCTGTGGAGGCGAAAGTTCCCACCCGGCGCGGATTTCTCGGATCGCGGCGACGTCGCTGCCTGCTGCAACCCCGGTCAGAGCGTGAGCAGGTAGGCCTCGAGCGCGTCGACGTCGGGCGTCGAGAGCGAGCCGATGGTGCCCATGCGAGCGCGGGCGTCGGTGAGCAGCTCGCGCAGCGTCTGGTAGCGGCCGTCGTGAAAGAACGGCCCCGAGCCGCGCAGGTAGCGGAGCGACGGCGTGTCGAACATGCGCTCGCGCTCGTCCGAGCCGAGCCCGCCGAGCTCGTGCGGCTGACCGTCCGTGAAATTGCGGGCCGGATCGTGGCAACCCGCGCAGGCGCCGACGCCCTGAAACACCGCGCGTCCGCGCTCGACGAGCTCTGCAGCGGGCTCGGTCGACGGGGGCTCAGGGGTAGGCGCGTGAATCCCCCGCTGAACGAAGGCCGCGATCGCGTCCACGTCGCTGATGGGCAGCCCGGTTCCTCCGAGGCGCGTGATGGTCTGAGCGACGTTGCCCTCGATGGTGCGGTGCGTTCCCGTCCAGTTGAAGGGCGCGACGAGGCGGCCTGCGAGGGTGGGTGTCTGGCGAGGTCCGTTGGCGAGAAACCACACGAGCCCGTCGTCGCGACCGTCGGGGTGACAGCCGCCGCACGAGAGCCCTCCCGACGAGAGCGCCGGGTTATTGGCTGCGTAGAAGAGCCTGCGTCCTCGCGCGACGTCCGGCGGCAGCGTGTCGTTGCCCACGGTCACGCGCGTCTGGGTCTCGCCCTTGCGCACTTCGACCGCGTGCTCGAACTGGCTGTACACGAGCACGACCCCGTCGCTCGTCACGGCGACGCCCGAGGGCTGCGCGACGCTCGTCGCGTGCTCGGCGCTGACCCCAGAATTCAAGGGGCGCGGCGCGATGTTGCCCGGTCGAGCGTCGTGCTCGCGCGGAGGAGACCGTCGCGGCGCCATGATGCCGCTCGATGTGCCGATGCCGCCGATGCCGTTGATGCTAGCGCCGATCTCTCGGCTGGCTGCGCCGCTCGTCGTGGGGGCGCGGCCCGGGAGGTTGACGTGGGCGATCTCGGAGGTTCCGAGGGAGGCGACGATGAGGGCGCCGGTGCTCGGGTCGATCGCCGAGGCCATCGGGATGCGCACGGCGTTGGTGGTCGAAGCGATCATCGCACGAAGCGAGCCGATGTTGCCGCGCCCGCCCCGCGCGAGGCGACGCACGCCGTTGGGCATGGCGAAGGACTTCCACTGCAGGTTGACCGGGTCGAAGACGCCGATGGCGAAGGTGACCTTCTCGTTTTGTCGCTGCTCGCTGACCGATCCACCGCCGTAGCGGTCCACGCGGACCACCGGCGGAAGCTCTCGTCCCGTCCGGTTGACCATGAACGGAACGACCATGTCGTTGCTCTCTTGCAGCGCGGCGAGGCTCCACGCTTGCGACGGGACGGGGCGCACTTGCGCGGTGGCGAACGCCTGCTCGACGACGGGAAACCGCGGGTGAAAGCCCCTCGGAGCGATCATGCGCTTGTCGCCGACGGAGCCTTTTGCGCTTCCCGCAACGCCGTTGTGCGTCCCGCGCAATGGACTCGACGGGCTCGACGGACGCGCGGCGCTCGCGATGGGTCCGGGGATCGCGATCCGCTGCGACTCGACGGGCACGGGCACATCGGGGACGTCCAACGCCCTCGGCCGCTCGGACGTCACGTCGAACACGGTCACGGGGCGACCGGCGATGTGCGAGACGACCGCGCGCGATCCGTCGCGGGTGAGGGCGATCGCGCGGGGCTCGCGCTGCGTGTCCGTCGTCCACTTCGTGCGCAGCGTGCTGGTGTCGATCGCGGTGAGCTTCGCGCTGACGGCGGAGGTGACGTAGAGCGTCGTTCCGTCGGGCGAGAGGGCCATGGCGAAGGGGTCCGAGGCGACGCGCGTGGTGCACAGTCGGCGGCCCGACCGCGGGTCGTACACGCTGACCGAGCCGCTGCGTCGCTCGGTGACGAACGCGCGGCCGTCGGCGGACAAGAGCACCTGCGCCGGCCCCTCGCGGGTCGCGAATCGCGTGGCGATCTGGGCGTTTCCTGACTCGACGGCGAGGAGGACGACCGAGTCTGCGTCGCTGTCGGTGACGGCGGCCGTGTGCTGATCGACCGAGAGGACGATGGAGCCGCTGGCGCGGGGGACGCTCGTCGCGAGGCCCGCGACCGAGCTGCCGGGCAAGAGGCAGCTCTGCGTGGGGGTCGGGGTCGGTTGAGCGTGCGTGGGCAGCGTTCGTGGCGGAGTCGGGCGCGACGGTGAACCCGTGGGCTGCGGCGGAGTCGCGGGCGACTCGTCACGGGTCGCGACGACTCCCACGGCGAGCCCGGTGAGAACGGCGATCGAGGCTCCGATGGCAAACGGGCGGCGCTGCGAGAGGTCCATGGCGGTCTTGGGCTTCAGTGCCAACGAGCCGTCGAAGTGTGACCGAAAGAAATTCCGCCGTGCGAATCGCTCGATCGTGTGCGCTCAGCGCGTCGATGGAAACCGATGCGTGGTCTCGCGCCCGGTCTGCACGTTGACGACGATCGTGCGCATCGCCGCGCCGGGGCTCGGCTCGACGCGGATGAGATGCCTGCCCGGCGCGAGCGCAAATCGGCGAAGGGGCATGGCGCCGAGGAGCGTTCCTCCTTCGAAGACGAGTCCGCCGGGGCCTCCGCCGGTGACCGAAATGAATCCCGCGTTGAGCGGCGTCGGCCGCACAGGAACGCGGATCATGGGAACGATCGTCGGCCCCGCGTCCCCTGCGCTGCTCGATCCCTGCGGCGCGATCCCCGCTGCGTTCAGGGGAATCACCCGCGGATCGACCGGCGGCGGAGGCTTCGCCGCGGGCATGGTCCACACGAAGTACCCAGCGCCCCCGATGAGGCCTGCGATGAGCGCGATGGTCAGCAACCACCCGAGGGCGTTGCGCAGCGGTGAGGGCGGAGCCTTCTCGTTGCGACCGAGGCGCGGGCTTGCGACATCGATCCGCGCCGTCGCCGGTCCAGGCGCGTGCGTGGCGTCGTCATCGGGCACCCCGCCGAAGGCGTCCTGCGAGCGCGCGCGGATTTGCACCTCCCGCGCGGACATTCGCTCGCTGAAGTACTCGTGCATGACGGCGCGCACCTCGTCGACGCCGACCATCGCTCCCGAGTTTGCGAGGTATTGCTCGAGCGCTCGCGCGAACTCCGCCGCCGTCTGAAAGCGCTCTTCGGGCTTGCGCGCGAGGGCCTTCATCACGATCGCCTCGAGCTCTCGCGGATAGTTCGCCTGATAGACCCTCGGGCCAGGGATCGCCTCGTTGAGGATCGCCTCCTCCGTCGACTCGTCGCTGTCCCTTCGAAACAACCGCTGGCCCGTGGTCACTTCCCACAGCACGACGCCGAGCGACCAGAGGTCCGAGCGACGGTCGATGGTCTCGAGCTTGAGCTGCTCGGGGGACATGTACGGGCGTTTTCCCGCGAGAAATCCTGCGCGATCGCGGCCTTCTCCGACGAAGGCCACGCCGAAATCGACGACCTTCGCGACGCCGTCATAGAGCACGAAGATGTTCTGCGGCGACACGTCGCGGTGCACCACGTTGGCTGGCGATCCGTCGTCGAGCTTGAGCTCGTGCGCCGCGTGCAGCCCGCGCGCGGCGTCGGCGATGATCTTGGCCGCGACGGGGATGGGGACCCCGTGGCCCATCGACGCGCGCTTGCTGAGCGTGCTCAACGACTCGCCCGCGAGGTACTCCATCGCGAGGAAGTACGTCCCGTTCTCTTCACCGAAATCGAAGACGGTGCAGACGTTGGGGTGGTCGATCTTCGCGGTGAGCCTCGCCTCTGCGAGAAACAGCTTGACGAAGTTGCGGTCGGTCGCGAGCCGCTCGTCGATGGTCTTCAGCGCCACCCATTTGCGAAAGCCCGCCTGCGTCTCGAGCTGCGCGAGGTAGACGGCGCCCATGCCTCCTTGCGCGACCTTGAAGCGCACGACGTAGCGGCCGAGCCTCCAGTCTTCTGCGACGAGGTCCGGCGGCAACGTCGCTCGACGCACGGGCGCGCTGCGAGGTTCGCCGGGTGCGCCAGTCGCGGTGACGACAGCATCGTTGGCCATGACGTGCGCAGTGTACCTGCGCTCACCGCACAATAGCAGCGGGCGAGGGTCAGCGCTTCTCGCTCGCCGTGGCGTCGGGCTGCGCCTCCTGGCGCTTGGGCGAGCCGACGAGCGCGTAGAGACCGACGAACTCGGGCTTCACTTCTCCCTTGTCGTCCGTGAGCCACACGGGGGCGTGCTTGCGCGGGATGCGCAGCGGCTCGCTCGCCGGAAGGATCTCGTAGGTCCTGGCGACGAAGTCCCAGAGCGGCGTGGTCACTCCGTGATTGGCGCGGGGCGTCTTGTGGTGGTGGTACAGGTGGTGTCGGCGCAGCCAGCGCCCGTACCGTCCGTGGCCGGCGTGCGTGTGGATTCGCCGGTGAATCACCTCGTATCCCGCGTACGTGAGGCCGAACCCGAGCGCGAACGAGAACCCTCGGCGCGGGCCGAAGAGCGCGGTGGCGATGGCGCCCGACACGGTGAGCGCGGCGACGGCGGCGATGATCTTCTGCGAGGTGGGCGCGAAGTACATCGGGTCCGAGTGGTGCGCGAGGTGCTCGTCGTTGAAGGCCGCGGCGATCCCCGACGGGGTGAGCTGCTCGCGCAGCGCTTCGGGGCGCTTTCGCTTCGGGCCGTGGCCGATGAAGCGGTGAATGCAGTACTCCGACGCGCTCCACGCGAGGGCTCCGGCGGCGAACGAGATGGGCGAGATCATGGCGAAGAGACTCCTGAAATGAAGTGCAGAGGGAGGCAGCGAGCGGAGGTCCTCAGGTCGACGCGGTTGCGCGGGACGCAGAGGCTTCGGTGAGCTTGTCGACCGCGCGGATCGCGCGGCGAATGCCGACGTCGGTCGCGCCCATGCCCCGAAGGAGCGTGAGCGTGGCCTGGTCTGCGACGGAAAGGGGCGTGGGGGCCTCGGGCGCGAGGCGGCGGAGCTTGGCGAGCTGCGTGAGTCCGTGCAGCGTCGCCCAGAACATCGCGGTGCGAGCGAACTGCATGCCCGGCTCGATCGCCTTGACGCGCTCGGCTTCGACGAAGAGCGCCGAGGCGTCGCCGATGAAACCAGCGACGACGGGGATGCTGGCGATGGCGGACTCGTCGTCGACGAGGGGCCGCGGGTCCGCGAGCATCAGCGCGAAGAGCCGAAAGGCGTCCGGCATCGTCTCGGGCAAAGAGACGTAGAAGCGCGCGGTGGCGATGATCTTCGCGAGCGCTCGCGTGTCGTCGGACATGCGCTTGCTTCGCTCGTCCCAGCGCTGCAGATCGCTGCGAAACTGCTGGTGAACCGTGTGGATCGCGCGGCGGTGCAGCGCCGAGAGCAGCGCGTCCTTCGAGGCGAAGTACCGGTAGACCGCCGTCGTGACGAGGCCGTGCTCCTTGGCGACGCGGGCCAGCGTGAGCCCCTCGAGGCCCTCTTTGGCGATGATCCCCATCGCCGAGTCGACGAGCGCCTCGGCCTTGATGTCCTTCTGCCGCGCGTGTGGGATGAATTCGTGAACCACGTTCACAAGAGTGAACTATGTTCACATATCGCGCAAGGGGGAGGGTCGCTTTTCGAACATCGCCTCGTGGAGACCAGCGACGATCGCGTGCGCGGCGGTGTAGGACGCGGCGGCTCCCCCACAACCGCCCCACGAGATCGTCGTACGTTCTCGGTCTGTGCCGCGGAGCTTCGAGAGGGCGCGCAGGAGGAGTTTGATGAGCGACGACATTTTTCGAGGACGTTGGGTGCTGATCACCGGCGCGAGCTCGGGCTTCGGCGAGGACTTCGCGCGGCAGCTCGCCGCGCGGGGAGCGCACTTGATTCTCACCGCTCGCAGCGAAGCGAAGCTCCGCGCGCTCGGCGAGGAGCTCTCGGCGAAGCACGGCGTTTTGCACCGCGTGTTGCCGAGAGACATCGGCGCTTCGGGCGGAGCCATCGCGCTGGCGGACGAGGTCCTCGCGCTCGACGTCGCCGTCGATCACGTGGTCAACAACGCGGGCTTCGGCGTCGGCGGGCCCTTCGTCGAGCTCGGCGCAGCGCGCGCCGCAGAGATGCTTCGATTGAACTGCGAGGCGCTCACGGTGCTTACGGCGAAGCTCCTGCCTCCGATGCGCGAGCGCGGTCGAGGAGGCTTCTTGCAGGTCGCCAGCGTCGCGGGCTTTCAACCCACGCCGTACATGAGCGTCTACGGCGCGAGCAAGGCGTACGTGGTGAGCTTCACCGTGGGGCTCGCCGAGGAGCTCCGCGGGACCGGCGTTCGAATGAGCGCGCTGTGCCCGGGCCCTGTCGCCACGGGATTTCAGGCGGTCGCGGGGATCGAGATCGCGCCGTCGCAGCGCGCGTCGGTGCTCAGCAGCGAAGAGACCGTGCGTGGCGGCATCCAGGCGTACGTCGACAACAAGACCGTGTACGTCCCTGGCGTGGTCAACACGCTCGGCGGTCTCGCAGCGAAGTTTCTTCCGCGCGCGCTCGTCGCTAGGGCCGCCGGCCAGATGATGAAGAACCGCGGCCGCGGGTGACGGGCGCTCGGTCTCTCGCCGTTGGATACCGCCCAAGCGCATCGACCGAGCTCGCGGTATCGACGCCGCACTCCGTGACGATCACCGTGGATTCGACGGACATCTCGCGTCTGTTGCGCAGAAATCGGCACAGCGTCGAGACGCCCGAGCTCGCGTCGTAGCAGCACTTGGTCTCGGACGATCGCGGGTCGATCGGCCGGAACAGCGTGTAGCCCCTCCGTCGACTCAGCACGCCGCTGGCCAATGTGGTGCGGCCGCGCTCTGCCACTCTCACGGTCTCGAGCATCGGCCGCTGGAGCAGGCTCGCCGACTCGCCCGGTAGCACCGCCAGACGATCGCTGGCGACGCACAAAAACGCGCGCGCGGACGCCTGGTCGGCGGGGCTGTCCCAAAGCGTTCCGCCGATGTCTCTCGAGGGGAAGTGCTCGATGCGCTCGATCGCGTCGAACCCTCGCGTTCGAAGGGCGACGACGCTGATGTGTCGACCGGCATCGACTGGGCATTGCGCGCGGCCGAGCGTGACCTCGCGATCGCCTTGTTGCTCGACGATCGTGACGAGGCGCGCAGCGAATGGCAGTGCCCACGGGTTTCGGAGCGTGCGGTCCGTAGCACCGCCGCTCAGCACGAGCTTCAACTCTCCGCCCGACGCACAGACCACGGTCGGCTGCTGCGTGGACAACGGATAACGTGTGTTGTCGACGATGAGCGCGTGAAGCGCAGGATCGGTCGCGCGAAGCAGATGACCGCTCGCCGTCGCGACGGGGCAACGAACTTCAAGCGGCTGTTGGTCGTCGAGCAACAGCGTGACGCGCCGTTCAACGTCCGGAGCAAAGCCGTCGAGCGCGAGCTCGCGGACCGCCGGAGCTGCGACCCAGTGCGATTCGAGCTCGCGCAGCGTCCGCGTCGCCCCGCGCATCGCGAGTTCGTGCCACGCGAACACCGTAAACGTGTTGTTGCCGAGCCCTTCGGCGTCGAGCGGCGTGCCGTTGGGGCGCCATCGCAAGCGCATGGTCCGTTGCACTTCGCGCTGCCTCGTCGGGATCGGGATGTCGCCCACCGAAGGGTCCGTCGCGCCCTCGCCGGTCAGGACGCAACAAATCGACTCGGAGCTCACTCGGCCATCACAAATCGATCTCTCGCCCGTCGGGAGCACGCCAACACTGCCGCGGTCCAGCGCGCGCAAATACCCTCCGCGCGCGATGTGCCACGGCTCGAGCTGCTTGGTGAGCGGCCGTCGCGCAGACTGCTCGTCCTCGCGCGCGACACAAGGATACCGCTGCGACTGCCGCGTGACGATGAACCGCTGTCCCTCGAGCGCGGCGCGGTGCGCTTCGAACTCGCGCGGCAGCCAGCGGGACACGCCCCCGGGGATGCTCACGCCGCCCACGGTGATCGTCTGGTCGGTGCGGTTGTCGACGGGCTGCTCGGCGAGCATCGCTGGCAGGGCCAGCGCCACGGTGGCGGCCGATAGAGTCCTCGCGAGCTTCCACTGAGAGACGCCGCGCGCGCGCGCGCGCGTGGCGTGCGCCATGGGAACGACGCTCGCCGCCATCACGAGCACATCGAGCGCCAGTCGCCCGCGGCTCGTGAGCCCGAGCTGAGAGAGGGTCTCGATGAGCGCCCATCCGCCCATCGTCAACGGAGCGATCGCCGCGAGCTGACTGGCCAGGTGCGCGCGCTCGGGGTGTACGGTCACCCGCGCGACCTCGCGCCACGTGATGCTCGCGTCGGCGCCCACGCGCGCGTGTTGGACCGGCGCGGTCCCGAGCTCGACCACGAGCTCGATCGGGACGAGCGAGCGGTGGATGTCGCTCGCGAGGGCGCTCACCACGATGCTCTGCGCGGACTCGGCTGGGTTTTCTTCCGACGATCGTCGCTTGCCGACGCCGATCTGGGTGTCGCCCAAGAGCACGCGCGCGGCGACCTCGTCGGTGACGCCGAAGACGCTCAGCTCGAGCGGTGCGTTGTTTGCGAGGGTCAGCGATGCCCTCGTCCCATACGAGCCGCCGACTCGAACGGTTCTATCGTGGCGCGATCGAACAGTCATCGAATCCCCCGAGCATCGCACGTCGCGCGAGCGACGAGAACCATCGCGACGCCCGGTTGGAAGAAGACACGCCACGAGCTCATTCGGGCGCGTGTCGCCAACCGTTGGCGGAGCTGTCGGACACTTCAGCGCGACGTGGCGGCCAAAGACAGCGCGTACGCCCCGACGATGTTGTTGTTCGGCTCGCGGACGCACACTCTGTGGACCCCGGCGCTCAGCGCTCGAGCCCAAGAAAAGACCGCGCCGTCGATCCTCGGGCAGCTCGCCGGGCCGGCGTCGGAGTCTGTTCCCAAGAACCTGCCGTCGGGGCCGTAGAGGTCGAGCACCAGGTTGTTGGTGCACTGTCCGTTGGGGTTGACGGCCTGCGCGAAGACCGAGCCGCCTGCCTCCACCGTGACGCCGAAGCAGTCGATGTCGAACCGCCCCACCGCGCCGCGAAACACGCCGCTCGCCCCCATCGTGGTCATCGCGGGCGCGTCGTTGGGCTCGCTCTCCATCGTCGCCGTCCCGCAGCGACCCTCTTCGAACGAGCTCGCCGCGCACACCGTCGGGCTCGCGCAGCGAATCGTGTTGAAGCGCGGATCGCACGCGGCGCCCATCGCGCCGCTCCTCACGCAGCGGCTGCCCAGGTCCGTCGCGCACGAGAGCCCCATGTCGCACGCCGGTGCGCTCGTTCGGCACGCGGCGCCCGCTGCGGTTCCGTTGGCGACGCACGAGCCCGTCGCCCCGCTCGGGCCGGAGCGAACGCAGGACGAGCCCGTCGCGCACGCGTTGGTCCGCCGCTCGACGTCGCACGGCTCGCCCGCGTTGACGACGAGCAGGCATCGCCCGTTCGTGTTGGTCGTGCGCCCGATGCACCGGCGTCCGCCCGTGCAGCCGCCGTCGTTCTGGCACTCGGTCCCTAGCTCGCCTGGGAGACGGCAGACTCCCTCGGTGGGCCTCGACGGGTCGTCGACGATGCACGGCCACTCGAAGCTGCACACCCCTCGGTTGTCGCAGCGCTGGCCGCTCGCGCGACCCACAGTCCGACACGTCCGCTCGCGGCTCGAGTCCACGATGCAAAAGAGCGGCGCGTCGCACTCGCTGTCGCCTGTTCGACACGCAGAGAGGTGCGCGCTGCCGTCAGCGACGCACGTCCCGAAGCCGCCGCCCGCCGCGCTCGCTACACACGAGGTCGCCGCGGGGCACGCGTCGGTGTGCACGTTGCAAACGGAGCCCGTCCCGACCGCGAGCTTGCACACGCCCCCCGCGCAGCGCAGGGGCGCTTCACAGATCGCTGCGCCCGCGTCCCCGGTGGCGCAGGCTGCTCCGCGCGTTCCGTTGCGCACGCATCGACCGCGCCGCTCACCGCGCAGATGCGTCGCGCACGAGAGCCCCGGCCCGCAGCGATTGGAGCTCTCGCCGATCTCGCAGACGGCGCCCTCCATCGTGCTCGTGGCGAAGCACGTGTTTCTCCGAACGTCGCACTCGAGCGGCTCTGCGCACACCTGCCCCTCCGCGCACCGCGCGGCGGGACTCGCGCCGTTGCGCACGCAGCTCGCGCGGCCGTCGTCCGCGACGAGGCAGCTCGATCCGCTGACACACACATTCATCCTGCCGCTCGAATCGCAGGTTTCTCCCTCGGCGCGCGACGGGATCTCGGACACCGTGAGCACGAAGCTGCCCACCTCGCCCATGGGGTTGGGGTCCTGCCCGCTGCCCGCCGCCGGGTAGAACCCCGCCACCGAGATGTACACTTCGGTCCCTGCGCTCAGGCCGCCGGTCGTCGCGAGCGAGAGCGTCACGTGCGGAGGTCGCGACGCGAACGGGTCGTCGTCGTTGCACGCGAGGACCTGCGGCGCCGCGTTGCACGGCGTCCGCGCGATGAAGATCGTCGAGTCGAAGCTCGAGTCGCTGCCGGGGTTGTTGGTGCTCACGCGGAGCGCCGCGTTGCCGCGGAGGCGATAGCGAAAGAGCCTCTGTTTCACCACGCGAAAATCGCAGCGACCCGCCGGCGGCTGAAGCGCGTTGGCGATTCCGTCGGGCGTCTCGATGTTGTCGCCCATATACGAGACCGCGGTCCCGCCGTCGCCGACCGTCCCCATGGTCTCGAGGTCGATGAGCGAGTCGCACGCGGGGTGTGTGGCCGGCGTCGCATCGCCGCTGTCGATCGCCGCCGCGTCGACGTCCGTGCTGATGTCTGCGCGTGCGTCGGCGGCCGCGTCCGCAGGGGAGGGCGGCGGGCTGCACGCCTGCGGGCCGAGCGCGAAGAGCGCGAGAAAGGCAGCGATCGGTCTGTGATTCACGCCTTCAACCCTGCGCGCGCGGCGATCTCTTCGGCCACTGTCCCGAGGTCGTCGACGGCCGTCGCTTTGTCTCCGCGCAAGTACGCGCGCAGACCGTTGGCCGCGGTGAGCGCGAGCGAGATGTTCACGCCGCGGTCCGAGAGCGCCGCGCCCAGGTCGTTGCGCTTGAGCAGGTCATCGAGGTCGTCGAGCACTTCGTCGAGCTCTTTCAGCGCGAGCTGCGTTTGATCATCGATCACGGGACATCACTCTACAGGTTCGATCGGTGGATGGACTCGTCGCGCCGAAGCGCTCAACGTTGAAGCAGTCGTAGCAGCGCAGCGTTGACCTTCTCGGGCGCGGCGCGACCGTCGGTCGCGGCCATGACGGCCCCAACCAGGAAGCCGAGGATGCCCATTTTTCCCCGGCGGAAGCTATCGGCTTGCCGGGGGTTGTCGCGAATTACCTCGGCGCACGCGGCCTCGATGAGGGCGTCGTCGTCGATCATCGCGCGCCCCTGCGCCTCGACGATCTCCGCGGGTGAACGGCGGTCACCGCGGTCGCTCACCATGGTCCGATAGAGCTCTTTCGCGGCCTTGGGCGAGATCACCGCGCGCTCGACGAGCGCGAGCAGGGCGACCAGCCGCGGCTCATCGAGCGGAAAGTTTGCTTCGAGTCCGTCGTACGCGACCCCGCGCCGAAGCTCGTTGACGATGAAGTTCGCCGCGCGCAACGGAGCCGCTCCGAGCGCGATCACTCGTTCGAAGTACCGCGCCAGCGCCGGGTGCTCGATCAGCGTCTCGGCGCTCTCTCGGCTGCCGCCGAGCGCCTGCTGAAATCGCTCGCGCTTGTCCCACGGACGCTCGCCCACCGCCGCCCGCTCGCGCTCGATCATCGACTCGGGCACGAGCAGCGAAGGCAAATCCGGCTCGGCGAAGTACCGATAGTCTTCGGCCTCGCCCTTCTCGCGGAGCAACACGGTGTCGTCTCGCTCGGCGTTGTACTGCTTGGTGCACTGCTGTACGCCCTCGCCGCGCGAGAGGGCCTCGCGCTGCTTGCGCGACTCGAGCTCGATCGCCCTCGCGACGAAGCGAAACGAGTTGATGTTCTTCAGCTCGCAGCGCGCGCCGAGAGAGCTCTCGCCCACAGGGCGAACGCTCACGTTGACGTCGCAGCGAAACGATCCGTCCTCGAGGTTTCCGTCGTTGACGCCGATGAACATCAGCGCCGATCGAAGCGCGCGGAGGTAGTCGCTCGCGTCCGCAGCGCTACGAAGATCGGGCTCGCTCACGATTTCGATCAATGGAGCGCCAGATCGATTGAAATCCACCAGCGATCGCCCAACCGTCGCGTCGTGAACACTCTTGGCGGCGTCCTCTTCGAGGTGGATGCGCCGAATGCGCACGGGTCCGCTCTTCGCGCTCGCGTGGTCTCGCCCCATCACGCGGTCGAGGTCGATGCTCCCTCGTTCGGCGATGGGCAAAGCGTGCTGGGTGCACTGAAAGCCCTTGGGAAGGTCGGGGTAGAAGTAGCTCTTGCGATCGAAGCGGCTGGTCGTGTTGATCGAGCATTCGAGCGCGAGCCCAGCGCGAACCGCCATCGCGACGGCCGCGCCGTTGAGCGCGGGAAGCGCGCCGGGCAACCCCAGGCACGTCGGGCACGTGCGTGTGTTGGGAGGGCTCGGCTCCGTCGAGCAACGACAGAAGAGCTTCGTGCGCGTGAGCAGCCGCGCGTGAACCTCGACGCCGATGACGGTCTCGAAATCGCTCACCGCGGGGCCGGTGATGTACCACGAGCGCCTTGGGTTCTGCCTTCGCCCAGCGCGCCGCGGTCGCTCCCTCAGCGAATGCTTTCGCTCAGCGAACGTCCTGCGTCGACGCGAGCGACGGAACGACGGAGGGACCGAGGATGATCCCTGCGATCGCCAGGGTCGCTCCGGTGATCGAGACCGCGGTGGCCGTGATGATCCCGCCTGTGCGCGGGTCGGCGAGGGTGCCGGGCAAGGGTTGCATGCACATCCGCGTGGCCATGCACTGCTCGGCGGCGCGATCTCGGTCGACGGCGAGCCCGATCGCGACGCCTGCGCCCGCGAGCGCGAGCCCCCCGCCCACCCACGTCCACCAGGGAATCCGTCGTCCGCCGATCACCACGGACCCGCCCGCGTTGCTCGGCCCGAGCGAGAAGTCGAAATTGTGAATCGAGCCGGGCGTTCCGTCGATCGCCGTGCGCCAGGGAGTGAAGCCTTGCGCGCTCACGACGATGCGATGCCGTCGCGGGTCGAGCAGCCACTCGCGCGCGCCGTCGTTGCTCGCGCGAGGATCGATCTCGGGCGCGAGCGACTCGCCGTCGATCATCACCGAGGCGCCTACCGGCGAAAACCGCAGCCGGAGCCTCGTGCATCGCCGCGCTGCCTCGACGCGCTCGGCGCGAACCCGAGCGAGCTCCTCTTCGCTCGTGCCCGCGGCGGGGCTCGCGAGAAACCGATCGAACGCGACGATGGCCGCGCGCGTTCGCCCGACGCCCGCGTAGGCCGACCCGAGCATGCGCCAGCCGCGCGGATCGTCGCTCCGCTGCATCGCCTGCTCGAGCGTGAACATCGCGCTCGTGTAGTCCTGCTCCGCGAGCAGCGATCGCGCCTCTTCGAGCTCTCGCGACAGTCCCGACGGCGGCTCGGTCTGCCCCTGCGCCGAAGCGGTCACGAGAGTTACCAGCAATACAGAGCGCGCAGCGATCGACCGAAGCACGCGCGAACGATAGCTGACCGCCGCGGCGCCGCGGAGCCGATCATCGGGCATTGCGACCCGGGCATGATTCGATAGCATCCTTCGCCATGACTCACGGGAAGTTCTCGTTGCTCTCGACGTTGGTGGCCGCGGCGACAGTCAGCGGTTGCATGGCGCACGTACCGCTCCCTCAGGCGCCTCCGCGCGAAGCGCCGTACCCCGTGCGCGTGCAGACCTACAACACCTTTCGCCCGCTGCAGCTGCAGTACACGACGACGGTGTCCTACGGACGGTACGGCGTAACTGGTGTGAACACGGCTGCGACCGGCCTCGTGCTCGCGAACGGAGCCAACGTATTTCACCCAGAGGACCTCGTTCCGATGGCGGGCCTCGGGTCGCCCACGGACATGGCTGCGCGAGAGTCGGCCAACGCCAACCACACTGCGGACATCCTGACCTGGTCGGGCATCGGCGGAAGCGTGCTCGGCGCGACGCTCATGACGGTCGGACTGTTGCAGCTCTTCAACAGGAGTGGGAGCGATGCAGCGATTCCGTTGATGGTTGGCGGCGGCGTGCTCTCGCTCGGCGGCTCGATTACGGTCCTCGTGGGCTCTGGCTTTCGTGGCGCAGCCAATCGCCACCGCGAGACGGCCTACCAGGTCTACGACCAGAGCCTTCGCGGCAACCTCGGCCTTTGCGGAGACGGCACGCAGATCGGTGACTGCCCGACTGCTCCCGGCGCCGCGCCTGCGCAGCCGCAGACGGGCCAGGTCATGCAGCCGGTGCAGGTTCCGCCGCCGCCGCCGAACTGAGCGAGAACGACGCTTCACCGACGCTTCGCGAGCGTGTGACATTCTCTGTCTGAACGTGAGTGCGCTCGTGGGGTGAGTCCGTGCTACACGATTGCTCGTGACCGTCTCGGGAATCCTCGGTGATGGGGGCGCGCTCTCTCGAGCGCTTCGCGGGTACGAGTCGCGCCCCGAACAGCTCTCCATGGCGCTCGCTGTCGAGAAGGCGCTCTCGGACGCCTCTGTCCTGCTCGTCGAAGCGGGAACAGGCACGGGAAAATCCCTGGCCTACCTCGTCCCCGCCGCTCGATCGGGCCTGCGCGTGGTGGTCTCGACGGCGACCAAGGCGCTCGGCGAACAGATCGTTCAGCGAGACCTGCCGACGCTCGCGCGGCTGGGCCTTCACCCGCAGGTCGCGCTCGTGAAGGGCCTGTCGAATTACGTGTGTCTGCGTCGCCTCGACGAGCACCGACGAGCGATCGTGACCGGCGCTGCGCGGCCCGATCCGCACCTCGACGCGATCGTTCGTTGGGTCGAAGACACGCAGTCCGGAGATCGCGCGGACCTCGAGTGGGTCCCGGACGACGCGGCGATCTGGCGCGAGGTCACCTCGTCGTCCGACACGCGCATCGGCGCCAAGTGCCGCTACTACGAGCAGTGCTTCGTCACCAAGATGCGCCGCCGCGCCGACGTCGCGCAGATCATCGTCACCAACCACCACTTGTTCTGCGCGGACCTCGCGCTTCGATCGACCAACTTCGGCGCGCAGGTGCTGCCCGACTACGACGCGGTGATCTTCGACGAGGCCCACGCGCTCGAAGAGGTCGCGACCGAGTTCTTCGGCGTGCGGCTCACGCGCGCGCGGGCCGAGACGCTGGTGCGCGACGCCAACCGCGCCTTCGAGGCGGCGGGGTTCTTCGTCGACCCCACGAGGCAACACGCGATCGGCCGCGTGCTCGCGGACATCCTGTCGGCCAACCTCGAGCTCTTCACGCTCTTGCCTCGGGTGGGAGGGCGCACAGCAGTCGGCAGCGCGACCGACAGCTTCGAGCGAACGCTCTCTTCGGTGGGCAGGGTGCTCCTCGACGGCCGCGCGATCGAAGGTCCCTTCGGAGACGCAGCGCGCGCTCTCGCCGCGGCGCTCGCGAGGCTCTCGGAGGCGCTGCGCGATTTCGTCGGCGGCGGCGAGGCTCTCTTGTCGGTCGCGCGAAGAACACAGTCGACGAGGGACGCGATCGCGATGGTCCTCGACGCGGCCAACCCCGCGCAGGTGGTCTACGGCGAGCCAGACTCTCGCGGCGGCGGCGCGATCGGCGTGAGCCCCATCGAAGTGGGCCCGCTCTTGCGCGAGCGGCTCTGGTCCCGACGGTGCTCGGTCGTGCTCACGAGCGCGACGCTCTGCTCGAGCACGCCGCCGGTCACGACCGCGGGAGAGATCCTGCAGACCTCCCAGGGAAACGAGGGGTTTTCTTTCGTGCGCATGCGTCTGGGCGTGCCCAAAGAAGCGGTCGAGCTCGCGCTTCCGAGCCCCTTCGACTACGGGGCGCAGAGCGCGTTGTATGTTCCGAGGCGCTTTCCCGAGCCGAGGGACGAAGAGTATTTCGAAGCCGCGACGCGCGAGATCCAAAGGCTCGTGGCGATCACCCGAGGCGGCGCGTTCGTGCTCTGCACGAGCCACCGTCAGATGAAGAATTTCGCCCAAGAACTGCGGCGAAAATGGAAGTACCCGACCTTCGTCCAGGGTGAGGCGCCCAAACAAGCGCTCTTGTCGCGCTTTCGCGCGGCGGGCGACGCGGTGCTCTTCGCGACCTCGAGCTTCTGGGAGGGCGTGGATGTTCCGGGCCGCGCGCTGCGCCTCGTGGTGATCGACAAGCTGCCGTTCGAAGCGCCGACGGACCCCGTCGTGGCCGCGCGCATCGCGCGCTTGAAAGATCGCGGCGGCGAGCCCTTCGTGAGCTTTCAGGTCCCCGTCGCGACGCTCGCGCTCAAGCAGGGCTTCGGGCGCCTGATCCGCACGCGCTCGGACGCGGGCATCGTCGCGATCCTCGACAAGCGCCTGCTCACCAAGGGCTACGGCCGCGGCATGCTCGAGTCGCTGCCGCCGGCGTCCCGATGCAACTCGATCGAAGAGCTCGAAGCGTTCTGGCAGAGCGTCGATCGAGGGTGACTCGAGGAGCGTAAGGGCGGACCGCTACGCGTGGGGGGCCAATTGGCGGAGCAAACCTCGCAGTCGCGGATTGCCGCAAGCCAATGTCATTGCAGTTGATACTACGTTGGTATCCGTTCTGCGTGCTTCTAGTCCGCTGAGTATAGATCTCTGAGACTAGAAAAAGACCAATTAATTTAATGACTTAAGCATGCGGTGTCTCTGGATGGAAGGGCTTGGGGCGGGAGAAGGTTTGACTACGAAAGCAGTAGGTACTACTGTTGAAGTTACTTATCTCCGCCCATCCATCGCAGCTCGCCTTCGCACACGCGCGGGCTGGGCCGTGGTGTCGCGCGCAGGAGCTGCTCTCTCGACTGCAGAAACCGAAGGGACACATGTTTTCATGAGCACCAAGAAGTTCAGCGCAACTCCGATGGGCGGAGCGAGCGAAGGCAACACGCAAAAGAGCCCCGCGGATCGAGCGAAGGAGCGCGGGCCGCAGCCAGTGACGCTCTCGCTTCCGAAGGGAGGCGGAGCGCTCAGACCCATTGGCGAGAAGAGCTCGGCGTCCGTGGTGACGGGGTCGGTGAGTGCAGAGATTCCGCTGCCGGTGACGGCCGCTCGCGGCGCGGG
>LNFM01006050.1_pt1 | contig 20237 bp, 24 predicted proteins | sample 596031 | NCBI WGS metagenome assembly LNFM01 (sample SAMN04254537, study PRJNA301005) | activated carbon metagenome | isolation source: dual media filters at the Ann Arbor, Michigan drinking water treatment plant | place: USA: Ann Arbor | reverse complement strand
GTCAGCCCGCGCACCTGGCCTTCGGCATTGCCCTTGAGGATGGTGCCTGCGCCCAGGAAACCAATACCGGCAATCACACCCTGCATCACGCGGCTGTTGTCCCCGGGCCCGATGCCGCCCTGCTGCGCCACCAGCACGAACAGGGCCGAGCCCATCGCCACCAGCATGTGCGTGCGGATGCCTGCTGCCTTGCCCGCATGGGCGCGCTCCCAGCCCAGGAGGCCACCCAGCAGCGCCGCCATGGTCAGCCGCACCACGATGCGCGTGGCCTGCGCCACATCGGGCACGTCAGAGAATTCGCGCACCACCGCGCGGGCGATGGAGGGCCAGAGGTCATCCATGCGGCGCCCCCGTGCTCGCTGAGGCAGCGCCAACGGCAGCATGGGCCGGGGCCTGTGGCACGGTGCGGCCCGCAGTGGCGTAACGCGCAGGCGTGGATGGGATCGGGGCGCAGGGCGGCATCGTGGTCCTTGGGCGGCGTGGCAGCGGGCGGCACGGGCCCGCTGTCGCGTCCCTACTGTCTGCGGACCACCCCCGCGCCGGTAGCGGCAGCGTACGGCCGCAGGTGTAGGACGCCGCGCCATTGCACAGCATCCACCGTACGGTGGGGCTGCCCCCGCGGGGTGGCGCAGGCCAAGGCCTGCGTCCTGTCAGCCAAACGACCGCGCAGCGGCCAGCGCGCCCAGCCGCTGCGTGATGGCAAAGAACTCGGCCACCGTGTCGTCAATGATCTGCTGCGCTGTCTTCACCGTATCGATCAGCCCCGCGCTTTGCCCGGCGAGGGCTGGCGCGGCTTCCATGTCGCCGCCAAAGTACACCTGCTGGATGCCCGCAAAGCTGTCGGCAGGCATCAGCCCGGCTTCGTGGATGGCGCGGGTGCGTTCGGACTTCAGCGCGCGGATGCAGGGGCTGGCCTTGGTGTTGAGCATCCAGGTGCCGGTGGTGGGCGCGTCGACGATGGCGTTCTTGTAGTTGTCGTGCACGGGGCTTTCGGCGCAGCTGACAAAGCGCGTGCCCATCTGCACCGCCTCGGCCCCCAGCGCAAAGGCGGCGGCCATGCCGCGCCCGTCGCAGATGCCGCCGGCTGCCACCAGCGGCACATCCACCCGGGCGCGAATGGCCTGCAGCAGCACCAGGGTGGAGACCTCCTCGGGGTTCTTGAAGCCGCCGCCTTCGCCGCCCTCGACCACCAGGCCGTCAATGCCTGCGTCCACGCATTTGAGTGCGGCGTCCAGCGTGGGCACGGCGTGGTACACGGTGATGCCCGCGTCTTTGAGCGGCGCAATGAACTTGGCCGGGCTGCCAGCCGAGGTGGTGACGAACTTCACGCCCGATGCGCACACAAAGCGCAGCATGGCGTCGTCCTTCAAAAAGCGGATCGGGAGGTTCACGCCAAACGGCAGACCCAGCGCGCTCATCTTCGTGATCTCGGCCTGGCAGTTGGCCGTTTCGCCCGACGATGTTTCGATGATGCCCAGGCCCCCCGCACGCGACACGGCCGACGCCAGCTGCGTGCGCGCAATCCAGCCCATGGGCGCCTGGATGATGGGGTAGCGTGCGCCCGTGTGGGCAAGGACGCGGTTCGTGGTGCTGGCGGTGGTGCTGGCGGCGCTGCCGGGTGCGGTCATGAGGTCTCCTGATGGGTGTTGGAGGCCATTATTTCGACGCATCCGTTGCGGCCATGTCGCACGGGTTACGGCTGGGGCACCGTCGCTTCCCACGGCAGGGTGGTCAGCAGTTGCTGCCAGTCGGCCGCGGGGCCCGGTGACATATCGCCAGGCGTTACGGCAGGCATCGCGGCAGACGGCCACTGCAGCCCGCTGTCGAACGTCATGGCCACGCCCGTCATCGGGTGGGGCAGCGTCAGTTGCCACGCATGCAGCCACAGCCGCTGCAGCCCCAGCCGCTCGGCCCACCAGCGGTTGAGCGGGCCCTTGCCATGCGTGGCGTCGCCCAGGATGGGGTGGGCGATGTGCTTGAGGTGCCGCCGTATCTGGTGGCGGCGCCCGGTGGTGGGGGTGGCCTCCACCAGCGATGCGCGCGTGGTGGCAAAACGGCTGTCGCTGGCCTCGGGCAGCGTGAGCTGCGCCAGCCGCCGAAAGCGCGAGTGGGCTTCCTGCACCGGGGCATCGTCGGGGGCGTCGTCGGGCTTGAGGGCGTGGTCCACCTCGATCGCTTCGGGTGCCCAGCCGCGCACCATGGCCAGGTAGCGCTTGTGCGTGGCGTGGTGTTCAAACGCCTGCGACAGGGCGCGCGCCGCATCGCTGTGCAGCGCCATCACCAGCACGCCGCAGGTGCCCTTGTCCAGCCGGTGTACCGGGAACACATGCTGGCCCAGCTGGTCGCGCAGGGTCTGCATCACAAAGCGGGTTTCGCCGGCATCCAGCCCCGTGCGGTGCACCAGCCAGCCGGCCGGCTTGTAGACGGCCACCAGGTGCTCGTCGCGCCAGAGGATGTGCAGGGGGTGGTGCATGGCAGGCGGGTGCGGCCGCCATGGCATCGCACCCCTTCTTCGGTAGGGCAGGGAAGGCGCGCATTGTGCAGCAGCCGGCGCTGCCTACACTGGCGCCATCTTCCAAATCATGCAAGGAACCCTGATGTCGGCCGGAGACTGGAAAGACATGTACGCCGCCGCCGTGGCCGGCGACCTGGCGCTGGTGCGCCACCACATCAGCGCGGGCGTCAACCCCAACTACCAGCACCCCGAGATCCTGTGCACACCGCTGGTGGCCAGTCTTATCCACGGGCATGACGAGATCGCCCGGCACCTGCTGGCACACGGGGCTGATCCGCAGCTGCGCTCCGACTTTGACGACATGACCCCGCTGGAGGCAGCGCGACGCTACGGGCGCGCCGAGTTCATCGCGCTGCTGCAGGCCCGGGGCGCAAAGGAAGCTCGCAAACCGTTCTGGTGGCGCTGGCTACCGGTGTAGCGGCGAAGCCCGCCCGCAGACGGTAGAGCCCGCGCTGCCTGCGCCAGCAGCCGCCGTGCAAGGGCCGCCCCGCCGCAGGGGCGGAGTCCCCCTCGGGTGGATGACGCCGAATGCGACTCAGGCAGGGGCTTGTTTCCTTCCCTCGAATGCCCGTTCCAAGGGCGAAGCCCGCCCCCAGACTGTAGAGCCCGCGCTGCCAAGGCCAGCGGCCGCCGTGCAAGGGCCGCCCCGCCGCACGGGCGGCGTCCCCCCCTGGGGGGATGGCGCCGAAGGCGACTCAGGGGGGGCTCATGCCCTTTGCCCGCAACTTCGCGGCGATGTACTCGCCATGCGTCACATGCAGCAGGCCCGCCACCTTGCTGATGGTGTGGTTCTCGTTGGCGTCCAGGTGGGCGTCGGCATAGGCCACCTGCCACATGGCTTCGACCAGGCTGATTTTTTCGGGCTGCGTGAAATGGTCGTTCAGACTGCCGGTAAAGCGCTGGTAGTCATAGGCCGTCTGTGATGTGCTGTGGGCCAGTTCCAGCAGGCGGTCCACCTCGTCGTCGGCCAGCGCAAAGCGGCTGCGCAGCGCGCCCACCATGGCGGCGCGTTCGGCCTCATCGGCCTTGCCATCAAAGCGCACCACCTCCACCAGCAGCACGGCCGCTGCCAGCTGCACGGCGTGTGCGCGCTGGGCCGCGTTCCCGGCGGGGGTGGGCTGGGTCAAGCTGTCGAACAGGTCCTTGAGGGTCTTGAGCATGGGGGGATGTGCGGGGCAGGCAATGCAGCGCAACGCTGTGGAGATACTAGGTGGACGGCACGCGGCCCGATAGGTTCCGCGGACGGCGCGGGTCTTTGGTCAGGCCCTGTGGGCCCGCCGCGCGACAATCGGGGGGCATGAAACAGACCATTCTCCCCCTGCAACTGCTGGTTGCCCCCGACAGGAACGACCCCGCGCCCCTCATCCTCTACCACGGCCGCGGCTGCCCCGACGGCTTTGGCGCCGCGCTGGCCGCCTGGCTTTTTTACGGTGACACCGCCCAGTACCTGGGCCTGGACCACGGCGATATCGCCACCATCGACGACCTGCCCGACGTGCGCGGCCGGGCGGTGTACATCCTGGACTTTTCGTTCGCCAACGAGATCATGGCCGCGCTGGACGAGCGCGCCGCCAAGCTGGTGATGCTGGACCACCACAAGAGCGCGGCCGAAAAGCTCACCGGCTTTGCCTGCCGCTGCGGCGTGGTGCACTTCGACATGAGCAAGTCGGGCGCGCGTCTGGCGTGGGAATTCTTCCAGCCCCACACACCCGTGCCGCCGCTCTTGCAATACGTGGAAGACCGCGACATCTGGAAGTGGGAGTTTGCCGAGAGCGCGGGCTTTCTGTCGGCGCTGGACATGGAGCCGCAAACCTTTGACCGCTGGCGCGACATTGCTGGCTTTACGCCGGCGCAGATGGAGCAGTTCATGGCGCGCGGCGCGGCCATGGACGAAAAATACCGCAAGCTCGCAGCCGACATTGCCGAAGGCGCGCAGCCGCTGGTGTTCAACGGCATCGCGGGGCTCATGGTCAACGCACCCGGCATGTTCCACAGCCTGGTGGGCGACATCCTGTCGGCCAAGACCGGCACCTTTGCGCTGATGTGGAGCGCCGGTGCCAAGGGCGTGAAGGTGGGCCTGCGCGCCCAGCGCAACTTCGACTGCATCGCCCTGGCTGAAAGCATGGGCGGCGGCGGGCATGCGCAGGCCTGCGGCTTCAAGATGAAGGTGGAGCGGCTGCCCGAGCTGCTCAGCGGCAGCTTCAACGCCTGAGGATCACCGCGGCACCGAGGGCGGCGCGGCCTCCTCGAAGCGGTCCACCCGCAGCAGCGGCCGGAAGGCCGCCATCCACCCGCCCACCACGGCCAGCGTGCACAGGCCGCCCGCCACCGCAGCGGGCACCGCGCCCAGCCACGCCGCGCTGGTGCCCGCGCGGAACTCCCCCAGCTCGTTCGAGGAACCGATGAACAGCATGTTCACCGCGTTCACGCGCCCGCGCATGTCATCCGGTGTGGAAAACTGCACCAGCGCGCCGCGGATGTACACGCTCACCATATCGGCCGCGCCCGCCACCAGCAGTGCCGCAAACGACAGCCAGAACGCGGTAGACAGCGCAAACACCAGGTTGGCCATGCCGAAGATGGCCACCGCGATGAACATGGTGCGGCCCACCTGGCGGTTGAAGGGCCGCATGCTCAGGTACAACCCCGCCCCCACCTCGCCCACCGCCATGGCGCTGCGCAGCGCGCCCAGGCCCGCCGGGCCCACATGCAGCACCTCTTGCGCATAGATGGGCAGCAGCGCCACCACGCCGCCCAGCAGCACGGCAAACAGGTCCAGCGAAATGGTGCCCAAGATGATGGGCCGCGAGCGGATGAACGCAATGCCTGCGCCAAACCGCTGCACCATGGTGCCCTCCGCAGGCGCCCGCGTGCCCGCATGGGCCACCACCACGCGCAGCAGCAGCAACGCACCCAGCACAAAGCAGGCGCAGCACACGGCGTAGGTCAGCTCGCCGCCGCCCAGGGCATACAGTAGCCCGCCCAGCAGCGGCCCGCCAATGCTGGCCACGCGCATCAGCATGCTGTTGGCGGCAATGGCCTGCGCCAGCTGTGCGCGCGGCACGATCTGCGGCAGCAGGCTCTGCATGGCCGGGCCCGAGAAAGCGCGTGCGCAGCCATACAGCACCAGCACGGCGTAGATACCCGCCACGCCGCTGCTGCCATGGCCTGTGAGCCACCACAGCAGCGCACTGCACACCGCGCCCACCGACCACGCCATGCCCAGGATGCGGCGCCGGTCAAAGCGGTCGATCAGGTCGCCCGCAGGCAGCAGCAGGCACAGCATGGGCAGAAACTGCGCTAGGCCCACATACGCCAGCGACAGCGGGTTGCGCGTGAGGTCGTACACCTGCCAGGCCACCACCACGGCCTGCACCTGGGTAGCCACCACCGCCACCACGCGGGCGACCAGAAACGCCAGGAACGCGGTGTGCCGGTAAACGCTGGCCGGGGGCTCCGTGCCGGCGGGGTCGGAAGCGGTATCAGCGCCGGGAGCAGAGTGCGGACGGTCGGACATGGGCGGGAGGGCAGCAGTGTGGCGCGAGGCGGAAGAATGCGGAGCAATCGGGGGGTCGGGTGGGCCCGACACAGTGCAGGCCGGGCATGCGGAGGCGTGCCAAAAGCAGGATGCCAGCCGCCCGTTGCAAGCAAGGGATGCTAACGGCCTGCGCCCCCGCGTGCCTATGCCGCCGCTCCGCCCTTGGGGCGTCAACGCCGCCGCAGCAATCAGGACCGTCCTCAGGTTCTGCTGCCAGCGGCCGATATATCAGCCAAGGCGGTGCACACCATGCTCTGCCGAGGTCGCATCTCGCACGTCTACTGCCGTGCCAGGGGTGCGTGGCGGCGGGCCATGGGCCCGGCATGGCATCGGGCCCGTGGAGCATGGCATGGCGTTGAGCATCAACACCAACGTGATGACGCTGGGCGCGCAGCGGGGGCTGGGCAGCGTGCAGTCGGCGCTGTCCACCACGGTGCAGCGGCTGTCTTCGGGGCTGCGCATCAACAGCGCGCGCGACGATGCCGCGGGCCTCGCCATTTCCGAGCGCTTCACCTCCCAGATTCGCGGGCTGAACCAGGCGGCGCGCAACGCCAATGACGGGCTCTCCCTCGTCCAGACAGCCGAGGGTGCCCTGCAGGGCGTGGCCGCCAGCCTGCAGCGCATCCGGGAGCTGGCGGTACAGGCCGCCAACGGCACCAACAGCGCGACTGACCGTCAGGCCATCCAGGCGGAGGTGTCGCAGCTGGCGCAGGAGATCGACCGCACCGGCCGCACCACCCAGTTCAATGGCATGAACGTGTTTGATGCCGGCGGCGCCAGCCGGGTCGGCGACGAGAGCCTGTTGGCCGTGTTTGACGGCATGACCAGCGTGGGCAGCTGGCTGGAGAGCAGCGAACAGCTCATCAGCACCTATTTCGGCCTCCGGGCCGACGGGGCGGGCCTGCAGATCCAGTACACCGGGTTTACCGATGGCGCGGGCGGTGTGGCCGCCTATGTGCAAAGCACCGGGTTTGACGGCCAGGGCCGCGGCCTGGGGCTGACCCTGCAGGTGGACATGGCCGACTTCGTGCCGCCCAATCTGCCGGACGGCGGCAATGCCCCGTACTACAACGACCGCATCGTCGGCCATGAAATGGTGCATGCCGTGATGGCACGGGCCACCAACTGGCAGGACCTCACCTCCAACAACCTGTGGTTTGTGGAGGGCACCGCCGAATTCATCCAGGGCGCCGATGAGCGCGTGAAGGGCGATGTTGCGGCGTCCGGGATGCCCGCCGTGGTTGCCGCCATCAACGGGCCCAGCAACACCAGCGCGTTCTATTCATCGAGCTACGCCGCGGTGCGCTATGTGCACGACCGCATCAAGGCTGCGGGCGGCTCGGGCGTGAAGGATGTGCTGTCGTACATGAGCGCCAACCCAGGCGCGACGCTGGACGCGGCGCTGGCGAATGCGTCCAGCGGAGCCTTTGCCAGCGCCGCTGATGCCAAGGCGCAGTACGCGACCGATGGCGCTGCCTTCATCAGCGGCTTTGACCTGACCAACGCCGATACCGGCGCCATCGGCGGCCTGGATGTGGATGGGGGTACGGCGCGTGATGCGCGGGCTGCGATACCCAATGCGGGCAGCCGCTCGAGCACCGATGTGCTGACGGGCTTTACTGAATCGTTCGAGACGATTGCCAAAAACGCGGGGGCCGTCGCCACGCGGGTGTTCCAGGTGGGCGCCAATGCCAACCAGACGCTGGAGACAGGCGTGGGCGCTCTCAGCCTCGGCGCGCTGGGGTTGCGCAACACCCTGGACGTGACCGTGTCGCCCGCACAGGCCATCGTGGCGGTGGACCGGGCGCTGGAGTACATCGGCGGCCAGCGCGCCCAGCTGGGCGCCCAGGCCTCGCGGCTGGAGACGACGGTGGCCAACCTGCAAATCAGCAGCGAGAACCTGTCTGCCAGCCGTGCGCGCATCGTCGACGCCGACTACGCGTCCGAGACCGCTGCGCTGGCCCGCCAGCAAATCCTGCAGCAGGCCGCCAACGCCATGGTGGTGCAGGCCAACCAGATGCCGCAAGGGGTGCTGGCGCTGCTGCGGGGCTGAAGGCTTTGGCCCTGCCACCTTGTTTGCCGGGCGCGCTTGCCTACCGCAGATGCCTGTGCCGGTAGGTCCACGGCGCCTGCGGCCGCGGCTGTGACCACAGCCCTGTGCGCTGCGCCCGGGCTCGGTCCTGCAACGCAGTGAGGCCGGGGCGGTCTGCCGCATAGGGCACATACACCCAGGCCATGCCCGCGCCCACCTGGGCGGCGGCCACGTCGGTGCCGCCGCACCGCACATGGGCCACGGTGCGGCCGAACTTGTCTTTCTCCACCGGTTGCAGTGTGGCCTGCTGGCGAAAGCACAGCTTTGCCAGGTGCTGGCGCGACTTCTGTCCGAAAGCCTGTCGTGATTCGGGCGCGTCGATGGCGGCTACGCGCAGCCGCACCTGCTGGTAGCTGGCGGGGCTGCCACAACGGGCGGTGAGGGTATCGCCGTCATGGATGGCGACGACGAGGCAGAGCAAAGAGGCCAGTGGCAAAGGCAATCAGACGGTGAAGAAATGGGATGGGAAGGAGCGCCCACGGGCAAGCCATGGTGCGCAAATGCAAGCACTTGAAATCAAACGTTTCTGCCACGCCGCCTGTAGCCTTGCGTGGTGGCTGCAAGGGCTGGGTTCAACGGTCGCAAGCCACCCAGTTTAGCCTTCGCGCAGGCCTGCCAGGGCATCCCCTGCGCGCGCAAATGTCACTGGCTGGCGCGTGCGCCATACCGTGCACACACCCGTGCACGCACAGCCGCCCCGCAGGGGCATCGGGCGCATCACACGGGCATTTTCGCTGCCTAGAATGGCAGGGTCGGGAACCGTTGCAGCGCGCCGCAATCCGAACGGGATGCCTTGCTGCAAAGCGCACCCGTGCTACCACTTTTTCCATGGGCTGCTCCCATCTGCCGCCCATCAAAGGACCCGATGACCCGTCGCCACAGCCTTTTGCAATCAGCATCGCCCCCCTGCGCGGCCCCCCAGCCGGTGGCCGCCCCGGGATTGTGGTCCCGGGCAAGGCGGACCGGGCTGGTCGCCTTCACGGGCGCTGCCCTGGTGATGCTCTCGGGCTGCGTGGCCACCAGCGGGCCGCGCACCTTCGAAGTGCAGGAAAACTTCAACTCCGCCACCACGTTCTCGCGCCTGTTTGACGCCACCCCCGCCCAGACCTGCGAGGCGTCACGCCGTGCCTTGCTCAGCCAGGGCTACATCATTGCGGCGCAGACTACGGATCTGGTGGAGGGCAAGAAGAGCTTTCAGCCCGACGCCGAATCGCACCTGCAGATGACCGTGCGCGTGGTCTGCGTGCCCGAGGCCAACGAGGGCAAGGTGAGCCTGGGCTTTGTGACTGCGCTGCAGGACACCTACGCCCTGCGCAAGACCAACAACTCGGCCAGCGTGGGCGTGGGCGCCATTGGTTCGGTGTCGCTGCCGTTTTCGGCCAGCAGCGATTCGCTGGTCAAGGTGGGTAGCGCCACCGTGACCAGGGACACGTTCTACGAGAACTTTTTTGATCTCGTCAAACGCTACCTGGTGATCGACCAGGAGCAGGCCGGCCAGGGCCAGTGACGCGGTGGGCCCACGCGCGGCTGGCTGCTCAGGCCAGGGGCAGCCGCTGCACGTCGTAGCGCAGTTCAGCAAACACGCCACCCAGCGGGGTAACCGACTTCAGGCGCAGGGGTGGCTGCGTGATGCGGCGGGGCAGCAGTGGTGTACCTGCACCCAGCGTGACCGGGGCGATCTGCACGATGAGTTCGTCGAGCAGACCCGCGTCATGGAACTGCCCTGCCAGGTCCCCCCCGCCCACGATCCACACATTGCGTCCCGCTGCGGCCTCTAGCATGGCCGTGTGCACCGGCCGCACATCACCGCGTACCAAACGCACATCGGCGCCTGGAATGCGGCGCAGGCTGCGGCTGCTGAATACCCACGCGGGCACGGCATAGGGCCAGGGCTGACCGGCGTCGATGGCGTGTTTCAGCATCCATTCATAGGTGTGCGAGCCCATGGCCAGCGCCCCCACATCGCGGATGAAGGCAGGGAAGCTGGAGCCTTCGATGTCTCCGAACTGCAGCAGCCAGCCGAGGTCGTGGTCGGGTGTGGCGATGAAGCCATCGAGGCTGGATGCGCCGTAGAACTGGGTGGGCATGGGTGGGTGCGCCTTTTGTGGTGAACGGGAATGGCGCACTGTATGCAACACCTGCTGACAGCATGGTGGCAGCAGTGGCAACGAGGGGGGCGGGGCCCCGGTGGCTTACCCGTCCCAGGTGCCCGGCGCCAGCCCGTCCAGCGTGTACGGCCCGATGGCTGCGCGGATGAGCCGCAGTGTGGGGCAGCCCACCGCCGCCGTCATGCGCCGCACCTGGCGGTTGCGCCCTTCACGAATCACCAGTTCGATCCAGGCGGTGGGGATGGCCTTGCGCTCGCGGATGGGCGGGTTGCGCGGCCACACATCGGGCGCTGGGTCCAGCAGGCGTGCCCGGGCGGGCAGGGTGGGGCCGTCGTTCAGCACCACGCTGCGGCGCAGCGTGGCCAGCGCGGCTTCATCCGGAATGCCTTCCACCTGCACCCAGTAGGTTTTCTCCATCTTGAAGCGCGGGTCGGCAATGCGCGCCTGCTCCTTGCCGTCGCTGGTCAGCAGCAGCAGGCCTTCGCTGTCCGCGTCCAGCCGGCCGGCCACGTACACGCCGGGCAGGTCGATGTAGTCCTTGAGGCCCTGCCATTTGCCTTCGGGCGTGAACTGGCTGAGCACGCCATAGGGTTTGTTGAAGCGGATCAGGCGGGGGGTCATGGGATCAGAGGTCAGGCCGGGATGGGAGCGCGCCCGCAGTGCATGTGCCGGGCAGCATCAAATGTAGAGCGACGCGGGCGTTCAAACGCGGCACCCTGGCACGGGGCCGCCCTCAGGCAGGCACAAACAGCGCCGGGTCGACCATGGTGCGGTTGAGCATCACGCCCCAGTGCAGGTGCGGGCCAGTCACGCGGCCGGTGGCGCCCACCTTGCAGAACGCGTCGCCGGTTTGCAGCACATCGCCCACCTGCACGTCCATGCGGCTCAGGTGGCAGTACATGCTCAGCAGGCCCTGACCATGGTCGAGCCATACCGTGCCGCCGTTGAAGAAGTAGTCGCCCACATCGATCACGCGCGCGGGTAGCGGGGCCACCACGGGTGTGCCGGTGGCGGCTGCAATGTCCATGCCGCTGTGCGGATTGCGCGGCTGCCCGTTGAACACACGGCGCAGCCCGAACGAGCTGGAGCGCCGCCCTGGCACCGGCACGCGCATCTGCAGCGATGGCAGCGCCACGCCCGCAGGCTGCTCGCTGAGGGTGGCCATCACCACGGCCTGGTGGTCGCGCTCGCGCTCGTAGCGCGCCTGGTCTTCGGGCGAGAGGTCCACCGTGCGCGGCGACACCTTGAGCTGCTGCTCGGCATAGCGCTTGGGTGCAATGCTGAAGGGCACCGTGCGCGCCGCTCCACCCGCTCCACCCGCTCCACCCGCTGCAGCGGGCTGCACGGTGACCTGCGCATCGCCCGGCACCGCCGCCAGCGCAATGCCCACCACGGCTGTCCACTCGATCGCGTCGCCCGTCACCAGCACCGGCACATCGGCATCGCCCTGGCGCACCTGCACCACAGGCCGCATGGCTGCCGGGCCGAGCGACAGCCGGGCCACACCGCCCGGCACCTGCAGCGCCTGCGGCCACACCCCGGGGGCGGCAGACGGCGCTGCCGCCGCAGCCCTGGCTGCCCAGGTTGTGCCGGGCAGCGCAAGCCACGCACCCGCTGCCGCAAGCGCCGCGCGCCGCGACACGGCGGCCGGGCCACGCGCGCGCGCGGCGTTGGCGCGCGGTGCGAAGGAAGAAGCTGGTGGCGGTGCAAAGGGCAGGGTGGGCATCGTGCAGTGACTGGCAAGGGCTTGCGAAAGGGAGTGCGCGCCCGCTGCATGGTGGCCGCGGCGCTGGGGCCACGAATGTACCTTGCGACTCGCGCACGCAAAGCCCCCCAGCGGCCACCGCGTGTGTCGGCCGTGCGCTGCACTCTGCAAGCCCGCAGCGCATTGCGGCGCGCCGCCCGGGCGACTGCGCCTGCCCTCCACAGTGGCGGCGTTTGCCTACATGGCGCCCCCATGCGGCCCACCACAATCGCGCCATGCCAAAACTCGGCCGCTCGCGCTGGTTCATCGTTGCCTTGTCCGTTGTAGCCACCGTGGTGCTGGGGCTGGTGGCTCTCAACTTCACGGCGGGCGAAAAGAAGGTGCAACAGCAGTTGCCGCGGCTGTACGCCACATCAGACCCCCAGTTCCAGCGCGCGCTGGGCAGCCTGCTCGGCCCACCGCTGGTGGATGGCAACGCGGTGACCGAGCTGCTCAACGGCGACCAGATCTTTCCGCCCATGCTGGCGGCCATCAAGGCGGCGCAAAAGACCATCACGTTTGAGACGTACATCTACTGGTCGGGCGACATCGGCAAGGCCTTTTCCGATGCGCTGAGCGAGCGCGCCCGGGCCGGCGTGAAGGTGCATGTGCTGCTGGACTGGGTGGGCACGGCCAAGATGGAAGACAGCTACCTCAACGAGATGCGCGCATCGGGCGTGCAGATTGAAAAGTTTCACAAACCCCACTGGTACAACCTGGCGCGGCTCAACAACCGCACGCACCGCAAGCTGCTGGTGGTGGACGGGCAGGTGGGCTTTACCGGCGGCGTGGGCATTGCGCCTGAGTGGACGGGCAACGCCCAGGACCCCGACCACTGGCGCGACTCGCACTACCTGGTGCGCGGCCCGGTGGTGGCGCAGATGCAGGCCACATTTCTGGACAACTGGCTCAAGGTGACTGGCAGGGTGCTGCATGGCGACCTGTACTTTCCGCCGCTGGCGCAGACCCCGCCGGTGGGCACGCAGAAAGCGCAGATGTTCTCCAGCTCGCCATCAAGCGGTAGCGAGAGCATGCAGCTGATGTACCACCTGGCCATCACCGCGGCCGACCGCAGCATCGACCTGTCGGCCGCGTACTTTGTGCCCGACGACCTCACTCTGAAACTGCTGATGGACGCACTGGGCCGCGGCGTGCGCCTGCGCATCATCACGCCCGGCGAACACACCGACACCGAAACCGTCAAGGCCGCATCGCGCGGCACCTGGGGCCAGCTGCTGCAGGCGGGCGCAGAGATTTATGAATACCGCCACACCATGTACCACTGCAAGGTGCTGATCGTGGACAACCTGCTGGTCTCGGTGGGTTCCACCAACTTCGACAACCGCTCGTTCCGGCTGAACGACGAGGCCAACCTCAACGTGTACGACGCCGCGTTTGCCAAGCGGCAGACCCAAGTGTTCGAGGCCGACATGAAGCGGTCGGAACGCGTGACGTACGAGGCCTGGCTGGACCGCCCATGGACAGAAAAGCTGGCCGAACGGCTGTCAGGGCTGCTGCGCTCGCAACTTTGAGCCAAAACGGCCTCAAGTCCAGCAGGAATAATGCCCTGATGCTATATATTTAATAGCAAATGCCATGCGGGCATCTCAGGGCACTCGGGCTGGACCACAGCGCCGGTCAGCGCGCGGCATGGGCAAGGGCGATGCACTGCGGCGTTACAGGCCCCTGCGCCACTCGGCCAGCGCGCGGAAAAAGCCGTGGAGCCGCTTACTCGGCCTCTGGCTGCAGCTCGTACGTGACTTCCTCGCTTTCGACCATCTCCATGATCTCGTCGAGAGCCGCTTCGTCGTCGGTGCTGCTCCACATGTCTTCGGGGTCGGTGGCAAACAGGGGCTCCACGGCCATGTCCAGGAACTTGCCTTCGCCCATGCGGATCACCGGCGTGCCTTCAGAGGTTTCCTGCACTTCCCAGTCGTCGGGGACGGTCATTTGCAGCTGGATGGTGATGGTGAGTTGCTTCATGGGTGATTCCTTGGTGCGTTTCAATCAAGACGCGCAGGGTAACCCAGTGGCGTGACGGTGATGCGCGGGGCATGCGCGATGCCCGGGTGCCATTGCGCCAAAGCTGGGCCTGCGAGTCCCGCCTCGGGCAAATGCACTGCGGTGGGGGCATGTACGCCACCGGCGCGCGTCAGCCCGGAATGTCTGGCTCCACCAGCATCGCCAGCAGTTGCAGCGACTCCTGCCAACCCAGATAGCATGCATCGGTGGGGATCACGGCTGGAATGCCGGTCTGCACCACCGTGAGTTCCGTCCCCACGGACACGGCCTTGAGTGTGACGGTGTTGCGCATCTCGCCAGGCAAATTCGGGTCGTCAAACCGGTCGGTGTTGACGATGCGCTCGCCGGGCACCAGCTCTACATACGTGCCGCCAAACACGTGGGTGCCGCCCGTGCCCAGGTTGGTGAATTGCATGCGGTAGCTGCCGCCCACGCGTGCATCCATGCTGATCACCCGGCCGGTAAAACCGTGCGGCGGCAGCCACTTGGCCATGGCGTCGGGGTCGAGAAAGGCGCGGTACACGCGCTCGGGCGGGGCGCGCAGCACCCGGTGCAGGGTGACGGTGCCGGGGGTGGATGCGGTGCTGGTCATGCGGTTGCCTTCCTTGGTGGACACGCGCGGCTGGAGTGGCAGGTGGTGCCGATGTAATCACGGCCGGCTTGCGTGGCGCAGCCCTGCCGTGTGCCGGGTTGCCACGATAGGCGGCGCCCCGGGCTTTGCGCAACGCAATGTTGTTACGGAGCGTACCGCGCGGGAGGACCAGCCCGCGTGTGCGTGTAGCCCGCCAGCGTTTCAGGCCGCCAGCGTGTCAGGCCGCCACAGCCCGCACCGCAAAGCTCTCGCTGCCCTGCGCCCAGGCCAGCAGCCGGTCGATGTTGGGGTGCTTGCCCGGGTGGGCCCGCGTATCGGCCACATGCTCGGCATACCACTCCAGCCCCAGGGTGGCGGCCTGTGGCGTGATGCGACCGGCGTACAGCGCGGCCAGTGCGGCATACACCACCATCGAGCCCGTCTGGCCGGGCTTGTTCTCGATGGTGGCCAGCACCTGGCCATCGGCGGCCAGCAGGTGCAGGGCGGCGAGGTGGCTGGCGGATGGGAGCTGCTTGAGTCGGTCTGAAAACTGCATCGGAAACGATTTTTGAATGAAAACAGGCTGTAGCCCTTGATTTATTTGCACCCAATGCTACTGAAATAATAGCGTTTGGCTTTGCGCGCACGCCAGGGCGTGCGCCATGCCCTCAAGCCTGCCACACCCCGAACCCGGCCGAGCGCAGGTCGATGCCGATCTCGATCTCGCGATCTACCGCGTCTTCGTAGCGCATGGGGTTGAAGCCCTCGTACAGGTCGGGCAGCAGCCGCAGGCCGTACTGCGTGACGTACCGGTTGGCCTGGATGCCCGCCTTGTGCTTGTCAAAGCGCACATCCGGGTCCAGCCCGGTCATGCCCACATACACGCACGGCTTGCCGTCGATGTAGCCCGGGTTGCACTTGCGAAAGCGCGGCTCCAGCAGCACGTCTTTCGACAGCTCGACGACATAGACGTGGTGGTGCGGGCGGCGGGCCATGCGGTGGGGTGGGGTGCCGTGGGGCTCAGTGCCCCTCGTGCGGCTTCTCGCGCGTCAGACGCTCGGCAAAGGATATGCCGATGGCCGACAGCACGAACGTGAAGTGGATGATGGCGATGTACGTCACCACCGTCACGCTCTCCATCGACAAATCACCGCTCAGGTACGTCTTGAGCGCGTGCACGCCCGAGATCGAAATGATGGCAAACGCCAGCTTGAGCTTGAGGTTGTACGTGTTCACATGGTCCAGCCAGTCGGGCTTTTTCATGTCGCTCTTGTCAAAGTGCCCGGTGGTCACAAACAGCGACACCCCCGCCAGCGCCACCACCCACACCAGCTGGGCCACCATGGTCATGTCCACCAGCTCCAGCACCTTGATGATCAGCTCGATCTTCTCCAGGTCGCCCAGCAGCAGCGTCTGCATGAGCTTGAAGGTTTCCATCAGGAACTTGCCCAGGATGCCAAAGATGATGGCCACCAGCCCCACGTAGAAAAACAGCATGGTGAACCGCATGCGGTACAGCAGCGAGCCCATGCCCGAAAGAATCTTTTCCATGAAATCCCTTGTTGTGTTTGAAAGCTGCACCCTGCGCAGCCGGGCCGGATCATAGGCGGGCCGGGCAAAGGCCCGGTCGGGCAGGGCAATGCGGCGGTGAGGGGGCTGGCGCCCGCGCGCCCTTGCACGGCTACCGCTGCACCGGGTGCCTGGCCCCATGCCGCGCTGATGTGCCGTGCGCCCGGGCCGATGCCAGCCCCCCGCCAGGTCCTGCACAATCCGTGCCTTGGCACCCCAGCCTTACGCCCTTTCTGCGGCACTTTCTGATCCAGCCCCTGCACACCATGACCTTTACGGCCCCCGCCCCCGTCACTGCGCCCGCATCGGCCTTTCCCCCCGCTTCGTACCCCATCGGCACGCCCGGCCAGCCCTGGGGCCCGGCCGAGCTGGCCCAGTGGCGCGCCCGCCAGGTGCGCCAGCGCAGCTACGCGCACGACGTGCTGGCCGTGGTCGATGCGCTGCGTGATCGGTTTGACGTGCGCAGCTACGGCGAAGTGGCCTACGGCGAAGACCGCTATGCCCTGCAATGCATCCGCCCGCGCCAGTGGGCCGCAGGCCGCCCCACCATCCTCATTACCGGCGGCGTGCACGGCTACGAAACCAGCGGGGTGCTGGGCGCGCTGCGCTTTGTGCAAGCGCATGGCGACCGCTATGCAGACCGCGTGAACTGGCTGGTGGCCCCCTGCGTCAGCCCCTGGGGCTGGGAGCGCATCCAGCGCTGGAACCACGACGCCATCGACCCCAACCGCAGCTTCCGCCCCGGCACCACCGTGCAAGAGGCCGCCGCGCTGCTGGCGCTGATCGCACCCCTGCAAGGCCAGTTTGCTGCCCACATCGACCTGCACGAAACCACCGACACCGACGAATCCGAATACCGCCCCGCCGTGGCCGCGCGCGACGGCAAGGCGTTTGAGCCCGGCAGCATTCCGGACGGCTTCTATCTGGTGGACGACACCGACAACCCCCAGCCCGCCTTCCAGCACGCCGTGCTGCAGGCCGTGGCCCAGGTCACCCACATTGCCCCGCCCGACGCCAACAACGAAATCATCGGATCGCCCATGACCGAGCCTGGCGTCATCCGCTACCAGCTGGCCGCCTGGGGCCTGTGCGCCAGCGCTACCGGCGCGCGCTACACGACCACGACAGAGGTGTACCCCGACAGCCCCCGCGCCACACCCGAGCAGTGCATTGCCGCGCAGGTGGCGGCGGTGTGTGCGGCGGTGGAGTTTGTGTGCGGGGCCACTACGCCAGGGTGATCGCCAGAGTGATCGCTGGGGGTATCGCGGCGATGACGGATTGCCGATGGCGGTGGGACGTGGGCGTGGCGGCATTTGCAAAGCCGGGCTGGCCACGGTAGCCGCGCCGCGGTGTCAGGCGCCCGGCACCACGCGCCGCAGCGCCCGTACTTTCTGCCACACCACCGCCTTGGGCATCTGCATGGCCATGGCTTGCATGCAGCGCTCCAGCCAGCCGGTGCGGTGTTGCAGCCGGTCAATCGCCTTGCCCAGGTCGCGCGCCACCGATGGGCCGTAGGCTTCGGTTGCCTTGGCCAGCGCGGCGCGCAGTGCGGGCAGCGGCAGGCCCATCATGGCCAGGTCAATCACATCGCGGCTGAACACGCCGTCGTCGGCCTGCCGGTCTGAATTGGCCAGCAGCTTCGATGCCGCCAGGTCCAGCCGGGTCAGCGTGCTCACTCCGCACACGGTGTCGCCCGCCACGGGGGGCTCCAGCGCAATGCGCGCCTCGCGCACGATTTCCAGCTTGATCGCCTGCCCATCCATCTGCACCTGCGTGCGAATGCCGTACTGGTCGGCCCGGATCTCGCGCAGCACCACCAGCGGCGGGGCATGCGTGTGGGTAATGGGGCCCAAGCCCTCAGGGCCGGTAAGCAACTGGCGCAGCTCGCGGTAGCCCGCCGCATCCGACACCAGAAAATCAATGTCGACGGACTCGCGGTACTCGCCATAACGCAGGGCAATGCAGGTGCCGCCGCCAAACAGGCACCCGTGCTGCTGCAGCACGGCGCCGTTCAGCGCAGCCAGAACATGCGCAATGCGCTGGTGGTGCGGGCGCTCAAACTGCATCGCCGGTTCCGCCATGGGTAGCCCCGCCGGGCGCCAGTGCCAGTCGCAAGGCTGCCAGCAGTGCCTGCTCGTTGGCAGGCATGGCCTGCAGGTCCAGATGCCGCGCATTGCGTTCGTAAATGCCCAAGGCCTCGGCGGGCGTCAGCGTGTCGGTGCCGTGCACCTGCCACGCCAGCGCACGCAACTGCGGGTAGTCAGCCAGCGGTACCCGCGCCGGAATCCACCCCGTACGGTCGGCCGCTGCCGTGGCCGTGGCCTGTGCCGCCGCACCAGCCAGCCCCGACTTCAGCTCCATGCCCAGCGCCGCCATGGCGTTGCACCATGCGCCCATGGTCACCGACGGCTCGCCTTTTTCAATGCGGTGCAGCGTCACCCGCGACAGCCCCGCCGCCTCGGCTGTCTCCGTGGCACTCAGCCGCAGGGTCTTGCGCCGGGTGCGGATCTGCGCGCCCAGCGCTTGCAACTGGGCTGTGCATTGTTCGGTAGTCGTTGGGGCTGGCGCTGGCATAGTGTTTCTCATTATTTGCAAAATAGGGTTTTTGTCAAATATGAGAAACAGTTTTATATGTTGCGCGCGCTCTGATTCGTATCGGGCTGCGGCATCCATTTCGGCCTTGGATTGGAGCTTTCCGACAAAAAAGGCTGGCGAGTGTCGTCGTCAGCCCGCCTGCAGGTCGCCGCCCAGCGCCCCCAGCAACCGCGCACTCACCTCGGCCGCATCCAGCGCGGCAAACGCCATGTTGTGCTGATCCGTCAGCGGCCCGTGGCCCGGCTCCATGCGGCCGGCAGCGTCGTAGCCCATGGCCTTGAACTTCCACACCCCGCCCACCTGCTTGAGCGAGCCCACATGCGCGCCATTGGCGGTGTGCACCGACATCACTCCGGCGTTGATGGGCAGCAGCTGCAAGGGGCCAGCCAGCGGGCCGGGTGCTACGTGGGCGAAGGTGGGAGTGAACGGGGGCGTCATGAATGGGTTGTGTTGGTGCTGGAGTTGTTTGGGACCAATTGGCCTACAGCGCTTGATGGAAAAGCGCAAGCAGCGATCAATATCGAAGTGGCAACGGTAGCGGTGAAGCCTTACGCTCAACCAAGCCGATTCTTCCAATACCCAGGCTTGCGGTGCTGGTGCGCTATGGCGAGCACCAGAATGCCTGGGGCGTCCTCGGTGTAAATCACGCTGTAGGGGAATCGGCGCAACCGGCAGCGCCGAATCTCCGGGGTCAGCGGGTGCCAGGCCTGAGGAAACTGCTCAACAAGCCGGAACGTTTTGAGAATCTCTACCAGGAACGCATCGCCCAACCCGGGTGCCTGTTCTGCATACCAGGAAATCGCCTCGTCCAGCTCCGTTTGCGCTGGCGCCAGCAAACGGATGCTCATGTGCGCCGTGCAGCTGTCCGGTACTTTGCGATCACGTCGGACAAGGCCACCGCTTCGATCTCGCCGCGCCGGTACGCGGCAAGCCGGTCACTGGCCTCGTGGCCCCAAAGCGTGTCGAGTGCCGCGTCGGGCTGGTCCAGGCTGTCAAGGATGCGCTCGACCACTTCCATGCGCTCTGCGGGAGGCAACTGGGCAGCTTGGGCGCTGAGGGCTTCGGCGGTGATGGTCATGACGGCTCCGGCGGCATCAGGTCAAGGCGCCACTATAGCGAGCGGGAGAGGATTTGCGCTGGCGTATGGCATGTGGCTTTGAGCGATACACGGTGCCCTGTTGCACGCGCGACCACTTGGGAAGCGGCGTTGCGGAAAACGTCAGAACGACGACCCAGGCTCGCTCAAAAACGCCAGCTCCTCGGGCGTGGATGCACGGCCCAGCACCGCGTTGCGATGCGGGTAGCGCCCAAAGCGGTCGATGATGGCCTTGTGGCGGCGCTCAAAGTCGAGGTTGTTTTCCATGCCCGGCTGCGCAAACAGCGTGAGCGCCTGCTCGTGGATCACCGCCGATTCGCTGTGCATGTACGGCATGTAGGCAAACACGCGCTGCGCCGTGGGCAGGCTGCGGTCCTGCCCGCTGGC
>LNFM01006049.1_pt1 | contig 20240 bp, 14 predicted proteins | sample 596031 | NCBI WGS metagenome assembly LNFM01 (sample SAMN04254537, study PRJNA301005) | activated carbon metagenome | isolation source: dual media filters at the Ann Arbor, Michigan drinking water treatment plant | place: USA: Ann Arbor | reverse complement strand
CGCCCTTCATCGACATCATGATGTTCAGGCCGGCCTTGCGCACGTCCCACAGTTCCTTCTGCAGCTTCGGGTCGGTGATCTCGACCACGCCGCCGGGCAGCCCGAGCTGGTCGGCCATCAGTTCGGACAGCTGCTTCAGCCGCCTCAGGTTCTCGGCCTGGTTCTCGGGCGAACCGTCGCCGGCGAATTCGACCAGCAGGATCGCATCGGGGTCGCCCTTCACGCAGCGGTCGACGATCGGCAGGAAGGCCGGGTTGGAACGGGCGAGCCCGATCATCGTGCGGTCGACCGCCTCTACCGCGACCGGGCCGAGCTTCACGATGTACTGCGCGGCGTCCATCGCCTGGCGGAAGGTCGGGAAATGGCAGACGCCCAGCGCCTTGTGCACCGGCAGCGGCGACAGCTTGAGCTTGATCCTGCGCGAGTAGGCGAGCGTCCCCTCGGACCCGACCAGCAGGTGCGCCATGTTGAAGCCGGGCTGCACCAGCCGGTTCAGGTTGTAGCCGGCGACGTTCCGGATCACGTCCGGATAGCGGAACTCGATCTCTTCCAGTTCGCGCTTCACGATCGACTGCACCCGGTCGACGAGGTCGCGGTACACCGGATGGGACGGCGCGGATTCGTCGAACATGAACGCGTCGCCGGCCGCGGTGATCGCCTCGACCGCGAGCACGTTGTCGACCATGTTTCCGTAGTGGATCGAGCGCGAGCCACAGCTGTTGTTGCCGGCCATGCCGCCGATGGTCGCCTGCGCGCTGGTGGATACATCCACCGGATACCAGAGCCCGTGCGGCTTCAGCCAGGCGTTCAGGTGGTCGAGCACGATGCCGGGCTGCACCCAGACCGTGCGCGCGTCCTTGTCGAACTCGAGCACCTGGTTGACATGGCGCGACAGGTCGATCACCAGCGCGGCGCCGACGGTCTGCCCGCACTGCGAGGTGCCGCCACCGCGCGGCATCACCGGGATGCCCTGGTCGAGGGCGATGCGGAACGCGGTCTCGGCGTCCCGTTCGTTCTTCGGGATCACCACGCCGACCGGGTCGACCTGGTAGATGGACGCATCGGTCGAGTAGCGTCCGCGCGAGAAGCGGTCGAACAGCACGTCGCCTTCGATCTCGCGCCGGAGCAGGTCGGCGAGCGCGCCGTCACCTCGGCGGGGATGGAAGTGGACGGTGAATTCCTGGGGCTTTGCGGGGGCGTTCATGTTCGCGTGTCGTTATCGTGTTCAGGCAGGTTGCGCGGGCGGTACGTCCGCCGGGGCTTCGCTGGCGATCATCGCGTCGAGCAGGGTCTGCGCTTCCTGGGCGCCGGACACCGCATAACGGTGGTTGAAGATGAAGAACGGCACGCCCTCGACGCCGATGCGCCGCGCCTCGAGGTCGGCCGCGTCGACCGCGCGCAGGGCGTCCGGGTCGGCGAGATGCTCGCGTGCCCGCTTCGGATCGAGGCCGGCGCGTTGGGCGACTTCGACCAGCGTATCGATATCGGTGAGGTCTCGGCCGTCGATGAAGTAGGCGCGCATCATCGCTTCCTTCACCGCAGGCTGCACGCCATGCTCCGCGGCCAGCGTGATCAACGCATGCGCCGGCTTCGTGTTCGGCTGGCGCACGATGCGATCGAACTCGAAGTCGATGCCCACGCCCTGGCCGACGCCGGATACACGGGCGTAGACCTCCGCGCTGGAGCGGCCGCCCCATTTGCGCGCGACATAGTCGGCACGCAGCATCCCCTCGGGGGGAAGGTCGGGGTTGAGCTGGAACGGGTGGAAGCTCACCTTGGGCGCCGGCGCGTCGGGCTTCGCCTTCGCGTACAGATCGAGGGCCGCTTCGAGCCGGCGCTTGCCGATATAGCACCACGGACAGACGACGTCCGATACCACTTCGATCGTCAGTGCTTCCATCGCATCGGTCTCCGTATCCATTCAGCGAGCCTCCGGTTTGGCCTGCTGGGCGTCCAGCGCATCGAGCACCATCACCAGCTTGTGCGCGAGGTGGTCGCGCAGGATCGACCCCAGGCGTGCGCCGTCCCGAGCACCAAGGGCCTCGAGCATCGCTTCGTGTTCGCGCACCGCCTGCTGCCAGCGCTCGCCGGACAGGTTGGCCATGTAGCGCACCCGCTGCACCTTCGCGTTGAGCGCGCGCCAGGACTGCGCCAGGGTCGCATTGCCGGTGAACTCGACCAGCCGGGCATGGATGTCCTGGTTGCAGCGGAAGTACGCGGCGAGGTCGCCGCGCACCTGGTGCAGCACCATCTGGTAATGCAGCGCGCGGACCTCGGCCACCTGCGCATCGGTCGCCTGCGCGCAGACCAGTTCACCGGCGAGCGCCTCCAGCGCACCGAGCACCAGGAACACTTCCCGAACCCGGGGCGCGTCGATCAACGCGACGAACGCGCCGCGATTGGGCTGCAGTTCCACCAGCCCTTCCGACGCGAGGAACTTGATCGCCTCGCGCAGGGGCGTGCGCGAAATGCCCAGTCGCTCGGCCAGCACCCGCTCGTTCAGCTTCATGCCGGGCGCAAGTTCGCCCTGGATGATCATGTCGCGCAGCCGATCGATGCCGGCCACATGCAGCAGGCGACGCTCGACGGGCAGAGGGGCGGTATCCATGCCCCAGAACCTAGCTCGATTGCATGCAAAATGCAATCAACGGATAAATGGGGTCAGACCCCATTTATCCAGCTCGCCTGCGGGGATCACGCGCTGACCGCAGCCGAAGGCGAGGCCTGGCAGGTTGCGCGCAATCGGGGTCTGACCCCAATTGGAACCCTATTGGTTGACTTTGCATACAATCATGCCTAATGTCTGGATCCCCTCTCGCAGTACGTTCCAGGAGACCCTGATGCCCACCCCCGCCGGCCGCCATTTCCTGCAGATCCCGGGTCCTTCGAACGTGCCGGACCGGGTCCTGCGTGCGATCGACCGGCCGACGATCGACCATCGGGGGCCTGAGTTCCAGCAGCTGGGGCTGGAGGTGCTGGCCGGGCTCAAGACCATCTTCCGTACCGAGCATCCGGTGATCATGTTCCCGGCCTCGGGCACGGGCGCATGGGAGGCGGCGCTGGTGAACACGCTGTCGGCCGGGGACAAGGTGCTGATGTACGAAACCGGCCAGTTCGCGTCGCTCTGGAAGGGCATGGCCGAACGGCTCGGGCTGGTCCCCGAGTTCCTGGCGGTGGGCGACGATTCCTGGCGGCGCGGTGCCGACCCCGCGGCGATCGAGGCGCGCCTCGCGTCGGACCGGAAGCACGAGATCAAGGCGGTCTGCGTCGTGCACAACGAAACCTCCACGGGCGTCACCACGCGCATCGACACGGTGCGCAAGGCGATCGACCGCGCCGGCCACCCGGCACTGCTGATGGTGGACACCATCTCGGGCCTGGGGTCGATCGACTACCGCCACGACGAATGGGGGGCCGATGTCACCGTCGCCGGTTCGCAGAAGGGCATGATGATGACGCCCGGACTGTCGTTCAACGCGGTGTCGCCGAAGGCGCTGGAAGCGGCCAAGTCCTCGAAGCTGCCGAAGTCGTTCTGGAGCTGGCAGGAGATGCTCGGGCCGAACCGCAACGGCTTCTTCCCCTACACGCCGTCGACCAACCTGATGTACGGGCTGCGCGAAGCGATCGCGATGCTGCATGAAGAGGGGCTGGAGAACGTGTTCGCCCGTCACCAGCGGCATGCCGAAGCCACCCGCCGCGCCGTGCGCGCCTGGGGCCTCGAGATCCAGTGCCTGAACCAGGACGAGTATTCGCCCGTGCTCACTGCGGTGCGCATGCCCGATGGGCACGACGAGGCGGCGTTCCGCAAGGTCGTGCTGGAACACTTCGACATGTCCCTCGGCAGCGGCCTCGGCAAGGTTGCCGGCAAGGTGTTCCGCATCGGGCACCTCGGCGACTTCAACGACCTCACGCTGGTCGGTACGCTGGCCGGCGTCGGCATGGGGCTCGAACTCGCCGGCGTCCCGCACGAAAAGGGCGGCGTCACCGCGGCCATGGACTACCTCGCCGAAGCCCACAAGGCGGCGCCTGCCGGCACCTTCGTCACCCGCACCTGAGCCTGCGCTCGAAAGCCCTCCGATGGCCACCAACCCGCCGGGCGACACGCCCGCACGTCCGCTGAACGTTCTGTTCATCACCTCAGACCAGCAGCGCGGCGACTGCTTCGGCTTCGAGGGCCGCCAGGTGAAGACCCCGCACCTCGACCTGCTCGCGCGCCAGGGCACCCGCTTCTCGGCCTGCATCACGCCGAGCAATGTCTGCCAGCCCTCGCGGGCGTCGATCCTCACCGGCCTGCTGCCCATGAACCACCGGGTCTGGGACAACGGCGTCGACCTGCATCCTGCGACAGGCACCGCCGGCTTCGGCGGCCGCTTCGCGCAGGCCGGCTACGCCACCGGCTTCATCGGCAAGGCGCACTTCTCGACCAAGCACACCTTCGAGCCGACCGGCACGCCCGAATGCGAATTCAGCATGAAGGACTACCCGCCCGGCTGGGCCGGTCCATACATGGGCTTCGAGCATGTCGAGCTGGTGGTCGAGGGCCACAACCGCACCCTGCCGCAGAAGCCGCCCGGCGGGATGGCCTACGAGCGCTGGTACCACGGGGACGGCCTCGGCGACTGGAAGAACGCGCTGTACGAGACCCACCTCGCGCCGGACGTCGGCGCCGCGCAGACCTGGCATTCCGCGCTGCCGCCCGCCTTCCACAACTCGACCTGGGTCGGCGACCGCACGATCGAGTTCATGCGCGAGAACAAGTCGAAGCCGTTCGTCTGCTGGGCCTCGTTCCCCGACCCGCACCATCCGTTCGACGCGCCCGAGCCCTGGAGCCGGATGCACCACCCCGACGAGGTCGACCTGCCGTTCCATCGCACGCGCGACCTCGAGCGACGTCCGTGGTGGCACAAGGCCAGCCTCGAAGGCAAGCCGCAGCTCACCCGGCCCGACATGGTCGCGCACCGCGAGAAGGGTTCGCGCGTACCGGCGCAGACCGACGAGCAGATGCGGCACATGATCGCCAACTACTACAGCATGATCTCGCTGATCGACCACAACGTCGGACGCATGATGATCGCGCTGCACGACATGGGCCTCGCCGAGGACACACTGGTGGTCTACACGTCCGACCACGGCGACTGGCTCGGCGACCACGGACTGATCCTCAAGGGCCCGATGATGTACGAAGGCCTGCTGCGCGTCGGCTTCATCGCGCGCGGGCCGGGTATTCCGACCGGCAAGGTGGTGGACGATCCGGTGTCGACGCTCGACACCGCGCCGACGCTGTTCGATTACTGCGGCGTCGACGCCGGGCGCGAACTGCAGGGGCGAAGCCTGCGCCCGCTGATCGAAGGCACGGGCACGCGCGATTTCGCCCGCAACGAATGGCGCCTGCATCCGTCCCGCACCGGGCTGTCGCTCGACCTGCGTTGCGTGCGCACGAAGCATGCGAAGCTCACGCTGGAACTCGGATCGGGCGCGGGCGAACTGTACGATCTCGCCAATGACCCGCACGAAATGGACAACCTGTTCGGAGATGCCGGACACGCCGCCCTGCAGCGTGAGCTGACCGGGATGATCATGAGCCGGCCCCACGACTGGGTCGAACCGTTGCCGGAGCCGATCGGGATGGCCTGACCCACGCTGCCGTCAGGCACGGCCTTCATGCGGACGCTGGTGGCGCACAACGGGAATCCTGTTGGATGCTGACGAGGCCGATGGCATAATCGCCGCCCGTGCAGCGGGTCTGCAAGCGTGCCGCAGAGCGCGTGCCTGGCTCCGCAGCCACACCGTCACTGCAAGGCACCCCCTGCTCCCCGGAGGAACGGAAATGTCACGAGTCATCATCGCCGCAGGCGTCGCTGCGGCCTGCACCCTCACCCTCGCTGCCGCACCGGCGCTTGCGCAGGGCAAGGGCCCCGGCGGCTATCCCCAGAAGCCGGTGCGTTTCCTCGTGCCTTTCGCACCGGGCGGCACCACCGACCTCCTCGCGCGCATCGTGAGCCAGCGGCTCAGCGACGAACTCGGCCAGCAACTCGTGGTGGACAACCGCGGCGGCGCCGGTGGCACCATCGCGGCGGAAATCGTGGCGCGCGCCGGCGGCGACGGCTACACCCTGAAGATGAACCACCAGGGGATGACCTTCAACGCGACGCTCTATCCGAAGCTGCCGTTCGACACCGCGAAAGCCTTCGCTGCGATCGGCATGATCGGCGTCACGCCGAACGTGCTCGTGGTGAACACTGCGGTGCCGGCCAAGTCGGTGTCCGAATTCATCGCCCTGGCGAAGAAGAATGCGAACCTCAGCTTCGGCTCCGGTGGCATGGGGTCCTCGGCGCACCTCGCGGTCGAGCTGTTCATGTTCCAGGCAGGCATCAAGATGCTGCACGTGCCGTACAAGGGTGCAGGCCCGGCACTGGCCGACACCATCGGCGGCCAGGTGCAGATGATGATCGCGACGCTGCCGGCGGCTTCCGGCCACATCCGCGGGGGCAAGCTCAGGGCCCTCGGCATGTCCGGCCTCAAGCGGTCGCCGGCGTTCCCGGACATCCCGACCATCGCAGAGTCGGGCGTGCCGAAGTACGAGTACGACACGTGGTACGGGATGTTCGGTCCGGCCAGCCTCCCGCGCCCGATGATCACCTGGCTCAACCAGACGCTGAACCGGGTGATGAACGAGCCGGAGATGCGCAAGCGCATGTCCGACACGGGCCTCGAAGTCGAGACCAGCACCCCGGAGCAGTTGCAGAAGATCGTCATCGAAGACATCGCGCGCTGGGGCAAGGTGATCCGCGAGGCGAAGATCCGGATCGATTGATCGTCCTTCGCCACGGGCTTCAGCCCGTGGCGGGCTCGAGGTCGAAGCAGCGCACCAGCGCGTCGAGTTCGTGGGTGGCCATGCCCAGGCGCGTGGCGGTCGCCGCGAGTTCGTCCATCGCCTGCACGGACGCCTGACTCGCATCGCCGATCGCTGCAACCGCCCGCGCGACCGATTCGCCCGCGCGGGCTTCGTCGAGGCTGGTGCGCGCGACGGCGGAAATGATCTCGTCCACGCGCGCAGTGCGCCCGAGGATGCCTCGGATCGCCGCCGCTGCGTTCTCGGCTGCGGCGCGGCCGGCGTCCACGTCGGCCGTGCCGCGCTGTATCGCGGCCACCGCCGCCGTCGTGCCTGCCTGTATGCCCTGCACCGTCGACACGATTTCACGCGCGGCATCCTGGGTATGCTCCGCGAGCCTGCGCACCTCGTCTGCGACCACCGCGAACCCGCGGCCCTGCTCGCCGGCCCGTGCCGCCTCGATCGCTGCGTTCAGCGCGAGCAGGCTGGTCTGGTCCGCGATGCCGACGATCGTCTCCACGATCTTGCCGATCTCTTCGGTGCGTGCGCCGAGCGCCGTCACCGACTGGGCAGACTCGTGCACCACGTCTGCGATGCGCCGCATGCCGGCGACGGTCGCAAGCACCACTTCGCTGCTTGCAGTCGCATCCCGGCTGGCTTCGCCTGCCTCGCGCGCAGCTTCCTCGGCTTCACGCGCGTTGGCGTCGATCGTGCTCGAGATGGCACCCACCTTGCCGCTGGCCTCCACCGCTTCGGTCGCCTGGCGCCGCAATGCCCCGCCGACCTGGCCGGCGTGTGCCGTCGAGGCGTCGGCGGCCACCGATACGGTTCGCGCGGTGGCCGTCACCCGCTGCACCAGTTGACTCATCTGCGCCAGCGCACCATTGAAGGCGCAGGCAAGCGACGCAAGCTCGTCACGGCCGCCTTCATGCATCCGCATGCCGAGCTTGCCCGACGAAAGCGCCTGCGCCGCACGCGCGAGCGCCTCGACCGGGCGCACGATGCTCGAGGCGATGATCCATCCGAGCACGGCCGCGAGCAGCGCGCTGAGGATGACCAACAGCAGCAGATGGACGGTCGCGCGTTCGGCGTCGGCACTGATCGTCGCGTTGTCCATCCCGGCCGACTGCTGCTTGTAGAGCATCAGCGCCTCGAGCGATTCGCGCAGCTTTTCCGAGGCCGGCAACGCCTCCGCGAACAGCAGCCGGGCGGCAGGCGCGCGGCTGCCTGCGTCCACGGACCCGGCCACCGCCTGCGTGGCGGACCGGAATGCCCCGAGGTCGGCGGCGAACCGATCGAACAAGGCCCGCTCTTCAGGTCCGGTGATCAGGCCTGCGTACTGGGCACCCAGGATCTCCACCTGCGCGAGATGTTCCATCGCCGCCTTCAGGCGGTCCCCGGAACGCTCGGGACTGCCGGCATCGGTCGAAAGCAATGCCTCGCCGATCCCGGCGCGGGTGCGCAGGACCCCGCTGGACATGCGGCTCACGTAGTCCATCGGCACCACGTCGATGCCATAGATGTGGGCCGACCGCTCGGCAGACCTTTGCAGCGTGGCGATGCCGATCAGGCCGACCGCGAGGATGATCAGGCTCGATCCCGTGAAGGCAATTGCCAGACGCTGGCGGACGCTGATGGCGCGCACCAGTGCTTCGATCTTGCGTTGCATCATTCGCTCCCTGCCCTTCCGGGCCCTGGATGGGATTCGCGGATCCTGCGGGGTTTTCGGCAGGGTCCAGTCCGGATATCGGCTGCGGCCCGCGGGTCTTTAGCGATCCCTGCCGATGTCGGGCACCGGTGCGGGCGACGCTCGACGGCCCGGATGGAGTCGGGCATCCTCGCACCCTCGGCCGCCGTGGGGCGGTACTGTCGGAGTGGAAGAAGAGATGAGTGAGGCGACCAAGCTGCGCGACATGCTCGCGCGACCGGGCATGATCGTGGCCCCCGGCATCTATGACGGCATTTCCGCGCGGCTCGGCCGGATGGCCGGCTTCGAGGCGCTGTACGCGACCGGCGGCGGCATCGCGCGCTCGACCGGCGTGCCGGACATCAACCTGATCGATCCCGGCCATATCGTGCAGCGCCTTGCCGAGATCTGCGACGCAGTCGACTGCCCGGTGATCGGCGATGCGGACACCGGCTACGGCAACGCACTGAATGCCTACCGGGTGATCCGCCAGTTCGCGCGCATCGGCCTGGCCGGCGTGCACCTGGAAGACCAGACCTTCCCGAAGCGCTGCGGGCACCTGAACGACAAGTCGATCGTCAAGGCGAAGGACTTCGTGCCGGTGCTCAAGGCCGCGAAGGACGCAGACCCGGACATCGTGATCATCGCCCGCACCGACGCGATCGCGGTCGAGGGCTTCGACGCGGCGGTCGAGCGCATGAAGCTGTACGACGAAGCGGGCGCCGACGTGCTGTTCATCGAGGCACCGACCACGCTCGAGCAGATCGAGCAGATCCCGAAGCTGTTCTCGAAGCCGGTCCTGATCAACATGTTCTTCGGCGGCAAGACGCCGCTGGTGTCCGCGCCCGACCTCGAGCGCATGGGCTACAAGATCGAGATCATCCCGTCGGACGCGCAGCGTGCAGCGATCCGCGCGATGCAGCGCGTGTTCGCCGTGCTGAAGTCGAACGGGGAAGCCTCGACGATGGCCGAGGACATGGCCTCGTTCGACGAGCGCGAGCAGATCGTGGCGACCAAGGCCTGGTTCGCGCGCGGCGCCGGGTACGAGGGCAAGTGAGCACCGCACTCCGCCGCGCGAGCGGCCAGCCCACGGCGCTCGTCCTTCCCGCCGCGCTCTTGCTGGCCTGCTCGGTGCAGGTCGGCCCCGCCTGGTCGCAGGCCTGGCCCGTGAAGCCGGTACGCATCGTCGTGCCGACCACGCCGGGCGGCTCCGCGGACACGCTGACCCGGGTGCTCGCCACGCGCATGACCGAGTCGCTCGGCCAGCAGATCGTCGTCGAGAACCGCGCCGGTTCGGCGGGGATCGTCGGCACCGAGGCGGTGGCGCGCGCCACGCCCGACGGCTACACGCTGCTGATGGCCTGGGGAAGCCACGTGATCAACCCGGGCCTTTACGCCAAGCTGCCCTACGACACGCTGAAGGACTTCACCCCGATCGTGCAGGTCGCGGTGCAGCCGCTGATGGTGATGGTGCATCCGTCGCTGCCGGCGAAGACGCTGCAGGCGTTCATCGCGTTCGCGAAGAAGCAGCCCGGCCGCATCACCTACGCCACCGCCGGCACGGGCAGCGGCGGCCACCTCGCCGGCGAACTGTTCGCCAGCGTGGCCGGCTTCCGCTGGACGCCGGTGCCCTACAAGGGCATCCAGCCGGCGATGACCGACCTGATCGGTGGCCACGTGGACGCCGCCACCGGCACGCTCGTGGCCGGCATTTCCCATGTGCGCGCCGGCAAGCTGCGCGGCCTGGCCGTGACCAGCCTCAAGCGCTCGGGCGGCGCGCCGGACATCCCGACGATGGCAGAGAGCGGCCTGCCGGGATTCGAGGTCTATACCTCGTACTACCTGCTCGGCCCGGCCGGCACGCCGCGCGCGGTGGTGGACCGGATGAACGCCGAAGTGGTGAAGGCCCTGCAGCATCCTGAAGTGAAGGAACGGCTGTCACGCGATGGCGCCGATGGCATCGGCGGTTCGCCCGAACAGTTGCAGGCGCACCTGGTCTCGGAGATCGCACGCTGGACGAAGGTGATCCGGCAGGCGGGCGTGAAGGTCGACTGAAGGCGGATCGAAGACGGAAGCGGGACAGATGCTCACACTGGCGATACTCGAAGGCGACGACATCGGACGCGAAGTCGTCCCCGAATGCGTGAAGGTGATGCGCGAGGCTGCGGCCGCGGTCGACCTGCAGATCGAATGGAAGCCGATGCCGATCTCGCGTGCCGGCCATGCCGCGGCCGGGCACACCATTCCGCCGGGCACCCTCGAGACGCTGGCCACCTACGACGGCTGGGTGCTCGGGCCGATCGGCCATCGCGAGTATCCGAAAGGCGACCCGACCTGGCTCAACCCGCACCCGCTGTTCCGCACGCACTTCGGGCTGTTCGCCAACTGCAAGCCATTCCGCTCGTACCCGAACCTGCCGTCCGTGCACAAGGATATCGACCTGCTGTTCCTGCGCGAGACCACGGAAGGCTTCAAGGTCGACGGCAACCTGTTCATGGGCTACGGCGAGTTCATGCCGACCGAGGACAGCGCGATCGGCATCTGCGTCACCACCCGGCTGAAGAGCCGCCTGATCGCGGAGGCGGCGTTCGAGGCCGCCGTCCGGCGCCCGCGGCGCAAGGTGACCGCCGTCCACAAGAACACGGTCTACCGGTATGGCGACGGCCTGTTCGCCGATGAATGCCGCAAGGTCGCCGCGCGCTTCCCCGATGTCGAGTTCGAGGAAGTGATCGTCGACACCTTCGCGATGAAGCTGGTGATGAAGCCGCAGCAGTACGACACCATCGTCACCACCAACCTCTACGGCGACATCCTCACCGACCAGGCGGCCGGGCTGGTCGGCGGGCTGGGACTGGCGCCCGGCGTGAATGCGAGCGAGACGCTGGCGATGGCGCAGGCCACGCACGGCTCTGCGCCCGACATCGCCGGCCGCGGCATCGCCAATCCGTACGCGATGATCATGTCGGGCAAGCTGCTGTTCGAGTGGCTGTCCGGAAAGCGCAACGAACCGAAGGCCGCGCGCGCAGCGGCGCTGGTCGAAGCGGCGATGAGCGAGGTGATCGCCGAGGCGAAGCAGCTGACGCCCGACCTCGGCGGCAGCGCGAGCACGCAGGCCATGGGCGACGCCGTCGCGCGCGCGGTCTCGGCTGCCAGCCGATAGCGCCTCCAGCGGGAAGGTTTACCGCGCCGCAAGGTGCGTCGTTATGGTAATTTCCCGCCCAATCAATCAGACCCTGGCTGCCGCAGCATGACGCGGACGGCCATCCGGCAGTCTTCCCCAGGAGGAGCAGCACGATGTCCATGTCGCATATCGGACGCCGCAAGGCGATCCTGACCACCGGCGCGTTTGCCGCACTGAACGCTGTAGGTTCGCTGGCCAGCCCGGCATTGGCACAGGGCAAGGCAGCAGCAGCCACCTGGCCCCAGCGCGCGGTACGCGTGATCGTCCCCAACGGGCCGGGTGCATCGAGCGACCAGCTCGCCCGCGTGCTGTCGATGAAGCTCGGCGAAGCGGTCGGCCAGCAGTTCATCGTGGACAACCGCCCGGGCGCCGGCGGCATCATCGGCATGGAGATCACCGCACGCGCGGTGCCGGACGGTTACACGCTGATGGCGACCTCCACCGCCAACCACGTGATCGCGCCGCAGCTGCACCGCAAGCTCGGCTTCGACATCTTCAAGGATTTCGAACCGATCATGCTCTACGGCACGACCCAGAACGTGCTCGTCGTGCACCCGTCCATGCCGGTGAAGACCGCGCAGGAACTGATCGCGCTGCTCCGGGCGAACCCGGGCAAGTACAACATGGCCTCGGCCGGGTCCGGCGCGCAGAGCCACCTCGCGGGCGTGCAGCTGATGCTGGCCGCGCGCACCGAGGCGACCCATGTGCCCTACAAGGGGGGCGGTGCATCCGTCGGTGCAGTGGTGGCGAACGAGTCGCAGTTCACCTTCACGCCGATCGCGGCGACCATCCCGTTCATCCGCTCCGGCCAGCTGCGCGCACTGGCCACCGCCGGCACCGCACGAAGCACCCAGCTGCCCGACCTGCCGACGCTGGGCGAAGGCGCGCTGCCCGGCTTCCAGTCCACCGGCTGGGTAGGCATGATGACCCCGCGCGGCACGCCGAAGGCAGTGAACGAACGGCTCTATTCGCTGATGATGCAGGTGATGAAGCAGCCTGACACGCGCGAGCTGATCGTGCGCGCGGGCGCCGACCCGGTCACCAGCACGCCGGAAGAGTTCGGCAAGTTCATCCGCTCCGAGTTCGAGAGCTTCCGCGCAGCGGTGAAGGCGGCGAAACTGGTCGCGGAATAGCGCGAGCGGCACCCGGACGAAGGCCACCCCCTGGCGGGCGGTGGCCTTCGTCGTTTTTGGCCCGCCTTGCCGGGCAGGTGCGCTTCATCGAGTGACGGCCGGTCCCGGCCACTTCCAGTCGCGGATCGCGGGCATGTCCTGTCCGTGCTCGCGGATGTACGCATGGTGTTCGACCAGCCGGTCGCGCGCCCACTGCCGCAGGTGTGCCGCCCGGTAGCCGAGCGACGGCACGCGGTCGATCACGTCCATCACCAGGTGGAAGCGGTCGAGGTCGTTGCGCACCACCATGTCGAACGGCGTGGTGGTCGTCCCTTCCTCCTTGTAGCCGCGCACATGCAGGTTCGCATGGTTGGTGCGGCGATAGGTCAGGCGATGGATCAGCCACGGATAGCCGTGGTAGGCGAACACCACGGGCCGGTCGGTGGTGAACAGCGAATCGAATTCATGGTCCTCGAGGCCGTCCGGATGTTCGCTGCTGTCCTGCAGCGTCATCAGGTCGACCACGTTCACCACGCGCACCTTGAGCGACGGCAGGTGGGTGCGCAGCAGGTCGACCGCGGCGAGCGTCTCCAGCGTCGGCACGTCGCCGGCGCAGGCCATCACCACGTCGGGATCGCCGCTGTCGTTGCTGCCTGCCCGGTCGTCGCTCGCCCCGTCGTTGCTGGCCCACCGCCACATGCCGATGCCGGCGCTGCAATGGCGGATCGCGTCGTCCATGTCCAGCCACTGCGCCTGCAGCTGCTTGCCGGACACGATCACGTTCACCCGGTTGCGCGAGCGCAGGCACCGGTCGGTCACATGCAGCAGCGTGTTCGCGTCCGGCGGCAGGTAGACCCGGATCATGCTCGCCTTCTTGTTCACCACATGGTCGATGAAGCCGGGGTCCTGGTGCGAGAAGCCGTTGTGGTCCTGCTGCCAGACATGCGAGGTGAGCAGGATGTTCAGCGATGCGATCGGCCGCCGCCAGGGCACCTCGCCCGCCACCTTCAGCCACTTCGCGTGCTGGTTGAACATCGAATCGACGATGTGGATGAAGGCTTCGTAGCACGAGAACAGGCCATGCCGGCCGGTCAGCAGGTAGCCTTCGAGCCAGCCCTGGCAGGTGTGCTCTGAGAGGATCTCCATCACCCGTCCGTCCTGCGCGAGGAAGGTGTCCTCGGGAAGCGTCTGCGCCATCCAGGCACGCCCTGTCACTTCGAACAGCGCACCGAGCCGGTTCGAGGCGGTCTCGTCCGGCCCGACCACGCGGAAGTTGCGCGCGCCTGCGTTCAGCCGCATCGTGTCGCGCAGGAAGCCGCCCATCACCCGCGTGGGCTCGGCCAGCGCGCCGCCGGGTGCAGGCACCGCCACCGCATGGTCCCGGAAGTCGGGCAGGCACAGTTCGCGGAGCAGGCCGCCGCCATTGGCATGCGGGTTGCAGCCCATGCGGCGCAGGCCGGACGGCGCGAGCGACAGCAGGGATGGCATCGGGCAGCCCTTCGCGTCGAACAGTTCCTCCGGCCGGTAGCTCTTCATCCACTGCTCCAGCAGGTGCAGGTGCTCCGGGTTGCTGCGCGGGTCCGAGAACGGCACCTGGTGCGAGCGCCAGTGGCCTTCGGTCTTCAGGCCGTCGATCTCCTTCGGGCCGGTCCATCCCTTCGGGCTGCGCAGCACGATCATCGGCCAGCGCGGACGCTCCGACTGCGTCCTCGCGCGGGCGTGCGCCTGGATCGCACGGATGCGTTCGAGCACGACCTCGAGGGTGGCCGCCATCGCGCCATGCATCTCGAACGGATCGCTGCCTTCGACATGGAACGGCTCGTAGCCGTAGCCGTTGAGCAGGCTGTCGAGTTCCGCCGGCGGGATGCGGGCGAGGATCGTCGGGTTGGCGATCTTGTAGCCGTTGAGGTGCAGGATCGGCAGCACGGCACCATCGCGCACCGGATCGAGGAACTTGTTCGAATGCCAGGCCGCGGCGAGCGGGCCGGTCTCGGCCTCGCCGTCGCCGATCACGCAGGCGACCACCAGCCCAGGGTTGTCGAACGCCGCGCCGAACGCATGCGACAGTGCATAGCCGAGTTCGCCGCCTTCATGGATCGAGCCGGGGACCTCCGGCGTCGCATGGCTGCCGATGCCGCCGGGGAAGGAGAACTGGCGGAACAGCCGGGCCATGCCCTCGGCATCGCGCGACACATCGGGATAGTGTTCGCTGTAGCTGCCTTCGAGCCAAGTGCTGGCCACCAGCGCCGGACCACCGTGGCCGGGGCCAGCGATGAAGATCATGTCGACGTCGTGCCGCTGGATCAACCGGTTGAGGTGCACCCAGAGGAAGTTCAGGCCCGGCGTGGTTCCCCAGTGTCCGAGCAACCGGGGCTTCACATGGTCGAGGGTCAGCGGCTCGCGCAGCAGCGGATTGGCGAGCAGGTAGATCTGCCCGACGGACAGGTAGTTGGCGGCACGCCACCAGGCGTCGATCCGTTCCAGCTCTTCCTGGGTGGGTGCTGCGATGCCCCGGGTCGATGTCGTGTCGGACGTGCTTGCCATGGTATTGCCTCCTGGGGGAAAAGAGTGGTCCAGCAACGACCGCGCCCGTGCCGCGTACCGCTGCGGCGCAGCGGCGGCATCGGCCGCATAATCCGGGGCCAGGCGACAGGCAGTCGACAGGGCCTGCGCCAGCATCTACCCCTACACATTCCACGTTGCACTTTGACGGTGACGTCCAGATGATGGTTCCCGCAGCGCTCACATGGCCCTGAAATCCACGGTATTCAAGGCGGAACTGCAGGTCAGCGACCTCGACCGGCACTACTACGCGACGCATTCGCTCACACTGGCCCGCCATCCGTCCGAGACCGACGAACGCATGATGGCGCGCCTGCTGGCCTATGCGCTGAACGCCGACGAGATGCTCGCCTTCGCGGGCGATGTCAGCGCGCAGGACGAACCGTCGCTGTGGATCAAGGACCTCACCGGTTCGATACGGTTGTGGATCGAGGTCGGGCTGCCCGAACCGAAGCTCCTGCGCAAGGCGGCCGGTCGCAGCGATGCGGTCATGGTGTACGCCTACGGGCGCGGCGCCGACCTGTGGTGGGCGGATGCAGCACCGACCTGCACGCAGATCGATCGCCTGTCCGTATGGAAGCTGCCGCAGACGACGAGCCAGGCCCTGGCGGCCCTGGCCAATCGTTCGATGCAGCTGCAATGCCTGGTGCAGGACGGCGACATCACCTTCTCTGATGCATCGACCACGGTGCACGTGGAATGCGTACCGCTCAAGGCGCGGTCCGTCGGCATGGGACGGTAGGGTTACGGCAGTCCGGCGCGTCCCACTCAGTCCGGCAGTGCCCGCTGTTCCTGCTGGGCCCACAGCCCGGCATACACGCCGCCGAGTGCCAGCAACTCGGCGTGCGTACCTGCCTCGATGACCCGCGCACGATCGAACACGACCACCCGGTCCGCCCGGGCGGCGTCGCGCAACTGGTGGGTAACCAGCACCGACGTGCGACCACCCGACACGTCGAGCAGCGTCTGCATCACCGCACGTCCGGTGGCCGGATCGAGGGCGCTGGTCGGTTCATCGAGCACCAGCAGCAGCGGCTCGCGCACCAGCGCACGTGCGATCGCGATGCGCTGCCGCTGTCCGCCCGAGCAGGTATCGCCGGCGACCAGGGTTCCATAGCCCTCGGGCAGGGTATCGATCCATGCGCCGATGCCCGCTGCATGCGCGGCGGCCGCGACCTGCGCATCGCTCGCGTCGAGGCGGCCCGCACGGATGTTCTCCGCGATCGTGGTGTTGAACAGCAGGCTGTCCTGGAACACGGCGCTGACGCCCGACCAGTAGTCCTGCAGGTCGATGCCCGCGAGGTCGACGCCATCCAGCAGCACGCGGCCGGCGCGTGGACGCTGCAGTCCGAGCAGCAGTTGCAGTGCCGTGCTCTTGCCCGATCCGCTCGACCCGACGAATGCCGTCATGCATCCGGCGGCGATCTCGAACGAGGCATCGCTCAACTGGTCCGATGGCGCGGCCGCCGCAGGATCGGTGACTGCATCGGCCGGTGGCGGCGTGCCGCCAGCGGAGCCCTCTGCAGCGCTGGCATAGCGGAAGCTCACCTGCTCGAAGCGCATCGACGGCGGTCCCTGCAGCCGACCGGCGCGCAGCGCGCCACCGGCGACGACCACCTCCGCGGCAGGCGCGTGCACAGGCGCGGTCGCCACGGCCTGCCCTGCCTGCATCTCCGCCTGCATGCCGAGCAGCTCCGAGATCCGGCGCATGCCGGCCGACGCGCCGATCAGGCCGGGCAGTGCCGCGGTCAGCGAATACGTATGCGTGGCCAGGCTGGAGAACAGCAGGTAGAAGGCAATCAACCCGCCCGGGGTCATGTCGCCGCGTACAACCATCCAGCAGCCGAGCGCGAGCACGACGAGGTCGATCAGCTCGATCGCGATCCACGGCACGCGATGGCTGAAGTAGCTGAACACGTTGTAGCGCAGCGACGCGGTGATGATGCGCTGGTTGTGCGCATCGAACCGGCGCGCAGCGACCGGACCCAGTCCGAACACGCGCAGCACGATCTGGTTGGCCAGGTTCTCCTGCAGGTGGGTGGCGAGCCCGCCGACCGCGGTCTTCGCGGCATAGCTCTCGCGCGCGGCCAGCGGCGTGAGGAAACGCGGGCCGACCAGTGCCAGCGGCAGCAATGCGAGCCCGACCAGCGCCAGGCGCCAGTCGCTCCAGAGCAGCAGCCCGAGCGCGATCACCACGCCGCAGGCGGCGGTCGCCACGTAGCCGAGGGACCACAGCGCCGGCTCGACACTGCCTGCGTCGCTCGTGATGCGCGTGATCAGGTCACCATGGGCCGAGGTGCGCAGTCGCGACAGCGGCAGGCGCTGGGTATGCTCGAACAGGCGCGAGCGGACCTCGCCCGGCACCGACGCACACAACCGGGCCTGGAGGTATTCATGCAGCAACGCCGAAGCACCCGAGACCACCGCGGCCACCAGCAGCAGGACGAGGATCAGCACCACCAGCCCGGCGTCGGACTTCAGCAGTGCATCATCGACCAGCGTGCCGAACGCCATGCGCTGGCCCAGTTGCAGGCCGAGTTCCACGGCCATCAGCAGGCCGATCAGCGCGAGCTGCCCCCGATGCGGGCGCAGCAGCGGCGCCATGCCGCGCCACAGGCTGCCGACCCAGCCGAAGCCGGCGACCTCGTCCTTCGCGGCCGGTTGCGCCGGCGCGGTCACGGATAGAACAGGTACAACCGATAGCCCACCGGGCGCAGTTCGGTGGTGTCGAGCGTGAGCCGGATCGAGAAGTCTTCGCCGGCCCGCAGCCCGGCGCGCGCCGGCTGCCGTCCGGCGAGATACTGCTCGGGCAGCAGCACCCGGCGTGCCAGCGGACGGTCCTGTGCATCGGTCAGCGTGACCTCGATCGCGGGGAACGCGACCTCGATCGCCGCGCGGTTGCGCACCGACGCCGCGAGCTGGATCAGGTTCGGCTTCGCGGCATCGACCGCCTGCAGGTCGGAGCTTTCGATCACCAGCTGGTCGGCGGCTTTCGGCAGGCCGACCTCGCACCGGGCTGCCCGGCAGAGTTGCTCGAGGAGCGGGCGACTCGCCGGATAGAAGGTCGCGATCTGCGTGCGATAGGCGACCACGAGCTGGCCACCGAGCAGCAGCAGCAGCGCGGCCGCGGCGACGATCCATGTCGCGCGGTAACGGCGCAACACCCAGCACAGCACGGCGACCAGCGCCACCGCGACGACCGGTGCCTGCTCGCGCAGCAGCGTCGCCAGTGCCGCAGGCGCGAACAGCCGCGCGAGCGGCGCGGGAAGCCGGTCGCCCGCGAACAGGACGATGCCCGCTGCCGCGACGAGCAGCAGGCCGCCGAACACCAGGACGATGCGCGCACGGCTCGCCGGTGGCGGCACCTGCCGCGGCGGCCCTGGCGTGACGGAATAGTCGGTGAGTTCAGGCGCCGCCCGCGGCACCGGGTCGATGTCCTGGGCCGCGGCCGCACGCCCGACCGCTGGCGCAGCCGGTACTGCCTGCACGGTCGTGGCCGGCGGCGTGTCATGTAGCGGTGGCGCATCCGGCAAGGGCGCGGATGCGGATGCGGATGCGGATGCGGACGCATCGACGACATCGGGCGACGCGACAGGCGGCAGGTCCGGCACCTGCTCGACGGCCATCGGCACAGGTGGCGAGCGGGCATCGACGGCCGGCTGCGCTGCCTCGCCCGTCCATTCGGAGACCGTCTCGCCGGCACCGAAGTCCGCCGCCCGCCGACCATCGGCCGCGATCTGGCCAGTCTCCGGCGCGTCGCACGCGGTCGGCTCGTCGGTGGCAGGGCGGCCGGGGCTGACCGCATCTGCGTTCACGGACGCGCCGGACGCAGCCGGCGCGCCAGCCTGCGCGAAAGCCGCGGCCGACTCCGTCACCGGGGCGGAAAGTTCCGTCACCGGGGCAGCGGGCTCCTTGACCGGGGCGGCCGGCTCCGTCACCGGCACAGCGGCCGCCTGCCCGGGCGCCGCTTCAGGCGCCTTCAGCGCCGAGTCGGCGACCGTGGTCAGCGACGGGAACGCATCGAACACGGTATTGCAGCTGCCGCAACGCACCTGCCCGCCGAACGCCTGCAACTGGGCGGGCGTCACCCGGAAAAGGGTCAGGCAGTCGGGGTTCGAACAGCGGGTGACAAGAGCCATGTGCCCGCCGTCAGCGAACGCGGGTGCCGGCGAGCAATGCCCAGCCGTCGAGCGTACGCACGGTCTGCAACCGGCAACCGGGCGCGTAGACCGCCGCGATCTGCTCCGCCTGGCTGTCGAGCAGGCCGGCGAGGGCGAGCATCCCGCCCGGCTTCACGCGCGCGGCGAGCAGGGGTGCCAGCGCCATCAACGGCCGCGCCAGGATATTGGCGACCACCACGTCGAACATGCCGTCGACGCTGCCGTCGGGCAGGCAGAAGGTCGCGCCGTCGATGCCGTTCGCGCGCGCGTTGGCCGCAGCCGTGTCCACGGCCTCGGCGTCGATGTCGATGCCGGTCACCCGTGCCGCACCGAGGCGGGCGGCACCGATCGCCAGCACGCCGGAGCCGCAACCGTAATCGAGCACCGATTCCCCGCCGCGCAGGACGGCGGCCAGCCATTCGAGGCAGAGGCGGGTCGTGGGATGGCTGCCCGAACCGAAGGCACGGCCCGGATCGATGACCAGGTTGATCGCGGACGGATCCGGCGGCTGGTGCCAGGTCGGCACGATCCACAGCCGATCGGTGATCCGGATCGGCTCGAACTCGCGCTGGGTCAGCGCGACCCAGTCCGCGTCCTCGACGACATGCGTGCCGCGCACGGCGGACGGGTCGACCGAGCACTCGGCGAGCGCCGGTCCGACCAGGGCCTCGGCCTGCGCCGGATTCTCGAACAGCACGGCGAGCCG
>LNFM01010183.1_pt1 | contig 20246 bp, 15 predicted proteins | sample 596031 | NCBI WGS metagenome assembly LNFM01 (sample SAMN04254537, study PRJNA301005) | activated carbon metagenome | isolation source: dual media filters at the Ann Arbor, Michigan drinking water treatment plant | place: USA: Ann Arbor | reverse complement strand
ACACTTGGAACAAGAGTGGAGGGCGAGATCCCTATCGCGAGTGGCTCTTTTGGAGAGATGGCCCCTCTTCCACCTCCGCCCTCTTCACCAACTGGACACCAACCCTCCGCTCCCTCTTTGCGGACTTTCCAGAGCTTTAGTATGCTATCGGTAATTTGAAAGAGGTTTTTTCATGCAGGGTTTCGATGTTCTCGATAGGGGACTCAAGGTTCTGACGCATCGCTTTTTGGAGGCCTCTGCAGGCACTGGGAAAACTTTTGCGATTGAACATCTCGTTGTGCGTTTTCTGGTTGAAGAGCATCTCAATTTGGAACAGATTCTCGTTGTGACATTCACAAAAGCCGCGACGCGTGAGCTGAAGATGCGCATTCGCACGAGTATCGAGCGGGCTGTTCATGAGCTAAAAACTAGAGCCCCAACGGTCGATTATTTACGTCAGATCGTTGATAAGGGTGAGGAGGGTTGCAGGGAAGCTCTTCGCGCTCTAAACGACGCGCTTGCCTGTTTCGATCAGGCACAGATCTTCACGATCCATAGCTTTTGCTATCGAATGCTTCAAGAGTTCGCATTTGAAGCGGGAATCACCTTCGATCTTTCCGATCCACAGGATGAAACATATTCGCGCAGTAAGCGGGAAGAGGTTTACAATTTTTTCCGCACCCAGTTTAAACCCCCTCTTTATGGTCTTTCGCAGATCGATGCCGTTTTACAAAAGCAGCAGTCTGATATTGGAGCAGTTGCCGATAAGCTCATCAGAATTCTAGAGAAAAAAAGAGAGCTTCCCATTCTGCCCTCTTTCCAAGAGGCGTGTCAGCAGTTTGATGCCGAACTGAAAAAATTTCCGCCCCTAAAGAAGGAGAAAGTGTTTAGCGATTTTCTCAAACTCGCTCCTCACTTCAAGAGGGTGGATCTCGTTTCCGCACAGGATCAGCTAGACCTGCTTTTTTCTCTTCTTGAAAAAAGAGACTGTAATGAGAAGGAGTTTGATGCTCTTCTACGGGAAAAACACTGGTTTCTAGACTCTCTCCATCCTGAGAACCAGAAGAAACGCGCCACAATACCGGCATCTGAAGAGCTCAATTACCCCGGGCTTTTCGATAAATTAAGAGAGAGTCTGCTGCCCCACTTGCACGAGGCGAAAAATCCCCTTAAGACGCTCATGCGCATGGCACGAGATTGCGGATCGATCCCTTCCAATGAAGTCTCCTTTGATGAGCTTTTGTATAAGATGGAAGAGAGTCTTGCGAATCCGGCTTTTCGTGAAAAGATCCGCAAGCGGTTTCGCGCACTCATTGTCGATGAATTTCAAGATACGGATCCACTTCAGTGGAAGATCTTTGAAACTCTTTTTCTGAACAACCAGAGCTCTCTTTCTGCGCTTTACCTTGTTGGTGACCCCAAGCAGTCGATCTATCGATTTAGAGGAGCGGATGTTTACACCTACCTTAAGGCAGGAGCTCAAATCGGCGAGAGAGCTTCATTGAGCACGAACTTCCGTTCACGAGAGGCGCTGGTTCATGCCCTAAATACCCTCTTTTCTCATACCGCTCATGGAAATTGGCTGCCACTCCCTTCGCACGAATCCTCTCTCCCTTTTGTTCCTGTCAACGCAAGAGAGAGAAAAAAGGACGAAAAGGATCTTACAGATGGGAAGGGTTCGATCCATTTTTTTGTCGCTCAGGACACAAAAGGAAGGGAAAGACGCTTCCCAACGCAAAAAATGGAAGAGGGGCTGTTCTTTCCTTTCATTGCGCAAGAGATCCAAAATATCGCAGGGAATTTTATTCGGATAGGTTCTCAGGGGTACTCTTTTCGCAGCTTTGCCATTCTTGTGAAGGATCGCTTTCAGGCTGAGCGGCTGCAGCGCTTTTTAAAGCAGGTAGGGATCCCCTCAATTGCCTCTCGTGGGCGGAACTTGATCGAATCAAAAGGTTTCGCTGTGTGGGAGCAGCTTCTTAAAGCTCTTGTCGACCCCTCTGAGGGGAAAATTGTTCTGGCGGGACCTCTTTTTTCTTTCTCTCAAGACGAGTTAAAAAAGGTTCATCCGAAGGTCTTTTTTGAAGATTTTCGAAAAAAATTTGAGGAGAGGGGTTTTCCCCTATTTTTTTCCGACCTTATGGGGTTCATTTGGGAGGGTGAGAGCGTTTTGGAGCGCCTCGTTCAAGTAGAAGATCTTTATCAAGAGATACGGTGCGTGGCGCAAATTCTTATGGAAGAAAGGCCAAATGCGTCGTGCGAAGAGCTCTCTTTTTTTCTCCAAGAGATGAGAAGAAACCGAGAAGAGCGAACGTTTTATCCCTATGAGGAGGACGCCGTTTCGATCATGACGACACACATGAGTAAAGGGCTCGAATTCGACTTTGTTTTTGCTCTCGCTCTTGCATCACGGCATCAACTTCGAGAAGAGCTCATTTTTGTAAGAGAAGATGGCGAAGAGCGGCTAGAGAGTCTCGATCCAGATGCTCCATCGTCATACCTCTATCTCAAAGAGCAAGATGCAGAAAAGATGCGGCAGCTCTATGTGGCTCTCACCCGCGCAAAAATACGGGTCTATGTTCCCCTAGCATATGAGACTAATGCCACAGATTTGGAAGAAGGAGAAAGAGCACCTCTCGAACTCTTTTTCAGCGAAGAAAAGACGATTGAAAGTGCGCTGGGCACATTGGAAGCGTTAAAACAGAAGACAAGTGTGACCTATTCCATTCTTGAGAAACAGGATCAACCTCTGCGACCGATAAAAAAAGAGACAATCCACCTCGTGCCTCCGCCACAAATACACCCTTCCAACAACAAGCGCTTCTTGCGCTCTTTTTCTTCCCTGGCGCAAAAGTATGAAGCAGAAGAAACGCCTGCTTTCCCAAAACTAGAGGAAAAAAATCCGCATACCCTTCCTTTGGGAGCCGCAACAGGCACAATCTTGCATCAGATTTTCGAACAGCTTTTTAAGAGAAAAGCTTCTTCCTCGAACAATGCGGTTTTGAGAAGACAGCTTATCGAAAGAGAATTAGAGGGAACGCCCCTTAAAGAATGGGGAGACGTCGTTGAGGAGATCATCTCCGCTACACTGGAACTTCCACTCCCCTGCGAAGGAGCTTCTATTGCTCTTCAGGAGATTCCCTCTCAAGACACTATCCAGGAGATGGAGTTTCTCTTCTCCTCGCATGGACATCTGATCAAAGGCTTTGCGGACCTCCTGTTCAAATGGGAGGGCAAATATTATCTAATTGATTGGAAGTCCAACTGGTTGGGGCCAAATGACGCTTCATACTCCCCCGAAAGGCTTGAAAATGCGATGCGAGACAATGACTATTTCTTACAAGGAGCAATCTATGCAGCGGCCTTTGAACGCTATGTAAAGCTGTTTGACAAACGTCCGTTTGAGGAGCTTTTCGGTGGGGCTATCTACATCTTTTTGCGTGGCAAAAAGGCATTCCATTTTTTCCCCGACCGGGCGATGCTCTCTAGAGTTATGGAAAGTATATAAATGACCGTTGCTTATGTGAATCAGCTGGTTGAAGAGGGTCATTTTGCAGAGATCGACGCGATCTTCGCGAAATGGCTCATTGCAAAAGTTCCCGAAGCAAAAGAAGAACAAGCTGCTTTTGTCGCAGCACTCTTCTGGTCTTCGCGGCAAGGGCACCTTTGTCTTTCAATCGATGAGAGCCTATTTTCGCACATCGGAGAAGGAAGACGAGAGCTATTAGAGCATCTGAAGAGGGGTTCTCAGATGGCGTCATTAGATCCATTTGTCAAAAGAGAAGGAGCTCTCTTTTATCTGCAAAAAAACTGGATGTATGAGACCCATTTTCTCTCTCATTTCAAACGTCTTATCGCGCAGTCGTTTCAAGAGATACATCTAGAAAGGGAAGCGGGCTTAACAGACGAACAGCACGCTTGTATCGAAGGGGTTCTTTCTCATTTCTTCTCTGTGATTTGTGGAGGTCCAGGAACAGGAAAAACACACACCGCCAAAAAAATTGTGGAGGCGTTTTTAAAACGCGATCCAGAAGCTCGCATTCTCCTTGCCGCTCCCACTGGAAAGGCGGCAAAACAGTTGAAACAGAGCATGCCGGAAAGAGTCCAAGTCACCACTCTTCACGCGCTTTTAGGCATTCATAAAGAAGCTCTTTTTACAGAAGATCCCTCTCCGCTTATGGCGGACCTTCTCATTGTTGATGAGTGTTCGATGGTCGACGCGCGTCTCTTTGCTCATCTGTTTGCATCGATAAGAGAGGACACACATCTCGTTCTAATAGGAGATCCAGAGCAACTTCCTGCCGTCGAAAATGGAAGTCTTTTTGCGGATCTTGTCGATCTATTGAAAAGCAGGTTTCCAAAACATCTCTTCCAACTAACTAAGTGTTTGCGTTCCGATAGGCAAGAAATTTTACAGTTCATGCATGAGGTTTTAAGGGGTGAACTTATGCAAAAAAGAGAGACGGAAGCGCTCTCCTTTGTTGACTGGGACCTCACACAAAGAAAAACCTACGAAAAGATTCAACAGCTTGTTGAATCCTATGCTCCTCTGCCAAGTTGTAGCGAACCCGACCCGGAGGTTCTTATTTCGCAACTTTCGCGTTTTGCGCTTCTATCCTGCCTTCGAAAAGGGGCATTTGGTGTCGATGCTCTAAATGAGATGCTCGCGCGCCATTTTTTGGAGAAAAGAAAAGGCGATGAGCTTCTAGCGATGCCGATCCTGATCACCCGAAGCGATGCCGAGCTGGATCTCTCGAATGGTGAGACGGGGTTTTTGATTCGTCATGCAAGAACAGAGCAAGATTACGCAATTTTTTCGAAAGGCGCTCTTACAAAAATAGCAGCTTCGCGGCTCCCAAGTTATGAATACGCGTACTGTCTTTCTGTCCATAAGAGCCAAGGAAGCGAATATGATGATGTGATTCTCCTGGTGCCACCAGGATCGGATCAATTAGGTAGAGAGGTGATCTACACCGGAGCAAGCCGCGCCAAAAAACGACTTCGAATCGCTGCGGATGAAATAGTTTTCAAAAAAGCTCTTCTTCGCCCCTCTAGAAAAATATCAGGACTCCATGCCAGATTGACGGTATGAAGCGGCTCTTCGTACAACTTGCAGTTTTTCTTTTCTGCGTTACTCCTCTTTTTTCTTCAGAGAAGAACCTTACGCCGAAGGAGGAGTACTACTTTCTCCGCAATGCGATTGACAGGACGATTCAACAGGCAGATCCGCACCTAAATGTTGGAGTTTTAGTAGTCTCTCTCAAAAACGGACAAAAACTCTACGAGAGAAATGTTCAGAGCTTGTTCGTTCCGGCGAGCACTCAAAAGTTATTCACCACAGCTGCCGCGCTTGCCATTTTAGGTAATGATTTTCGTTTTGAAACCTCCCTTTTCCGCAATCAAGAGCTTAAACAGGGAATCCTGACAGGAGATCTCTTTCTGAAAGCATCCGGAGATCCCTCTCTTGTTACCGATGATCTTGAAGATCTCGTTTTCCAACTTTCGGCGACAGGTGTCAAAGAGATCAAAGGAGATCTTCTCATCGACAACTTTGATTTCGATAACATCACTCTTGGGCCCGGATGGATGTGGGATGAGGGTGCAGATTATTGGAACTCACCCCTCGATGCGCTGCTCGTCAATCATAGCTGTATTACGCTACGGATAGAACCAGCAAAAAAGGTCGGCCTTCCAGCACAAGTTCGTATCACACCGGAGATCCCCGGCGTCCAAGTGCGCAATTTGGCTAAAACGGATGCAGATCGAAAGGATTTACAGGTAACTCGCAAGTGGATCACCAAAGAGAATCTCATCGAAGTGACAGGAACTATCGACCTAGCAAGCTCGGGTGAAGAGTATTGGATCCCTCTAGAATCCCCCTCTCTTTATGCTGCAGAACTATTAAAGCTGCTTTTGGAGAAGCATAAGATTCGTCTTTCAGGAGAGATCCATTACACAAAAGTACCAGCGGGCGCAACGCGCATCGCTTGCCATCAATCTGCCCCTTTGAGCGAGCTCATCCTCCCTGTGACAAAACAGTCAGATAACCTCTACGCAAACTGCTTGTTCAAAAAAATGGGGCAGCTTGTCTGCAATGCACCAGGAACATGGCAAAAGGGATCCCAGGCCGTGCTCAACTTTCTTGCAGATAGAGCGGACATTGACACCTCGGAGCTAGTGATTTTAGATGGGGATGGACAATCTCGTTATAACCTGGTTTCTCCCGATCAGATGGTTTCGTTTTTAAAATGGGCGAAAGAGCAGTTCCTCTTTTTTCCTGAATTTCTCTCTTCTCTTCCTATTTCTGGAGTGGATGGAACGCTTAAGGGAAGAATGACCGATCCTTCTGTGCGTGGGAGAATACGTGCAAAGACAGGAACAATGACCGGGATCTCAGCCATCGCGGGCTATGCCACGACAAAGGATGGAGAGCTCCTGGCTTTTGCAATCATGATGAATGGCTTTATAAAACCAGCGCAAGAGTACAAACGCGATCTAGAAGATCAGATCTGCACTCTCCTCGCCAACTTCTCGCGCGAACATTAATTGCCTATGAGCATAGTTTCGGAAGTTAAGTATTATAGAGGAGGCGCGATAGACATGTCGGGAACAAAGCACTGCGTGTCCTTGTTCCCCGCTGCCCTCTTGCGCCTCACCTCGCTTTGAAAAATCCTGTGCTCGGAGACGGGGTGTGCCAAGCACTACCCCGCTCGCTCTGCTCTCCTGCGCTATGGTTTTTCTGTGCGATCTGAGTCGTCGGGCTGCTCGCGCGCTCGTCCCCCCGCAGGACTAACGTCTCATGCGGGGCCCCCTTTCTCGCGTCGTCTCGCAGTTCTAGTTAAGAAATAAAAGACTTGGGGTATTTAAACCTGGTACCGGAGCAAAGCTGGAAGAGGCTCCACGACGAAGGAGTCAAACCGCAGGAGAGCGGAGCGTGCGGGGTAGTGCTTCGCACACCCCGCCGACGAGGAGTTGATTTATCGCAGCAGATTAAAGCTCAAGGGGGTCGCAGGGGGTTGAGGGGGGACACGTAGTGCCCCCCCTCAACCCCCGACATGTCTATGGGGTTCTTAAGTGTATTGAGCGGTCAAAGTTGAGCAGCGCTTTGCTCAGTATGCTTATTTGGCGAGAGCGTTAACGCGCTTTGTAAGGCGTGCTTTAACTCGATTTGCTTTGTTCTTCTTGAAAAGACCTGTTTTCACGCCCTTGTCCATCAAGCTGTAGAGGGTGTTCAGGTGCTCTTTAGAATCAGCAGGGCTTGAAGAGAGGCTTGCATTGAGTGCGCGAAGAGCGCTGGATGTTTTCGATCTGTAAGCGCGGTTGTGCAAACGGTTTTTCTCGTTCTGGATGTCGCGCTTCTTTGCCTGTGGGCGGCGCTGCTTCTCGACCTTTTTCTTTTCTTCTGCCATAGTCTTTCCGGGTTTAATGTACTCGAGCAAATATATCTCATGAGACAATATAACGTCAAAACCCTCCTTCTTCCAGTCGTCGCAGGGGTCGCTTTTCTCTGGTTTGGGGGTAAGGCAGTTTTTGAATTGTGGGGTTATTCTCGTCTCGATAAACACACCCCTGTCGCGGTTCTGGATTGGCAGATCGTAGAAAGGGGTTCGCGTGCCTATATTCTGGGAAGCTATACCTTTGAGGCTCAAGGGAAAATATATCAGGGAAAAACCCGATTTCGAGAGCCAACTTTTCTAAATAAACTCGCAGCAGGATACCAGTTGGATGAATGGAAAACCCACGCTTGGTCGGCCTGGTACGACCCAAAAAACCCCGAATGCTCATCCCTTCAGAAGCTTTTTCCCTACAAGAATTGCGTCTACGCTCTGCTGGTGATGGGGGTTTTAGGTTACTTTACCGGCATGCTTTTTCGAGGGCGATTCTAAAAATTGCCAAGTAAAACTGTTTGACTTTCTGAAAGACTGAAGCTCCTACAGGAAGCCTGTTAAATCTTCTTTCGAGCCCGAGTATCGAAGGGGTTTTTTCGGGAAGAAAGCAGTCGAGAAGATCGCCGCAAAAGCCTAAAGGCCAGTGTGATCGATCTTTTAGAGCCTGTGGTAGATCCACTCCCTCGGGAAGGACAAAAGGCTTGGGTTGAGAGAGGTCCAGGGTCAGGGCTGGGCCGCGAAAAAGGCGTCTTCTATTTTTGCAGATTTCGAACTGGTCGAAGATTTCTCCATGGCCTTTTTCATTAAAATTGGTATAATACGCCCCAGTTTTGCGAAGAAAATTTTCAGAGGCGCTAATTTTGCGACGGTTAAACTGCCTCACATGGAGGATCCAGATCGGTGTAAACCCGGCTGTTTTGTAATCAGAGCATCGGCTGGAGGCTTCTTCAAGGGAGATGGGAGAATACTGGATTTCGAATACGATCCTCTCTTTTTCCCAGACGACATCTGCGATACGAGAGATTTCGGGAAAAGAACGCTCCATTTTGCCCTCGTCAGCGGGAAGTTGTCGTAAGATGGCGAGTTGTGTTTGAAGGTGGGCGGCACTCTTCTGATGCAAGTGACACTGAGACGCGGCTTTCGGGTGATAGAAGTGAGGTTGACGCTCGGGCCCAGAGCGGACGCGGACGATGCTTTTGCATTCCGGACAGAGGTAATCCCTCTGCTTCTCAGCATGGGACGCGAGGATGGGAAGGTTTCCGTCTAAAGCATAAAATTGCATATGTGTATCTCAAGTTGCAATAATATAGACGTTTGGGAATTATTTAAGTTTTTGCATACCAGAAAAAATGACCACAAAAAACACTTTCGGCACACTTTTTAGTCAGCAGCATCAGCAGAAGATCGAAGAGCTGGTTGCCCTCGCCAAAGAGCAAGGGTATATCACGTACGAGGAGATCAACGAGATTCTCCCGATGACCTTCGACTCGGCTGAGCAGATCGATCAGATCCTGATCTTCTTGAGCGGAATGGATATTCAGGTGCTCAATCAGGCAGAGGTCGATCGGCAAAAAGAGCGCAAAAAAGAGGCCAAAGAGCTAGAAGCTCTGCCAAAACGAGCAGAAGGAACGTCCGACGATCCAGTCCGCATGTACTTGAAGGAGATGGGTTCCGTTCCTCTCCTCACTCGCGAAGAGGAAGTGGAGATCTCCAAGAGGATCGAAAAAGCACAGATTCAGATCGAGAAGATCATCATGCGCTTCCGTTACTCTACGCGCGAGGCGATTTCGATTATCAATTATCTCATTCAGGGCAAAGATCGGTTTGATAAAATCATCACGGAGAAAGAGGTCCCTGACAAACAGGCCTACCTCAATCTTCTTCCAAGACTCAGCGCGTTACTCCGTAAAGAAGATGCGATTTTGGAGAGTCTCCTCTTTCAACTGCACGACCCCAAACTGAAAAAAACCGATAAGGTCAATGTTTCTGAGGATATGGAGAAGTGTCGTATCCGCACACAAGCATATCTCAGAAGACTCCACCTCCGTCACAACATCATCGAAGATTTTGGCGAGGTCATTCTCAATGCATATGACCGCTTCCTGGTTCTTGAAAAAGAGATGCAGGAGCTCGTCACACGCGCGCAAAAGAACAAGTTTGCTGCGGCCAAGCTCTCCGCCCTCGAAAGACGCCTCAAAAAACGCGAGCTTGCTGCCGGAAGAACGCTTGATGAGTTCAAGAAAGATGTGCGCATGCTTCAGCGCTGGATGGATAAGAGCCAAGAAGCTAAGCGAGAAATGGTCGAATCGAACCTGCGCCTTGTTATCTCGATTGCAAAGAAATACACCAACCGTGGTCTCTCCTTCCTCGATCTGATCCAAGAAGGGAATATGGGACTCATGAAAGCGGTAGAAAAGTTTGAGTACCGCCGCGGTTATAAGTTCTCTACCTATGCCACTTGGTGGATTAGGCAAGCGGTCACGCGCGCAATCGCTGATCAAGCGCGAACGATTCGTATCCCTGTGCACATGATCGAGACGATCAACAAGGTGCTCCGTGGTGCGAAAAAGTTGATGATGGAGACAGGTCGTGAACCAACACCTGAAGAACTAGCTGTAGAGCTTGGCCTGACACCTGAGCGTGTTCGCGAGATTTATAAGATCGCGCAGCATCCGATCTCTCTACAAGCCGAAGTGGGAGAAGGAGGCGAGAGCCAGTTTGGCGACTTCCTCGAAGATACAACGATCGAATCGCCCGCTGAAGCTACTGGATATGCGATTCTGAAAGACAAGATGAACGAAGTTCTCTCGACCTTAACAGATCGCGAACGCACCGTTCTGATCGAACGTTTTGGTCTTCTTGATGGCAAGCCTAAAACACTGGAAGAGGTGGGGCTCCGCTTTAAGGTAACACGGGAAAGGGTGCGACAGATCGAAGCGAAAGCGCTTCGCAAAATGCGTCATCCAACCCGTTCTAAACAGCTCCAAGCCTTCCTTGATCTTCTCGAGGGGGAATAAACTCCCCTTCTCTTTATTTCGGCTGGAGGAGAGGAGTGGTGTGGCCCTGAACCGTGCTTCCGTTGGCATTGGAAACAGTGGCTTTACCCTCCTCTTTTTTCACAGCCTTTCCTTCCTCTTTCTGCTGCAGGAGAGGGACCCTTTGGATGGATTCAGCGAGCTTCTTCTTTAGAAACGCGCGCTGTTTTTGAACAGTTGCTCGATGATTGAACTTGCCCTTATTGTGCACAATACACGCACCCCATTCGACGACGCGCAAATCTGTCACCCTATAGCCAAGAGCATTCAAAATTCGCTTCCGAAGGAAGTGGTCGCCGGTATCGCTACCAGACTGAAGGTAGTGTGTAGGCCCTTGAATTTCGACCAGATGTCGATCCGAATTGGTGTTAGTAAGCACGATGTCAGCATAGTAGCCATTAATGAATTGTTCCTTTTGGAGTTTTCTGCCAACCATCTTTTCGAGCATTTTTTGCACGTGCATGTGGGTTTTTGAAGATTTTTGTGACTGTGCTGTCTGCTCTTCCGTGAACTGCTTTAGGGCTTCAGAAAGGAAGGGGTATAGCTCCGCGTCGAAATAGTTGTCGTGGAAGAGTTCAACGTAATTAAAGGCCGCGAGCAATTCGGAAAGCTCTACGTGACCAAGGGAGGTTCCGTTTGCGCAGCGTTTTTCGATTTCTTCGAAAAAATTCTGGAAAACGAGAAGGTCATCCTCCACCACGGGGGTTTGTCTAGCGAGTTCTTGACAGTTTAAACAAACAGCAGCCGCCCAAAGGATCTGACAGAGATCTTTCGTTGGCCAGTAGGGTAGGTTCTTTGGATACTTTATCTTGAGCGCTGCAAAAAGAGGAGCGTGCACGAATCCTAGTTTGGCATAACCTCGTAAGACCATCGCAAAATCTGTGGAAGTGGACTTGTCGATTTTTTTGATCATCTCATTTCCAACGACAATGAGTGTCGGAATATCATTAAAGCGCAATCTTGCTAGGACAGAGCTTGTTTTGGAAAGCTGCTGAGGTGTCAATCGAGAGGCATCTTTTTGAATGAGCTCGCAAAGGCTGGGAACGAGGTTGCCCACGCCTCCTTGGCAAAAAGCGTCCTGCTTCTCTTGAGGAAGATGGTCCGCAACAACTTCAAGCGCTTTAAGCGCATTTTGACTAGAAAACTGAGAGAACTCTCCTTCGCAAAACTCAACCCAAGCTTGCCAATCGTTATTTGCTAAGTCCTTGGCTGTAGCGTTGAGCGCATTATCAATTTGTTGGCTATTTTTTGGCTTAACTGGGATCTGAACGGCTTGTGCTTTCGCAATCTTGCCGATGCTGGTTGGTGTGCTATTTCTGTGTAACTGCTGCACGTTGTTCGTGCCTTTTTTTGGCAGTGTGGGCGCAGAAACTGGTCGTTGTTGCAAATGTGTGCGTGCTTGGCCCTGAGTTTTTTTATGTTCAAGACCAGGTGTCGTAGGTGTAGAAGCCCCTGAAGAGGGTGTTCCGCTACGCGAAGAAAGAAGGGGAGATTCTGATTCTGTTAGCGCAATACTTTTAAAACCCTGGAAACCATTTAACCCGCTGGTTAAACAAAAATTGCTCTTAGATGTCATATTAATTCCTAAATTAATAAATTTTAATAAGTTAATTATAAATTTATTATTAATTTAAGTAAATTAAAGAGATTATAAAATAAAAGTATACATCATGCTGATTGTTAGCGGCTTAGGTGATTATTGGAGAAATAGAAGAGAAATAGCGTATAAGAAATAGAGGATGGAGCGTAGCGGGATCGAACCGCTGACCTCAACAATGCCATCGTTGCGCTCTACCAACTGAGCTAACGCCCCCAAATGAGAGGGGAAATTTTAGACTTTTTTGAGATTTGGTCAAGTTTTTGAATGGGTTTTGCATGGGTTTTTTTGAACATGTTCCCCTAGCCTCTCCTGATCCCATCTTCGGGCTCACGCGAACATTTAATGAAGATACAAGATCTAACAAGGTCAATCTGACGGTGGGTCTTTATCGAACAGAAGAGCTGCAAACTCCTGTTTTAGAGAGCGTTAAGAAGGCTGAAAAGGAGCTTCTTGAGAACGAAAAAAGCAAAGAATACCTTCCTCTCGATGGAGATAAAACCTTCTTAGATCAGACTGGCGTTCTAGTTTTTGGGGAGGAGTTTTGGAAGAGTTCACAGAAGCGCGTTGCTCGGATTCAAACAGTGGGAGGCACAAGTGCTCTTCGCACAGGTGGAGAACTTCTTTTCCATGAAAAAATTGGAGAGGTGATCTATCTTTCCGATCCAACCTGGGCAAATCATAAGGCGATCTTTCCGAAGGCGGGATTGAAAGTCGAGAGTTATCCTTACTACAATCGCGAGAAGCACGCGCTCGATTTTGAGAAACTGCATGGGGCTTTAGAAAAACTTCCCCCCAAAAGCATCGTTCTTTTACACGCCTGCTGTCATAACCCCACGGGAGCAGATCTCAAACTTGCAGAATGGAAAGAGTTATCGAGACTCTTTTTAGCGAAGAAGTTCATCCCCTTTTTTGATCTCGCCTATCAGGGTTTTGATCGGGGTTTAGCAGAAGATGCAGAGGCGATACGCCTCTTCGCCAAAGAGGGACATGAGATGCTAGTCGCCTACTCTCTCTCGAAAAACTTCTCCCTCTACGCAGAAAGAGTGGGGGCACTGTTCATTATTGGAGAGACTCATAAAGTCGCAGAGCACTTGACGAGTAAACTGGTCATGACAACGCGGCCTAACTACTCCAATCCCCCTCTTCATGGAGTACGCATTGTAGCTTCGATATTAAGCTCTTCCAAACTACGTCAAGAGTGGGAGGAGGAACTTGCTGTCATGCGTGCACGGATCATAGAAATGCGCAATGCCCTGGCCGAGCAGTTGATCTCCAAATCTACCAAAGTCGATTTCAGCTTTTTAAAAGATCGCGCAGGCATGTTCACCTTTTCGGGTCTCTCAGGACTGCAGGTCGAGCGACTCATCAAAGAGCATGGGATCTACATGACTTCTGATGGCCGAATTAATGCCGCTGGGCTAAATTGGAAAAATCTCGACACCGTCGTGAAGGCTATACTCTCGGTTCTATGAGAAGAAGAATACGTTATCGTCCCTATGCGCTACTTGCGGGCTATCTCTTTTTGCTTCTCTCGCTTCCAAATGCTGCGACGGAGAAGATGCGGTATGCTGCGGTAGGTTTTGTTACCCCTGTTTGGAAATCGTTCAATTTTCTGAAGAATGCCGCTCTCCAGTTTCTCACCATCGTTCCGCCCCTTGGGAAAGGGGAAAGTAGCGAACTTCTTGCGGAAGTTGAAACGCTTAAGCGGGAAAATTTGGCACTGCGCACGCAGCTTGTGAATGTACGGCAGTGGCTTTTGCAGGAGGAGCGCATTGATGATGAGCTGCAGCGCTGGAAAGCTATTCATGCGGGAGATGTGCCTGCTGATCTGAAAGAGTTTACGAAACGAAGAGCGGTTGAACTAAGAGAACTTCTAGATCTTCAACTTCGCGCCCTCCCTGCTAAGGTGATCTTCCGTGAACCGACATCCTGGAGTAGTTTTGTCTGGTTGGATGTGGGCGAGAGACACAACCGGTTTTTGAAGAAACGAATTGTGGCAAAAAATAGTCCCGTTGTTGTGGGCACCTCTCTTGTCGGGGTAGTGGAAGAGGTGGGTGAGAAAAAATGCAAGGTGCGGTTAATCACGGATGCAGGGCTGACCCCTTCGGTAAGAGCGATTCGAGGAAAAGAGCAGAATCGCTTTCTCCTAGAACATCTTGAAGGCTTGATTTTGGGGCTTGGCGCGCGACTTGATCTCTTCACCTCTACCGACGACGCAAAGCTCTCCATCGCCTGGCTTGGTAAGCTCAAAGAGCGTTTGAAGGGGCCTGCAGAGGATCATTTCCTTGCGAAGGGTGCCCTTCATGGGACGAGTCAATCTCTTCTTCGCTCTCGAGGAACTCTTCTCGTCGGAGAGGGTTTTAACTATGATTTTGCGGATGAGGAGGGAGAGGCACGAGATCTCCGCACAGGTGACGGCGTGTCCACGAAAAGGAGCAATCTGTCGATCTTGAAGGCTGGAGATCTTCTTGTCACAACGGGGATGGATGGAGTGTTTCCCGAGGGGCTGCGCGTAGCGATTGTGACACAAGTTGTTCCTCTCCGCGAGGGGGCTTGCTCCTACGAGATCGAAGCGAAAGCAACATCCGGATCTCTCGACTACCTCTCCCACCTCACCGTCCTCCCTCCTTGCGATTATTAGACATAAGGATTTCCTGAAGTCTATGATGGCTTCTATAGACATGTCGGGTGACACGGCACTTTGTGTCCGTGCCCCCCGCGACCCCCCTTGAGCTTTAATCTGCTGCGATAAATCGAGTGCTCGGAGGCGGGGTGTGCGAAGCACTACCCCGCCCGCTGCGCTCTCCTGTGCTTCGATTTCTCATTGCAGCTTAAAGCCATTGGCTGCGACAAGCACTCCCTCCCCATTCGTTCCTCACGGGGCCCCTTCCGTGTCATGCCGCAGAGCTAAGCGAAGATCTCTGAACACCGCCTCCTAAATCTTTACCAGGTTCTGCGAGACGACGCGAGAAAGGGTCCCCGACTTGTCTATCTCTTTTTTTCCAATACAAAGAGCTGTTCTAACTCCTGTTGGATCTCATGGAAATCGCGCTCTTCGCCAAAGGCGTGTTTGTATACTTCTTGGCGAATGCGGGTTAGATTGTACGGCTTTGCTTGTTCCTGAATGAGGTTGGCGAAGTTGTTGCCGATACTTATTCCGGCACGTGCAATCAAAGGGTCTGTTTTTTTGTGGGTAAAGTAGAGGGGCTTGTCGAAGGCTAAAAAATCGTAGCCAACAGAAGAAAAATCTCCGAGGTAGACGTCGCAACGCGCAAGAAGGGGATAAATAGCCGGAAAATCATGAGCAAATCCAACATCGGGGTTGTTTTCATATTTCCCATGGAGATAGGAGAGTTCGGCGATCTCCTCTTCTTCAAGAAATGGGTGGGGTTTGATGAGGATGTTGTATTGGGGAGAGAGCTCCTTTACTAGAGCTTCACACGCATCGAAAAAATGGACGGGATTTTCTTTTGATGACCAGGTTGGGGCGTAGAGAATGGTCTTCTTGTGGGTTGAAAATTTGTGGAAGATCTCTTTTTCTGCAAGAGCATCGTAGAAAGCGCGATTTTTCCTGTGAAATGGGTAGCGGTAGTTGCCTGTTCTCACAATCGCATTTACCTTTCTCATCACGCCGGTGCGGGTCATAAGCTCCTGCATCTGCTCGCCGTAAACGAAGACGATGTCCTGCTGAGGGTGCGTTTGGCATGTAGAGTCTTTATCTGAGTTTCCATGGGGGCAAAGAACAAAGCGCATCCTTTTTCGATAGAGGAGCTCAAAGAGAGGCTGAAGCTCTAGACACCAGTATTTCCCACATCCAAAGAGAAGATCAAAATTCTCGGCTAAAAAGTCTAGCGATAACTCTTTTGGCTCTTTGAAAATCACCCGTGTTTGAGGATAGAATTTTTTCGCGAGTCTTTCGCACTTCTCATCAGTTACAAAAAGCGGGATATCTAGAAGAGCTGCAACCACTCCAAGATGGTCTAGATGTGTGTAGGGCCCGGTGCTAATGGCTGCTGCGCGTTGCATTGTACACCTGTTTTACAGAGGTTTCCGGGTCGAAAGTATAGGCGTAGGTCTCTTTGCGAATGAAAGAAAACTTCCCATCGAAGCAGAGCTTCTTCTCAATGAATGGATAGATTTGATGATAGGCGCTCTCGGGAATTTCGAATCCGCAACGAAAGAGAAAGAGTGTGGGATTTATACCGGAATAACCTGAAGAATCGGGTTTTGGCTGCATCGGCTCTGCCTCAGAATTTTGATTCTCACTCGCGCCTTGCCTCTTGGCAATGGTTGCTCGCTCCGAATCAAAATTCTGAGGAACCTCCTTGTCAAACTCCCGATCCTTCAAGTTATTTCGGTATACATTCTGGTTTCGCAAAAAGAACATGGGCCGATTAAAGGCGAGAAAATCGTAACCAATGGATGAGAGATCTCCGATGTAGATGTCTACGCGTTCAAGGAGTGGGTAAACGGGAGGGAAATCCCAAAGAACAGTTAGGTTAGGTTTTGCGTATCGAGCCAAAATCTCCAGAGCCTCTCCCTCTCTCTGCCAGCGCAGGTTAGGGTGCGGCTTTACAATGAGATTGAAGTGTTCTGGTAGCTGCTCGATCAGCGCGGGGGCGATTGAAAAGAAAGAGGAGGAGTCTTCCGCATCTTCCCATGTAGGGGCGTAGAGAATGGTCCGGTTTGTGTTGGGTAGGCACGAAAAGACCCCTTTCTCCACAACCTTTTGATAAAAGTCGCGATGGAGCTCGGCAAATTTCCTTCGGAAGTTTCCAGTCCGCATGACATTTTGCAATTGGACAAATACTCCCTTCTCGACCAAAAAATCGATCATCTTCTGTCCGTATACAAAAGCATGGGTCTCCTTGCTTAAGGCCTCCATGAAATAGGAGCGATGCCCTTTGTCAGAGTTTCCGTGCGGACACCAGATAGTCTTTAATGTTTTTCCAAGGAGCTTTTCTGCAAAAAAGAAGATCTCATGAAATAGGTCATGAGGAAGTGTTGTCACAATCGTATCGAAGGCTTGCACAACAGAGAAGGCAAGCGATTGATGATCGAGAACGATCACTTCTATGCCAGGGTAATATTTTCGGCAGCATGCGGCGATCTCCTCCTCGGTTACGATGAGAGGAATTCCGAGCAGCACACAGAGCGGAGTTAGGTGGTCAACGTGGTTGTATGCGGCTCCATGGATAAAGCCTGCTATGCGCTGAGAAGAGCTGGACATCCTCTTTTTTTAGCAGATCACGCCCTTTAAAAGGTAATAACCGAAGAGCGCTTCTTACGGGGTTGAGGAACGAGGCTTGGATCGACGACAGGCCCTCTATGAGTAGGAAGAGGGAGATCGACAAGCTTGTTCTCGACCTGCTTGTAAAGGGTTTGGTTGCGGCAGTTCTGGCTATTCATCCGTTCGGTAAGAGCCATCAGCTGATCCCGAAGAGAGAGGATCTCGCAGCTGCTCTCATGCTGTAGAGGCAGAAGCTCTTCCAAAGGAAGCTCTTTTTTCTTCTCTTTGCTTATGTGCTGAACTAGCTTTTCTGTAGCGAGGATTCGAGCAGATCTCCAGGGACCGAGATTCTGTACGATTTTGGCGCGCTCCTCCATGAGCTTGCTCCAGGAGGTCCGGTCGTGCATGAGCAAAGAGAGCTCCTCCTGATGCAGGTTGGCAAGAAGATCCCTCATCAGAGTGATCTCTTTCTGCATCGAGCGTTTGAGCTCGTCATGGATGTCTAAAAAATGGCGTTCCATATGTGGGTGCTGGTGATATATGCACTTGGCGTGCCAACCACCAAGAAACGTTCACCGCTCCTTGGCGGGTTGACTTATTCGGTGGGGAGTCCCTATCCTCGAGGGAAAAAATTGCCGGATGCAACGGAAAAAGATGCCCTTTTTTGATGCAGATGCCCTAAAAGCCTGGTTTGTTCGGGAAAAGCGGGCTTTGCCTTGGAGAGAAAATCCCTCCCCTTATGCAGTCTGGGTTTCAGAGATCATGCTTCAGCAGACACAGGCCTCCGTGGTGATTCCCTATTTCCGGCGCTGGATGGAAAAATTTCCTTCAATCGAAGCTGTGGCTAATGCCCCTTTGGAAGCACTGCTCAAGAGTTGGGAGGGGCTCGGCTACTACTCGCGCGTACGGTATCTACATGAGGCGGCGAAATCTTTGTTAAAGGATTATGGAGGAGAACTGCCGAGCGAACCAGAAAAGCTGGCGACGATCAAGGGTATTGGCCCTTACACCCAGGGGGCGATTTTAAGCTTTGCGTTTCACAAGAAGGCGGCGGCTGTTGATGGGAATGTCCTTCGGGTAATGGCTCGTTACTTTTCGATAGAGGAGGAGATCTCCTCTGTTAAAAAAAAGATACAAGAACTAACGGAACAGATTCTCCCACGAGAAGAGCCCTGGGTGGTCATGGAGGGAATCATCGAGCTTGGGGCCCAGGTGTGCCGAAAAACGCCTCTTTGTGGGGAGTGCCCGCTCAATAAGAACTGCCTCGCGCATCTGCATCGGAAGAGTCATCTAATTCCTTTGAAGAAAAAACGGGAACGAACGACACTTCTGCAGCGGGCGGTAGCGATCGTTATCTACGAAAAGAAGCTGCTTATTGGGCGTGTAAAAGGAAAAAAAGTGATGGCGGATCTTTATGAATTTCCCTACGTTGAGATCTCTGCCCAAAAACATGCACTTACTCAGATAAAAAAAATGATCCGAAATAAGCTAAAGGTGTCGTCGAACTTCTCCTCTTCGCTGGGTCCAGTAGACCATACATTTACCCGGTATCATGCTACCCTCTTCCCTTCGATTTGGAGGGCAGAAGAGTCAGTAGAGGTGGCAGATTATGAATGGAAGACCAAAGAAGAGATCGCCTCCCTTCCCTTCTCCTCCGGACATAGACAAATCTTACAAAGTTTAACAGATGCGCATTTTACACACTGAAAGTTCATCGGGTTGGGGCGGACAAGAGATCCGCATTTTGAGAGAGGCTCAGGGGCTACGAGCGCGGGGTCATGAAGTTGTGTTTGCGGTTGCGGCGGGAGGTGGACTGGTCGCTAAAGCACGAAAAGAGGGATTTACCGTGTATGAGATCGGGTTCAAACGTTCAAGAGCTCTCTTTGCGATCTATACTCTTATTAGAGTAATTCAAAAGAATGCGATTGATCTCGTTGTTACCCACTCCTCTCTGGATGCCTGGCTCGGAGGTATAGCAGCTCGAATTTCGGGGCGACCGGTTGTGCGTCTGCGACACCTGTCCACACCCACGCGTGCTGGTCTGAATAGCTTTCTGCTCTACAAGAAACTGGCGGATTTTGTGGTTACAACTTCGACAAAAGCTGCCGCGCTCATTCTTGAGCAGACGAAACTACCGATGGAAAAGTGTGTCTGTGTGCCAACAGGAGTTGAACCGAATGAGCTACAGGTCGACCCGCTCGAAGTAAAGAAATTTAGAGAGAGGTTGGGACTCTCACCAGAAGATTGTTTGGTGGGAACCGCCTGTTTTGTTCGATCTTGGAAGGGAATAGGCGATTTTTTGAAGGCAGCAGCGCTCCTCAAAGAAGAGAAAAACATCAAATGGGTAGTGATTGGCGGAGGTTATATTGATCAGTATAAACCTCTTGCGAAAGAACTGGGTGTTGAAGAGAACGTGACATTTGTGGGTCACATGGATGCTCCCTTTGCTGCAATTGCGGCTCTTGATCTCTTTCTTCTTCTCAGCACGGCCCATGAAGGGATTTCACAGGCTTCCCTTCAGGCGGCGTTTTTGGAAAGGCCACTCATCACAACTCCAGTTGGAGGGCTTCCCGAAGTCTGTTTAGATGGACAGACAGGCCTCATCGTCCCCCCATTTTCTCCTGAGCGCATTGCAGAAATGGTGCGAGCTCTCGCGTTCGATCCTAAAAGAAGACGCTCGCTCGGTGCGGCAGGCAAAAAGTTGGTCGAAGAAAAGTTTACGTTTACCTATACTCTGGACCAGATGGAAAGGATATACACCGGTCTCTTTGCAGCAGGGAAAGCATGAAAAACTTACAGCTTTTGGAAATCTTAAGAGATAAAGATTGGGCTCTTTGGGTCAATCTTCATGGGAAAAAGGTCCTTTACGGGTTTATCCTTCTCTTCATCCTTCTTTTCCTCACGTTTCACTACTTGGGGAGGTTCATCGCATCCGGTGAGAGACGTGTTCAAAATGAGAGGGTCTTATGTGAACGAGCCTTGAAAAAAGTTCACGAGCTTTCTCCCTCCTTTGCGCA
>LNFM01006048.1_pt1 | contig 20255 bp, 15 predicted proteins | sample 596031 | NCBI WGS metagenome assembly LNFM01 (sample SAMN04254537, study PRJNA301005) | activated carbon metagenome | isolation source: dual media filters at the Ann Arbor, Michigan drinking water treatment plant | place: USA: Ann Arbor | reverse complement strand
CCTTTGATGATTTCGACGAGATAGTAAACCAAGTGCCCTCCATCGAGCATGGGAATGGGCAGCAGGTTGAGCACCCCGAGACTGATCGACACCAAAGCGAGAAAACTCAGGTACGCGGCGATGCCGATGGTGGCGGTCTTGCCCGCGTAATCAGCGATCGTCACCGGTCCTGAAAGGTTCTTCCAGGACGCTTCGCCGGTGATCATCTTGCCCAGCATGCGCAGCGAGAACACGGTCATGTCCCATGTGCGTTCGACGGCAAGACCAACGCTTTCGATCGGACCATAGTGCACGCGCACGAGTTCGGGCCGGTCGCCCAGTTCGGCCCCGAGGCGACCGATCTCCTGGCCACCGCCCGCGGGCGACTCATCGCGTACCCGGGCCGGCGTGGCTATCAGCGTGAGCGTCTGCCCCTCGCGTTCGACCTGCAGCTCGAGCGGCTGATCGGCCGAAGCGCGGATGCGGTCGATCATGTTGCGCGCAGAAACCATCGGCGTGCGACCGATCTCCAAAACGCGATCGCCGGTGCGTAACCCGGCGCGCTCGGCCGCACTGCCTTCGCTGACACGGCCGATGCGCGGCGGACCACCCCACAGCGTGAGGCCGATGCGCGGCAGCGGATTGCCCTCCAGGTCGGTGGTGGACAGCCCGCCGAGGTCGAGTGTCGCTTCGACTGTCGCGCCGTCGAGGCGGGTGACGGTCAGATCAACGTTGCGACGATCGACCGCTCGTTGCAGCACCAGCCAATTGACGTCGCTCCACGAGCGCACCGGCTCGTCGTTCACCGTCATCACCTGATCGCCCGCCTGCAAGCCAGCGCGCGCTGCCGGGGTGTTGATCGCTGGCGTACCCAGCACCGCCCTGGGCTCCATCACGCCGGCCACGTTCAACCCCCAGTAGACGCCGATAGCCAGCAACAGGTTGGCCGCCGGGCCAGCCAGCACAATCGCAATGCGTTTGGACACCGGCTGGCGGTTGAAGGCGCGCGGAAGGTCCGCGGCGGAAATCGGCCCGAAATCGGTGTCGCGCTCATCGAGCATGCGCACGTAGCCGCCTAACGGCAAGGCGGCCACCACCCACTCGGTACGGTCGGCACCGCGCACCCACCGGGCCAGCGGTCGCCCGAAGCCGACCGAGAAACGCAGCACCTTCACGCCGCACTTGCGCGCAACCCAGTAGTGCCCCAGTTCGTGGATCACGATCAGGATGCCCAGGGTCACAAGGAAGGCCAGGACAGCGGTGACGAAACTCATGGCAGCAGGTCCGGCAGGGGAGTCAGTTCGCCAGCAACCCGGCGGGTGCGGGGTGGAGCGATCGGCCGATCACCGCAGCAGCGCGCTGGCGTGCTTGAGCATCCAGAGCGATCACCTCGTCGACGGCCGCAGGGCGGCACATTGGCGTCTGATTGAGCGTTTCTTCGATCACGGCGGCAATCCGGCTAAACGGCAGGCGATGGGACAGGAACGCTTCGACCGCGACTTCGTTGGCTGCGTTCACTGCAATGCTCGCCGCCGGACTCGCAGACAGCGCCTGGTAAGCCAGTTGCAGGCAGGGAAAACGCGTCAGATCGGGCGCTTCGAAGGTCAACGCTGCCACCTTCAGGAAGTCCAGCGTGCCCGATCCACTCTCCACGCGCTCCGGGAATCCGAGGCAGTAGGCGATCGGCGTGCGCATGTCGGGCGTACCCAGCTGGGCCAGAACCGAGCCATCACCAAACTCGACCATCGAGTGGATCACGCTCTGCGGATGGATGACTACATCGATCCGCTCGGGCGCAAAGCCGAACAACCAGCTCGCCTCGATCACCTCGAGACCCTTGTTCATCAACGTGGCCGAGTCGACCGAGATCTTGCGCCCCATGACCCAGTTCGGGTGGGCACAGGCCTCGTCTGGCGTGATCGCCGACAGATCGGTACGCGTACGAAACGGGCCACCGGAGGCGGTGAGGATCAGCCGGCGCACATCGCGCGCGCGGTCCGCCGCGCCAACCAGGCACTGGTGGATCGCGTTGTGCTCGCTGTCGACAGGAAGCAGCTGCGCGCCACCGCTGCGCACAGCCTCCATCAGCAGGCTGCCCGCACAGACGATCGCCTCCTTGTTGGCGAGCAGCAGCCGCTTGCCGGCGCGAGCCGCACTGAGGGTGGGCAGCAAACCGGCGGCACCGACGATGGCGGCAATCACGATCTGTACGCGCTCATCGGCGGCCACCTCGGCCAGCGCCTGCGCGCCGCTGCGCGCCTGCGTGGTGAGGTCCCGAGCCCGCAGCGCGGCTCGCAACTGCGTCTCGAGCGCGGAGTCGCCGATCACCGCCACTTCGGGCCGAAAGCGCACACACAACTCGACCAGCGCATCGACTCTCGACTGGGCAGTCAGCGCGAACACCTGGAAGCGCTGCGGGTGCCGCGAGATGACATCCAGGCTGCTCGATCCGATCGAGCCGGTGGCGCCAAGAATCGTGATGCCGAGTTTCATTGAATCCATCGCTGAATCAGGACCGCCATCGGCAAGACCGGCAGCAGCGCATCGATACGATCAAGCACGCCGCCATGGCCAGGCAGCAGCTGGCTGCTGTCTTTCCTGCCCGCCTGCCGCTTGAGCAAGCTCTCGAACAGGTCGCCGACGATCGACGTCGCCACCAGGAGCGCAAGAAGCACCACTGCAAGCAGGAGCGACTCGTCAAACAGCGCGTTCGACAAGACCGGCGCCTGCGGCCAGACAAGGTGGACCACACCGCTCGCCACCAGCACGCCGACTACGGCTCCGCCCACCCCGGCCCAGGTCTTGCCCGGACTGATCCGTGGCGCAAGCTTGCGTTTGCCGAACCTGCGTCCTGCAAAGTACGCAGCAATATCCGCGATCCAGACGATTGCGAGCGTGGAGAACAACATCAAGGTACCGAGCTGATGCAGGTACATCAGCGCGAACCATGCAGCCGGCAGCAACGTCAGTCCCAGGACAGTACTCAGGTTGCGACCGAGCCGCACGCCGTGCTGGCCCGCGCGGGCCAGGACCGCCAGCAGCGTGAGCCATACCGCCGTTGCCCCGGAACACACGAGTATCAGCACTGATCCGGTCGGCGTCCGTCCAGCGAACTCGAGTGCCACGAGGGCGAGCACGACGACGATGGCGAGTGCAACGCAACTCGCCTGCCGCAGTCCTGCCAGTCGCAACCATTCGAATGCCGCCCCCGCGAAGAGCACGGCGGCAGCGACTACGAAGGTTGCGCGTCCCAGCCAGAGCGCGGCGATCAGCAGACCCAAGAGCGTCAAGGCCGTGACCACACGCAGCCTCAGCACGCCGACCTCATGCCGGCGCGACCGGCGCGGGGACGGGTGGCGCGCCGACCTGCTGGCTGGTCCGGCCGAAACGCCGTTCGCGCTGCGCGTACCAGGCCAGCGCCGCGTCGAGGGAGACGGCGTCGAAATCCGGCCACAACTGGTCGGTGAAGTACAACTCGGCGTAGGCAAGTTGCCAGAGCATGAAGTTGCTGATTCGCCGCTCGCCACCGGTACGGATCAGCAGGTCGGGCTCGGGCGCGAAGGCGAGCGCGAGGTGCTGTGCGAGGCTCGCCTCGTCGATGTCCTGAGGACGATTGGCCAACGACGGATCGGCTGCGAGCAACGAGCGCATCGCGTTGATCATGTCCCAGCGGCCGCCGTAGCTGGCACAGACGGTCAAGTTCAGGCGAGCATTGCCTTCGGTGAGCGCTTGCGCTTGGGTGATCCTGCGCTGCAGTTCTGGCTCCAGCGTGGCTAAGTCTCCGGCAACGCGCAGCCGGACGCCATTCTCGTTCAGCCTCGACACCTCCTTCTGCAGTGCCGTCATGAACAGACGCATCAAGGTGGAGACCTCATCGGCGGGACGACGCCAATTCTCGGAGCTGAAGGCGAACAGCGTGAGGTACTCGACCCCGCGTCGGACGCACGCTTCCATCACCCGACGCACCGCATCAACGCCCCGATTGTGGCCGGCCACGCGCGGCAGGTGACGCGCATTGGCCCAGCGGCCGTTGCCGTCCATGATGATGGCAACGTGCCGAGGCACCGCCGCGGGGCGGTCCGCCGCGTTTCGCGTCATTGACTTGCTCCCGTCCATCGAGAAGGCATCTCAACCTTGCCTTCAGACAGTCAGGATCTCCTTTTCCTTCTCGGCGATCAGTTTGTCGATGTCGACGATGAAGCGATCGGTGAGTTTCTGCACGTCTTCCTGCGCGCGACGTTCGTCGTCCTCCGACACTTCCTTCTTCTTCAGCATCTCTTTCAGGTGAGCGATCGCGTCGCGCCGCAGATTGCGCACAGCCACCTTGGCGTTCTCGCCTTCATGCCTGACGACCTTGGTGAGGTCCTTGCGGCGCTCTTCCGTGAGCGCCGGCATGGGGACCCGGATCACATCACCCGACGAAGCCGGGTTCAGGCCCAGGTCCGAATCGCGGATCGCCTTCTCGATCACCGGCACGAGCTTCTTTTCGTACGGCTGCACCGTGATCGTCCGCGCGTCGCTCAGGCCGACATTGCCGACCTGCGACAGCGGCACCATGGACCCGTAGTAGTCGACCTGGATGTGATCCAGCAGACCGGTATGGGCGCGACCGGTGCGAATCTTCGCCAGATCGTGCTTGAGCGAATCCACCGACTTCACCATCTTCTGCTCGGTCGACTTGCGGATCTCGGCAATCGTCATCCTGTTCTCCTCCCGGGCGCTCGCGGCCCCGTCTTCGACTGTCTCCGGCAGCGCCGGCGACTGAACTCACCCTGTAGCTGCCATGCGCCCGCTGTAAACGCGCAGCTACACGTGCACCAGCGTGCCTTCGTCCTCGCCCTGCACGATTCGCTTGAGCGCACCCGGCTTCATGATGTCGAACACCTTGATCGGCAGCTTCTGGTCTCGACACAGCGCAAAGGCGGTGGCATCCATGATCTGCAGGCGGCGCGTAAGCGCCTCGTCGAACGTGATGCTTGCATAGCGGGTCGCCGTGGGATCCTTCTTCGGGTCGGCGCTGTAGACACCGTCCACCTTGGTCGCCTTGAGCACGATCTGCACCCCCATTTCGGCCCCGCGCAGCGCGGCGGCGGTATCGGTGGTGAAGAACGGGTTGCCGGTGCCGGCAGCGAAGATCACCACCCGGCCCTCTTCCAGGTAGCGAATCGCCTTTGGCCGGATGTAAGGCTCGACCACCTGCTCGATGTTCAACGCCGACTGCACGCGTGCCTCGACCCCGGCGCGGCGCATCGCGTCCTGCAGTGCCATCGCGTTCATCACGGTGGCCATCATGCCCATGTAGTCGCCGGTAGCCCGGTCCATGCCGGCCGCGCCGAGTGCCACGCCCCGGAAGATGTTGCCGCCACCGATGACCACGGCCAGTTCGACCCCGAGGTCGACCACGCCCTTGATGTCGGTCACCATGCGCTCGATGGTCTCGCGATTGATCCCGAAGGCGTCATCGCCCATCAGCGCTTCGCCGGACAGCTTGAGCAGGACTCTCTTGTAGGCGGTGGTCATCGGCGGCGATTCGGCAGAGGTGTCAGGCTCGCGCCGCGGCGGCTTGTGCGGCCACTTCAGCCGCGAAGTCGTTGCTTTTCTTCTCGATGCCTTCGCCAACCACATAGAGCACGAAGCGATTGACCGTCGCCCCCTTGCTCTTGAGCAGTTGCTCGATCGTCTGCTTGCCGTCAGCGGCCTTGACGAACACCTGACCCAGCAGCGTGACCTCCTTGAGGAACTTCTGCACGCTGCCCTCGGCGATCTTCTCGAGCATGTTCTCGGGCTTGCCTGCCTCGCGCGCCTTCTCGATGGCGATCCGGCGCTCGGTGGTGATCAGTTCGGCAGCTACGCCGCTCGAATCGATCGACTTGGGCTTGCTCGCCGCGATGTGCATCGCGACATCACGTGCCAGTTGCTCATCAGCGCCCGTGGTGTCGACCAAGACGCCGATCTTGCTGCCGCCGTGGACATAGGTGGCGATCTTGCCCTGCGCCATCACGCGCTCGAAACGACGAATCGACATGTTTTCGCCGATCTTGCCGACCAACGCGGCACGCACCGTGTCGACCGTGCCCCCCTCCAGCGGCAGCGCCGACAAGGCCGCCACGTCAGCGGGGTTCTTGTCAGCAACGAGCTTCGCGAGGTTGCTTGTAAACGCGAGGAAGTCGTCATTCTTGGCAACGAAGTCGGTCTCGCAGTTGACTTCGACGATCGTGCCCAGGGTCGCATCGGCGTTCACGTAGATGCCAACGATGCCTTCAGCCGCCACCCGGGCTGCCGCCTTGCTCGCCTTGTTGCCGAGCTTGACGCGGAGGATCTCTTCCGCCTTGGCCATGTCGCCGCCCGCCTCGCCGAGCGCCTTCTTGCACTCCATCATCGGCGCGTCGGTCTTCTCGCGCAGTTCCTTCACCATGCTTGCGGTGATTTCTGCCATGACTACTCCTGAATCAAAATCTGCAAAAAAGGGGCTTGCGCCCCTTGATCGTCGAGGTGGGTGGTGGCGGCTGCTGCAACCATGCGAGTGCGCGCCTGCCCGCTCAACCCGGGGCGCGGCGCTTACGCGGCTCCCTGTTCGACCTCGACGAACTCCTCGCTGCCCTGAGCCACAGCGACCACTCCGGCCATCGCTTGCGCTTTTCCTTCGAGTACGGCGTCAGCGATCCCGCGGGCATACAGGCGCACTGCGCGACTGGAGTCGTCGTTTCCGGGAATCACGTGCGAAATGCCTTCGGGCGAGTGATTGGTGTCGACCACGGCAACCACCGGGATGCCGAGCTTCTTGGCTTCCTGGATGGCGATCTTGTGATAGCCGACATCGATCACGAAGATCGCATCCGGCAGCGCGTTCATGTCCTTGATGCCGCCAATCGACTTCGTAAGCTTGTCGTGCTCACGCTGATAGGTCAGTCCTTCCTTCTTGGACATGCGCTCAAGTCCGCCCTCCTCGAGGTGCTGCTCCATCTCCTTGAGTCGCTTGAGCGAGACTTTCACCGTCTTGAAGTTGGTCAGCATGCCGCCGAGCCACCGTTGGTCGACGAACGGCATGCCGGCACGGGTCGCCTCCTCGACGATGGTGTCGCGCGCCTGACGCTTGGTGCCGACGAACAGCACGGTGCCGCGGTTGGCGGTGAGCTGTCGGACGAACTTGGTGGCTTCCTGGAAGTTCTCGAGCGTGCGCTCGAGATTGACGATGTGGATCTTGTTGCGGTGACCGAAAATGTACTGGGCCATTTTCGGGTTCCAGAAGCGGGTCTGGTGGCCAAAATGGACACCTGCTTCCAGCATTTCACGCATGGTGACTGACATTGCCTGACTCCTGACGAGGTTGGGGTCTTGCGCATCCGTCGACGCCGCCCACCGTTTCAGCGGAAGGGCAGCACCTCGGTTGACGGTGCGCGCGATTTGCTCACAAAAACCAAACTCAATTTCGGCCGCGCATTCCGGCCTCCACTTCGGCCTCCGTTCTGGCCTTGTTTGGCAACCACTCCTGGCGCAAATCCCCTTCCAAGAAGAGGTTGAGCACCGGAAAGCAGCGTAAGCAGCCGGCTATTATACGGTTTTTGCGATCGCGCCCCGGGCGGCGGTTCCCTCACATCCCATGGCCATCGTCATCAAGTCACCCGAAGACATCGAGCGAATGCGCGTTGCCGGCAGACTGGCCGCCGAGGTGCTCGATTTCATCACTCCGCATGTCAAGCCAGGGGTGTCGACCGCCGAGATCGACCGCCTGTGCCATGACTACATGGTCACGGTCCAAGGGACCACTCCCGCGCCGCTCAACTATGCCCCTCCGGGCTATCGGCCGTATCCGAAGTCCATCTGCACCTCGGTCAACCATCAGGTGTGCCACGGCATCCCCGGGGACAAGGTGCTGAAGAACGGCGATGTGGTCAACATCGACGTGACGGTGATCAAGGACGGCTATCACGGCGACACCAGCCGAATGTTCTACGTCGGTGAGCCCTCGATCGCGGCGCGCCGCCTGTGTGACGTGACCCACGAATGCATGTGGCTCGGCATCGCCGAGGTCCGCCCCGGCGCGTTTCTCGGCAACATCGGCGCCGCCATCCAGGCCCACGCCGAGAAGCACGGCTTCAGCGTGGTGCGCGAGTTCTGCGGACATGGCATCGGCCGCAAGTTCCACGAGGAGCCGCAAGTCCTCCACTACGGCCGCGCCGGGACGCTGGACCAGTTGGTCGCAGGCATGACCTTCACCGTGGAGCCCATGATCAACGCCGGTCGGCGCGAGATCAAGGAACTGTCGGACGGCTGGACCATCGTGACCAAGGACCACTCCCTGTCCGCTCAGTGGGAGCACACGGTGCTGGTCACTGCCGACGGCTACGAGATTCTGACCACGTCGCCCGGGATGCCGGAGCCGCCGGCCATCGCCTCGGGCGCAAGGTCGGGCGCCTTCCTCGCACCGGCCTGATCCAAGCCGCCCGCGTCATGAACGACGTCGGCTTCTCGCTCCGGGATGAATTGCGCGCTCAGCGCGAATTGCTCATCTCCCAGTTCCTCCAAAGCGGCAAAGTGGCGCCGCTTCTGCGCGGCCTGTCGCGCAGCGTCGATCGACTGCTCGAACGGGTTGCGCGGGAAACCGGCGTCACTCGCCACGCCACCCTGATCGCCGTCGGCGGCTACGGCCGAGCTGAGCTGTTTCCCCATTCTGACGTCGACGTGCTCATTCTCACCGCCGACGCGCCAGACGATGCGCAGCGCGAGAGCATCGAGCGCCTGGTCGGTCAACTGTGGGATCTTGGCCTGCACCTGGGCCACAGCGTGCGCACCGTGGCCGAATGCGAGGATGAGGCGCGGCGCGACGTCACCGTGTTGACCGCGCTGCTTGAATCGCGCCATCTTGCAGGACCGCGCGCCCGCTACGAGCAGTTCGTTCAGGCGGTCGAGACGTGCTTCGATCCACCCACCTTCTTCCGCGCCAAGCTGCTGGAACAGCAGCAGCGCCACACCAAGTTCCAGGACACGCCCTACAGCCTTGAACCGAACTGCAAGGAAAGCCCGGGAGGCTTGCGCGACCTGCAGGCGTTGTTGTGGCTTGGGCGTGCGTCCGGGCTAGGCGAATCGTGGTCGGAACTGCTGCGCCGACAACTGATCACGCCGGAGGAGCATGCAATGCTCCGGCGCAATGAGCGCGTCTTGAAGGAGATACGTGCCCGCCTGCACATCGTGGCGGGTCGGCGCGAAGATCGGCTCGTGTTCGACGTGCAAAACGCGGTGGCGGAAAGTGCCGGGATCCAGGCTACCGGCGCCCGGCGAGCCAGCGAAGTGCTGATGCAGCGCTATTACCGCGCGGCCAAGCTGGTCACGCAGCTCAACACGATCGTCCTGCAGAACATCGAGCGGCATGTCTTTCCGCGCGAGGACGTGCCGGCGACGCGCATCGACGCCGTTTTCGTCGCCCGCGACGAGTTCCTCGACATCGATGACGACCAGGCACTCGAGCGTGAACCGAATGCCATCTTGCGCGGCTTCCTTCTGCTGTCGCAGCACCGCGAACTCAAGGGCATGTCGGCGCGCCTGCTGCGCGCGCTGTGGCACGCGCGCGACCGCATCGACGCGAAGTTCCGCGCCGATCCGGTGAACCGGCAGACGTTCCTTGCCATCCTGCAGCAGCCCCTGGGAGTGACGCACGAGCTGCGCCGCATGAACCAGTGGGCAATCCTGGGCCGCTATCTGCCGGTGTTCCGCCGCATCGTCGGCCAAATGCAGCACGACCTGTTCCACGTGTACACCGTGGACCAGCACATCATGATGGTGGTGCGCAATTTGCGCCGCTTTGCGTTGTCGAAGTTCGCCCATGAGTACCCGCTCTGCAGCCAGTTGATTGCCGACTTCGACAAGCCCTGGCTGCTGTACGTCGCCGCCCTGTTCCATGACATAGCCAAGGGCCGTGGCGGTGATCACAGCAAGCTCGGCAAGCGGGACGCCTATCGCTTCTGCCGGCGACATGGCCTGTCGCGCGACGACACGTCGCTGGTGTGCTTCCTGGTCGAGCACCACCTCACCATGTCCCAGGTGGCGCAGAAGCAGGACATCGCCGATCCCAAGGTGATTGAACGTTTCGCTCGCATCCCCGGGAACGAGCGCCGCCTGATCGCGCTCTACCTGCTCACGGTGGCGGACATCCGCGGCACCAGCCCCAAGGTGTGGAACAACTGGAAGGCGCGCCTGCTCGAGGACCTGTTCCGCCAGACCCGGCGGATGCTGGGCGGCGAGGCCGTGCACCCGAACGCCGAGCTGGAGAATCGCAAGCGCGAGGCGCTGCGCGTGCTGCAGCTGTATGGCCTGACCGAGAAAGCCCACGAGGCGCTCTGGCAGCAGCTCGACGTCGTCTACTTCATGCGCCACTCAGCCAAAGACATTGCCTGGCATGCGCGGACCCTGCTCGCGCACGTCGACACCCCCAAGCCGATCGTGCGGGTGAGGCTTTCGGCGGCGGGCGAAGGAATCGAGGTCCTGATCTACGTGCGCGACCAGAAAGATCTGTTCGCGCGGGTCTGCGGCTTCTTCGACAGCCGCAACCTGAGCATCCTGGACGCCCGCATTCACACCACGCGCCACGGCTACGCGCTCGATACCTTCCTGGTCACCGACCATGGACGCGCCGGCCATTATCGCGAGGTGCTGGCGCGCATCGAGCGCGAGCTGACCGAGCGGATCAGCACCGAATCGGCGTTGCCGGAGCCGGTCAAAGGCCGGCTGTCGCGCCACTCCCGCCACTTTCCAGTATCGCCCGACGTGCATCTGCAGCCCGACGAACGGGGCCAGGCGTACCTGCTGTCGATCACCGCGACCGACCGCGTCGGCCTCTTGTATTCGATCACCCGCGTACTGGCGCAGCATCAGATCAACGTCCAGACCGCCAAGATCAACACATTGGGCGAGCGCGTCGAGGACGTGTTCCTGATCGATGGCAGTGGCCTGAATTCGCTGCGCGAACAGTTGCAGCTGGAAACGGATCTGCTCGCCGCTCTGGCCAACTGAGCGGCGAGCGCGCCATCAGACCGGCAGCAGCACCGCGTGCGGCATCGGCGGCAGTTCCAGGGTGATCGCGTCGCTTTCGCGCACCGCCCCGTCGGCGTGAACCACCGCCATCACGCCCGCCTTGCGCACCAGTCCGCCGGCGTCGGTGCGACCGAGCAAGGCGGCCCGCAACCCCGGCTGGAACGCATCCAGCTGGCCGCAGGGATTGCGCAGGCCGGTGATGCGCACGGCACCGCCGCTGCCGAACCGCAGGATCGTTCCCTGCGGCAGCGCCAGCAGGTCGATCCCGCTCGTGGTGATGTTCTCGCCGATGTCGCCCGGGGAAACGTCATGCCCCAGGCGCGCCAGGATGGCCAGCATCTCGACATGCAGCAGGTGCACCTGCCGCAGGTTGGGCTGGGTCGGATCGCGCGCGACGCGCGAGCGATGCTTCACGGTGGCGCCGGCATGTGCATCGCCGTCGACGCCTGAGCCCGCGACGAGCTGGATCTGCGGTTGCCTCGCCTTGGAGAAAGCGTGCAGCGGGCTCGCGCAAACCGCAACCACGGTCGCCATCAGTCGTCCGCCTGACCCGCAAGCTCCGGAAACAGCACGTCGGTGAAGCCAAACCGGGTGAAGTCGCGAACCCGCATCGGATACAAAATGCCATCAAGGTGATCAACCTCGTGCTGCACAACCCGCGCATGAAAGCCATCCACGGTGCGGTCGATCGGTTGCTGTTGCTGATCGACGCCCGTGTAGCGCAGCCGGGCGTGCCGGGGCACCACACCGCGCAGTCCTGGCACCGACAGGCAGCCTTCCCAGCCCTCTTCCATGTCGGTCGACAGCGGCGTCAGCACCGGATTGATGAGCACGGTCGGCGGCACCGGCGGCGCATCCGGATAGCGCTGCACCTTGTCGAATCCAAACACCACCAGCCGCAGCGGTACGCCGATCTGCGGCGCGGCCAGCCCGGCGCCGCCGGCGGCATGCATGGTCTCGAACATGTCGTCGATCAGCACGTGCAGGTCGGCGCCGAAGGAAACGACAGGCGCCGACACCCGCAGCAGGCGCGGATCGCCCATGCGCAGGATCTCGCGGATCAAGGTGCGCCTCCCGCTGCTGGCGCATGCGACACCGCACTCTCGAGGACGCTCACGGCGCGCTTGACCGTCGTCTGCATCACTTCGTCGAGTTTCTTCAGCTCGATTCGCTGCGCGCTGCTGCCGCGGCCCGCCGCGTGATTGACCGTCACGCACAGTGCCGCGTACTCCAGGTCAACCTCGCGCGCCAACGCCGCCTCCGGCATGCCCGTCATGCCGACCAGATCGCCGCCGTCGCGCGCGATGCGCTCGATCTCGGCCGCCGTTTCCAGGCGCGGGCCCTGAGTGCAGGCATAGACACCGCCGTCGAACACCGGCTCGCCGCAGCGCGCCGCGGCCGACAGCAGCAGCGCCCGCAGGCGCGCCGAATATGGCTGGGTGAAGTCGACATGCACCACCGCAGCATCGGTGCCGCTGAAGAACGTGCTCTTGCGGCTGTGCGTGTAATCGATGATCTGGTCCGGCACCACCAGCGTGCCAGGCCCGTACTCGGCGCGAACGCCGCCCACGGTGGCCACCGCGATCACGCCTTGCACGCCGAGTTCCTTCAGCGACCAGATGTTGGCGCGGTAATTGATCTCGTGCGGCGCGATCGTATGGCCGTACCCATGCCGCGCCAAAAACACCACGTCGCGACCAGCAAAGGTGCCGATGGTGATGGCGCCGGAAGGTTCGCCGAACGGCGTGCGCATCACCTGCCGCCGCACGTTGGATAACGCGGACAGCTTGGCCAGACCGCTGCCGCCGATGATTGCGTACATGGTGCGATGCCCTAGAGAGAGTCAATATCCAACTGGCCCGATGCAAGAAACTGCTCGAATTGAGCCCGCGTAACGACTCTCGTGCCCTGCTTCGTAGCTTTAGCGACCTTCGCAGGACCTGCGCCATCGCCGGTAACGAGGAACAGGGCACCTTTAGTTACGGAGTTAACCGGTTTCAGGCCGCCAGTCTCCGCTGCAGCCTGAAGTTCAGCACGCTCGGCGGCGGAGAAACCGGTGAAGCAAACCTCCGGCGCTTCAGACTTCTGCACCGGGAAACCGCGGCTTCCGTAAACCCAAGCCCAACCCTCTTGCTCCGACATTAGGTCCAGCTGTCCGGAGGTGAAAGGACTCTTCGAAACTAGAATTCGTCGAAGCTTCTCGCTGAGAGGCGCCCTACTGCTGACCTGAGCGTACTCGTGTCCCACAAGCCGCCCCAGTCTTTCCAAATCCGAGACTGTCCTTAGCCAAGTCGGGGACGAAAGCGCCTGCAGGACTCGCCTCTCCGTGCTATCCAACGCCGCACCAAGCTGAGACTCGAAGAAGCGGCGAACAGTCCCGAACCTCGTCGCAGTCCGAGTAAGCGTCCCTGCACCAACTCCGCTCAGAAGCTCGGCCTCAGCCCTTGCCTTCGATGTCTCGACATCAACTCGTTTCACCGCCTGCAGCAACTGCTCAAACGAAACAGAAGGCGGACTCGTACGCGGCGGCGCCGGGCATACGCCATTCTCTAGCAAGCGCTGCACCACGTCTTTGTTGTGCGACTCCTTCGTAAACGAGTAGATCGCCAATGCGCCTTCCACTCCAACGTCGTCCACCAAAAGAGGCGTCCATTCCGCAGTCTCCATCAAGGCATCAATGGATCCATAGAACTCAGCAAGCTTGCGAGCGGTCGTTTCCCCTACGTGTCTTATGCCTAGACCGAAGATGAGCCGCTCTAGCGGCCGACGCTTAGAATCCTCAATCGAAGTGATTAACTTCTTGGCGGACAAGTGCTGCAACGTGGATCCACCTGGAAGAGGCACGCCTAGCAGCATCTCATAGGTCAATGAAAACAAAGAAGCCACGTCGCGAACAAGGCCCTTTTCCATCAAGGCATCGACGATCTCAGCACCGAGTCCATCGATGCTCATCGCATCGCGCTTAGCGAAGTGGATGAGGGACTCCTTGCGCTGCGCAGAGCAGTACAGTCCGCCAGTGCAACGAACGATCTTGCCGCCTTCGTCGCGCGCCGTCGTCGAGCCACAGACCGGGCAGCAAGTCGGCATAGTAAATGGCTGCGCGTCCGATGGACGCTGCTCCAAGACTCGCCCAACAATCTCAGGAATGACGTCTCCAGCGCGACGAACAATCACCATGTCGCCAATCATGATGTCTTTGCGACGAATTTCATCCTGATTGTGCAGAGTCGCATTACTAATTGTTGTGCCACCCACGAACACCGGGTGAAGACGGGCGACAGGGGTCAGTACGCCTGTTCGTCCAACTTGTACATCGATACTCAAGAGCTTCGTAACCTCCTCCTGAGGTGGGAACTTGAAAGCGATAGCAAACTTAGGAAAGCGACCTGTGTAACCAAAAACTCCTTCTGAACTACGATCATTGACTCGCACGACGATCCCATCGATATCGTACGGAAGCTGCGGGCGGCGCTCAGCCGTCCGCCGGTAGTACGCAAGTAGATCTTCCTTCGAACCGAGTACTTTCCTGCAGTCCTGCGGTCCAGTCACAAACCCAAGAGCATCCAACCACTCCAAGAGATCGGAGAAGTGCTCAGGCGTAGCTCCGCCCTCGACGTGGCCGATGTCATAAGCAATGAACGCCAATCCGCGGCGGGCTGTAATTCCCGGATCGAGCTGTCTGAGCGAACCTGCAGCCGCGTTTCGCGGGTTCGGAGACACGTCCTCGCCCTGATCCCTTTGCTTCTGCTGCAATCTCGCTAACGCCCCGTGTGTCATCACCACCTCGCCTCGCACCTCGAATCGGTGCGGGAAGTCGGCTCCCTTCAGGCTCAAGGGAACAGAGCGGATCGCCTCTACGTTGGACGTTACGTCTTCTCCGAGATTCCCATCTCCGCGTGTCAGCCCGAGTACGAGCCGACCGTCCTGATAGAGCAAGTTCACGGCTGCGCCGTCGTACTTTAGCTCTCCAAGGAGATAGCCGGTACAACTTGAATTCATCAGCCTACGTTCACAATCGACCAAGAACTGATCGACCTCCTCTGGATGGTCATGTGGCACTGTCTTTAGTGACCACATCGGTCTCAAGTGAGCAACGGCACGCATTCCACTGCGGACTTCACCACCTACGCGCTGCGTAGGCGAGTCGGGCGTGATTAGTTCCGGATGGCCGACCTCCAGCGCCTGGAGCTCGCGGAACAGCCGGTCGTACTCGGCGTCCGGCACGATGGGCGCATCCAGCACGTAGTACGCGTGATCGTGGCGGGCGATCTCATCGCGCAGTTCGAGCGCGCGCTGCGCCAGCTCCTGCGGCGACCCACCTGCCGTCATGCGTACAGGCGCCTCGCGCGCGCGCTACCCGGCTCGATGCCGGCGGCTGTCATCTCGGCATACAGGCCATCGAGCTGCTCGGCAATGCCGGCGAGCGACGCCGCGTTCACCGGCCGACCGTTGTCGTCGATCACGCGCGCACCCAGTTCCATCGCCAGCGTGTCGGAGGCCTTGAACAACTCGCGCAGCGGATCAGCCGCCACTGGCGCCAGCGGTACGTCCAGCTCCAGCGAAAGCCGACTCGCCGGATAGGCCGCTGCCCGCAGTGAGAACACCGGCGCGCCATCGGCGGTCAGGCGCTCCCACCGCGTCGCGCTCACCGCCGTCAGCTTGGCCGCCTGCGCAGCGCGCGCCACGCGCTGGGGATCCCATTGCGCACCGGTCGTGTCAAGCGTCATGCCGATCTGCACATCGAAGCGTGCGCACAGCTGATCGAGGTCTCGCGCCATCTCGACCACGCGCTTCACATCCGGCGCGTCGAAGTCCGCGTCGAGCGCCATGGCCACCTGCTGAATCACCGCGATGAAGCGTGAGGCTTCGATCTCGTCGAGCTTGTGCCGGCGGTGCGCGACCTGGGTCGCCACAAGCAGTTCCGTGTAGAAGCCAAAGCGATCCGGCTCCACCCACTGCTGATGGCGCGCGTCCCAGGCCACCAGGAACAACGGCAGCCCGCTTTCAAGGTGCGCCAGCGGTGCGGCGGCGTCGAACACCGACACCCCATCGACGGCGTGACTGCAACGCAGCTCCAGCACCCAGTCGAGCAACGGGTCCTCGACCCAGCGCGGCGCAGGACCGCTGCCTTGCGCGCCTGCGGCGGGGCCACCATCGACGGGCACAGCCATGACGGCCGGGTTGTCAGGCAGCGTGCCGAAGCGCGGCTCCACCCGCCCGCCATAGAGCGCGCTGAGCGGCAGATCCGTCACCTGCACCACGGATGAGACCGGCTGCGGCTCGGCGGTGGGCGCAGGCGACGCGGCGGCGCTATTGGCAGGCGACGGCCGCACGGCGCCAGCCGCTGCCGTCGGCTGCAGCAGCGCGTCGCTCACCCCGTCGCGCAGCGACGCATCCAGCCGCCGCAGCATGCGCCGCTCGTGCCACTTGTTGTAGGCAAACAGGAGCACCAGCAGCACCCCGGCCAGGATCAGCAGCGCGATATGCAGGTCGCTCATGCGCGCGTGCTTGCAGACAAGGTCAGGCCGCCTCGGCGGTCAGCCGCTGCGCGGTATCGATGTCGACCGCGACGATGCGCGAGACGCCCTGCTCCTGCATCGTGACGCCGACCAGCTGCTCGGCCATCTCCATCGAGATCTTGTTGTGCGTGATGAACAGGAACTGCGTACCCGGCTCGCCCGCGGTGCCGGTCATCGACTTCACCAGGTTGCAGAAGCGGTCGGTGTTGGCGTCGTCCAGCGGTGCATCGACCTCGTCGAGCAGGCAGAACGGCGCCGGGTTGAGCTTGAACAGCGCGAACACCAACGCGGTCGCGGTCAGTGCCTTCTCGCCACCGGACAGGAGGTGGATCGTGCTGTTGCGCTTGCCCGGCGGCTGCGCCATCACCTGCACGCCAGCATCGAGGATCTCTTCCCCGGTCATCATCAGGCGCGCCTCACCACCGCCGAACAGCGTCGGAAACAGCAGGCCGAACTGCCTGTTCACCTGTTCGAAGGTATTGGCCAGGAGATCGCGCGTCTCGCGGTCGATCTTGCGGATCGCATCTTCCAGCGTGCCGATCGCCGACTTCAGGTCGGTCGACTGCGCGTCGAGGTAGTTCTTGCGCTCGCGCGAAGTGGTCAGTTCATCGAGCGCGGCCAGGTTGACCGCGCCGAGCGCCTCGATCTCAGCCGCCAGCCGGACGATCTCCGCCTGCAGTGCCGCACTACGCACCGGCTGCGCCTGCAGGCGCGCCAGCAGCGCCGCTTCATCCGCCTTCGCTTCGGCGAGCTGCTCGGCAAACTGCTCGGCGTTCATGCGTGCCGCCTGCTCCTTGAGCTGCAACTCGGTGATCTTCTCGCGCTTGGGCTGGACGTCGCGCTCCAGCGTCAGTCGCTGCTCATCCTTGGCGCGCAACTGCTGCGCCAGGTCGTCCTGGCGGCTGCGCGCCTGCGCGAGCAGCGCTTCGGCCTCGCCACGCTGCGCCAGCCACTGGTCCAGGCCGCCGCGCACGGCGCTGTCGTCAAGTTTCGCGACCTCCAACTGCGCCAGCTCGATATCGGCATCAAACTTCTCGGCATCGCCGGCCGCCACGCCGGCCGCCTGGTTCAGATCGGCAGCGCGATCACGTGCCGAGTTCATCTCGATCTGGACGCGACTCGCCTCCGACTGCAGCCGCTGGCGCGCCTCGCGCGCCTCGCGCAGGCGGGCATCGGCTGCTTCGTAGGCCACGCGCGCTGACTCGACCGCCTCCTGCCGACTGCCCAGCTCCTGGTCAAGCTGCTCGAAGCGACTGTCCGCCTCGCCCCGTTGCGCACGCAGCTCTTCCTCGTGCGTCGTCACCTCGACCAGCTCGCCCTCGATCTGGCCGGCGCGGTGCTTGACGCGCTCGATCATCTCGGACAGCCGCACTGCTTCGATCTGCACGCCGTGCAACTGGTTGCGCACGCGCTCCACCACCTGCCGCTCTTGCTGCTGCGCCTCCTGGACCTGCCGCAGGGCTGCCTCGGCGCGCACCAGGGCGGCGGAGGCCTGCTCGACCAGCAGCTTCTGCGCACGCACCTCGCGCTCGATGTTCTCGATCTCCTGCCGTCGCGCCAGCAGGCCGGACTTGCGGTCATCGGCGGCGTAGAAGCGCACCGCATGACGCGACACGAGATGGCCGCCCTTGACCACCAGCTGGGCACCGGGGGGCAGCTGGCTGCGCGCGGCGAGCGCCTGCGCGATGTCGTCGGCTACGTAGACGCCGGCGAGCCAGTCATTGAGCACCGCCGCCAGCGCTGCGTCATGCCCGCGCACCCGGTCAGCCAGCCGCGCAAAGCCCGCCAGGGAAGACGAATCCCCGGCCACGGCACCGGCGGTCGCGTAAAACGAAACGCGCGCAGGGGGCGCATTGCCGGCCAGCCCACCGAGCGAGTCGAGGCGCCCGACTTCCAGACCCTCGATGCGCTCGCGCAGCACGGACTCGAACGCCATCTCCCAGCCCGGCTCGACCTGCAGCTTCTTGAACAGACGCGGCAGCGACTCCAGGCCCTGCGCACGCAACCACGGATCGAGCTTCTCGTCCGCCTCGACCTTCGCCTGCAGGTCGCGCAGCGCAACCAGGCGCGCTTCCAGGCGTGCCAAGGCGTCGGTGTCGCGCGTGCGCGCGTCCAGCTGCGCCTGCCGCTCGGACTGCATTTGAGGCGCGCGGTCATCGGCATCCTGCAGCCGGACGGCAGCACCATCGAGTTCGCCCTGCAGGCGCTCGACCTCGGTCGTCAGCTGGGCGAGCCGCGCTTCGTCGGGATGACCGAGCTGGCGGCGCTCCTCGGCGAGCCGGTCGCGCCGCTGCTGCAGCGCCGACAGCTGGCGGTCGATGGTGCGCTGTTCGGTGCCGGCCGCCTCGATCGACTGCTCGGCCATCGCAGCGTCGGCTCGGGTACGGGTCAGTGCCTCGCGGGCCTGCTGATACGCCTCCTCGAAGGTCGGCAACCCGGCTTCATGTTCTTCTGCCTGCGAGCGGGCGATCTCCAGGCGCTCGCCGCCGGCGTCGAACTGACGCTGGAACTCGGCGGCACGCCGGCGCAGGTCGTCAGCCTCGGTGGACCGGCGCAAACGGTTGGTCGACAACGAGTCGATCTGCGCCACCAGGCGCGCGCGCCCGTCGACGATCATGCGGATCTCGGACTCGAGCTTGCCGATCTCTGCGTTGATCTTGAACACCTCGCCCTGCGCCGCGTGCACCGCGTCGCCCGAGGCGTAATGGGCGGCGCGCAGTTCCTCCAGCGCCCGCTCGGCGGCGCGCAGGTCGGCCAAATGCGATTCGAGCGCCACCCCACGCTGCTCGATGTCCTTGGCCACCCGCTCCTGCTCCGCCTGCGCATCGCGCTTGCGCGTCAGCCACAGCAACTGCTGCTGCTCGTCGTGGCGTGCCTGCAGGTCGCGATAGCGCTGCGCAACCTCGGCCTGCTGTTCGAGCTTGCCGATCTGCGCATCGAGCTCGCGCACGATGTCTTCGACGCGGGTCAGGTTGTCACGCGTGTCGGACAGGCGGTTCTCGGTCTCGCGCCGGCGCTCCTTGTACTTGGAGACACCCGCAGCCTCTTCGAGGAACACGCGCAGCTCTTCCGGCCGCGCCTCGATGATGCGCGAGATCATGCCCTGACCGATGATCGCGTAGGCACGCGGGCCCAGGCCGGTGCCGAGGAACATGTCCTGCACGTCGCGCCGGCGCACTGTCTGGTTGTTGATGTAGTAGCTGCTGGCGCCGTCACGCGTGAGCACGCGCTTGACGCTGATCTCGGCGAAGCGGCCCCATTCGCCCAGGATGCGGCCGTCGGCATTGTCGAACGCCAGTTCGACGCTGGCGCGGCCGGCCGGCTTGCGATTGCCCGAGCCGTTGAAGATCACGTCCTGCATCGACTCGCCGCGCAGCTCGGACGCCTTGCTCTCGCCCAGCACCCAGCGCACCGCGTCGATGACGTTGGACTTGCCGCAGCCGTTGGGTCCGACCACGCCCACCAGGGCGCCCGGCACATCGATGTGGATCGGATCGGCGAATGACTTGAAGCCGGCGAGCTTGATCTGCCGCAGACGCACGTTGTGTTTTCCGGGGGAGGTGCCGCGTCAGGAACGACGCCGCGGGTTGCATTTGTCGATCGGTAGAATCATAACCAACTCGATTCCCCGCCCCGACTCCGTTGCCTGTGGCCTAGCGCAGTGACGGCACGCCAGCATCGCCATGACCACACGCCCCAACAAGAAACTCGACACCTTTGCCAATCCGG
>LNFM01006047.1_pt1 | contig 20255 bp, 19 predicted proteins | sample 596031 | NCBI WGS metagenome assembly LNFM01 (sample SAMN04254537, study PRJNA301005) | activated carbon metagenome | isolation source: dual media filters at the Ann Arbor, Michigan drinking water treatment plant | place: USA: Ann Arbor | reverse complement strand
CTGCCGACGCAGCGGGCGAGTGACATCGATCAATTGCTACCGCATAAGTGGCAGCCACTTTAATCACGCAAGGCGTGATGCCCGGACGCATACAGCCAGATCGACCATCTACAGGTATATCGGGGAGGGCAGCTTCCCGAAGCCGGTCTCGTTGGGCGACCGTTGCGTCGGCTGGGTCGACACCGAGGTGCAGGAGTGGATCTTGGCAAGGATAAAGGAGCGCGACGTGACCGCAGGATATACCGCACGCAGCTAGAGCTGTTCGCTAACACAGTGGCGGCCAAGGCTGGCTAAGGCTAGATAAACACCTTGTTCCAGTTCCGGCTGACCAGTGCCTGGCAGGCCTCTGCAGTGCCGCCAAAACATTTCCGGGAGACAGTCTGCATGCTGACTTCTGTGGCATACGTAATGCCGATGCCATCTTGATCGACTAGCACTCCACCGGCACCAATTAGCAGTGCATGACCGGCAGCCACGTCGTGCGCTGATACGGGTACAAGTGATACTCCTGCGTCCCCATCCCCCGCTGCTACTCGCGCCAGTCGATAGGCGATGCTGGGCATCGCAACAAAGCTACCGGGGGAACACAATTCTGAATTGAGCTCGGGCTTGCCTTTTGCTGCGGTGCTAACCATGACTTTGCTGCTTTGATTCCATTCCTTGTGGGGAAGAGTTATGGCGACCGGTTTTCCATTGCGCAGCAACGTTGGCGAACCTTTGGCCCACGCGATGCAGTCAGGTTGCTCTCCCTCTAGAACGGGGGCATAGACCACGCCAAGCACCGGTTGTGAGTCTTCGAGCAGACCGACCGATATGACTGAGCCTTTGTGGCCTTTTAGAAAGTCGGCAGTTCCGTCATTGGGGTCAACAACCCAGCAATGCTGTGCTCCAGTGAGTCGATAACCTGTTTCTTCTCCCCAGAAGTCGCAGTCGAGTAACTGAAGCAGCCCGGGCTTCAGCATGGACTCAATCTCGATATCGATTTCTGCCTTATCACCTGAGCCACGAGGTCCATTCGGGCGCTGCCACTCGGCAATTAGAAGCTCGCCCGCGTCTTCTACGAGCTGGATGACACTCGACAGTAACTTTTCGTAATCCATAACCGCTGTGCTGTTCTTCGAGCTATATCAGGGTGCCTGGCTAGGAGCTCTGCCAGTGTCAATCCGTTTCCAGATGCTTGGGTGCTGTTCAGTATTTCAGTGCTTGAAGGCATTGCTGAATTGGCACCGTTTAAATGCTGTTGGCGCAATATTGGCGCAGTTTCCAGAACCGCGCCATTTACGATTGCGAATGTGGCGCAGTTTTTTGATGAGCTGCGCCATATCTAGGTGGGCAAGGAGCTCTAGGGAATTGCGAAAAACCGGATGTGCATGCGTTTCGGATATTGGTGCGTCCGGTCAAGATAAACCCAGGTCCAGCCCTGGATCGTCCACTTCCGGCCCTGGCCGTGTAAAAACGTAGCGAGTGATGGCAATCCTGGGCCATTCCAGCCAAGCTATGACCAGCCGCTATGCGCACTTGGCTCCAGCTCATCTGCAGGATGCATTACGCTTCGCGCCGCTCTCGTCGTCATGAACAAAATATTCCATTGATGGAATATTCCTTTGGGGTTATATTTTCTCCATGACTTGGGATATTGAATACACCGACGAATTCGGTGACTGGTGGGAGAGCTTATCTGCTGAGGAGCAAGAGTCTGTTGCTGTCTCGGTTAGGCTCCTGGAAGAGCGAGGCCCGACACTTGGATTTCCTCATAGCAGCGGAATCAATGGCTCACGCCATGGCCATATGAGAGAGCTGAGAACTCAGCACGAAGGTCGACCATACAGAACCCTTTACGCTTTTGATCCCAGGAGGTCGGCCATCTTGTTGATCGGCGGCGACAAGACTGGCGATGGTCGTTGGTATGAAATCAACGTTCCGTTATCTGACCGTCTGTATGACGAACATCTGGAGCAGCTTCGGAAGGAAGGTTTGATAGATGGCTAAAAAATTTGCAGAGCTGCGCGCAAAGATGGCACCTGAATCTCAGGCCAGAGTAGAGGCCAAAGCCCAACATCTGCTTGCAGAGATGCCACTCAATGAACTGCGGCAGGCGCGTGGCCTTTCACAGAAGGTGCTGGCTGAGGTGCTGCATGTGCAACAACCATCCATTGCCAAGATGGAAAGGCGTACTGACATGTACATTTCCACCTTGCGTAGCCATATCGAAGCTATGGGTGGTCAATTGGAAGTAATTGCCCGTTTTCCTGATGGCTCAGTGAAGATCAGCAATTTTTCAGATATCGACAGCGGGCTTCTCCAGCAGGCTTAAGCTCGACACCTTTTGGACACCCAAAGCTCCTCTGACTTTCTCTAGGAAAATCAGGGGCGATTTAGTGACTGTGACCAAGGTATTCCTCGATTGACCGAGAAATGAGCCGATGTCCACACACTGGTATGACGGTGTTATGGGCAGTGGTGCGTCTATGACCAATGCACCACTGTCAGAGGCTTCTTGGGTAGATGGGATACCGTGGCGTCACTGTGGTAGGCAAGTGCAGCTTGCCTTTAGTCCCAATTTGGGACTGTCATCGGGCCATGAGAATAATCGCCATCAGCCATCTTAAAGCTCTCTTGGGAGCTGTGCCCGGATGCCGAGCAGTCGCTCCTGGCGTGGATCGATGAGGCCAAGAAGGCTGATTGGAAAAGCCCGACAGAGATAAAGGAAAAGTTCCGCAGCGCGAGCATTCTCAAGAGTCGCCGCGTGGTCTTCAACATCAAGGGGAATGACTACCGGTTGGTCGTTGCCGTGACCTATCGCTTCGGTGCCATCTACATCAAGTTCATTGGTACGCACCGGCAATACGATGCCATTGATGCTGATACCGTTGAAATGGAGTGAACACCATGAACATTCGCCCTATTCGCAATGATCAGGATTACCGCGCAGCGCTTAAGGTGCTCTCGCCGCTTTTCGATCATGAACCTGAGCCCGGTACTCCGGAGGGTGATCGCTTTGAAGTTATGCTGACTTTGGTGGAAGCCTACGAAGCCAAGCACTTTCCGGTAGACCTGCCCAATCCGATAGACGCCATCAAGTTTCGCATGGAGCAGTCGGGGCTGAGCGCAAGCGATCTGAGTCCTGCAATCGGTCGTACCAATCGTGTGTACGAGGTGCTGAACGGCACACGCTCCTTAACCCTGCCGATGATATGGAAGCTGCATAGTTTGTTTGGCATCCCGGCGGAAAGTCTTATCAAGCCGGTTTCGCGGATACGCTCGATGGCACGCGGATGACGGGTTTTGGGCTCTGGGCATGGTGCATCTATTCAAGATAAACCGGTGTCCATTCTCAGCCAACCACGGGGTAGTTGGCATCGCCCCATAAGGTGTCTGGGTTATCCAGCATGATCTGGATGATCAATGGCACTAGCTTGCTGAGAAGGTTGCTGCAGTCTCGCAGTTGGTCTCTGTTAACCCGGCCATTCCAAGTCGCGCCACCGTGTATGAGCTGGTTTCGCAGGGTGTAAATCCGGTTGAACATCACGCCAAGTACCGCAAGCGTGTTTCGGTTGGCCAGCGCCAAAGCTGCTGCTTTTTTTCCGCTGGCGAAGCGTTCTTTCCACTGTTCTTCGCTGATTTTCCCGCTTTGATGATCCCAGAAGCTTTGGAAAACATACGGGTTGTCCAGTAGCACCCGGATGCTACCGGGGAACTCTGACCAGACGAGCTTCTCGATGCTGTTGGTGCTATCAAGTGAGCACAGTTTTTCGAGAAAGGCTTTGAAGGTTTCCTGTTCGGATAGCCGTTGCTGCTCGTCGATATCTGTGGCGTAGGCTGCGTTGAATGCGATCCACAGAAAAATGAATCGGCCATCAATATCTTCGGCGTGTTCTGCCCGGTTCAGCCAGCTCAGGGCTCGATGCAGTCGTAGGCTGAGATTGGGATGTTGTTGGTCGCGTTCTTGGCGGTGGCGCTCCTTCAAAGCCTGGTAGTGCATGCGATAACTCCCTGTGATTGTGATGAAAGTCAGACCATACCAAGGCTTTCAAAGGTGGGGCAGCAATGTTTTTGACTGGTGGGATTAATAGTCGAAGTCACGCGCCAACTGCTTCCATGGCAGATGTCGAATGGCGCTTGAAAGAACCTCCGCCAGTGGCTGCATATGGCACTCGTCCACAAACCAGGTGACCACGAGCTGGGAGCCATCGAACATCGGGTTTATCGACTCTGAGCAGAGCCATACATGCAGGTTGAGTCGCGGCAGGGTAGGGCGTGCAGGATCACTGACATCCATTACAGGCGGAATCATGTAGATCTGGCGCTCTCCCCATAGCGCCTCGTGGCGAGTCAGCGCGCGCTCGATAATCCAGGTGTTGAGGCTTTCATTGGGCGTTCCCTCAATGAGCCCTGCATAAGTCAGGTCGTACATGAAGGCCTCAACGGAGACTGATTGCCCGCAATCCAACTGGATGTTCAGGGGTGGGGAAGTGGTGTTGAGAAGACAGACCATGATTCGTTCTCTGAGGTTTGCCGCAGCTTTGCGGAGTCAAGTTGGCAGAGGAATTCAGTCAATAGGGCTTGATCCGCACTGCTGAGCATTTCAGGCAAACGTCGTTGGTGCAGGGCTGTCTGTCGACCTGCCGGTCGACATTTGGCCTGTGCTTGGCGGAAGCATCTTGAGCGTTTTTTCATTCGTTGCCTCCAGATCAGACTGAGGCACCAGCCTGGGATATTGGCGAGGAGAGTGGTGTTGCCTAGTTATGGATGGCGGAACCTCAGGAGCTTCAGGCCATAACCCGAATAGTTCAGGCTTACCCAGCCAGTGGTGACAAAGTCCAGTTCGAGGCTTCGCTCCAGCGTATCCACGATATCGACGTAATCTCCGATGCGTGTGTCTATACCACCTTCAATGATCAAAATCTCACCATCGAAGTGGCTTGGATTCGTCGTTTCTGCTGATGCCAGCAGAGCATTCACAGCTGCGCTAGGTGTCGCCCCCCAGCCGACACTCACTGTGGCAATGCAGTCAACACGTGGCTGCCACATAAAGTAGCTTTCCCAGTCCAGCTCTAAGAACCAGCTCATTTCGCGGGAGAGGTAGAGGCTTGCCCAAAACTCTACCAAGTCACTTTCTGACCTCCAGCGATAGGCGCGAAATCCAGACGGTAGTCTTGTATCGTTTTGCTCTAGCAGATGGATGTGCACGATGCTGCCTAGGCTAGCCAGAAACTCCTGTGGTAGCGGGCAGGTGGGGCCGCCATGAATCCAATGGGCCTCATCAAATAGCCGCAATGGTCGCCATGCCTGATCCAACCCGTAAGCCGTAAAGCGCTGCCTTGTCGGGCTGGATAGGTGCTTGTGCATGGCACCTTCAACAAGCCCCATAAACCGGTCAGCCTCCGCTTGTTTAGCGGCGATAAGACCAACTTCGTAAGTATCCAGGTGGGGTACTTCTTGAGCTGCCATCTGGTCGAGCGCAGCTTTGGGGCTTTCGAGACTTTCTTCCTGGTTGAACAGGTAGTAGAGGTAGTCTCGAAGTCCCGATTTGCCAAAGCGTGGCTTGAGCACCTTTAGCGTACCTGCACGGGAGCGTTGGCACATTTGTAGCCGGGGTACTGGGCCTCGGCTGTCACTCGCGCCATCTCGGAGCTGACGGCCTGTACCGTGATCGTAAAGTTGGCGCGCGGTCCCGCATTGGGCGTCACACGTTGCAGGAAGGCAGAGTAGGTCTTCATCGCTGAGTCTCCGTGGTTAGATGGCAGGAGACAGGGTGCTTCGGGTATGCGACAGCCTGTGTCGCATTAGCTTTTTTCGTACAGCGCCGCCATCCGTTTCGCCGAAGTAGCGATTTGCTCTCTCAGCTCAATGGGTTCGAGAACCTCCAGGTATTCGCCTTGGCTTAACAGCCATAGGTCCAGTCCTTGACTGAGATGCAGGCTGCCTGTCATCAACCACCAGCCATCGGCTGTCGGTTGTAGCTGTTGATCGGTGGTGAGTGCGTTTTCGTGCAGACGCTCATAGAGGGCTTGCGAAATACGCAGTTTCAAGCGAACAGGGTGCTCTGATCTCTGACTGATAAGGCTTCGTCTGGCCTCGTTCGAGTTGATATCGAAGTCGTGAGGTGCTTCCAGATTGTCCCGGGTGGTTTTGGCGGATTGAAAACGATGCAGGGGGAGGGCGGCGACTTGGCCTTTTGGCAAACCCTTGAAAATGCATGACAGGTAGATGTTGGAGTCCTGGTAGGAAAGCCCCAAGGGTTTGAGGTGAAGCAGGCGTGGCTCGTGGGCTCCGCGCTTGAGGTAAAGAACCTCGACAGAGTCATCATCCAGTAGAGCATTTTGGATGACTTCCAGCACTTCAGGATTTACTGGGCTTGGCTCGAGCACGACGAAGCGAGTGTTGCTGATGACCTTGCCAGAGCAGTCCTGAGCAGGGCGGTTTCCCTTGAGTAAGGAGATTGCATAGTCCCGTATCGGGGCTAGTTTCTGCACCTGAGCTGCCATGCCAAATCGGGCTGCGTGATTCATGATCATGACGAGATTCATTGCATCGGTTGGCAGCATGTATAGACGTGACAACGACTTTTCGGCCCACCACAAATTGGCTTTGCCCATGGGCTTGCTGCGTATCTGAGGGTATTGCAGTCCGAGATCAACCAAGTCTCGCTGAATGGTTTTTATGCTGACATCAATCCCTTGGTTTGCCACCCGTTGCCGAATGGTGTTGATGCTGATGGCGTTTTCCTTCCCAGGGAGAAGGCGAAGAATCAGATCGTGACGGAGTAGCTGGTCCAAATTGTCGTCCTTGTCTGCATGCGACATGAGCTGTCGCAAAGCTGGTGAGAATGCACAGGCAGGATCACCGATGAGGCGGCAGCATGAGCAAATCTGCAGATGTGTTCAATCTCATGGACAACCTTCTTCCCCGTGCCGAGCACGTTGAGCTTGCCGAGCTTGATGAGTTAACGCGCTTGTATGCCGGCATCGGTATGCCATCGCTACGAGTAATGGAGTTGAGTGGGGTGGCCGGCGTGACTTATCACCAAATCAAAGCAGCCAATCCACTGCTTGGCTTGGTTGATCCGATCAGAGTTCGCCACCGATATGCGGAGCTGCGCGGGCAGGCTTTGCAGGGGGATGCCGAGGCTCTCAATGATCTGGGCTGGTTGTGGCTCAATGGGGCGCGGCTGAAAGCAATCCCTGCGCTGGCTCGACGGTTATTCAAGCTTGCAGCAGTGATGGGCTCTGCCGAGGCGCTATTCAACCTCGCCGAGCAGGCTTTCTATGGGAAGGGGCTGGCCGTCAACCCTGTCTTGGCTATCGACTATTACGAGCAGGCTTTCGAGGCTGGGATTCCCTGTGCTGCGCAAGCATTGGGGAGCTTGTATGAGCGAGGGGACGAATGTGTTATCGCTGATCATGGCAAAGCCATCAGCTGGTACAAGAAAGGTGCGGCGGAGCATGACGCGATGGCGTGTTTCTTACTCGGCAGGCTGGCTCTGGATGAGGAGTCAACTGAGTATGATCCTGCGCTTGGCCTATACTGGTTGCAGTGGGCTGCGATGAAAGGGGAGGTGTTGGCGACTGAGCGGCTTACCGATTTTTACTTCTCTACCTTTGAGTCCCCTCCGGATCCTGATGGGCTGCTGTTTCGTTTCTGGCGGGATCTGGCGATCAGCCAGGGGAGCTCATGGGCGAGGGGGCTACATGATTTGGATGGTACGATTCAATCGGCATGTAAAAGCTCATAGCATGCTGGCTGTGCTCCCAGCAGGTCTTATCTAGAAGCGCTGGGTTAGGATTATTGAAGGGGAAGGGAATGAGTCTGACTGCAAATCAAAAGGCCTTTGCACAGTACCTGGCTGATTTATGGGACAAGCCAGAGGTACTGGAAGAGATGCGTGGCTTGCTCCCAGTGGGAAAAGCTGCGGGGGCAGGGCTACTGCATAGCTATCGTATCAGCCACAGCTCGCACTGGAAGCCTTGGAAAGGGCGTATTGTCTCAACGGTTCATCATTGGTGGTGTCATTCGCTGCAGGAGGCATTTCTCCATTACTCCTGGCCTGATAGCCCTAAGCCTAATTCTTTCCAATGCATTGCTGACCGTTTACGGCAAGCGCTAGCGGCGCATGATCAAACAGCTGCCCGCCAAGCATGCCTGGATATATTTCACTGGGGGGGCGTCGCGCGTCGCCCTGGTGATAAATCTCTGGCTTGGGTCGAGGATCAGTACCAACGAAAAACGCTATGCCAATCGATCATGGATGCAGTCCAAATGCTTCAGCCTGGATCTGCTCAAGGGCTTGCTGCATTCGATGGCAAGAAACTCCTAATGAATTCCGCTATGACAAAGGTTTACGCGGCGGCTGACCCTGACAACATCATCATTTATGACGGGCGCGTTGGCGCTGCACTGGGACTGCTTGCTCGTTATTGGCTCCTGCGCGCTGGTGTACCCAGTGTGCCGGCTGATTTAGCCTTTCGGTGGGGAGAGGGCAGAAGCGACGCTAATAGAAATCCATCGCTGGGGGAGTTCAAGTTTCGCAAGCTCAACGCCGCGCAGTGCCTGCTATGGGCGGATCAGGTGTTACTTGCAGGAAGGCTGCTGCAGCAAGTGATGGCCTACAACCCAAGCATTGGCTCCATTGCCGAGATTGAGAAAGCACTCTTTATGATCGGCTTCAACGTAGATCCAGAGCTGCCCCCACTGCCGCTTCCCCAGGTTTCACTCTAAGGAGTTTTACATGGAGCTGTTCCGAGCGATTCCGTCTAGCCAGTTGGTGGCGGCAGAAAAGGGCTTTCGACGTCAGTCGACTATTCGTGTTCCCAGCAATGTTCCCTACGTGGTCGATAACCTGTGGGAGTCTCTCCGGCCGAAAAATATGCCGTCCCGCCGGCATGCAATTTACGCCAGCCCAACCCCTGAGCTCGCCTTGCAGAATGCCAGTGCTCCGCTGGCTGATGGTGATGAATACGTTGCCTGCAGGGTTGTTGTAGAACCACAGAAAATCCGTATTGCTCAGCTTCAGGTGACCGATGCGCGCTACCACAGCGACATTCGTTTGATTGGCAAGTGGATCAGCCAGCATGGGCAGGAGTTGGCTGAGCTTTCGTTGGATCAAAAGCAGAAGCTTGCACCGCTCTTTATGCCGGGCCTGCATCGACGTGAGCTGACCGAGCTGTGGAAGGCTCATCCGTTGGTGGCCGCGCTTTGTACCTATGCGAGGCAGCACTCTTCGTTCTGGTCCTCCGCATCTGACAGCCCTCGGTCCTCGGATGGCGAGCTGTTCTTTGAGTTGGTCGATGACGCCGATACCTACCGGCTTGAAGTCATTTGAGGTTGCCGGAGCGTTTCTCCAATCGCTGCCTCAGTTCAACGACGTCACTTTGCTTCTTCCGTGAAAGATCCCGTGCGACACAGGGTGTCGCATGTGTTGATTAGCTTTCACTCCAGCGTACCTAGAGGGATGTGTGTCTATGCAGGAGCTTCAGCCTGGTCTTGTTGTCATCCATGGCAATCATCTAGAAGAACTGCGAGCCCTTGCGGTGCAGTGGATGCGCAGCCACCCGCTACACCCGCTGGAGAACGAGGTGCTGCTGGTGCAGAGCAACGGTATCGCCCAGTGGCTGAAACTGGCGCTGGCCGAAGACCCGCACAAGGGTGGCTGCGGCATTGCCGCGGCGCTGGATGTGCAGTTGCCTGCGCGCTTTCTGTGGCAGGTGTATCGCGGGGTGCTGGGGGCGCAGACCACGCCGCAGTCCTCGCCGCTGGACAAGGCAGCGCTGAGCTGGCGGCTGATGCGCCTGCTGCCCAGCTTGCTCACGAACCCGGTTTTCGCAAGCCTGCAGCGCTTTCTGGAAAAGGACGATGAACAGCGCAAGCTGCACCAACTGTGCGAGCGGTTGGCGGACTTGTTCGACCAATACCAGGTGTACCGCGCCGATTGGCTGGAAGACTGGGCTGCCGGGCGGGATCAACTTCAACACATCAAGGGCACTGTGCAGCCATTGGATGCGCCGAACCTGTGGCAGGCGCAGCTATGGCGCAAGGTATTGGCCGACGTTGGCGAGGGCGCGCTCGAGCAAAGCCGCGCCGGGGTTCACAAACGCTTCGTCGCCCACCTGCGCAGTGCTGCCCAGGCGCCAAAGGGGCTGCCACGCAGGGTTGTGGTGTTCGGCATTTCCTCGATGCCTGCGCAGGTGCTCGAAGCCCTGAAAGAGCTTTCCCGCTACAGCCAGGTGCTGCTGTGCGTGCACAACCCTTGCCGGCACCACTGGGGCGATATCGTTGCCGACAAAGACTTGCTGGCGCACCACTACCGCCGCCAACCTGCCCGTGAGGTTGCCGCAGCTGCGAACGAGTACGGCCAACCCTTGCTCGCCGCCTGGGGTAAGCAGGGGCGCGACTACATCAACCTGCTCGACTACCACGACGAGCCCGGCAGCTATCGCCACCTGCTCGACGGCCTCAATGGCGGGCGTATCGACCTGTTCACCGAACCGGATACGGCAACCCTGCTAGGCCAGCTGCAAAGCGATATTCTTGAGCTGCGCCCGCTGCCGGAAACCCGCGAAGCCTGGGGGCCGGTAGACGCTACCGCCGACCGCTCGCTGCGTTTTCACGTGGTGCACAGCATGCAGCGCGAAGTGGAAGTGCTGCACGACCAACTGCTCGCCCGCTTCAGCGCCGACAAGCAGTTGAGCCCACGGGATGTGATCGTGATGGTGCCGGACATCAACGCCTACACCCCTCACATCGAGGCAGTGTTCGGCCAGGTGCCAAGGAGTGATTCGCGCTACCTGCCGTTTACCGTGGCCGACCAAGGCCAGCGCGGCCGCCAGCCGCTGCTGATTGCCCTGGAACACCTGCTCAAGCTGCCCCATAGCCGCTTCGCTGCCAGCGACATTCTTGACCTGCTGGACGTACCGGCCTTGCGCGCGCGTTTCACGATCAACGAAGCCGACGTACCCACCCTGCAACGCTGGATCGACGGTGCCGGTGTGCGCTGGGGGCTCGATGCCGAGCAGCGCGAAAGCCTGGGCATGCCGGCGGGCCTCGAGCAGAACACCTGGCGCTTCGGAATGCGACGCATGCTGCTGGGCTACGCTGCTGGGCGAGCGCCTCAGCTCAACGGCATCGAACCCTACGACGAAGTGTCGGGGCTGGAAGCTGCCCTGGCCGGGCCGCTGCTGACCTTGCTCGACCACCTGGAAGTGGCCCTTCAGGAACTCCAGCAACCGGCCACGCCGGTGCAATGGGCAGAGCGCCTGCAAGCCTTGTTGAAGGTGTTCTTCCGCCCGGTAAACGATACAGAGGAACTGCTGGTCAACCAATTGCTCAAGCTGCTCGAAGGTTGGCTGCGCACCTGCGAGGTGGCGCAGTTCGCGCAGCCACTGCCGCTGAGCGTGGTGCACGAGGCCTGGCTCAGCGGTATCGAAGATGGTGGCCTGTCGCAGCGCTTCCTGGCTGGCGCGGTGAACTTCTGCACATTGATGCCGATGCGGGCGATTCCGTTCAAGGTTGTGTGCCTGCTGGGCATGAACGATGGCGATTACCCGCGCCAGCAATCGCCGGTCGATTTCGACCTGATGCGCAACGACTATCGCCCCGGCGACCGCTCGCGACGTGAAGATGACCGGTACTTGTTGCTGGAGGCCTTGCTGTCGGCCCGCAAGCAGCTGTATGTGAGCTGGGTAGGCCGCAACATCCGCGACAACAGCGAGCGCGTGCCCTCGGTGCTGATTGGCCAATTGCGCGACCACCTGGCCAGCGGCTGGCGCTCGGCCAGCGGCCAGCCACTGCTGCCAGCGCTGACCCAGGAGCACCCACTGCAACCCTTCAGCGCCGCCTACTTCGCCAACCAGCCGGGGCCTGATGGCTTGTTCACCTACTCCAGCGAATGGCGCGAGGTGCATGACGAGCACGACTCGCAGCCAGTAGGCGAACGCCTGCCCGCGCTGGTGCAGGACACGCCGTTGAGCCTGCGGCAACTTTCCGAGTTCGTGCGCGACCCGGTGGGCGCGTTCTTCAGCCAGCGGTTGAAGGTCAACTTCGATGACGACGAGTTGGTCAACCGCGATGACGAGGCCTTCCAGCTCGATGGTCTGGAAAACTGGCAACACCAGGACCGCCTCACCCAGGCGCTCAAGCGCTGGGTCGAGGAGGCGTACGAGCCCGAACAGGCCCTGACCGAATTGGACCAGCAAGTGCAGCGCCTGCAACGCGAGGGCGCCTTGCCACTTGGTGGCTTCGGCACTTTGAGCGCCTCGGCGCTGGTGGAGCCGATGCCGGGCCTGCTGGCGCGTTACCACGCCCAACTGCAAGCCTGGCCCGAACTCGAAGAAGGCCAGAGCGCCGCCGTTATTGACGCCACTGACGAGCGTCCCGGCCTCAAGGATTGGCTGGGTGGCATTCGCCGCAACGCGTTGGATGAGCGAGCCTACCTGCAACTGGACAGCAAGAAGCTGTGCAGCGACGACAGCCTGCGTTGGCAGCACCTGGTGCGGCCTTGGTTGCGGCACTTGGCGTTGCAGTTGAACGGGCCTGCCTGCACGACCATTCTGGTGGGTTTGAATGGCGATGTGGTGTTCCGGCCAGTGCCTGAACATCAGGCCCGGGAGCAGCTGCAAGCGCTGCTCCAGGCCTGGGTGGCGGGCATGCAAGAGCCGCTGCCGGTGGCCTGCGAAAGCGCCTTCGCCTGGTTGGCAGCGGGTGGGGAAAGCAGCGATTCGGCCTACGACAAAGCGCGCGATATCTATGAAGGCGGCTACATGAAAAAGGGTGAAGTGGAGCGCTCGTTCGCCCAGCGGCGTGCCTACGCCGACTTCGACCAACTGTGCGCGAGCGGCCAGTTCGTGGCTTGGACCCAGCACCTGTATGGCGGCTTGTTCGGCCACTTCACCTCGACCGACGCAGGAAACGACCAATGACAGCGGTTAACCTCAACCCCCTCGATTTCCCACTGCATGGCAGCCGCTTGATCGAAGCGAGTGCCGGCACCGGCAAAACCTTCACCATCGCCTTGCTGTACGTGCGGCTGGTACTGGGCCATGGGGGCGATGCTGCGTTCAAGCAAGCGCTGACGCCGCCGCAAATTCTGGTGGTGACCTTCACCGACGCCGCCACCCAAGAGCTGCGCGACCGCATTCGCGCACGCTTGAACGAGGCTGCCCAGTGCTTTCAGGCACCTGATGAGCGTCACGACCCGCTGCTGGTGAAACTGCGCAACGGTTACCCCGCCGATCAGTGGCCGGCCTGTGCTCGTCGGTTGCAGTTGGCCAGCGAGTGGATGGACGAAGCCGCGGTTTCGACCATTCATGGCTGGTGCTACCGGATGCTGCGCGAGCACGCCTTCGACAGCGGCAGCCTGTTTACCCAGACACTGGAAACCGACCAGCGCGAGTTGCTCGATGAAGTGGTCAGGGACTACTGGCGCCAGCAGTTCTATGGCCTGCCGCCTGAGGTTGCCAGAGTGGTGACGGATAGCTTCAAAAGCCCCACCGAGCTACGCGAAGCGCTGACGCCGCTGCTGTCGCGTAGCGATGCCGAGTTTCAGCAGGCAGGGATGTCGATCACAGCGCCCGCGCAACTGGATGCTTTGCTTCAGGGGCCTGCTGACTGGGCTGCGCAGTGCGTCGTGCTCGAAGCGCAGGCAAGGGCAGCCTGGGCCAACGACATCGTGGCGCTGGAGGCGTTGCTGCACAGCGCGCGCAGCGCACTGAACGGCAAGTCCTACCCCACCAAAACCCCCGAAACCTTTGAGCAAATGCTTGGCGATATCGCCGCCTGGAGCCAGGGAGGCGAAGCCAGTAGCCACGTTCGCAAATGCGGGCAAGCCCGCTTCAAGCTGAACAAAGGCGGTGCCATCGGCACGCACCCAGCGTTTCAAGCCATCGATGCTTGGGTCGACCATGAGGAGTCGAAGCAGGACATCCGCGCGCAGTTGCTGCTGCATGCTCTGCGTGAAGTGCAGGGCGCCTTCGAGGAAGAAAAGCTGCGCCGGGCGCAGATCGGTTTCGACGACTTGCTCAACCGCCTTGGCCGTGCCCTGGAAGGCCCGTCTGGCCCGCGCCTGGCGCAGACCATTCGCCAGCAGTACCCGGTGGCCCTGATCGACGAGTTCCAGGACACCGACCCGGTTCAGTACGGCATCTTCGAAAAAATCTACTGCATTGGAGAAAACCTGCCCGACTGCGGCCTGTTCATGATCGGCGACCCGAAACAGGCAATCTATTCGTTCCGTGGCGCCGACATCTACACCTACCTCAAGGCGCGTGAGGCTACCAAGGGCCGGCATTACACCCTGGGCACCAACTACCGCTCCACCCAAGCGATGGTCGATGCCGCCAACCATTGTTTCAAGTTCGCCGAAGCCCACCCCCGAGCCGCGTTCCGGTTTGCCGAGGAGGGGAAGGAGAACCCGGTGCCGTTCGAAGGTGTTGATGCCAAAGGCCGCAGCGATACGTTGGAGATCGAGGGTGAAAAGCAGAAGGCCCTGACCCTCTGGCAGCTGCAAACCAACGGAGTACTCAACAACGCCACTTACCTGCGCGAGGCCTCCGAGGTATGCGCCTCGGCGATTCAGGCCTGGCTCGACCGCAGTGCAGAAAAACCCTCGGGCCTGCGCAACAGCGATGGCCAACTCACTGCACTCAAGCCTGCCGATATCGCCATTCTGGTACGCAGCCGCAAGGAAGCCGAAGCTATTCGCAAGGCCCTTGCGCGTCGCAAACTGGCCAGCGTTTATCTGTCTGACCGCGACTCAGTATTCGAAAGCGAAGAAGCCACCGACCTGCTGTGCATCCTGCGGGCCTGCGCCCAGCCCACCAGCGACCGCTTGCTGCGTGCGGCATTGGCCACCCGCAGCGTGGGCATTTCCTGGCAGGACCTGGAGCAGTTGAACCAGAACGAGCTGTGCTGGGACGCGCATGTGCAGTGGTTCCGCGACTTCCGCTTGCTGTGGCAGCAACAAGGCGTGCTGCCCATGCTGCGCAGGCTGCTTGCAACCTTCAAGGTGCCGGCCCGTTTGCTGGCTGAAGAACAGGGCGAGCGCCGCCTGACCAACCTGCTGCACCTGGCCGAATGGCTGCAGCGCAGCGCCGCCGAACTCGATGGCGAGCACGCGCTGATTCGCCACCTGGCCGAGCAGATCAAGGAGCAGAGCGAGGAAGAAATTCTGCGCCTGGAAAGCGACTCGGACCTGATCAAAGTGGTGACCGTGCACAAGTCCAAGGGCCTGGAGTACCCCTTGGTGATGTTGCCGTTCGCGTGCAGCGCCAGGGCGGTGGATGGCCGCAGCAAGGCGCCGCCGATGTTCCATGAACAACAGGATGAGCATTACAGCCTGGTGCTTGAACTGGCCAAGGGCGACCCGGCAAAGCCTGCGCAGAAACGCGCTGACGATGAGCGCATGGGCGAGGAAATGCGCCTGCTGTATGTCGCCCTGACCCGCGCCCGCTACGCCACCTGGATCTGCGTGGCGCCCCAGGGGTTCAAGACCGGAGGCTCGTCGATAGACCTGCACAAGTCGGGCTTGGGCTACTTGCTGGCAGGCGAAGGCACGGTTGCCCCTGATCGGTTGGCTGAAGTGGTGGACGCCTTCGCGAAGGGCTGCAACGACATCGCGGTGTGCAAGGCCCCTGCGCAAACCGAGGGTATCCATGTGGCACCTGCGCGCCCGACGGTAAGCGAGGCCTTGCGCCCGCTGCATGCGCTGGCGACCAACTGGTGGATCGCCAGCTACTCTGCCTTGGCCATCGCCGACGACCGTGCGCGGATGGGCGCCGAGTCGCCGGTTGCCCCTGAGCCTGCCACCGCGCTGGAAGCCAACCTGCAAGAGCAGGACGACGAGCAGAACCCGCCTGCCGGCGTTGGTATTCACGCCTTCCCCCGCGGGGCGGGGCCGGGCACTTTCCTGCACGGGCTGTTCGAGTGGGCCGGCGATGAGGGCTTCGGCAACGCTGCCAGCGACGAGCAAGCCCTGCACGACGCCGTGGCCCGGCGCTGCAACCTGCGCGGCTGGGAGCGCTGGATCGACCCGCTGTCGGCCTGGTTGAGCCATTACCTCAAGGCCCCACTGCGCTTCAACGGCACCCAGTGCACGCTAGCCGGGTTGAGCACCTATCAGGTCGAGATGGAGTTCTGGTTCTCCAGCCGCAACGTGAACGTCGAACGCCTCGATGCCTTGGTACGCGAACACACCCTCGGCGGTACGCCGCGACCGATACTGGCGCCCAACCAGTTGAACGGCATGTTCAAAGGCTTCATCGACCTGACCTTCGAGCACGAGGGCCGCTACTACGTGGCGGACTACAAATCCAACTGGCTGGGCAGCACCGACAGCGCCTATGTCGCCGAGGCCATGGCCGAAACCATGCTGGACAAACGCTACGACCTGCAGCTGTGCCTGTACCTGTTGGCCCTGCATCGCCAGCTCAAGCTGCGCCTGCCCGGCTACGACTACGAGCAGCAAATGGGCGGGGCGTTGTACCTGTTCATTCGTGGGCACCAGGCGCCCACCCATGGACTGCACTTCGAGCGCCCACCGCAGCAACTGATCGAGCAGCTTGACCAACTCTTCATGGGCCAATTCGAGGAGGCCAGCGCATGAGCCAGACCCTCAAGCAACTGAGCAGCAGCCAGGGCGATGCCGAGCAGGTGGCGGTGTTCATTGGCGTCGCCAGCAACAGCGAGCTCTTGCAGCAAATCGATACCTGGGTGGCGCGTGGCTGGTTGCGCGCGCTGGATCGTGCCTTGGCGAAGTTCATTCTTGAACAAGACCCTCAGGCCCAGGCCAGCGTGCTGCTGGCCGCCGCGATGACCAGCCACCAACTGGGCCGTGGCCATGCCTGCCTGGACCTTACCGCCACCCTGGCAGCGCCGGATTTCGTGCTGTCGTTGCCACCAGAAGGCGAGGAGGGCAGCACGCTGCCGTCGCAATGGTTGCAGGGCCTGGACGCTACGCAGTGGCGCCAGGCGCTGGCCGCCAGCACCCTGGTCGAGGACCGTGACGCCCGCCAGGACGCCCCTGAACGGCCCTTGGTGCTGGTGGGGCAGCGCCTGTACTTGCGCCGCTACTGGAACTACGAGTGCAGCATCGCCCAAGCCTTGAGCGCACGCTTGAGCGTGGCGCCGGTCACGCCAGATAACCTCGCCAGCCGTCTCGATGAACTGTTTCCCGCCCGTTCCGAAGCCGAGCGCGCGCAAGGCAGCAACTGGCAGAAAATTGCCTGCGCGCTGGCGGCCCGTGGCAACTTCAGCGTCATCACTGGCGGCCCGGGCACCGGCAAGACCACCTCGGTGGTGCGCCTGCTGGGGTTGCTGCAAACCCCGGCGGTCGAGAGCGGCAAGCCGCTGCGCATCCGCCTGGCGGCGCCGACCGGCAAGGCGGCGGCGCGTTTGTCCGAGTCCATTGGCAAGGAGGTTCGGGTGTTGCCGGTGAGTGATGCGGCGCGCGCCGAGATCCCGACGGATGTGTCCACCTTGCACCGCTTGCTGGGCAGCCGACCGAACTCGCGCAACTTCATTCACCAGCGCGATAAACCGCTGGAGCTGGATGTACTGGTGGTCGATGAAGCCTCGATGATCGACCTGGAAATGATGGCCTGCGTGCTGGATGCCTTGCCCCAGGCAGCGCGCTTGATTCTGCTGGGCGACAAGGACCAGTTGGCCTCGGTGGAAGCCGGCTCGGTGATGGGCGACTTGTGCCGCGAGGCTGAAAAAGGCGACTACAACGCGCAAACCGCCCAGTGGCTGAGCACCCACAGCGGTGAGACGCTGGTTGACCCTGAGTTGCAGATGGCCGAAGGCGCGGGCGCCCCGCTGGCGCAGCAGACCGTGATGTTGCGCCGCTCTTGGCGTTTCGACCCGCAGAAGGGTATCGGGCGCCTGGCCAAGCTGATCAACAACAAGCAGGCGGGCGAAGCACGGCGTGTGCTCGAACAGCCCTCGGAGCAGCTTTTCAACCTGCTGATGCGTGGCGAGCAGGATGCCGCGCTTAGCGACCTAGCCATCGATGGCAACCGCAATGCGCCCGGCTACCGGCATTACCTGGAGCAACTGCGCGACCTGCGACCTGCGGCTGATACACAGTGGGACAGCGAGCTATGGGCTGGCTGGGCGGGCAAGGTGTTGTCTGCATTCGACCAGTTCCGCCTGCTCTGCGCATTGCGCCGGGGGCCTTGGGGCGTGGAGGGGTTGAACCAGCGCGTGGCCACGCAGTTGCGTCGGCGCGGTTTGCTGGACAGCGACCACGGCTGGTACGAAGGGCGGCCGGTGCTGGTGACGCGCAATGACTACAGCTTGAACCTGATGAATGGCGATATCGGCATTGCGCTATGGGTGCCGGGGCCGGACGGTGCGCTGGCCCTGCGCGTGGCCTTCCCGCGCAACGACGGCAGTGGCGGAGTGCGTTTCGTGATGCCGAGCCGGTTGGTGGAGGTGGAAACGGTGTTCGCCATGACGGTGCACAAATCCCAGGGTTCGGAGTTCAACCACACCGCGCTTGTGTTGCCCGATGCGCTGAACCCAGTGTTGACTAAGGAGCTGCTGTACACCGCCATCACCCGCGCCAGGGAGTGGTTCAGCCTGGCTGAGACTCACCCGGGGGTGTTCGAAGGCGCGGTGGGTCGCAACGTGCAGCGCACCAGCGGCTTGGCGTTGCAACTGCACGAGGCGCTGGCTCAACGAGTAGGGCAGGCAGGATCACTGACATCAGTAGTGGGCGGGATAATGTAGATATCGAGCCTGCACCATAACGCTTTGTGATGGAGCAAAATGAATCTTTAGCTGTCATTTAATTTTATCCGCAACTCCTCAATGGAGAGTGGCGGGTTTCGCCTATGAAGCATGGCGTGGCAGTTCGGGCAGACCGGTACCAAGTCGTTGATAGGATCGACTTGGTATTGCTTTCCGATCGCGGCGATCGGCACTATGTGGTGAACATGAATGTAACCACGTCCGATTTCTCCGTATTTTTCCTCAAAGTTTAAGGTGCATACCTGACAAATCGGTTTGTGATGATTGATGCATGTATTGCGAGCTGATTCGCTACGCTCGTAAGTATTAACGAGAACAGAACGCGCTAGCCCCTCCACATGAGATGCATCATCAGGTAATTCATCTGGAAAAATAGTTTGTGCGAGAAGTTGTTCTCCTACGACGTCGGTGCTTTCGGTCTTGGTTGTATTACTTGGTGTGTCCTGATCGGTTGCCGAATGAGAATGCTGGGGGCGTGAGAAGTAGGCTTCAATTTCGGATGCGGGGCAGCTCTTTTCCCGGTCGTGATGCTCAAGTAGGTGACGGGCCACGGTCGCCATTTCAATCTCATAGTTGGAGCCCGGCTTGAGGCGGAAGGCGTAGCCCGGATCACGATCCTCGTCCCATACAAAGATGCAGGACACTGGACCATATTTCTGCCACTTTTGGCCAACACGGCCTATATTCCGAAGAAGATTCTTTGCTCCATCCGGCCCGTCTATAGCTTTTTGGAGGGACGAGTGCTGGGCCTTTCTCCAAGGGCTGGTCGTGTGAATTGCACGATATTTGATAGCCATTGTGGCTCCCTTGTGAGGTTTAACGTGCACTGGAGTGTAGTGGTGGATTCTACCTGGCGCTCCGTTGAGTTCATGCAAACTCTACGGAATGAGGCGTCAACAGACAGCGCACAGTTGGAGCTATATGCTCAAGGCATAGAACTGGTTTCCGGGCGAAAAGTCATGGCTCTATTGGCTGATATGGGGTGGTCCGTTAACGTCAGCCTACGGCGATGCATGAGGTTCATCTCAATCAGATGAACCTCACTCAGTTTTCCTAATGTCGATTGCCTGTCAGTAGAAGTGGCTAGTAAGAAGGCGTTTAACCTCAGCCATTCAGGTGGTTGGTTTACTACCGTTCCTGCGCTCTCGCCTCAATTCTTGGAACTCGCGGTAGTGTTCATAAGCGGCTTTTAGCACGACAGCCAGACCGACAGTAGCAAGAATATTTTTGACCATGATGGGCTCTCCTTTCATTTCGTTCAGTTTTTTGGTCAGCGCAGGAATTGGCGCAGCCGTTCCCGCATGATTTCCGTGCGGCTGGCAGGGCGGGTTTCCAACTCGGTGTGCTGGCAGGACGGGCAGTGATTGAACCAATCGATCCCCCGCTGGAGGGCGTCACTGGTGAAAATGCGGGTGCGTTGCCAGCGGCGTTTTGCAAGGTAGTTGTCGCGTCAGCCGTGTTTTTAAGCTGCTATTTTCACTGCCGGCTGCTCCCTCTCTGGGTTGAGTGTGACG
>LNFM01006046.1_pt1 | contig 20257 bp, 21 predicted proteins | sample 596031 | NCBI WGS metagenome assembly LNFM01 (sample SAMN04254537, study PRJNA301005) | activated carbon metagenome | isolation source: dual media filters at the Ann Arbor, Michigan drinking water treatment plant | place: USA: Ann Arbor | reverse complement strand
GCTGGCCAGGTCACGCACGAAACTCTGGTCGATCTTGAGCTTGTCGATGGCCAGGCGCTTCAGATAGGACAGGCTGGAGTAGCCCGTACCGAAATCGTCGATGGCCAGTTTCACCCCCAGCTGCTTGAGCCGGCGCACGCTGGTCAGCACGCTCTCCACGTTGTGCAGCAGGATCGATTCGGTCAGCTCCAGCTCCAGCAGTTCCGGCGCCAGACCCGAGGCGCTCAGGGCGCGCGCCACCGAGGCCTCGACGTCACCGCGCTTGAACTGGATGGCCGAGAGGTTGACCGACACGGGCACCGCCCGCAGCCCGGCGCGCTGCCACTGCATGGCCTGCCAGCAGGCCTGCTGCAACACCCAGTCGCCGATGGGCACGATCAGGCCGCTCTCCTCGGCCACGCCGATAAAGCGCCCGGGTGCGACGAGGCCGAGTTCCGGGTGCTGCCAGCGGATCAGCGCCTCCAGGCCGGTCAGCGTGCCTTCGGTCAGGTCGTGCTGTGTCTGGTAGTACAGCACGAACTCCTGCTGTTCCAGTGCGCGGCGCAGGCCGTTGCGCATCAGCAGGTGCTCACCGGCCTCGGCGTCCATGGTGGGGTCGAAGTAGTGCCAGGTGTTGCGTCCCGCCCCCTTGGAGCGGTACATCGCCAGGTCGGCCTTCTTGCGCAGGGTCTCGAAATCGCGGCCGTCGTCCGGCCCGATGGCCACGCCGATCGAGGCGGAGGAGGACAGCTCCTGCGTGTCCAGGCGCAGGGGCTCCTGCAGCCGCTCCATGATCTTGGTGACGATGGCCGAGACGATTTCGGTGTCGGGCAGGTCGCGCAGCACCAGCAGGAACTCGTCACCCCCCTGGCGGCTGATGGTGTCGCTGTCGCGCACGCAGGCGCGCAGGCGCCGCGCCACTTCCTTGAGGAACTCGTCGCCTGCGGCATGGCCCAGGGTGTCGTTGATGGTCTTGAAGTTGTCCAGGTCCAGGTAGACCAGCGCCACCCGGGTGTTGCTGCGCTCGGCCTGCGCCATGGCCTGCTCGAAGCGGTCCTGCACCAGCAGGCGGTTGGGCAGGCCGGTCAGGGCGTCGTGGTAGGCCAGGTATTCGATGCGCTGCTCGGCGCTGCGACGGTCGGTGATGTCCGAGCCGATGCCCCGGTAGCCGATGAAGACGCCTTGCCGGTCGAACATGGGCTCGCCACTGATCGCAAAGGTGCGCAGATCGCCGTTGACGGCGCGGACCTGGTAGACGAAATCACGGAAGGGTTCGCGCCTCTCGAGCACCGCAAGGTGTGCTGCCCACTGCTCGGGCGAGACCCCCACGATCGGCAGTTCCCAGCGCGCCTTGCCCAGGTAGGTGGCCACACCGGTCTTGCCCAGGCCCTGCGACATGAGGGTGAAGCGGTATTGCGTGTCCTGCTCCCAGTACCAGTCGGTTGACATCTCGGCCAGGTTGCGAAAGCGGGTTTCGCTTTCCTGCAGGGTCTGGCGCTGCTCGTCCTGGGCCCGGACCATGCTGTTGAAGGTCTGCACCAGGGTGCTGATCTCGCCGCTGCTGTCCAGCCGGATCTGGCGCGCCTCGCCCTGCTTTTGCGGCAGTTCACGCAGGTGCTGGGTCAATGCTGCCAGGGGGGCCAGTGCGGTGCGCATGAACAGCCAGATCAGCACGACGACCAGGGCCGTGCCCGAGGCAATGGCCAGCAGCAGCACGTCGCGCGCCCGCTGCAGCGGTGCGGTCGCCTCGTCGAGCGGCAGGTTCAGGCTCAGGATCCAGGGTACGGTGCTCAGTTGCTTGAAGCTGCTGATGAGCTCGACACCACGCGAATTGACGACCGTATCGCTGCCTTCGAAACCTTCGATTGCGCGGTCCACCAGCGGGTTGAGTCCCGGCAGGACGATGGGCTGCATGATGCGCTGCGGGTTGCGGTTGGAGATGAAGACCCGGTCCTTGGTGAACAGTGAAACGTAGCCGGTCCGGCCCAGTTTCAGCTCATTGAGGTCGGAGAGGAAGTTTCGCCCCAGCAGCTCGACGCTCCCGTGCAGGCGGCCGACCATGACGCCCTGGGCATTGAACAGCGGCAAGGCCATGGTGATGACCGGCCGGCCCATGGCCCGTACCGAGGTGAAGGGCTTGGAAATATAGGGCTGGCGGGTGTCGCTCACCACCTTGAAGACCTCCAGGCCGGACACATCGCGTCCGCGCCGACCGGGCAGGTAGGGGGACTCGGCTACGACGCGGCCCTGCGCATCGATCAGCAGGACACCGTTGGTGAAGATAGTCTTCAGGTTGGTTTTCTGGTCCAGGAATTCCTGTGCCAGTTGCGGGTTCTGCCAGGCCTGTGGCGGTACTTGCGCAGCCACCTGGGCCAGCATGGCCTGGCCCTGGCCTATCTTGTCGTCGATGGACTTGGCCAGGGTAGTGGCCAGGACGAACTGCTGCTGGTAGAGGTTCTGGCGAAAACTCTGGTCGAAATGGCGCAGCGTCAACCAGGTGAGCAGGCTGGCAAAACCGACAAAAAGCAGGGCGACGGCCAGCACCACCCGGGTCTTGAGGCTGGACTGCTGAAGCCGCGGCAAATGCATGGCCTATATATACCGCGATTTCGCGTCGGATTGTTCAGGGTCTGACGCCAGGGGCCTCCAGCGGCAGGCCGCGGGCGCGATATGCGAGGAAAAGTTCCAGTTCCACCAGTTCGGTGGCGCCCGGCGACCAGGGCTGGGCGCGCACGCCGCTCAGGCAGTTGCGCAGCCGCCGCTGCAGCGACCCCATGCCCTGCCATTCGAGCCGGTACTGCGGATAGCTGGTGGAATGGCCCTGCGGGATGGTCGTGCCGCCCAGGCGCTGGCCCCAGCGCTGGTCATGGCACTGCGCGCAGGACAGGTCGAGCTGCCCCAGGCGTTGTGCGTAGAGCTGGCGGCCGCGCTCCAGGTGCGGCTGCAGGCGCACATCCGCGGGCGGGCTCATGGGCAGGCCACGCGACTGCAGCGCCACCAGACTTTCCAGGGCCAGCAGTTCCTCGCTCTCCAGTTTCCAGGGCGTGGCCTGCTGCTGCGACTGCCGGCAGCGGTTGATGCGCTGGGCCAGGTTGATGGGGCCCTGCGCCTGCGTGTCGAAGGCCGGGTAACGCGTCGCCACACCGCGCAGGCTGCTCACCTCGCCATGGCAGCTGGCGCAGGACCTGGCGCCGGCGCCGGCTTTCTGCTGCCACAGCTGCGCACCCTGCTGGACCCAGAGCATGGCCGGGTTGCGCGCATCGTCACGCTGCATGGCCTGCACGTCTGCGCCCATGAACTCGAAGTCGGAACGACGCTGCGCCTCGGGGATCTGCGCGTGCAGTGAGGGTGCCAGCAGCAGGAGTGCGAGGAGCTGGCCGGGCCACCTCATGTCACGCTGATCGTCACGCTCTCGCTGTGACGGAAGCCCTGCTCGCCCTCCCAGCTGAAGCGCAGCGTGCCGCTGGCCGTGGCCACGGTGTGGAAGGCGATCAGCGGGTTGGCGGCGATGGCCGCCGACAGCTCTGCGCTGAAGACCAGTTCCTCGTTGTAGTGGCAGCTGAAACGCTGGATGATGTTGCGCGCCAGCCGCTGGCCTTCGGCGCCGGGCCGAAAGCCCGACTCCATCGGGTGGCCGATGATGGTGCTGATCTCGATGACCTCGCCGCGGCGCGCGGTCTTGGGAACCTTGATGAGGGTGCGGGCACTCACTCGATTTCCTCCAGGCAGGCGGCCAGCGTGACGATGACCTCCACGGTGTGCTGCCAGTAGCTGCCGTCACTCAGACGCGCCACGGCGCTGAGCTTTTGTGTGGTGGCCAGGCGGATGCGCGTGGCCACGCTGGCGCGGCCGGCGCGCGGGCCCAGCGTGAAACGCACTACGTCGGCTTGCGGGTTGCGCTGGTTGAAGACGGCGATGGCCACCACGTGGTCGGCCGCCGTCATGGGGCTGTCCACCTGAACGGCCAGCGGCACGGTGTTGCCGTTGTCCACCAGGGGCGCGATGTCCAGCTTCACGCGCCCGGTCTGCACCGTGGCGCCGCCGGTCCAGGCGCGGATGGCCTCGTCCAGCTGGTCGGCGGCCTGGGCCGGGCGCAGTAGCAGCCAGCCACCCAGGCCGGCGCCGGTGTTCAGCAACTGGCGGCGGGAGATTTCATGGGAGCCGAGCCATCCGTTCGCCCTGAGCTTGTCGAACGGCAGGGCTTCGACAAGCCCAGCCCGAACGGAGGGGGTCGACGTGTTGAGGGCTGCAGGGTTCATGTTTCAGTCGCGCAGGGTGGCCAGGTAGGCCACCACGTCTTCAAGCTGCTGGGCAGTGAGCAAGGTCCGTCCTTCCCAGGCCCGGCCTACGCGTGTGAGGCCGGTGCTGCGGTAATAGGCCGGCATGATGCTGTCCGGGTTGAGCTGGCGCGGGTCCACCAGGCGCAGGCGCAATTGGGCGGCGGTCCAGCGCTGGCCGGCCCCCGCGAGATCGGGCGCCAGATTGCCCTGGAACCGCTCCTCGGGGATCGGGCCGCCGTGGCACAGCAGGCACAGGCCGGCCTGCCGGCTGGCGACGATGGCGCGCCCGCGCGTCGTATCGCCCACCAGACCGTCCAGCGGGGCCGGAATGCCGTCGCCCACCACGGTGACGGCCCCGCCCGCCAGGGGCAGGGCCAGCAGCGCGGCGGCGAGCAGCGCTTTCATGCCCGCCGCAGGTCCTGGCCCTTGATCGGCAGCTCGCGGATGCGTTTGCCGGTAGCGGCAAAGATGGCATTGAGCACGGCCGGTGCAGCCACGGCGATGGTGGGTTCGCCCACACCGCCCCAGAAGCCGCCCGAGGGCATGGTGATGGTCTCCACCGGTGGCATCTCGGCCAGGCGCATCACGGGGTAGGTGTCGAAGTTCTGCTGCTCCACCGCGCCGTCCTTGACGGTGATCTCGCCGTAGAGCGCGGCCGACAGGCCGTAGACGAAGGAGCCTTCCACCTGCGCCTCGATCTGCTGCGGGTTCACCGCGTGGCCCGGGTCGGTGGCCGCCACGATGCGGTGGATCTTGAGCTTGCCCTCGGCACTGACCGAGACCTCGGCGCAGGCCGCCACATAACTGCCAAATCCCATGGTCTGCGCCAGGCCGCGGAACACGCCGGCCGGTGCCGGTTTGTCCCAGCCCACGCGCTCGGCCACCGCGTTGAGCACAGCCAGGTGCTTGGGGTGATTGGCCATGAGCTTGCGGCGCAGGGCCAGCGGGTCCTGGCTGGTGGCGTGCGCGATCTCGTCGAGGAAACACTCGAGATAGATCGCGTTCTGGTTCAGGTTCACACCGCGCCAGAACCCGGCCGGCACATGCGGGTTACGCATGGCGTGGTCGATCAGCAGGTTGGGGAAGCTGTAGCCGATGGAGGCTTCGGGGCCCGAGGGGCTGAGGCCCTGGTAGACCACCATGTCCTTGCCGTCGCGCATGGCTTGCGGCGCCACCGTGGCCAGGATGGACTGGCCCGATATGCGCATGTGCAGGCCGCTGATGTTGCCGCTCGCATCCAGCCCGGCCGTGAGCTTGGCGCTGGTGATCGGGTGGTAGTAGCAATGCTGCATGTCCTCTTCGCGCGACCAGATCAGCTTGATCGGCGTGCCCGGCATGCTCTTGGCCAGCAGCACGGCCTGCGTCACGAAGTCGCTGCGGCCGCGCCGTCCGAAGCCGCCGCCCAGCATCTGCTTGTAGACCTCGCATTGCGTGGTCGGCAGGCCCGAGGCCTCGGCCGCGGCGGCCAGTGCCGCCTCGCCGTTCTGCGTGGGCACCCAGACTTCGCAGCGCTCGGCCGTCCAGCGCGCCGTCGCGTTCATGGGCTCCATGCAGGCGTGGTTCTGGTAAGGGTAGTGGTAGACCGCTTCGATCTTGCGCGCGGCGCCGGTAATGGCGGCTGCGGCGTCACCGTTGCTGTTGCCCACCGAGGTGGCGGGCACCGCCAGGTCGAGCCCGCCATTGACCATGGCCCGGATGTCGGCCTGCGAAACCGCGGCGTTGGGGCCGTAGTCCCATTCGATGACCAGCGCGTCCAGGGCGGTCTTGGCGCCCCACCAGGTGGTGGCGACCACAGCCACCGCGCTGGGGCCGACCTGCACCACCTTCTTCACGCCGGCGCGTCGCATGATGGCCGCGCCGTTGAAGCTCTTGACCTTGCCGCCGAAGACCGGGCAGTCCTTGATGGCGGCGTTGAGCATGCCCGGCAGTTTCAGGTCGATGCCATAGTCCTGTGCGCCCGTGGTCTTCCTGAAGGTGTCCAGGCGGGCCATGCGCTGGCCGACGATCTTCCAGTCCTTCGGGTCTTTCAGCGGCACGCTGGCCGGATCGGGTGCGGTGAGCTGCCCGGCGGCGGCGGCCACGCGGCCGTAGATGGTGCGCCGGCCCGTGGGGGTGTGCGTGATCACGCCTGCGCTGGCGCTGCATTCGGCCGCGGGTACGCCCCAGGCATTGGCCGCGGCCTGCACCAGCATCACACGCGCGATGGCGCCACCCTTGCGCACGTAGTCATGCGACTCGCGGATGCCGCGGCTGCCGCCGGTGGCGAAGTTGCCCCAGATGCGCTTGCGCGCCAGGTTCTGGCCCGGGGTCGGGTATTCGGTGGTGACGCGCGACCAGCTGCATTCCAGTTCCTCGGCCACCAGTTGGGCCAGGCCGGTCAGCGTGCCCTGGCCCATCTCGGAGCGGGCGATGCGGATGACCACCGTGTCGTCAGGTTTGATCACCACCCAGGCGTTGATCTCGGGCGGGGCATTGGCGGCCTGCGCCAGCGGCACGTGGAAGCCCACCATCAGGCCGCCAGCGACGGCGCCCGTGCTGGCCAGGAAGCCGCGGCGCGAGAGTTCGGGGTTGAGGACGGCGCTGCTCATGATGCGCTCCCTTCGCTGTGCTGGACGTTCAGCTCGGCCTTGCGGGTGCCGCCCCCGCGGGCGGCCACGTGGATGGCAGCGCGCACGCGGTTGTAGGTGCCGCAGCGGCAGATGTTGGTGACGGCCGCGTCGATCTCGGCATCGCTCGGGTTGGGCTTGGTCTTGAGCAGGGCGGACACCGCCATGATCATGCCGCTCTGGCAGAAGCCGCACTGCGGCACATCCAGCGCCTGCCAGGCGCGCTGCACCGGGTGCGTGCCATTGCGCGACAGGCCCTCGATGGTCACGACCTTCTGGGCCGCCTTGACGGCCCGCAGCGGCATCACGCAGCTGCGCACGGCGGCGCCGTCGATGTGCACGGTGCAGGCGCCGCACTGCGCGACGCCGCAGCCGTATTTGGTGCCGGTCAGGTCGAGTTGCTCGCGCAGGACCCAGAGCAAGGGGGTGTCGGGCGGGGCACTGACGTCAAGGTCCTTGCCGTTGATATTGAGTTTCGCCATCGTGTGTCTCCTCTGATGTAGGGCCTGCCTGACCGGGTGATGCCGGTGCATGGGCTTTTATACGGGATTTTCTGCGCGCGTGCATGCCCTGTCCATGCGCAGCTGGCTCACTGACCGAGGGTTTACCCGGGCGCGCCCACACTCAGGCCGGCAATTGCAGCGCGGCCTTGTCCAGCCAGAGCTGCAGGCTGTCGAGCAGATCACGTTGGCTGAATGAACAGCTTTCCTCGGCAAACAGGGCGCTCGATTCCAGCCGGTCCAGCAGGCCCAGCAGCACCTCGGTGTAACGCGGGGGCAGCGCAGCCAGCAGTTCAGACTGCGCACGTGCATGCTGGCTGAAGGCTGCGGGCGTGCAGTCACCGCGACGCAGCGCGTCGAACTCGGCTTGCAGCGGGGCGAGCAGGGGCGGGCTCATGCGGTGTTCAATCCAGCTTGGCACCGGACTTCTGCACGGCCTCGGCCCAGCGCGGCATCTCGGCGGCGAGGAACTTCGCGAAGTCTTCGGCACCGAGGAAGGCCGGGTCGGCGCCCTGGCTGATCATGCGGTTGCGCAGCTCGGGCTGGCTCAGCACCTGGCGAAAGGCGTCGCTGAGTTTGGCCACCACGTCCTTGGGCGTGCCGGCCGGTACCAGAAAGCCATAGAAGCCCACCACCTCGAAGCCCTTGAGACCGCTCTCGATCACCGTCGGGATGTCGGGCAGGGCCGGGTTGCGCTCGCGGCTGGTCACGGCCAGGGCACGCACCTTGCCCTGCTTGTGATAGGCCGCGGCCTGCGGAATCGATTCGGCCATGAACTGCACCTGGCCGGCCATGAGGTCGGTGAAGGCCGGCGCGCTGCCGCGGTAGGGAATGTGCACCATGAACAGGCCGGTGGCGGTCTTGAACATCTCGGGCACCAGATGGCTGATGCCCCCGTTGCCGGCCGAACCGTAGTTCATCTGGCCGGGACGTGCGCGGGTGTAGTCCATGAACTCCTTGAGGGTCTTCACCGGCACCTGCGGGTTGACCAGCAGGGCCAGGGGTTGCATGGCCGTGCGGGCGATGGGCACGAAGTCGCGCAGCGTGGCGTAAGGCAGCTTGCTGTAGAGCGCGGGGTTGATCACCATGGTGCCCGTGTTGGCCAGCAGCAGGGTGTGGCCGTCGGGCGCAGACCGCATGACCTCCTGCGCGCCCACGGTGCCGCCGGCGCCCGCCTTGTAGTCGATCAGCACGGTCTGGCCCAGCACCGCCTGCAGGCGTTCGCTCAGCAGGCGGGCATGCTGGTCCAGGGGGCCACCGGCCGGGAATCCGATCACGATGCGCACCGGCTTGGAGGGAAAGGTCTGGGCGACGGCGGCGCCGGCCAGCAGGAGGCCGGCAGCGAGGAGGGCGAAGGTCTTGCGCATGGTCAGGGTCCGCAGAGTTGGTCAACAGGCTGTCATTGTGCGGGACGATTGGCTGGGGGGAGACGCGGGAAAACGCGAGGGCTGGGCGGAAGGGCCAGTGTCCCTCGACTCAGCGTCGCGTGGGCAGGTACTGCCCCGCCGTCACACCCATCGAAACATAGATGCTGGTCACGCCTTCGACGCCGATATCGGCCGCCTCCACCCATGCGGCTGGCACGAACAGCAGGCCGCCGCCCACGGGGACGGGGGCGGTGGGCACCAGCACGCCGAAGTAAGGCTGGCCGCCCAGCAAGACGGGCTCGGGCGTGGACAGCAGGCCCAGCACGGCCGTACCGGGCTGTCCGTCCTGGCGACCGCCGAAGTAGAGCCAGACCGGACTCATGGATTTCAGTCCCGCCTCAGGGGATTGCGAGAACAGGGCCACCAGCTTCTGGATCACGTCGTAGACGGTGCGTACCACGGGGATGCGTTGCACCAGGCTGTTGACTGCGCGCGCCAGGCCGCGTTCCAGGCCGGCTTCCGTCAGCAGGCCCAGCAGGTAGATGCAGGCCAGCAGCAGCAAGAGGCCGAGCAGGTACCCCAGCAGCTCCGAGCCCGCGCCCCCCAGGCCCAGGCGCACCAGAAGCTGGCCGAAAGCGCTCTGCGGCCCCAGCCAGGTCGAGAGCAGGCTCAGGGCCCAGCCCATGAGGATCAGCGTGGCGGCCAGGGGCAGCATGGCCAGCAGTCCGGTGAGCAGGGTGCGCAGGGGATGGCGGAATTGCAGCTTCATGGCCCCGACTGTAGCCGGCCGCAGCGGGCGTGCAGGCACAATCGGCAGACCTGTCGCTCACACCCTGCCATGACGCCCCCTGACACCGAGACTTCCGACCGCCTGGGTCGTCCGCAGACCGGCTGGCGTCTGACGCTCTACACCGTCATCTTCGAGTCCGACACCCGCGCCGGGCGCCTGTTCGACATCTGGCTCATCGTTTTCATCCTGGCCAGCGTGCTGGCCGTGGTGCTCGGCAGCCTGCCGGGCCTGCCGGCCGGCCAGCGCGACATGCTCAATCGCGTCGAGTGGCTGTTCACCGCGCTGTTCACCCTGGAGTACCTCGCGCGCCTGGTCTGCGTACGCCACCCCTGGCGTTACGCCCTGAGCTTCTATGGCGTGATCGACCTGCTGGCCCTGCTGCCCACCTGGCTGGCCCTGCTGGTGCCCGAGGTGCACGCGCTGATCGACGTGCGTGTGCTGCGCCTGCTGCGCGTGTTCCGCATCTTCAAGCTCACCGCCTACCTGGCCGAGTTCCAGGCCCTGGGCGCCGCGCTGCGCGCCAGCCGGCGCAAGGTGCTGGTTTTCATCTCGGCCGTGATGATGATCGTGGCAGGGCCTGCCTTTGCCAATTTCGCAAGTGCGAACGGGGTGCCAACGGCGCCAATCTAGGCGCGCGACGAAGCCCAGACTGTTGGTCTGGGTGAGGAGTGCAACAACGAGTGGCGCCGTTGGCACCCCGTTCCCTTCGGGTTGCGGCCAAAAAGGCCATGCGGGGTGTTGCGCGGACTTGCCGGGGGATGACCCCGGCGGCGTCCACGCGCCTACCGCATGACCTTTTTGATCCGCAACGCATCTTGCGAAATTGGCACAGGCAGGCCCATGGATGGGCACGCTGATGTATGTGGTGGAGGGGCCGGCCAACGGCTTCACCAGCATCCCTACGGCGGTGTACTGGGCCATCACCACCATGACCACGGTGGGTTTCGGTGACATCACGCCCAAGACCGATCTGGGCCGTTTCATCGCCTCCTTCATGATGCTGCTGGGCTGGGGCACGCTGGCCGTGCCCACCGGCATCGTCACCGCCGAAATGACAGCGCGCCGCCTGGGCAACCCGCCGGTCTCGCGCACCTGCCCCGAATGCCTGAAAGAAGGCCATGCCCCCGAGGCGCATTACTGCCTGGTCTGCGGTACGGCCCTGCCGCCGCTGGCACCAGAGGGTGAAGGTGCCAAATAAGTCACGCCGGAAGACGCGTTGCTGCTATCAAATTTGCACTTGCCGGCCGGGCTGAGGCACAATCCGGTCATCTTCCCCTGGCACACGGAGTCCCCATGAAAAAGCTGCAAAAAGGTTTTACGCTGATCGAACTGGTCATCGTGATCACCATCATCGCCATCCTGGCGGCTATCGCGCTTCCCCGTTACATTGCCCTGCAGTCGGATGCCCGCGCAGCCAAACTGCAAGCTGCAGCCGGTAGCGTGCGATCGGCCGCTGCTCTTGCCAAAGCTTTGTGCATCAGCCAGACGGGAACCGGCTCCACCACGTTCCTGCTGGCAGGTGGCTGTAACGTCGCTGCCGGCGGCACTGTTGGCATTCTCATGGATGGCCAGGCCGTGCTGACAGCCTTTGCCTACCCCACGGCTGCCGCTGGCGGCATCCAGGCCGCAGCGCAATTGCAGACGGCCGACTACTCCGTCACGTTCGCAGGCGATGTGATGACGGTTCAGTCTCTGGGTGCGGCGACCCCTGCCAGCTGTCAGTTCACCTATACCTGGGCGCCGGTTGCCAACGGCGCACCGTTGATCTCGACGCCTGTCATCACGGGCTGCTGATCACAGACGTCCCGGTTCCCGCAAGGGGCTGGTCACGGCAGGCACAATGCCCGTCATGACCAGCCCCTTGTTTTTGCCCCCGGTCGTTGCCCCGGCGGCCCTGGACACCACCCTGCAGCGCCAGGGCCATGCCGTGCTCGACGCGGCCGGCGTCTGCGCCCTGAGCGCTTGCCGCCTGGCCGACCTGCTGGCCCTGCGCACCTACTGGGACGATCTGCCGCCCGACGCGTTCCTGAAGGACGGCGGCCGTTACCGGCGCCGGCGCCATTCCTGTTTTGTGCTCGACGGTGAGCAGCTCACGCAGGTGCCGCACCGCGCGCACTGGCAGCCGCTGGAATACAACGCCCTGCACGGCGGCATGCAGCGCCTGTTCGAACCCATGGCGCCGGCCATGCTGGAGCAGCCGGCCTGGGCACAGCTGTTGCGCTGGCTGGGGCAGGTGGCCTCGGCGCTCAAGGGCGCACGGCCCTGGTACATCGAGGCGCATCCCTTTCGCATCGACACCACCGACGGCATCGGCCGGCCCACACCCGAAGGCGCGCACCGCGACGGCGTGGACCTGGTGGCGGTGTTTCTGGTGGAGCGGCGCGGTGTAAAGGGCGGCGAGACCCGTGTGTTCGAGGCGGCCGGCCCCAATGGCCAGCGCTTCACGCTGAGCGAGCCCTGGTCGCTGTTGCTGCTGGACGATGCGAGGGTGGTTCACGAGACCACGCCCATCCAGCCGGTGACGCAGCCGGCCTACCGTGATACGCTGGTGATCACCCTGCGTGCCGGCGCCTTCCAGGGCGACGACGCCATCCCCTGACACCGAGCAAGGAGACGCGCCATGTTCAAGCACATCCTGGTGCCTGTTGACGGTTCCGAGACCGCGCAGAAGGCGGTGCAGAGGGCCGCGGGCCTGGCCCAGGCTTTCGGCAGCCAGGTCACCGCCATCTACGTGATCGACCCCTATCCCTTCACCGGCCTGGGCAGCGACTTCGCCTACGGTCAGGCCGAGTACCTGGGCGCGGCCACCGCCGAGGCCAAGGAAGCGACCGAGGCGGCGCAGGCCACGCTGACGCAGGCCGGCGTGCCGGTCAGCACGCAGGTGATCGAGGCGCACGCCACCTGGCGCGGCATCCTGGACACGGCCAAGGCCATCGGTGCCGACCTCATCGTCATGGGTTCGCACGGCCGCCGCGGCCTGGAAAAGGTGGTGTTGGGCAGCGTTGCCCAGCGTGTGCTCTCGCATGCGCATCTGTCGGTGTTTGTCGTGCGCGATTGAACTGAATTCGCGTTCAATCCACAAGGACCGTTCGGGCTGAGCTTGTCGAAGCCCCTGCAGCCCTTCGACAGGCTCAGGGCGAACGGCTTACATCTCTTTCAAGAGAACGCGAAGCTGCCTGGGACACACAGCGTTCAGCCCCGGCGTCGTGCTTGCATCTCGGCGCCCATGGCCGTCTGCGTCGCCTCGTTCATGGCGGCACGTGCGGCTGGGAACACCAGGCCTTCCTCGTTCGGGATGTGCCCGGCGTAAAGCCCGGCAAAACGTGCGGCCGTCTCGCGCAGGGCCGCGTCCGGGCGCTGCGTGGCGCCCTCCTCGCACCAGTGCAGCAGCGGCTCGCGCAGCGTGGTCCACAGGGCTTCCATCTGCCGGTGCTCGGCCTGCAACTGCAACACGCGCTCGCGCAACGCCGCATCGCCCTGTGTCAGCAGCAGGGGGAAGACGTGCCGCTCCTCGTCCTGGTGGTGCAGCGGCGCAGCAAGGTCGAAATAACGCAGCACGTCGGCCGCGGCCGATCGCGTCTGGCTGTCATGGCCGTTTTTTTCGACATAGTCCAGCAGGCGCCCCAGCAGGTCCAGGCTGCGCTGCACGCGTTCGTGGCAGGCCGCCAGCATCTCGTAGGGGGCCTCGAAACCCACGGCCGGGGCGTCGAAGCCGGGCAGGGGCTGGCCCATGGTCAGGCCGCCGGCTTGGGTGTTGTCAGTTCGGCCAGTTGCTTGCGCAGCGCCTTTTCGTCGTTGAAGCGCTTGGTGGCATCGCGCACCACGGCCAGCGAACCAAGCATCTCGCCGGCATCGCCGTGCACCATCTCGAAGCTCATGTCGATGTAGATGAATTCCTCGCTCTTGTGCAGGGAGCGGGTGATCATCGAAGTGCGCCCGGGTTTGACGGTGCCGCGCACCAGCGCTGCGTGAAAGCCGTCCCAGTGGGCCTTGCGCATGCGCTCGGGGATGATCATGTCCAGGTTCTGGCCCACGGCTTCGGCTGCGCTCCAGCCAAAGATCTTCTCCGCGCCACCGTTCCACACGCGGATGATGCCCTCCAGGTCGCAACAGATCAGCCCCTCCGGGATGCTGCGCAGGATATGGGCGGCGGAGGCTTCGAGGGGGTGCGGGGCGGACATGGCAGGTCTCGGTGGTGGATCGGAACCCGCAAGCGTAGCCTAAAGCCCGGCGTGGGCCAATAGTTCCAAAGAACGAGGACCGGCGGGCAAGGCCATGGACTCAGTGCGAGCAGAAGGCGTGGACCGAGTGCGGCCGTGCGGTCAGGCCGCTGCAGTACTGGTTCACATAGGGCTCCAGCTTCTCGGCCAGCGCGCGGGCTTCCTGGTTGACCTCGGCCAGTCTTGCCACGGCCACGGCGGCGCGCGTGCGCAGGGCCTCGAAGTCGAAGCGGGTGAAACGGCCCGCTTCCACCAGCACTTCGCCGGCCACGATGACGGTGTGCACACCCGTGCCGTCTTCGCAATGGACGATCTGGTTGACCGGGTTGTTGAGCGGGACGTAATGCGGTGCGGCCAAGTCCAGCAGCACCAGGTCGGCCTGGTAACCGGGGGCGATGCGCCCGATGATCCCCTCGAAACCCAGCGCCTGGGCGCCGCCCTCGGTCGCTGCCCGCAGCACCTCCGGCGTGGACAGCCATTCGCTGTGGTCCCGGTCATGCACACGCGAGACAAACGATGCCAGGCGCATCGCTTCCCACATATTGAGGTTGTCGGAGGAGCCGGCGCCGTCGGTCCCCAGCGCCAGGTTGATGCCGCGGCTGAGCATGGCCCGGGTGTCCGCCAGGCCCGAGCCCAGCTTCATGTTGCTGCCCGGGTTGTGGGAGATGGAGGCCCCCTTGTCGGCCAGGCGCTTGCGGTCATCGTCGTCCAGCCAGACGCCATGGGCAACACAGAAACCGGGCCCCAGCAGGCCCAGATCGTCCAGATGGGCGACCAGTGATTTGCCGTAGTGGCGCTGGGCCACCACCGCCTGCAGCTTCGACTCGGCCACGTGCATCTGCAGGCCCAGGCCGAACTTCTGGCTCAGATCGCGGCAGCCGCACAGGAAGGCGTCGCTGCAGTGATGCGGGATGGTGGGCCCCAGGGCGAGCCGCACGCGCCGCGTGTCGTAGCGCCAGTGCGAGGCCAGTTCGTGGCAGACGGCCAGGCTTTGCGCATGCGGGGCATACCGCATGGCCAGCGCCTGTTCGCGCAGGCCCTCGGGCAGGGCATCGGCCAGGCCGGGTATGGCCTCGTAGAAACTCTTGTCGGCCATCATGGGCGCAATCGTTGCGCGCAGGCCCACGTCCGCATAGGCCTGGGCCACGGCCTGCACGCCTTCCACCGTGGGCAGGGGGAACTCGGCGAACATGTCGTAGCTGGCGGTGCAGCCCTTCTTGAGCATCTCGCAGGCGCCGATGGCAGCCGACAGGTATTTCTCTTCCAGCGTGCGCCGGCCACCCGTCCACGGCGCGTGGTTGAGCAGCAGCTCCAGCGTCCAGCGGTCGGCCAGGCCCTTGGCCAGATTAGTCTGCGCGTGGTTGTGCCCGTTGATCAGTCCAGGCATCACCAGCTTGCCGCTGGCATCGATGACGGTGCGCCCCTCCGTCGTCACCGAGCCCGGTGCGACCAGCGCGACGATGCTGTCGCCCTCGATCACCACGTCGGCCGGCGCGAACTGCATCGCGCGACTGTCGAGCACCTGGCCGCCGCGGACGATCTTCATGAGGCGGCAGGCGGGTTGAGCAGCTGCGCGCCTTCCAGGCGCAGGAAGGACGCGTTGCCCTGCCCGTCGATGGCGAAGCCGTAGGACAGCCGGCCCTGCACCTGCAGCAGCTCGGGTGACGAGAAATCATCGGGCAGCGCCAGCCCTTCGAGCTGCAGCACGGCCACCGGCGTGGGTGAACAGTCGGGGCAGACGCCGGCCTCGTTGACGGCCAGCCACTGGCCGCCGTCGTGCGAGCGCGTCAGCCGGGCGGCCACCGTGAGCGCGCGGCCGTTGAGGGTGCGGCAGGCGGCGCCGTACGTCAGGCTGCCGGTGCCCACACCTTCGAACAGGTCGGACAGCGCCAGCGCCACCGGCGCGTCGGTGCCGGTCAGGGCGGGTTCATGCGATGGCATCGTTCATCTCCTGGGCGCGCATAACCTCGCGTGTCATGTGGGCGGTGAGGTGCGTGCGGTAGTCGTTGAAGGCCGGGTCGGTGTAGTTGCGCGGCCGCGGCAGGTCGATTTTCAGGTCTTCGATGATGCGCCCGGGGCCGGCGCTGAAAGTCAGCACCCGGTCGGACAGCAGCACGGCTTCGTCGATCTGGTGCGTCACGAACAGGATGGTCGAGCCGAAGTCCTGCCAGATCTCCAGCAGGAACTGCTGCATGAGTACACGGGTCTGGAAATCCAGTGCCGCGAAGGGTTCGTCCATCAGGATGAAACCCGGGTTGCCCACCAGCGCGCGCGCGATGGCCGCGCGCTGTTTCATGCCGCCGGAGAGCTGATGCGGGTAGTGGCCTGCAAACTTGGCCAGCCGCACGCGCTCCAGCACCGTGCGGGCGCGGGCGCGCCGCTCGGCCAGCGGGATGCCCTTCATCTTCAGGCCGAAGGCCACGTTGTCCTCGACCGTGAGCCAGGAGAACAGCGAGTGTTCCTGAAACACCATCACCGCGCGGGGATCGGGCCCGGTGACGCGTTGCCCGTCGATGGTGATCTCACCGCTGCTGATGGGCTCCAGCCCGGCGATGAGTTCGAGCAGGGTGCTCTTGCCGCAGCCGGAGGGGCCGAGCAGGGCGACGAATTCGCCGGAGGTGACCGTGAGCGAGATGTCGCGCAGGGCCTCGACCTCCAGGTCACTGGCCGAAGGCCAGGTCTTGCCGACCGAGGTGCAGGTAATGGAACTCATGGAATCTTCCTTGTTTGCGGGGCGTCAATGCGTCGCCACTTGCCACCACAGCACCTTGCGCTGCACATACAACAGGAAGGAGTCGACCGCATAACCCACCACGCCCACGATGCAGATGCCCAGCATGATCAGGTTGCCGTTGAACATCTCGCGCCCGAGGATGACCATCATGCCGACGCCGTTTTTCAGCCCGACCATCTCGGCCGCCAGCACGGCCATCCAGGCCGCAAAGAAGTTCAGGCGCAGCATGGTGAAGACCTGCGGCAGCACCGCCGGGAAGATCACCCAGAGCCAGACCTGACGCTCGGAGGCGCCGAAAGTGCGCGCGGTCTTGAGCAGCCGCGTGTCGACCGAGGCCACCGCCGCGACGGTGGACAGCGTGAGGAGGAAGTACACGCCGACAAACACGATGAACACAGCCGTGGCGTTGCCGATACCCAGCAGCATGATGCCCAGAGGAATCCAGGCGATGGGTGCGATGGGTGCGAGGCCGCGCATGATGGGCAGCAGCGCAGCCCGCGCCACGCCGGACATCGAGATCGCGATGCCCGTCACGACCGCCGCCGCAAAGCCCAGCGTCATGCCGGCGAGCACCCGCCAGACACTGGCCAGGATGGCCGCCGGGATGGTCATCGCGTCGGCGCCAAAGCCCACACGCAGGCGGCTTTCGATGGCGTAGCCGATGAAGGAGGAGGGCGGCGGCAGCAGCGAAGCCTGGATCCAGCCGCGTGCAATGGCCAGCTCCCAGAGCGTCACCAGCACGATCCAGGGCGTCAGCATGGCCAGCGCCAGGCCCGCACGCCGCCGCCAGGGTGAGGGGCGGCGGGGCTGGGGCGCTGTCACGACGGTCGGGAGTACCGCGCTCATGGCATCAGACCGTGGGCAGGGTCTCGCGCAGCAGGCGCAGGTCCATCACCTCTGGCACACCCTTGAGGTAGCCCAGCGAGGCCATGTCGTTGATGGCGATCTGCATGCCCTTGTCGCCGCCGCGGGTCAGGTCGACCTGGGGCAGCTGGCGCGGCAGCGAGGCGCGTAGGGTGTCCTTGTCCACGCGGTAGTACTTGCCCTTGTCCAGGATGTCGACGGCCTTGGCCAGATCGGCCTTGATCGCGCGGTCCGCGCGCAGCAGCACGCGGATGTAGCGGCGCGCGGCTTCGGGGTATTTGGCGATGAAGTCGGTGTGCGCGTTCGTCACGCAATCCGGGCCGTCGCGGCCCCAGGTGTCGAGGTTGCTGGCGATCGGCACGCCGCCCATCTTGTCGACCAGGTTGGTGGCGAAGGGCTCCACATGGGTCACGACATCCACCGCCTTGGCTTCGAAGGCGGCCGCCATCGAGAGCGTGTCGTTGAACCAGACCATGTTGAAGTCCGAGTACTTCAGGCCGGCGTTGGCCATGGCGCGGTAGGCCATCATCTCGAAGGTGTTGATGCGCATGGTGCCCACCTTCAGGCCCTTGCCCTTGGCAGCCTGCAGGTCGGCCATGGACTTGATGCCCGAGTTGCCCTGGGCCAGCAGGAAGATGCCGCCGGCACCCGAGCCGGCAATCGTGCGCACCGGCGCACCGTTGCCGACCGCAACCGCCGCATTGGTGAAGGGCAGGTGCGCGATCTGGATGGCGCCGCTGACCAGCGCGGTCAGGCCGTCGCCGGGATTGGGGACGAATTTCAGTTCGACATTGAGCCCCTCTTCCTTGAACATGCCGGTGGCGTGCCCATAGAACAGCGGGGACATGCAGATGCCCACGAGGTGGCCCACGCGGATGACCTCGGGAATGGCGGCACTCTGCGCGTGCAGTGCGGGGGTGACGCCCAAGGCGGCCGCGCCGGTGAGGGTGGCGGTCGAACGGATGAACTGGCGACGTTGCATGTCGGGACTCCTGGCAGAGTGTTGGAAAAGCCAGGCACACGCCCGGCCGCGACGGGCGCCGCGCAGTGCATCCGCACAACAGCCCTCGCCTTCGATATAGCAATAGCTGTGCCAGTGTCGACAAGAACGGGAAATGCTGTGGACGATCTGCTGCCTATATAGATACAAGGGCCGGATATCTTGAAGACAATCCGGCCCCAGCCCGGGCCCCGGCCAGGGCAGGCACTGATATCAGGCGTTACACCCCCGTATTGGTGCGCGGGCCCGCGGCGCGGCCCTCAGCCGCACTGCCCCACGTAACCGCAGGCGGTGCAGAAGTCGCAGCCGTCCTTCTTGATCACCGTGGGGTTGCCGCACTCGGGGCAGGGGCGCCCGGCCATGGCGGCGGGCTCCTCGCCCTCGGCGTGTTCGCCCGGGCTCTCCAGCACGCCCATCTCGCGCAGCGGGTAACCCTGCTCGTCCAGCACACCAAGCATGGCGTAGCGGTGGATGATGAGGCGCGCCAGATAGGCCACGGTGGAGGGCCAGGTCTGCTGGCGGCGTTCGCCGTGCGGCAGGCCGGGCACGAAGGCCATGAACTGGCCCAGGGGCTCGGCGTAGTTGAGCAGCTTGCGCAGCTTCATGCCGATCCAGGCCGGGTCCACCACCCGCATGTCCAGCGAGAGGATGCGCGCCAATCCATCGAGCGCGCGCGGGTAGTTGCCCGAGAAGCCCACGGCGCACGGCCGCGTGACGCTGCCGCCTTCGGGCGCAGGCAGGGTGACTTCCTTGAGCGTCAGCGTGAAGGCCTCGCCCGTGGCCGGGTTGTCGATGTCCACTGCCCAGGCCAGCGTGCCCGAGGGGCCGGTCAGCGGCTCCTCGCGGCTGAACATGGCGTCGAGCACCGGCGTGGGGGCGGCCTGCGCACGTTCGCGCCACACGCCCAGCTGCTCGCAGCGCCAGCGCACCACCGCCGCCGTGGCGGCCACCACGCCGGGAAAGAGGCGACGCTCGCCGTGCGGGGGGAAAGGCATTTCGAAAGAGCGTTCTTCGGCTACCGTGGCCAGCGCGTCGAGCTTGAGGCGCAGCCAGGCCGGGTCGTTGGCGCGCAGGTCCATGGACATGGTCTTGGCCAGCGCGCCCAGGCCGCGGGGCTGCTCCGCGCCGTTGACCCAGACCTCGAAGGGCTGGGGCGGCCCGCCTTCTTCGCCCGGCAACTCGCCTACGAAGAGCGCGAACTCGCCGTAGGGGTGGTGCACCATGAAACTCCAGGCCAGGTTGCCGCCGGGCAGCTCGGGCCGGCCCGGCCAGCGCAGCGAGGACAGCACGGGCGCGGGCAGGCGCTCCAGCGCAAGGCGCCGGTTGGCGTCGTCCAGCTGCAGCGGCGCGGCCGTGGGTGTGACGCTCAGCACCGAGCCCAGCACGCTGTTGGGCCGGTAGGTGGCGAGGCCCTTGAGGCCAGCCTGCCAGGCCTGCAGGTACAGGTCCTGGAAATCGGCGTAGGGGTAGTCGGCCGGCACGTTCACCGTCTTGGAGATGGCCGTGTCGATATAGGGCGCCACCGCCGCCACCATGCTCGCGTGCGCCTGCGCGCTCATCTCCAGCGCGGTCACGAAGGCCGGGCTCAGCGGGGCTTCTGCACCCTTGAGGTGGCGGTACAGGCGCCAGGCGTGGTCTTCCACCGCGTATTCCTTGAAGCTGCCGTCGGGCATGCGCTTCTTGCGTGTGTAGTGCCAGCTGAAGGCCGGCTCGATGCCGTTGCTCGCGTTGTCGGCAAAGGCCAGGCTGATGGTGCCCGTGGGCGCGATGGACAGCAGGTGCGAGTTGCGCAGGCCGTGCGCACGGATCTTCTCCTTCAGCGCCGCAGGCAGACGCGAGGCAAAACGCGGGCTGCTCAGGTACAGGTCGGCGTTGAAGAGGGGAAACGCGCCGCGTTCGCGCGCCAGCTCGCACGAG